>Ga0209640_10003103_pt1 | contig 14542 bp, 14 predicted proteins | sample RifCSP10_1_FD_184018 | JGI IMG/M metagenome (GOLD analysis project Ga0209640, IMG submission 184018) | Soil microbial communities from Rifle, Colorado - Rifle CSP2_sed 10_1 (SPAdes) (version 2) | ecosystem: Environmental > Terrestrial > Deep subsurface > Rock core/Sediment | place: Rifle...
CAAAGGTGATCGAGACGCTCGCGCAACGGCTCGTTGAGCACTTCGGCGCGCCGGATCTCGCGACCGCGCGCATAGCCGCCGAGGAGGAAGTGACGTTCGCCGCTTCGCTCTGCGACCACCCGAAAGACACGCTGGTCGCCGTGCATCGCGTGCACGAGGATGGAAACGTGCGCGAGGCGTTTCGCACTTTGCATCCCCGCGCAGGGCCGAAGCCGCTGCGCGCTTTCGCGTTCCTCGAAGTCGAGGGAGAGGAGGAGCCGCGGGAGCGCGTCGATCTTGCCGGGCTCGCTGGGGACAAGCGATGAGAGAGTTCTGGCTTACCTCGGGACATCTCATGCTCGACCGCGCTGCGGGCGGCGGGCTGCTGATGAGCAACGATCTGCTCAAGGTCTATTTCATGCGGCCGGAACTGGCGCCTCCGGAGGACGCGGGCCCGGCCGAGCGGGCGCTGCACGCGACGCTAATGACGGATCCGCAGCGAACGGTGAGTCGCAGCGAGATCGCGGCGATCGAGGACGCCGATGCGCGCGAAAATTGGGAGCGGATGATCGCGTTCCGCGACCATCTGTTCGCGCACCCGACGCTGGAGGCGGCCTACCTCGCCTTGGTGCGCAAGGGCGTCGGCCGCACGCCGCCTTTGTTCCTGAACCAGCTCGCCCACCTAATCTTGCGCAATGCACTCGACAATTGCGACGACCCGTTCGTGCTCAGGGCCGCGGAACTGTTCTTTCGGGCGCAGCGGGTGACCGTACATGACGGAGCGCTGCTCGCGGCGGACGAGGAGCAGATCGCAGGTGTGAATCCGGCGCCAGTATCGCCGCTCGTCTCCATGCTCGGAATCGAGACCGCGACCGAGATCGACGTCATGGTGGAGGAGAACGCGGCGAGCTACTTCGAGCGCAGTGACCGCTACGACATGGCGCTCGACTTGACTGCAGGCCGGCGCGGGCACCAGGCGCTGGCCCGCGTGATTGAGGCCTGGGTAATGCACCTGCTCCATGTCGAGGTCGAGGTCGAGCCGCTCACCGAAGTGCGCGACGTCAATCTCACGTGGTACGTGGGGCTCGACGCGGAGGGGACCAAGATAGGCGATCTGCTGTGGAACGGTGAGGCGCTCGACGAGGCATTGAGCGGCCGCGTGGCGGCGCTCTATCGGCTGAAGTTTCGCGATCCGGCCGTCGCGGACCCGGCCGTCAAGGGCGAGCCGGTCTTTCTCATTCTCGCCATTAGCGCAGAGAAGGTATTGCGCGTGAAGCCGCAGAATCTGGTAACCGGTCTGCCGATCCGGCATCTGGAGGCGGTAACGTGAGCCATAATCCGCCGCTGGCGCGCATCTCGGTTGGCATCGTCGCCGAACGGCGCCGCGCGATAAGTAAATGGATCGATTTCGTCTGGCGGCCGGTGACGGCGCTCGCCGGTGTTCCGGATACGCCGGCCTGGACGCGGCTTTCCGGCGACGATGAGCTAGCCCTCTATTATGTGGGTGCCGCGGAGGTCGAGCTCTACGAGTCGGAAGCGTCGAACTATCGTGACAATCTGGTGAGCGGCACGCCGCAGCTTTGGGTCGCGCTGCGGCCGACCGACGCCGAACCGCCCTACAGCTTGGTCATGGTGACCGCCGACCCGACCGAAGGAGAAAGCCATACCCTGAACGGTAACGATCTGGTGGAACCGGTGCCGATGCCGGAATCGATCGTCGATACGGTTGCTGTTTTCGTTCAGCAGCATCTTGTCGAGCGGGTGTTCTTCAAGCGCAAGCGCGACCGCGCGGACCCAGAGGCCCTGGCGCCACGCGGTCCGGCACGCAAGGACCGGAGCAAATGAGCGAGGACGGAAACTTCCTGTCGCGCTGGTCGCGCAAGAAGCGCGAGACGGTGGAGCTCCAGCCGTCGACCGCCGCCGCAACGGCCGAGGACGCAGCGCCGAAGGTGAAAGAGAGTGTGACGGCGGCCGGCGACGCGAAGGCCGTGAAGCGGGAGGCGGACGGGTCGAAATTCGATCTTGCCAGCCTTCCGTCGATCGAATCGATCGGTCCGGATACGGATATCCGCCAATTCCTACGGGCGGGCGTGCCGGCCGAACTCACGCGCGCTGCGCTCCGCCGCGCCTGGTCCAGCGACCCGGCGATCCGCGATTACATCGGGCTTTCGGAGAACAGCTGGGACTTCAACGCGAAGACGGGGAACTACGGCTTCGACCTGTCCGACCCGGGCTTGGACGTTAAGCGGCTTGCAGAGGAAATGTTCGGCGTTACACGCGAACTGGGCGAGCAGAAATCCGCCGAGACGGTACCGCCATCCACAGATGATGCGCCGGCAGAGTCACCGGTGGCGCGAGAGCGGCCTGAACTCGCCGCCGGTCTCTCGGATCACGACTTGTTGAAATCAAATGCCGACGCCGTCCCCGAGGACACAGACCGCGAGCCGGAACAAAGGCTTCTTGCAGTGCAAGAAAATTCCGATGGTGCGGTGCAGCAGTCTCGCGAGCCGGAAGCTGATCCACGTCCGATACGAAAGCGTCATGGCGGAGCACTGCCGAGCTGAAAAACCAGAACGAATCGCCGGCTTATAGCCCGAACCTATTGACCCCTCGCCCCCGCGAGCCCTAGGCTTTTCAAAATTCTTCAAAAGAGCGGCTGATTCAAACCGTTCTGATTCTAAGACTGGGGCGGGAACCGCCGATGCAGGAGGTCGCATGCGCGACCGCGGTTTGAGCGAGGCCATCCGCGCTGTAGGCGGGGTGAGCGAGCTCGCGCGTCGCGTCGGTATTTCGCAACCATCCGTATCGAACTGGGATCGCGTGCCGGCCGAGCGTGTTGTCGCGGTCGAGCAGGCGACCGGAATCGCGCGGACCATGTTGCGGCCGGATCTCTACGGCGAGGAAATGGGAAACACCGTTCCGCTGGACGAAACCGAGATCGCGCGCGCGCAGGAATATCGCCTGCTCGCGACGCTGCTGGTCCGTGCGCCGAACGCCGATCTGCTTTCGCGCGTCGGCAAGTTGCGCGCCGATGCGAGTCCGCTCGGACTCGCGCACGCCGCGCTTGCGGAAGCCGCGGATGCCACAAGCACGGAGAAGGCGGAGCGCGAGTTCTTCAATCTCTTCATCGGGCTCGGTCGTGGCGAGCTCTTGCCCTACGCCTCCTATTACTTGACCGGGTTCCTGCACGAGCGGCCGCTCGCGCGGCTACGCGAGGAACTCGTGCGGCTCGGCATCGAGCGCGCGGAAGGCAATCCGGAGCCCGAGGATCACGTCGCGACACTCTGCGAAGTGATGGCTGGGCTCGTCGACGGGCATTTCGGCGCGCCGGGCGGGAACGACCGGCAATTCTTCGAAAAACACCTCTCGCCCTGGATCGAGCGGTTCTTCGCTGATCTGGAGCGGGCCGATGGCGCGGATTTCTATCGTCGCGTCGGCACGCTCGGGCGCAGCTTCATGGAAATCGAGAAAGAAGCCTACGCGCTGCCTGCGTGAGAGGCGGCGCTACATCTGGATGATGGAGGAGATGGCGATGAAGCAGAAGGAAAAGACGACGGTAGGCCGTCGCGAATTCCTGCGCGTACTCGGTGCTGGTGCAGGCGCCGCGGCCGCGACAGCGGTTCCGTTGGCGAGTACCGCTTCCGCCGCCGAGTCCGACCAGGACAAGAGGAAGGCGCGCTACAAGGAAACCGATCACGTGAAGACCTTCTATCGCGTCAACCGTTATCCGAGCTGAGGGAGGCGCCCGTGCTGATCAAAAGGACGGAACGCGAAGCTCGCCGCGGCATGCTGGCCGCGTCGCTCGCGAGTCAATCGAACGGCGCTCTTGACCGCCGCACATTCCTGCGCCGTTCCGGCGTGGCGGCCGGCGGTCTCGCCGCGCTCGGCACGCTGCAGCTCGGGCAGGTGCGCAGGGCGGAGGCCGGACCTCCGGCACCTCCAGGAACGAGAGTCGAAATTCGCAAGAACATCTGCACCCACTGTGCAGTTGGTTGCACGGTGACCGCCGAAGTCGCCAACGGCGTCTGGATCGGCCAGGAGCCGAGCTGGGACAGCCCGCTCAATCGCGGCTCCCACTGCGCGAAGGGTGCGGCCGTGCGTGAGCTCGTGCATGGCGATCGCCGGCTGAAGTACCCGATGAAGATGGTGAACGGTCAGTGGACCCGGCTCTCCTGGGATCAGGCGATCAGCGAGATCGGCGACAAGATGACCGCGATCCGCGAGAAGTCGGGACCGGATTCAGTCTACTGGCTGGGTTCCGCGAAGTTCTCCAACGAAGGTGCCTATCTCTTCCGCAAGTTCGCGGCCTTCTGGGGCACCAACAACGTCGACCACCAGGCGCGCATCTGTCATTCGACCACGGTCACCGGCGTTGCCAATACCTGGGGCTACGGCGCGATGACCAACAGCTTCAATGATATCCGGAACGCCAAGACGATCTTTTTCATCGGCAGCAATGCGGCCGAGGCGCATCCGGTATCGTTGCAGCACATCCTCTCAGGCAAGGAACTCAACCGCGCGAACGTGATCGTCGCGGATCCACGCATGACGCGGACCGCGGCGCACGCGACCGAGTATGTCCGCATCCGCTCCGGCACTGATATCCCGGTGCTCTGGGGCATGCTCCATCACATCTTCCAGAATGGCTGGGAGGACAAGGAGTTCATTAAGCAGCGCGTCTTCGCCATGGACGACGTCCGCAAGGAGGTCGCGAAGTGGACGCCAGAGGAAGTCGAGCGGGTGACCGGCGTTCCCGGCGCGCAATTGAAGCGCGTCGCCGAGATGTTCGCCAAACAGAAGCCCTCGACGATCATCTGGTGCATGGGCCAGACCCAACACACGGTGGGTACGGCCAATGTCCGCGCGAGCTGCATCTTGTGCCTGGCGACCGGTAACGTCGGCGGCGCTGGTGTCGGCGCCAACATCTTCCGTGGCCACGACAACGTGCAGGGCGCCACCGATCTCGGCGTCGATATCGTGACGCTGCCGCTCTATTACGGCCTCGTGGAGGGCGCGTGGCGGCACTGGAGCCGGGTCTGGGAGGTCGAGTACGACTGGTTCCTCTCCCGCTTCGTCGACAAGAGGATGATGGAGACGGCCGGCATTCCGTCGACCCGCTGGTTCGACGCGACGTTGTTGCCGAAGGACCAGGTCGCTCAGAAGGACAATATCAAGGCGATGATGGTGTTCGGTCACGCGAACAACAGCATCACCCGGGTACCGAGAGCGGCAGAAGGGATCGAGAAGCTTGAGCTGCTGGTGATTGCCGATCCGCATCCCACTACATGGGCGATCAACTCAGCGCGCAAGGACAACACCTATCTCCTGCCGATCTGCACCCAATTCGAGGCGTCGGGCTCGCGCACGGCTTCGAACCGGTCGCTCCAGTGGGGCGAGCAGATCGTGAAGCCGATCTTCGAGTCCAAGAACGACCTCGAGGCGATGTATCTCCTCGCCAAGAAGCTCGGCTTTGCCGACCGGATGTTCAAGAACATCAAGGTCGAGAACAACTTGCCGCTGGCCGAAGACCTCCTCCGCGAGATCAATCGCGGCGGATTCTCGACCGGCTATTCCGGCCAATCGCCGGAACGCCTCAAGGCGCACATGAATAACCAGGACAAATTCGACCTGGTCACGCTGCGTGCAGCCAAGGATGTGCCGGAAGTCGGCGGCGACTACTACGGCCTGCCGTGGCCGTGCTGGGGTACGCCGGCGATCAAGCATCCGGGGACGCATCAGCTCTACAACACGCATCTCAACGTCAAGGACGGCGGCGGCACGTTCCGCCCGCGCTTCGGCTTGGAGCGCAACGGCGTCACGCTGCTCGCCGAGGGCGCTTACTCGCTCGGCTCCGAACTCAAGGACGGCTATCCCGAGTTCACCTATGCGGTGCTGAAGAAGCTCGGCTGGGACAAGGATCTCACGCCGGCCGAGTTGGCGACGATCCAGCGGATCAATCCGGCCAATCCGGACGCGGTCGGCTGGGCGATCGACCTTTCCGGCGGCATCATCCGCGTCGCCGTCGAGCACGGGGCGGTCCCGTACGGCAACGGAAAGGCCCGCGCCAATGCATTCGGTTTGCCGGATCCGATTCCGGTGCATCGCGAGCCGATCTATTCGCCGCGGCCGGACCTGGTCGCCAAGTATCCGGCCCTGCCCGACGTCAAGGCGCAGTTCCGGGTGCCGAATATCGGGTTCTCGGTGCAGAAGGCGGCGGTGGACAAGGGAATCGCCAAAGACTTCCCGATCATCTTCACCTCCGGCCGGCTGGTCGAATACGAAGGCGGCGGCGACGAGACCCGCTCCAACAAGTGGCTGGCCGAGTTGCAGCAGGACGCGTTCGTCGAAATCAGCCCTGCGGACGCGGCCGAGCGCAACATCAAGGACGGCCAATGGGTCTTCGTCTCAGGACCCGAGATGGCGGCCGGCAAGGTTTGCCGCGTGAAGGCGCTGGTGACCGAGCGGGTCGGCAAGGGGGTCGCCTGGATGCCGTTCCACTTTGGCGGCTGGCTGCAGAACGAAGACCGGCGCAGCAAGTATCCGCCCGGAGCGGACCCGATCGTGCTTGGTGAGAGCGCCAACACGGTCACCACCTACGGCTTCGACCCGGCGACGGGCATGCAAGAACCCAAAGCTACGCTCTGTCAGATCAGAGCGGCATAGGAGGCGGGACCATGGCTCGGATGAAATTTCTCTGCGACGCCGACCGTTGCATCGAGTGCAACGCTTGCGTCACCGCCTGCAAGAACGAGCATGATGTGCCGTGGGGCATCAACCGTCGGCGCGTCGTCACCATCGACGACGGCAAGCCGGGTGAGCGGTCGATCTCCATGGCCTGCATGCACTGCACCGACGCGCCTTGTCAGGCAGTCTGCCCGACGAACGCGTTCTATACGACCGCCGATGGCGTGGTGTTGCACTCCAAGGACATCTGCATCGGCTGCGGCTACTGCTTCTATGCGTGCCCGTTCGGCGCGCCGCAGTATCCGCGGGTCGGCAACTTCGGCTCGCGCGGCAAGATGGACAAGTGCACCTTCTGCGCTGGCGGTCCCGAGGCGGACGGTACGCTCGCCGAGTACCGGGACTACGGCGCCAACCGTCTGGCGGAAGGCAAGCTGCCGCTCTGCGCGGAGATGTGCTCGACCAAGTCGTTGCTCGCGGGCGACGGCGACATCATCGCGCAGATCTATAAGGAGCGGGTGACCAAGCGCGGCTACGGCTCCGGCGCCTGGGGCTGGAAGACCGCCTATCGCGAGACCATCGCGACCTGAACCAAGAATGGGGATGGGCGGCGCACGATTAGCGCCGCCCGAACCCACCAAGTCTGGACGTTGCGGGAACTGGGAGAAAATCCATGGCGACGCTATTCACGCGCATCGGTTCCATCCTCGGAGCAATCATGCTGCTGGTGCTGGTCGCCGTCGCGACACCGGCAAGCGCCCAGCAGCCGAGCTCGGTCAATCCGACCGCGAGCTCGGTGCAGGAAGACAAGCTCCTGCAAGAACTGCGACGCATCCAAGGACGCATCACGATCCCTGACCAGCGGGCGAGCGTGCTCGAACAGCCCGCCGGGCGCGACTGGCGCCAGTTCCAGCAGGTTACCCTGCGCTGGATCGGCGGCATCTCTATTGTCGGGATTCTCGTGATTCTCATCCTGTTCTATTCGATCCGCGGCATGATCAAGATGTCACGCGGGCGGTCGGGGCGAACGATCACACGTTTCAACGGTCTCGAGCGCTTCACGCATTGGCTGACGGCCGGGACCTTCATCATTCTCGCGATCTCGGGGCTTAACATCACCTTCGGCAAGAGCCTGCTCTTGCCGCTGATCGGGCCCGAGGCGTTCACCGGGTTCTCGCAGTGGGCGAAATACGCGCATAATTATCTGAGCTTCCCCTTCACGCTCGGCCTCGTGGTCATCTTCTTCATTTGGATCAAGGACAACTTCCCGGGCAAGATCGACGTCGAGTGGCTGAAGCAGGGTGGCGGCATTGTCGGCAACAAGCATCCGCTGGCGCGTCGCTTCAATGCCGGCCAGAAGATCGTGTTCTGGATCGTGGTTCTCGGCGGCGGCGCGGTGGCGATCTCCGGCTATCTTCTGATGTTCCCGTTCTACGGGACCGGCGTCGCGGGCATGCAGACCGCGCAGGTCGTGCACGGCATTGTCGGCGTGGTCATGATCGGCATCATGCTGGCGCACATCTATATCGGCACCCTCGGCATGGAAGGCGCCTTCGAAGCCATGTCCACCGGCGAGGTCGACCTCAACTGGGCCGAGGAGCACCACAAGCTCTGGGTCGAAGAGGAAATGAAGGGTAAGGCCCCGGCAGGCGGCCGAACTGCCACGGCCCGCACCTAAGACTGCCATTACCGCGCATTTTGCGCCCGGCGCCCTCGGCGCTGGGCGCTTTGCTATAAGGGGGCATGCGAGTCATCGGCCTTTCCGGGTGGAGCGGCGCCGGCAAGACGACCCTGCTGTCGCGGGTCATTCCGCTCCTGGTTGCGCGCGGCTTGACGGTTTCTACCGTCAAACACGCGCACCACGGCTTCGACGTCGACATTCCGGGCAAGGATTCGCATACCCACCGCATGGTCGGCGCGAGCGAAGTGTTCGTGTCCTCGGGCGCGCGCTGGGCGCACGTGCATGAATTGCGCGGCGAGGAAGAGCCGGACCTCGAGGAGATCCTCAAGCGCCTCACGCCGGTCGACCTGGTGATCGTCGAGGGCTTCAAGCGCCATCGTCACCCCAAGCTCGAAGTCTATCGCGCCGCGCTCGGCAAGCCGCTGTTGCATCCCGACGACGACTGGATCGTCGCGCTCGCGTCCGATGGGCCGGTGCCGGCGGCGCGCGTTCCGGTATTGCCGCTCGACGACACGGAGAAGATCGCCGACGTGCTTCTGGTCGAGTCGATGGCGGCCGAGCGGCTCGGCGCGCGGGCGGAGACGGCGTGATGGCCCAGCTCTCCGACGATTGTTTCGCGCACAAGGGCCCGCTGCTCGCGGTCGAGGAGGCGGCGCGGCTCATGGCCGAGCAGGTTCCGCCGATCGCCGAAATTGAAACCGTCGGGCTCGTCGATGCCTTGGGACGAGTCGTCGCGGCCGACGTGATCGCACCTATCCCGTTGCCGTCGTTCGATAATTCGGCGGTCGATGGCTATGCCGTGCGTCACGCCGATATCGCCTCGCGCGGCGAGACGCGGCTCAAGCTCGCCGGTCGCGTGCAGGCGGGTACGAAGGCGAAGCGGGCAATCGGCGCCGGTGAGGCGTTTCGCATCTTCACCGGCGCCCCGATGCCGCAGGGCGCGGACACGGTCTATATGCAGGAGGATTGCCGCGTTGAGGCTGAGGCGGTGATCGTGCCCGCGGGCCTGAAGTGCGGCGCCAACCGGCGGCTCGTCGGCGAGGATTTGCGGCAGAACGCGGTGGCGTTGCCGGCCGGGCGTCGACTTGCGCCCGCGGACGTGTCGCTCGCGGCCGCAGTCGGTCTGCGCTCGCTGCAGGTGCGGCGGCGGCCGCGCGTCGCGATTTTTTCCACCGGCGACGAGATCGTGGAGCCGGGCGGCAAACCCGGACCGGGTGGTCTGTTCGACGCGAACCGGTATCTGCTGATCGGCTTGTTGCGCGCGCTCGGTGCGGAGACCGCCGATCTCGGAATTTTGACCGACAATGTCGGTGCGATCACGGCGGCGATCTCACAGGCGGCGGCGAGCCACGATCTCGTGCTCACCACCGGCGGCGTCTCGACCGGCGAGGCCGACCACGTGAAGACGGCGGTCGAGAAGCTCGGCCGGCTGGTGTTCTGGAAGCTCGCGATCAAGCCCGGCCGTCCGGTCGCCATGGGCGTGGTCAAGGGCGCGGCTTTCGCCGGGCTGCCGGGCAACCCGGTTGCGGTATTCGTGACCTTCGTCTGCGTGGTGCGGCCGCTTCTGCTGCGGCTCATGGGCGCGAAAGCGGAGCCGTTGATTGCGCTGCCGGTGCGCGCGGCGTTCCGCTACAGCAAGAAAAAGGGCCGGCGCGAATATGTGCGGGTTGCGTTGCGCGCCGCCGACGGCGGCTGGGAGGCGGTCAAGCATCCGCAGGAAGGGGCGGGAGTGCTCACCTCGCTCACTGAGACCGACGGGCTTGCGGAACTGCCCGAGGAGGTGACCGAGGTCGAGCCCGGCTCGACCGTCGGGTTCCTCTCGTATGCGACGCTGGTCGGCTGAGACTCAGCTCAGAGGCGGACGGCCGTGGTCGTGAAGGCCACCGAAACCGGCACCTGCACGGAATTGAGTACAAAGACCGACCCGATCGCGATGACGATGGCGACGGCACTGGCAGTGAGAAAAACCTTCATTTAATCCTCCCCGGGGGCGCTTGCCGGCCCCTGTAGCGCTTCAACGCATTATGGGTGAGAGGGCGGCGAGATCAAGCGCTCACACATCACGGTTTCGCGCTGCAATATCGATCGCTGTGGCGAGGTCCTCCGGCGTGTTGACGTTCATGAACGGGTCGACCGGACGGTCCGGCCACTCTGCAACGGCGACGCCATAGCGCCCGGTGAACAGCTCGATCTTGTGCAGGTCCTCGTCGAACAGGGCGCGGCGCAGATCGACGCGCAGCGCCACCGGCCAAAGCGCCACCACCGGGTGGCGCCACTCGCCGGAGCGGGCGCAGGCGAGGATTTTTCCCTCGGCGTTGCGCACCGCATGCAGGCGCGAAATCAAGTCGCGCGGCAGGAATGGGCAGTCGCCGGGCACGCTGGCGATCCACTCGATGGCTGGATGCGCGCGGGCGGCCCATTCGAGGCCGGCCAGGATGCCCGCCAGCGGCCCGGCGAAATCCGGCACTTCGTCGGCGACCACGGGAAGCTCGTAGGCGGTGAAGCGCGATGGATCGCCGTTGGCGTTGAGCGCGATAGACGCGCAGTGGGGGTGAATGCGCGCGAGCACGCGCTGCAGGATCGTGGTGCCGCCGACCTCGAGCAATGTCTTGTCGCCGCCGCCCATCCTGGTGGCGCGGCCGCCGGCGAGCACGAGACCGATGGTGGGGGGAATTATTTGTTCCGTCATGGCCGGACTTGTCCCGGCCATCCACGCCTTCGACTCGTTGAGCCCCTCAAGACGTGGATGCCCGGCACAAGGCCGGGCATGACGAATTTACGTTGGCGCAATCCTTCAGTCCTCATTCACCGCGGCCTTGCGCCGGTGCTTCGCGCTCTCGTCATCGACATAGGCGAGATTCTGGTCATAGACGATGCGGTCTTCGCCCGAGAGCGCGAGGAAGCGCTTGCCGCGCGCGCGGCCAATCAAGGTGAGCCCGGCCTTGCGCGCGAGCTCGACGCCCCAGGCGGTGAAGCCGGAGCGGGAAACCAGGATCGGGATTCCCATGCGCACCGTCTTGATTACCATCTCGGAAGTGAGGCGGCCCGTGGTGTAGAAAATCTTGTCGCCGGGCGTGATCTTGTGGCGGAACATGTAGCCCGCGATCTTGTCGACGGCGTTGTGGCGGCCGACATCCTCCATGTAGATCAACGGCTTGTCCTGGTGCGCGAGCACGCAGCCGTGGATCGCGCCGGCTTCGAGATACAGCGAAGGCGTCGTGTTGATCTTGTGGGTGAGGGTGTAAAGCCAGGAGGTGCGCAACTCCGCGCGCGGTAGCGAGACATCCTCGATCATTTCCATGAGGTCGCCGAACACGGTGCCCTGGGCGCAGCCGGAGGTCTGCACTTTTTTCTTGAGTTTCTTCTCGTAATTGGTCGCGCGCTTGGTGCGCACCACGACGACGCCGAGGTCGTCGTCGTAATCGACGCCGGTAATCTCGTCGTCCTGCTTCAGCATGTTCTGGTTGAGCAGGAAGCCGATCGCGAGATACTCAGGGAAATCGCCGATGGTCATGGCGGTCACGATCTCCTGCTTGTTCAGGAAGATGGTGAGCGGCCGCTCAACGGTGACCGAAGCCTCGACGCGCGCGCCGGTCTGGTCGACGCCGTCGACGCGCACGGTCAGCCGCGGGTCAGCGGGGTCGGGGCGGAGCAGATACTCGTCTTTCACGTCAGCCATGGAGTTCATCTGCCGGAGCGAAGGCGCCCGGCGCTATTCCGCGGCGATCCGGCGCTCGACCGAGGCCGCACGCACCGAATCGATGACGCGGCCGAGCGTCTGGCCCTCCGGATCGGCGAGCGCGGCGACCCGGCACTGCACGACGGCGTCGGCCAGCAAGCCCTTGGGCGCGCGGGCGGCAAGCAGCGGCTCGATCACTTCGTCCACGATCCGGGTCCAATTGCCGTGGCCGCGCTTATAAGTCTCGCCATAGCCCTTCACCAGGCGCGCGGTCTCGGCCACCTCGCGGGCGAATGCGGCATCGACCGCGAGCGTGCGTTCGACCAGCGAGAGCCAGCGCTCGATCCAGGCCTGCTCCTCGGCGTAGCGCAGGCTGCGCGGTCGCCAGGAACGCAGGCTCGCCAGGAACTTGAGCTTCAGGTAGCCGCCGACGCCGGTGGTGCGCACGCGCATCGGCCAGGACTTCTCGCTCCAGCCGCGGCGGGCGACGAAGCCGAGCACTGCCCGGCCGAACGCGGGCGGCAGGATCGAGAAGATTTCTTCCGGGCCCGGCTTGAGGAACTCGGTGACTTCGACGAGGTCGCCCGCGCGCGCCTTGGCCTCGTCGCGCAGGCGCGCGATGCGACCATCGCGCAGCTTCAGTTGCGCGACGCGGATGGTGTCCTCGAAGCTCATGCGCACGGCCAGATGGCGCGCGAGCTCGCGGATCAGCGCGCCGTCGGCGTTTGGCTTCTTGGCGAAGCGCGCGATGCGGTCGAGGTAAAGTTGGGCGTAGCGCGGGCCTTGATAGTCGAGCAGCCGCCGCACGCCTTCGATCGCGATCTCGGCCGCCTCGCGCGGCACCAGCGTCTTGGCGCTGGCCTCGAGCTCCGTGCCGGGCGAGATGTCAGCGATCTTCGGCTCGGGCCCGGTCGCGGGCTGCGCATCGGGGTCGGCAACTAGCGCAAGGCCGGCCTCGAAGCCGCGCAGGTTCGAATCCACCGCCTTGCCTTCGGCCTGGATCGCGGCGCGGAAGGCTTCGAGCTTAATCGGCAGCACGCCGGTCGCGGCGATTGCGCCCAAGAGCACCGCGCTGACGGGGCATTTGGCCTCGACCGCCGCCTTGGAAAAATCGGCGAGGATCGCGCGACGCGCGAAATAGGTGGCGACCTCGCGCATCCGTTCCGGCTCGACGCGGCCGTCGCCCATGGCGGATTTCTCGTCGACGGTGAAGACGCGGCTGGTGGAGGCCAACAGCACCGTGCGATCCGGGCTCACATAACCGGCCTGGATCGCGCGGATGGATTCGAGCAGTTCGCTGGCGACCATCAGGTCGACTTCGCCCGGCGAGGGATTGAGCGCGAGCACGGGCCGTGCCGCTGTATTGCCTGTGCGGGGCAGCACCTCGATGTAATAGGTCGTGGCGCCGGTGCGCTGGGCGACGCCGGGGATCGAGGTGCGCTGCCCGACGTGGCCGCTGGCGACCGCGGCATTGGCGATCCAGCCGGCGAGCACGCCGCCGCCCTCGCCGCCGAGGGCGGCGATCAGCACCTTGACCGGCTTGGCTGCAGCCACTGCCTTACTCCGCGGGAACTGGCGCGGCCGTACGGCCGTCGAACAGGCGCATCACCGCCTGCGCAACGCGGTGGCGCAAGCGGTCCCAGGCGTTGGGGTTCTCGATCACGTTGATCTCGGCAAAGGACGGGCAGAGCTGGGCCGCATGGGAAACTTCACCGCACAGGCCGCAGCCGACGCAATCATTGTTCACGTGCGCCACCGGGTCGGTGCGCAGCATGTCCTCGGTCGGCTTGATGGTGAGCGAGGGGCAGCCGGAGAGCCGGATGCAGGAATGATCGCCGGTGCAAACTTCCGGATCGACCCAGAAGCGGGTGCGCACCACGCGTCCGCCGGCGGCGGAGAGCTTGGCCATTTCGGGCCGGATGCGGCGCTGACGTGCGAGCTGACATTCGCCATCGGCAATGATGACCTTGAGGCCCTTTTCGTCGGTTTGCAGCGCCTCGCGCAGGACCTTCACCACGCCGCTCACGCCATAGGTGCGCACGCGCTTGATCCAGGAAACGCCGACGCCCTTGAGCGCCTTCTCGATATCGAGCCCCTGACCGCGGCCATCCGTTTCGGGGGCGCTCGAGATCAGGTCCTGCTGGCCGGTGGCGCTCGAATAGCCGTTGTTCATGATGATGAGGACTTCGTCGTCCTTGTTGAACACGGCTCCGGTGACGCCGGTGAGCAAGCCGTTATGCCAGAAGCCGCCGTCGCCCATGATCGAAACCGGGCGGTGCTCCTGGGTCCCGGAAACCGCGGCGGCGGAGGCGAGCGACATGCCGTAGCCGAGGATCGAGTTGCCCTGGCTGAACGGCGGGAAGGTCGCCAGCGCATGGCAGCCGATGTCGACGGCGACATGCACCGGTCCCATCTCTTTCTTCAGAATTTTCATGGCCGAGAAGATCGGCCGCTCCGGGCAGCCGGTGCAGAAGGTCGGCGGCCGCGGCGGCAGCGGCATGGCGAGCGCCTTCGCCGCCTCC
>Ga0209640_10003104_pt1 | contig 14539 bp, 15 predicted proteins | sample RifCSP10_1_FD_184018 | JGI IMG/M metagenome (GOLD analysis project Ga0209640, IMG submission 184018) | Soil microbial communities from Rifle, Colorado - Rifle CSP2_sed 10_1 (SPAdes) (version 2) | ecosystem: Environmental > Terrestrial > Deep subsurface > Rock core/Sediment | place: Rifle...
GGTCTGCCCGTGGTGTCATTCGAAAGTCGCATGGCGCCGGAAATGACGCGCCTGATCGAACGATACGGAGGGACGCCGGTTGTGGTCCCGGCCTTGCGGGAACTCCCGCTTCCCCTTCAAGAGAATGGGCCCGTCTTCCGCCTGGGCGTCAAGCTCATCCTCGAGCAGATCGACATTGTGATTCTGCTGACCGGCACCGGCACCACAGCCCTCTTGGACCTACTCCTGACTCGCTATTCCAGAACCGACCTGGCCGAGGCACTCAAGAAAACATTTGTGGTCTCGCGAGGGCCGAAATCCCTCGTGGCCCTCAAGAAGTCACTCGGCCTGGCACCGAACATCACCGTGCCGGAACCGAATACATGGGTCGAGGTCGTGTCCACGCTCGACGAGTACCGTCCCGTCAAGGGTCTCCGCGTCGCCGTGCAAGAATATGGCACGTCCAATCCGGATCTCTTGGAGGCCCTGAGACAGCGTGGCGCAGAGGTCTTTCCTGTGCCCATTTATCGTTGGGCGCTCCCGGGAGACACAGGCCCGTTGAAGCAGGTGCTTGGCGAGATCATCGCCGGGAATGTGCAGGTCATGCTGGTCACCAACGCCGCGCAGATCGATCATGTCATGCAGTTACTCGAACAGGAAGGCACCACCGAGCAGTTCAAAGAGGCCTGCCGGAAGATGGTCGTCTCGTCCATCGGCCCCACCGCCAGCGAACGCCTCCGCCATTACGATCTCCCCATCGACTTCGAACCTTCCCACTCCAAGATGGGCCTCCTGGTCAAAGAAACCAGCGAGCAGACTCAGGCGCTTCTCGCGGGAAAGAGATGATGTGCGGGAGAAACCCGAAGAAGCCAGTCCTCCTCCCGGCAACCAACTTCCTTCAGAAAACGGATACTGAACCAGCGGGCTGGCTGCTCGTTGTGGCTTTGACACTCACAGGTAGGTGAACCAGGATCATGATGACATGGCCGAGGGGGACGAGCCGCGCAGCAGCCGTCCAAGCGTGAGACCTTGCACAAGAATTGAAAAGACCACCACCGCATAGGTGATTGTAACAATGGCGTCGCGTGCCTCTCCCAGAGGAAGCGAGAGGGCCAGAGCCACAGAGATCCCGCCTCGGAGCCCGCCCCAGGTAAGAATCGCAATGGTCTTGTCATTGAAGTCCCTCACGAGGCCGAAGAGCTTGATCTGCAAACCGACGCTGACGAATCGAGCCAGGAGTACCAACGGAATCGCGACCAACCCAGCCACTACATACTGGTTCCGGAAGCTGACCATGAGGACCTCTAATCCGATCAACACAAAGAGTACGGCGTTCAACAGTTCATCGACCAATTCCCAAAAACTATCCAGGTGCTCACGAGTCTTCTCGGACATCGCCCATTTGCGACCGTGGTTCCCAATGAACAGCCCCGCAACCACGATCGCGATCGGACCGGAGGTATGGAGCGCATCGGCGAGCGCAAATCCGCCTAACACCAGCGCGAGTGTGATAAGAATCTCGACCTGATAATTATCCACGGATTTCAACATCTGGTAGGCTACATACCCCAGCGACCAGCCAAGCGCCGCCCCGCCGATAGCTTCCCTGAGGAACAGCTCAACAACATCCGTCAGAACGACCGGCGCTGAAGGCACGAGACTCAACAATACGAGAAAGACCACCACGCCCACTCCGTCGTTAAAGAGGGACTCTCCGACAATCTTGATCTCCAGCGGCTTCGGGAGTCGTGCGGTTTTGAGAATGCCCATTACTGCAATGGGATCGGTCGGCGCAATGAGCGCGCCAAACAGCAGGCAATAGATGAACGGCAGATGGAGGCCAATGAGATCGAAGAAATAATATCCGAGACCTCCGGTGATCAGCGTTGACAATACGACACCGACGGACGCCAACGTCCCGACAACCCACTTGAGGTCGAGCAATTCTTCGAGGTTGACGTGCAACGCCCCGGCAAACAGCAGGCAACTGAGCATCCCGTGCATCAAGGTTTCATTGAAGTCGATGCCTCCGATGAACCGTCTGGCCTCATCTTCAATGCCGAACCCGAGTTTGCCCAGCGCGACCAAGGCCAGCGACATCGTCAAGGCAATGGCCATAAGGCCGATCGTAATCGGCAACTTGATGAACCGATGATTGAGGTAACTGAAGCCGGCGGACAGGCACACCAAGATAGTGATCGTATGAATGAGACTCATGGACTATTAGGTGTCGCTCTCACGGCGTTCATAAAGAGATTGTGGCCTGACGCAGTTCCAGCGAATGGTTGCCCTGAGACGGCCTTTCGAATCGCGATGCTTCAATTGGATCCAGCACACAATATTCCACTTTCCCCCGAATACCAACCCGCGAATGCCGCAGTGATTACATTCTCCCAGGAACTCTTTGAGTTGTTCGTGCAAGCATGCCCGCTTCGGCGTCATGCAGTCACAGTCCTCGTTGACTCCTGCAAGTCTGGTTCTGAGTCTTCGTTGGCGGAGTGAGACGACCTACGGTGTCAGATCAACTCGTGCTCGAAGATTCAGTTCTTGGTGGAATCGGGAACCTGCACGGCCACATTGGGCGACAGACGACCCTCAATCGTTATTGCCACAGTCATATAGATCACGCCGAGAGCGATCACCGTCAACGCGTAGACCGGGAACAGTTCGGTGTCGGGAATTCCAGTCGTGATGGGAACAAACGCCATGACCGCCGTAGCCACCCCGCGCGGCAACATGGATGCCACGATCCGGCGTTCAGGTCCTGACCATGCTCCGGTGATCCGACCGATGAGTTCCGTTGCGGTCCAGCGGACAATAAGCGTGACGGCGAACAACCCAAGTCCAGCCGCTGCGACCAACCCTGTCATCGCAGATAGATCGAAAATCAATCCCAGCAACACATAGAAAAATGTCCGCACTAAAAACGAGAGTTCTTCATTGATGCGTTTCAAGAACTCGTCGAGCTCAAACTGCGCATGGTCGAGCTCATAGCCGATCCACGCACGAATCGGCTTGGCCATGCGACCGACCAAAAATTGCATGTTCGACAGCACGAGGCCGAAAAGCAGAATCGTGATGGCACCGTTCCCACCGAGTAGTTCTGCAACATAGTACAGGACAAGGATCGCAGCGAGGGTCAGCATATAAGACAGGGTCTGGCCTTGCATCCACGCCAAGAGCCTTGCCCAGAGAGCTCCCGCAATCGTCGCCAGCAAGAGCGCGTCCACAAAGGCGTGAAACAGGCCGCTCACCACATGGCCTGGTCCGATCGACCCAGTCATTGTGGTCATAATCGCCAGAGCGATCACCACCACGAACACTTCGGAAAAGGCGGAATCGAGGCTCAACAACACTTTGGCCGGCTCACGGAGTGAAGTCAGTTTCCCCGCGACAGGAATGACGATGGCTGCGGCAGTCCCGCCCAGAATCGCCCCTAGAAGGAGACCGTGTAGCCATTGGCCCTCCAGCCCCCACACATAGAGTGCGGCGATCCCGCCCACGGTGCACGTAAAGACCGTCAATGAAAACAGCACGGCAAGCGGGGCCTCCTTGAGCACCTTCATGAATTGAAGATTGAGTCCCCCGTCAAAAAGAATGATGAGCAACGCCAATGTGCCGAAGTACGGAGCCATCACGGTGATGCTTGAAGCCTCCGCCAAATGAAGGACAGGGCCCAGGAGCACGCCGAACCCCATCAGAAACAGCACGCTGGGAACCCCCGTTCTCTTGAAAAACAATTCGCCGGCTAATCCGACGAGGATCACCAGCCCGATCAATCCGAGAACGGTTTCAACGCTGAGTTGCCCCATAAAACTCCTCCGCACACCGATGATCACGTCCCGAAGATTATTCGGAAGGAAAGTAGGCTCCCGATTGTTCTGAGCCGCGCGAGTGGATCAAGAGAGTGCGCAGGCACAGAGTAGATCATGACCGCCTTGCGAGCCAGTGCCAGTCACCCTCTCCAAGTGCACCTCGACCCTCGCTCTTAGCTTACGACGGAAAAAGCGCGACACGACCAACGCCAAAACGAAGCCGAACGGAAAAATCGGTCGTACCCGCCTGAGGCTGGATTAAGATTCAGGGAATTGCTGTGCCGAGGAATCGCGTGCAACCAAATCGACTGATCTGATCCACGGCAATAGTCTGGCTGGACCACGATTGTTTGCTCGCTATTTCACTCATCCAATCTCTGCAGCCTCGGCCTGTTTCGCAACATCGCCTATTTTTGCGTCGCTAACATATCACAATTACTGTAAAATATTCAGCGGCGGATTGCCGAGGCAACAGGCGGAGAAGCATGTAATCCCCCTAGGTGAGATGTGACTGGAAGGATTGGCATGACACGAATGAAGAAAGCGATCCTCGTTCAGGCGCTGTGGATGTTCGTGCTGACGGCTTCTTTGGCCGTCGCGCAAGTCCAAACTCCAGCGATCAGTCCAGCGCCCCCAGAAACGCCGGCAGGGGTTGCGGTAGTCTTCTCCGGTGAGACCCTATTCAAGGTCTATGACAAGGTCGACTCATTCAGCAGCCCGCAAGAACGCGCCGCGGCCATTACCGAGCGTCTGTCACACTTTGCGGAGAACCCTTTGTCCAGGCCGGACATGATTACCGTCATGGAGGGAGAGCGGACAAGCGAAATCGTAGCCGGTGAAGTGGTAATCATCGCCATAACCGATGGAGATGCGCTGCCTATGGGCCGATCCAGGCAAGAGGTGGCGCAAGCGTATGCGCGCACAATCCGTCACGCCTTGACCACATCGTTAGAACAAATCAGCTTACAAACGATCCTGATCGATGGGGCCTACGCTCTCCTGATCACCGTCATCTTCATTGCGTTCCTAATAGCCTTTCACAAACTCTTTCCCAAACTCTACGAGAAAATCCTGGCCTGGCGGGAAACCTACATTCCGCCGATCAAGATTCAACGGGTCGAACTGCTGTCCGCCAACCAGATCGCCTTAGGGATCACCGCCCTGGCCAGGGGCCTGCGTGTCGTCGCAACCCTGGCCCTTGGCTATGTGTGGGTGACGGCGGTCTTGGGGATCTTCCCCTGGACCAGGGGCATTTCCGCCCAACTGCTCGGAGCCGTGCTGATGACACTCAATGCGATCGGCCTGGCCTTTGTCACCTTTGTGCCGAATGTCATCTCCATTATCGTCATCATCTTTGTAACCCGCTACATCATCAAGCTGATCGCGCTGGTGTTCACCGGGATGGAGCGGGGCGCGATTTCCTTTAAAGGATTCCGTCGTGAGTGGACGCGGCCGACGTTCAAGATCGTGCGTTTTCTCGTGATCGTCTTCGCCACGATCGCCATTTTCCCCTATATTCCAGGTTCCCAGTCAGACGCGTTTCGCGGAGTTTCCGTGTTTCTGGGAGTGCTCCTCTCCTTCGGGTCTGCCGGAGCCATCAGTAACATCATTGCCGGAGTGGTCCTGACCTACATACATCCCTTTCGCGACGGTGACCGGGTCAAAATCGCCGACACCACCGGCGACGTCATGGAGCGCACCCTTTTGGTCACGCGCATTCGGACCATCAAGAACGTGGACATTTCGATCCCCAACTCCATCGTCCTCAGCAGCCATCTCATCAATTATAGTTCCGTGGCCAGAGAACAGGGCTTGATTCTCCACACCAACGTGACCATCGGCTACGACGCGCCCTGGAAAACGGTCCATGCGCTGTTGATCGCGGCGGCGCGCGCGACCACACACATTCTCAAGGCACCGGAACCGTTCGTGCTACAAACCAGCCTGGACGATTTCTACGTCACCTACGAAATCAACGCCTATACAGACCAGGCCAATAAGATGGCCACCATCTATGCCGAACTCCATCAGAACATCCAAGACAAGTTCAACGAAGGCGGCGTGGAAATCATGTCTCCGCACTATGGCCAGATTCGCGACGGGAATCAGACCACGATTCCAGAACAGTATCTGCCGAAGAACTACCAAGCCCCGGCGTTTCGGATTGGGCCGCTGGGCAACCTCTTCGGCGGCTCGAAGGATGTCGGGACCGGCAAAGGAGAGCCCGGACCATGACCCCCTCCATGGAGCAATTCGTCGAGGGCTGGCTGCTCGATCCAACAGTCGGCAAGCTCGTGGCTCCACAGTTGCTATCCTAATTGTCGTGACGCTGGTGCGGGTGTTCCGAGGAATCCTAACACGCTACGTCCAAGAACCTGGCAACCTATACCGCGCGAAAAAATGGTGAGCTTTCTCGGATATTTCGTCGGGCTGCTCACCATTGCCATGATCTTCAGCGACAGCCTCGGCAAAATGGCCATGGTCTTCGGCGTGGCCGGCTGGGTCGCCATCTCTTTCGGAAATTTTTACAAGACCGGCGACCGTGTCCAGTTGGGCGGCATCAAAGGGGATGTGATCGATATCGGCATGTTGCGGACGACCATGATGGAGATCGGGCAGTGAGTGAACGCCGACCTCTACAACGGCCGCATCGTAAAAATCGCCAATAGCTTCGTCTTCAAGGAGCCGGTCTTCAATTACTCCGGCGACTTTCCCTTTCTGTGGGATGAGATCACGGTCCCGGTCAAGTACGGCGGCGACTACCGCTTGGCGAGGGAGATCTTTCAGAAGGTTCTGTTAGAGATTACCGGCGAGTTCTCCGATGAGGCGAAGGTGAGCTGGGCAGATCTGATTCACCTCTACCGAGTGGACCAGACGGAGATAGACCCACGCGTCTTTCTGGTGGCGAACGACAATTGGATGGAGTTCACGTTGCGCTATATCGTGGATTATAAGAAGCGCCGGATGACAAAGGATCGCCTGTTCACCCGTATTCTGGAAGAAGTGGATCAGACAAACGGCCGCGTCGCGATGGCGTCTGCCACCTTCCACCTTGTCGAAACTCCCGAGATTACGGTCAAGATTGCCGAACCAACGCTGAGTCGCAAGGGCTGATTACAGGATTTCTCCAGCACCGACTCTGGCCCCGCTTCATGCTCAACCTAATTCTTAGCGAATGCGGCATACGGTGTCCGCAATGTCACGGAATAGAAACCGAATGAGCATTCAAGGATAACAGGCCGATGCTTAAGGGGAAGCATTCCTGTACAATCGACTTCGTGAAGATGACCTTACCACGACGCTGCCTCCTCATCTCCTCCCTTGGAGCGATCGTGGTAGGCCTATGTCTCCATTTCGTGAGTTTCCCTGCTGCAGCAGATGAGATTCCGATGCTGGATGTCGAGGAACAACTAGATCAGGCCACCCCGCGCGGCTGGGAGTCGACGACGCATCACGGCGTCGTTGGATTGGTGACCGTCCGTGAGGAGGTCGGCCAAGCCCTCAAGCTCCACGCAGATGAATCATCATTTTCCATTCAAAAAGAAATCAACGTTGATCTCAGGCTTACGCCTTGGCTCGTCTGGCAATGGAAAGTCACCGCCTTGCCGGAGCAGGGCGACTTCACCCGTACTGAGCAAGATGATCAGCCGGCACAGGCATCCTCGCCTTCTCGAAAAGTTTCTGGGAGATACGAAAGTCTGTGTCCTATATCTGGGGGAATACATTCCTCATCTGCACGATGGACGATACGGCAGCAGGGAAGCTCCTTCCACTTCTAGACATGAAAGCCGTTGTCGTGAGGTCGGGGAAGAATGATATGGGTACATGGATCTCCGAGTCCAGGAATGTCTTCGAAGACTACAAGCAACTGTACGGGAAAGAACCGGAGAGTGTGGTTGGCATACGACTCCAGATCAACTCTCAGCACACTAGGGCGTATGCGGAATCCCTCTGAGGCCGGGTCGCATTTAAGTCCAACCCGTGAAAGGGAGAGGCCAAAATCCTGAATCCCCTTCGAACCCTGCAAGCAAGTCTTGGGAGAGAACGAGGGGATCCCGAATTGATATGAGCGCTGATCGCTCCACCACTCCGTCCCGTGCCAGCCTGGTGACCGGATACTGAAAGATGGATAGTCTTCAACAGCTATTCATTCAGATCAAATCCTTTCTCGACATCCCCGTCTTCTCTGCCGGCAAGTCTTCCATCACGCTATGGACGCTCGTTGTACTGGTCATTCTCATTCTTCTCCTCTTCTCCATCACCCGCTGGCTGAAGGTCTGGATCGTCACAGGCCTCCTCGCCAAGAGCAGCGTGGAATTGGGAGTCCGATTGGCGATCGGCGCAATCGTCCGCTACATCATCATTGCCGTCGGCTTGATCGTGATCCTCCAAACGACCGGCATCGACCTGAGTACCGTGACGATCCTGGCCGGAGCCCTCGGCGTCGGGGTCGGCTTCGGCCTGCAAAACATCACCAATAATTTCGTCAGCGGGTTCATCCTTCTCATCGAACGCCCCATCAAAGTCGGCGACCGCATCGAAGTCGGCCCGGTCACCGGCGATGTCGTGAACATCTCGATACGGGCGACCACGGTCGTCACCAACGACAACATTGCCGTCATCGTTCCGAATTCCGAGTTCGTCTCCTCCAGAGTGACCAATTGGAGTTACACCGACCGGAACGTGCGATTCAATTTTCCGGTCGGGGTGTCGTATCGATCGGATCCGGAGCTTGTCCGCCGGCTTCTCCTTCAAGTTGCCGATCAGCATTCCGGTGTGTTGAAGGACCCAAAGCCGGGCGCACTGCTGCAGGAGTTTGGCGATAGCGCCCTCAATTTCGTACTCCGTGTCTGGACCAAGCAGTACTCCACCACGCCTGGTGCGCTCCGGAGCGAACTCAATTTTATGATCTGCAAGACGTTCAAAGAGCAGGGCATCGAGATTCCATACCCCAGCGAGACCTTCATATCCGCAGCGGCAGCCTGGAGGGGCGGACATCGCAGGGATCGTCACCCCAGGCGGGTTTGTGAATGGGAGAGAGTGACCTCATGGTCTGGTTCCTGCCGTTGAGATCTCTCCTCTGGAAAGATTCGCCGCTGGACAGTTTCTGTGGCTGCGTTACGAATGCATATTCACATGTTGGAGGTGTGCGATGGGACTCCTTTTTCTCGCGCTGGTCTTGGCATTACTGACCGCAGCGTTTGCGCTCCAGAACACAGACTCGGTGACCGTTCGGATGCTCCTGTGGGAATACCAGACGTCGTTGGTGCTGGTCATTCTCGGCTCGGTGGCGGTGGGTATTGTGCTGACCTTTCTCTCTTCCCTTGGCCGCCGATGGAAACGGAGTCACACTTTACGATCCCTTCAGTCCACCGTTGAATCGCAAGGAGAGCGAATTCGCGAACTGGAAGAGGCACTCCGCCATTCCCGCGAGAACAGTCCACCTCCTATATCGGGATAGCGGAGCCACGCTTCCGCCGATCGCCTGATCGTTGCCGGAGATCAGGACGCTTGGTGCGCCGCAGGCTATGCGTCGGACTTCTTTGCGAGAAAAGCCTATAAGGCAAATGAATGGAGAATCGACGGTGCATGTGTTCTATTCGCCATACCGAGGCACATCGCCTCGTGAGGACCCAGACTGAAGGGAGTCGGATGGCCAGAATGCAGTCTGCCATGGGAAACGGGAAAAGCGCGAATGGACCTCGTGTCATTGTCACACCGAATACATGGTCCCCCGCCCTGGTCCTGGCCACGAGGCTGGGGATCGCCGCGTTGCTCTTCTGTCTGGTCTTTGGCCTCCTCTGGTGGGACCGCGACGGGCTGCGGGATCAGCTCGACGGCGAGATCTCCTTTACAGATGTCGTGTACTTTACGATGATCACGGTGACCACGGTGGGCTATGGAGACATCGTGCCCGTGTCGACGCGCGCCCGGCTGTTGGATGCCTTAGTCGTCACGCCGATTCGGTTCAGCATCTGGTTTTTGTTTCTGGGTACGGCGTACCAACTTATTTTTCGACAATATATGGAGGGGTACCTCATGGCGAAACTCCAGGGAGGGTTGAACCGGCATCTCATCGTGTGCGGCTTCGGCCATACCGGGATGTCGACGACAAAGGAATTGCTGGCCCGGGGCGTGAAGGCCGACCAGATCGTGGTGATCGACCAGCAAGAGGAACGGGTCCGATCGGCCAGTACCCTGGGTGTCGCAGTGTTTCAGGCCGATGCCACACAGGAATCCGTCTTGCGCGATGCCATCATCGACAAGGCGAAGGCCGTGATCATTGCGGCAGGCCGCGATGACTCAAGCGCGCTGATGCTCTTGACCGCCAAGCATTTGACCCCGACCGTGCGCATCATCGTGAGCGCCAAAGAAGACGAGAACGTGAAGCTGTTCAAGCAGGGCGGTGCCGACGCCATCGTCTCTCCCGCCACATTCGGCGGTTATATTTTGGCCGCGGCCGTCGATCATGGGCATATGGTGCATTATCTCGACGACCTCCTCACGGCAGGAGGGAAGGTGGGCTTAGTCGAACGCCTGGTTGGGCCTGATGAAATCGGGAAAACTCCGTCAGATCTCAAGCCGGATGTCTTGGTCCGTCTCTACCGGGGCACCGCCATGTTCTCCCTCTTGGAGTTGGACCAGGCCGGGCGGCTACAGGCCGGCGATATTCTGGTGCTTTTGACCGGTGGGAAAAACGGCGGACGGAACAACTAATACTCATAACAAATTCTGGCCATTAGGGGTTAACTTCGCGAAATTCATTCTTATCGTCTATTACGAACTTGCTTAAGCCGATCGGGTCTTCTCATATCGTCAATTCCCTCTCAACGCAGTCGGTGAACCAGGAAGGAGGTTACTCACTATGATGTTGATGAATTACGTACGCCCTTCGTTGCCTATTGCGTTTGACTTGCGTGTGGGCCATATCTTCGACGAGGTCTTCCGCGCAATCGAAGGACTGAGGTGGATGCGGCAGCTCTGTTGGACCTGCCTGTTTCTGTTGTCGGTGGGTCTCGTGACTGCGACCGCCATGGCGGAAGAACTGCGGGGAAATCTAGTCGTGGTCGGCCGAGGACCGGAACGTCCAATGATAGAGCAGTTGGCTCGCGCCTTTGAAAAAGCCCATCTCGGCACAGCTGTGGACATCAAATGGAGCCACAACTTCCGCATCGCAGACATGGTGACTTCGGGCGAGGCCGATCTCGCCGTCGCCGACCGGGAAGAGGCCGGTCTCGCGGCGACCACGATTGCCTGGGACGGACTCGCCGTAATCGTCAATTTTTCAAATCCAATTAAGGAGGTCACGAGGCAACAGGCCGCCGCTCTATTCTCAGGCAGGATACTGGATTGGTCCGAACTGAACGAAAGGGCCAAGGGCCATGTTCGAGTGGTGCTCCGCCCAGACGATCAAAACCTCACGGCTGGGCTCGAACACTCTCTCGGAATAGTCAGCGCAGTGTCCAAGGATGCGGAGCACATCCGTTCGGACCAGCAGGTCCTGAGTCATGTATCTGGACGACTTGATGCCATAGGCTACCTGTCGTTGAAAGCGGCGCTGGAGGCGGTGAGCTACGGCGTGCCCGTGCGTATCCTCCTGATCGACGAGGTCGAACCGGGGAAACCGGCCGTGCAGTCCGGACAATACACACTGAAGCGCCCGATCATCTTCCTGGCTCACAAAGAGCCCACGTTTGTCACCAAGGCCTTTATCAGCTTTGCTCTCTCCCCGGCTGGTCAGCATATTCTTGATGAGATGTACATTCCCCTCGCGCACGAGCCCTCTTCGCCAGCTGCTCTACTGAATCGTTAACGACCGGAATGCGATGCAGCGCTTGTCACGAAAACGTCAACCTCCTGTTATTCTCGATCAGTTGGTCCTTGGCCCTCTGAGGAGGATGCTGCATTCAGACTGAGAATCGCTAGTCGACCACCCTCTTTCTATTGCGAATAGTGCTACCGAAAACTCGTCTGCATCGGCTTCGCCTCCGGCGCCTGCCCATCATCTTTGGCATCGCGCGCGCAACGGAACCCCATCCAGTTCATCTTGGTGTTGGGGTCAGTCCCGTTGCGTTGAGCGACCCGCACGCTCGGCGTGCTGTCGATCCAGCCGCCACCACGAAAGCTCCGCTGCGTTCCCTTCTCCGGCCCCTTGGGATTCTTGTCCGGCGCAGTCGCGTAGTACTTGGGGTCATACCAGTCGGCCACCCACTCGGACACATTACCGGACATCTGAAAGAGGCCGTACGGACTCACGGCATTGTCGTATTTGTCCACGGAAATGATTGGTGGATAAAGCAGCAACCGCTCAGGACGATCGCGCACCGGACCTGATAAACCGGTCCGACCGAAATTCGCACGCGACAGACCGGCCGGCTGATTTCCCCAGGGATATATCCGCCCATCCTCCCCGCGTGCCGCCTTCTCCCACTCGGCTTCGCTCGGAAGTCGTTTGCCCGCCCACGTGCAGTAGGCAGCGGCATCGGCCCAGGACACGTGCATCACAGGATGATTGACCATGGTCTCCTGGAAATTTCCTCCGTCATACTGCCAGTCGATCAGCGGCGGCAGATCCTTGGCGAGAATGAACTTCAGAAATTGCACGGCGGTCACTTCGAACCTGTCGATCTCGTATGCGTCCAGATAGACCTTCCGCTGGGGGAACTCCGCCGGATAGGCGTTGCGATCTATCTTCCTGTCGCTCCCCATGATGAATGAACCACCCGGGACGAGAACCATCTCGTCGTGAGCCGGCAACTTCACCCGCTCTGCAGCGAGCTTCTTTCCTTCGGGAGTCCATTCCCGGACGACGTCGGCAACGTCCAATGCGTAAACCATTCCGCTCATTGCCATCAGTCCTGTTATTACAAAACCCGCGATGATTCCGAAAACTCTCACGTCACGTCCTCCTTGTTGCATTACATGCCCGGCCCTGTCTGCCCTGGTATCTCTTGTTTGTCGAAGTCTTCCAGCGGCTGAAAATTAACCGGCAGGTTGAAAAGATAGTCTGAGACCGACCGCAGCTTCACATGCTGGTACTCCACAATCCAACTTCCGTCTTTCCTCGCCAGCTTCATAGGAAAATGAATATCCGTGGCAACCCACTGATAATAGACTTCTACGTGCTCCCCTTGCTTCGTCGTGACTTCATACAGAATCGTCGGATGCCCCTCGCGCACCTCCGTGCCGATCTCCTGTCTTGACACTTCTCCATCCAGCTGTTCACTCACCCTGAGATCCTGCTCCGGACTATAGGGCATCGTTTTGAAGTGTTTCATCCGCGAGAGCAGCAGCCACACAACCTGCTTGTCCTTGCGCACGATACTCACGTTGACCGGCCCCATAGAATGGTGCTCGATGCGCCACATCGTATCGCGGTAATAGATGTTCGCTTTGTGCTCCTTGCCATCGAGCTTCGTGACTTGATCGGCCGTAAACTCCAATGCCCAGGCCGGCAGGCCGATGAGCAGCAGGCCACCAGCACAGCATAAGACGAGACAGATCTGACGCATCGCGGGAAATCCTACCATAGCCTCATACTCATTTTCTTCCGGTCGGTTGCGACAGGACAAGTACCCCGGATCCCGAATAGCGCCCGGCTTTCAATTCCTGCAGCGCACGGTTGGCATCGGCGAGAGGGAATGACAAAGTGTGAGGTTTGATCGGAATCGCAGCGGCCTCACGCAGGAGATCGAGGCCGTCCTGCCTCGTATTGGCCGTGACGCTTCGAATGACTCGCTCACCAAAAACCTCGCGGTCGTAGTCGAGCGAGGGGATCGGCGTCATATGAATACCGGCGAGGGCGAGCGTGCCGCCGCGTTCCAATGAACGCAAAGCCGGCGGGACCAATTCTCCAGCCGGCGCAAAGATAATCGAGCCGTGAAGTTTGTCCGGCGGCCTGTCGATCGCCCCGCCCACCCATGTGGCACCCAATTCACGTGCGAGACGTTGATGCTCTGGTTTCATCGAGCTGACATAGACCTGACAGCCCCAATGACGAGCAATCTGAATGGCAATATGAGCGGACGATCCAAATCCATAGAGACCGAGCCGTTGGCCCGGCCGGATTCCACTCAAGCGCAATGCCCGGTAGCCGATGATCCCGGCACAGAGGAGGGGGGCCGCTTCTTCATCACTGAAGATTGGTGGAATCGGATAGGCAAATGCTGCCGGGACGAGCGCATACTCCGCGTATCCACCATCGACCTGATAGCCGGTAAACCTGGCGCGCTCGCACAAGTTCTCGCGCCCGCTCGCGCAAAATTCGCAGTGGCCGCACGTGTGCTGCAGCCAGGCGATGCCGACTCGCTCGCCCACCGTCCGCTCACTCACGCCTGCGCCAACCTGACTCACGACCCCGACGGCTTGATGGCCAGGGATCAGCGGAAGCGTGGGGTTGGGCAACTCGCCTTCGATGACGTGAAGATCCGTCCGGCAGATCCCGCAGACGGCAATGCGAACCAAGACCTCTCCAGGCCCTGGCTCTGGTATTGGAAGCTCGCGAGGCTGGAGCGGGGCGGTTCCCACGTCCGCTGTGCGAGCCAGGACCATCGCCTTCATGATTGATTGCTCTCAGGGAGATGAGTCGACCACGAACAGGATACTGCAGAACCAGCAGACTGTTAAAACAGTCCATCCTCTTCGTGCGTGGTTTGTCTGGTTCATCTGGTCTATCTGGTTAGTCTGGTTCAACCAAACAAACGAGACAGACCAAATAAACCAAATAACGGGCTTCTTATGCTGGC
>Ga0209640_10003106_pt1 | contig 14530 bp, 15 predicted proteins | sample RifCSP10_1_FD_184018 | JGI IMG/M metagenome (GOLD analysis project Ga0209640, IMG submission 184018) | Soil microbial communities from Rifle, Colorado - Rifle CSP2_sed 10_1 (SPAdes) (version 2) | ecosystem: Environmental > Terrestrial > Deep subsurface > Rock core/Sediment | place: Rifle...
TCACCGCCGCCGTGCTCGTCGCGAGTCTCGGCGTCGCGTCGTGGCTCGCAACGCTCGGCCGCGACGCGTTGCGCGACAGCGAGTTCGTCACCCTCACGGAGCAAACGGCCGCGGATTTCGAGCTCGATATCGTCTTTGCCGACGAGCTTTCTGCGGCGGAGCGAAACGCGATCATTGGCGATGTCGATGGTGTGATCACGGCAGGTCCGAACGACGTCGGCCGCTATCGCGTGCGCATCGGTGGAAATCCGCAGCAAGTCGAGGACGCGCTCGAGCGCCTGCGCGCCGACCGCCGCGTTCGCTTCGCGGGCCGCGCTTTCGAGGAAAACGCACCATGAAACGCTTCCTGGCCGCAACGTCGATCGCTTTGCTGTTTGGTGGCTGCGCGTTGACCTCGCCCACGGGCACCGGCTCACCGCAGCTCGCGCCGTCCGACAGCGCGCGACAGATTCTCCTGACGATTCGCCAGGATCGCAACACGGCTCTCCAACTTCGCGGTGAACCGAGCTCGCGCTACGCCACACGCCGCGGTTATGGGCCGAGCCCGTCGGTCGAGCGCACCTTGAATCAGCTGGCCCGGGAACATGGGCTCGCGCGCGTCGATGGCTGGCCGATCGCTTCACTCGACGTCTACTGCGAGGTCTTTGCCGTCGCAGACGGCATCGAGATCGACGACGTCATCGAAGCGTTGCGCAAGGATTCGCGCATCGAGCTCGTGCAGCGCATGAACCTGTTCGAGACGCTGGTCGGCCGCTACGACGACCCCTATGCGGATCTTCAGGCATCCGTCGTCGATCTCGAAATCGCGGCCGCGCACGACGTCGCGACCGGCAAGGGAGTCATGGTCGCGGTCATCGACTCGAGCGTCGATACACGGCACCCGGAGCTCCGCGGCCAAGTCTCGGTGAACCGCAATCTCGTCGGCGCGCGCCCGGGTGCGCGCGGCGGTGAGATTCATGGGACCGCGGTCGCGGGAATCATCGCCTCGCATGCGAACAATACCGAGGGAATCATCGGCGTCGCGCCGGATGCGACGATCGCCGCTTTGCGCGCGTGCTGGGCCCTCGAGGCGAACACGAGCGCCGCGAGATGCTCGACCTTCTCGCTCGCGCTTGCGCTCGAGACGGCGATGAATCTCGGCGCGCAAGTCATCAACTTGAGCCTGACCGGGCCGTTCGATCCGCTGCTCGCCGAGCTGCTCAATGCCGCCATGGCGCGCGACATCGTGATCGTTGCCGCCGCGCCCGAAGCGGGCCAAGCGCAGGCCGGCTTCCCCGCATCCCACGCCGGCGTCATCGCCGTGCGCGCCGCCAATGCCGACGCGGACGGGATACTCGACGTCGCGCTGTCTGCGCCGGGCCGGGAAATCCTCACGACGACGCCGAATGCCGGGTACGCGTTCCTTTCCGGCAACTCGCTCGCGGCTGCGCACGTGACGGGAGTCGTCGCGCTATTGCTCGAGAGGGAGCCCGCGATCGGCGCCGCGCGCCTGGAGCTCGTGCTCGCCGAATCCTCGACGAGCGGCGCGCCCGCAAAATCGATCAGCGCCTGCCGGGCGCTGGCGCGGCTCGTCAAAACCGGCGGGTGCGGGACGGAACTTTCGCTCGCTGAATTCTAATTCGTGGGAGCGAGCTTCGCTCGCGATCTTGGCTCCCCTACCTTCTCGCAACCGCAGGTTGCTCCGACCTGCGCGATCCGGGTGCGAATCCGTATGAGACGCTCAGCACCCAGTGATCGCCGCCGGGGTTGCCGAGGTACGACACTTGATCGAGGCTCGCTTCGTGGAAGCGCAGATCGAGTCCCGCGCGCTTCAACACCTTTGATATGCCGATGTTCCAATGCGTGTACCCGCCGTGCGCGACGAGGTCTGTACGGACCTGTCCGAGCGCGGCGCTGAGCTCGAGGTCCCACGGCAGCGGCTGCGCCATCCCGAGCTCGTGATGCCATGCCGAATACGCGGAAGAATAGAGGTCCTCGGTATAGCTCGCGGTGTAGAACATTCGGTTCATGAGACGCGCGCCGAAGCTCCATTCCCGATAGCCGTAGTCGACAGACATATCCGGATATTCATAACCTCCGAGCGCGACGTTGAATTTCCACTTGCGTTGGCCGAAAGAGTAGCCCGCGTAGTAATCGACGACCTGCTCGCGCGGGTTGCCGTACGGAGGCTTGAGCGCGTAGTCGACGTTTGCAATGAGCACGCCGGCAAAAAACCCGGAGGCGTGCTCGTAATCGGCGCCGATCTGCCATGACGCGCCGGACTCGAGCGCGGACAACCCCCGGCTGCGGTAGTCGTTGGCCAGCGTGAGAGAAACGTACAGATTCGGCGCCCTGCTCTGCGCAAAGGCGGCGGGCGCGCCGCAGGCCGCGCTCGCGAGTACCACCGTCAAGAACGATGCACGCAAGCTGCTCCTCAGCGAAATACGGCGAGCTGATCTTGAAACTCGTCGCGCACGGCTTCGAGCGTGGCTGCATCGAGCGTGACGCAAAGCAGCGTTTCTTTGCCGCGTTGGCGTCCCGGGTCGTATCGAGTCGTGCCGGGGCACTGCGGTGCTCGATCGAGAACGCGCAGCGGCGCATCCGATTGCCCGATCTCGTCCGATGCATCCGGGATGTACTCGAGATACAAGCGCGCGGGCTCCAGAGCGCTCCGGCCATAAACGAGCAGATCGCGCAGACGCCCCGCCGTCGTGTGGAACTTCGACTTCGAGACGATGACCACGACGCGATCGCCGGCCACGAGCGTCGTCTCATCCCACCCCAATGTGCGCAACTGGTTCACGGAGTCCGTCTCGACAGCCCAGCGTTGCATCTCGCCGGACTCGTCCGTCACCTCGATGAAGAACTCCGAATGCGGATTGATGAACCGCATGCGCGAGATCACGCCTTCGATCTTCACGGCGCCCCCATCGGCGCTGCGGTCGTCGATGAAGTAGAAAGAATCCGAATGATGCGCCGCCGCGTCGCGCACACCTGCCGCAGAGAAGCCGACGACGCAGCAGGTCAAGCCCGTCAGCACCTTCGAAACGGGTCGCGCATGCATTTCAATTCTCCTCGTTGACATCGTCGTCGTCCTCGGCCCAGATCGAGCTCGGCGTGCACTCGCCGGGATCGAGCCGTGCGTCAGGCGCCGAGATGAGCTCCTGCCGATTCATGAGGAACGGCTTCGTGTAGTTGACCGGATCGTCGAGCGCGATATCGACGAGCAAGTTCTTGCCGTCCGGTGCACGCCAGTAGCGTTCCGTGACGCGGCCCTGCGCGCTCGTCGGTTTATGGTCGTTGAACATCGGCCCGGCGGGGAAGTGCGTCGTCTCTACGATCAAGCTGTCCCCGCTCCACCGGCCCACGGAGTAGCCGAAATCCGTGAGCGGCGTTCCCTCCGGCGCGCCGGCTCGATTCATATATATAGTGCGCGTGAACCACTTGCCGGAAAACCAGTAAGCAATTTCGATCGTGTCGTCGCCGTACGTCATGCGCATCGGCCGCCCACGCATGATGGTGCGCGGAAACGTCTCGCGGCACCGAAGCACGGGGTCGTCGATCGGCGAATACGCCTTCCAATTCGCGAGTCCCTGCTCGCTGAACGGCCAACCGTCGAGCGAGCCCAGGCAAAACTCGTCGGTGTCGAAAGCCCGGCGCATCCATTCGTTTGCGCCGCAAGGCTGGACCTCGAGGCCGCCGGGGCGATAGACACCCGCAAGATCGGGCCACGCGCCGGCCTGCTGTTGTGCGCCCGCGGCACAGACCCAAAAAGCGGCGAGCCACCCCGAAAAGTGCGCCGCATACTTCACGTCTTTCCTCCAGGCGATCTGCGTTGTCGATTGATTCTTGCGCATGTCCCGGGAGCGCGCAACCGCGGTATGATGACGCCGCCGCCAGCGTTCCGGAGCCTGCGATGAAATTCTCGCCCAAACCCGTTGCGATGCTTGCTTCGGCCGGGGGCGTGCTTCTCTCCGCCTTCGTCGCCGCGCAGGCACCCGCACCGTTCGGTTTCGGGGAGCGCATGCAGCGCGCCCTCGCCGAACCGTACGTCGGCCTCGTCGCCGGCGACGACAACGTCGAGGGACTGTTTTCGATCTCGCCCACGGGCGTCCCGACCACGGGATCCCTTGAAGCCGCACAGCACTTGATCGCAACGTTGAGCACGGAGCAACGCGCGCGGGCGCTATTCCCCGTCGACGACTCCGAATGGCGCAACTGGGCGAATATCCACCGCTTCCCGCGGCAAGGCGTCGCGCTCGACGAGATGACGACGGAGCAACGCGATGCCGTGTACGCGCTGTTGCGCGCCGGCTTGAGCACGAAGGGTTACGAGACCTCGCGCGACATCATGCGCTTGAATCATCACCTTGCCGAGCTCGTCGACAACTTCGACGAATACGGCGAGCACTTGTACTTCGTCACGATCATGGGCACGCCGTCGGCCACCGACCCGTGGGGCTGGCAGCTCGACGGCCACCATCTGGTGATCAACTATTTCGTGCTCGGCGATCAAGTCGTCATGACGCCCACGTTCATGGGCTCGGAGCCCGTAGCGGCGGCCTCCGGCCGATATGCGGGCACTGCGATTCTCGAAGACGAGCAGGCACGCGCGATCGCGTTCATGCGCTCGCTTGACGACGAACAGCGTGCCGCGGCCATGCTCGGCGCGAAAGGCCGCGGCGAGAATCTTGCCGAGATGATGCGCGACAACGTCACGATTCCATATCAGGGACTGCCCGCAACGCGCCTCGACGCGGAGCAACGCAAGCAGCTGCTCGATCTCATCGCGCTTTACGTCGGCAACATGGACTTGGGCCACGCGGCCGTGAAGATGGACGAAGTGATGGCGCATCTCGACGCGACGTACTTCGCATGGAAGCAGAGCCCGGGCGCGGACGACGTCTTCTACTACCGCATCCATAACCCCGTCCTCTACATCGAGTTCGATCATCAAGGCCCGACGGCGCTCTCCGGTCCGCGCGACGTCGCCACGCGCAACCACATTCACAGCGTCGTGCGCACGCCGAACGGCAACGACTACGGCAAGGATTTGCTGCGCCAGCATTACGAGGCCTACGCGAACGATGTCGAGCACGGGCATCTCCCCCGGAACCTCGCAGGAGCGCGCTGAGCACGACATGCGGGCTCCGTACCTGATGCTCGTCGTCACGGCGCTCGTGTTGCCGCACTTCGCCGCAGCGCAAGACACACGTCCCGACATCTTGTTCATCGCCGTCGACGACTTGAACGACTGGGTGGGCTATCTCGGCGGGCATCCCCAGACCCTGACGCCGAACATCGACGGGCTCGCTGCGCGCGGCATGGCGTTCATGAATGCGCACTCGCCGTCCGCGTTGTGCAATCCCTCGCGCACGGCGTTGCTCACGGGATTGCGGCCGTCGACGTCGGGCATCTACGGCAACGCGCCGGACTGGCGCACGATCGAGCTATTCAAAGGCGTCACGACGCTGCCCAAGCATTTTCGCGACAACGGCTATCGTACATACGGTGCCGGCAAGATTTTCCACGCGCACACGTTCGCGCCCGGTGGATTTGCCGGCTTCAACGATACCTCGGCATGGGACACGTTCTACCCCGCGCTCGACCGGCAATTGCCCGACGAGGTCGGCCCGCCGATTCGACCGGCGAATCGCAATCCCGTCGCGCGGACCTTCGACTGGTCCGCCGTCGTCACCGACGACGCCGCCATGGGTGACGGGCAGGTCGTCTCGTGGGTCGGCCACCAGCTCGCCGCCGAGAGCGGCGCGCCGCGATTCATCGCCGCCGGCATCTATCGTCCGCACTTGCCTTGGTATATCCCGCAAAGGTATTTCGATCTGCATCCCCTAGACCGCGTCGAGCTGCCGCAGTATCGGAGCGATGATCTCGACGACGTTCCCGAAATCGCGCACCCCGGTGAGTTCGACGCCGTCGCAATGCACCAATGGATCATCGCCGCAGGCCGCTGGCAGGAAGGCGTGCAAGCGTACCTTGCGAGCGTGAGCTTCGCCGACGCGATGGTCGGCCGCTTGCTTGCCGCGCTCGACGCGAGCGGCAGTGCCGAGAACACGATCATCGTTCTGTGGGGCGACCATGGCCAGCACCTCGGCGAGAAAGGCCGCTGGCTCAAGAGCACGCTGTGGGAAGAATCGACGCACGTTCCCCTAATCATCGTCGCTCCAGGCGTCACGACGCCGGGCAGCCGAACGTCGCGCACGGTCTCGCTGATGGATATCTATCCGACGCTCGCGGAGCTCGCGGGCCTCGAGGTACCGGAGCACGTCGAGGGCAGAAGCCTCGTCGCGTTGCTCGAAGATCCGGGGCACGAGTGGGATTTCGGAGCCGTGACGACCTACGGCTTCGACAACCACGCCGTGCGCACGGAACGCTACCGCTACATCCGGTACGCGGACGGCTCCGAGGAGCTTTACGACCACGAAACTGATCCAAACGAGTGGACGAATCTCGCGGGCGACGGCGAATACGAGCGCGTCAAGAGGAAGTTGCGTCGCGCGCTACCTACCGAAAACGCCGCCGATCTCTCGCCCCGCCCCACGGACTGAAGCGCGCGAGCCGCGCATCGTGGCTGTATGAAGATCGTGATGATGGCGCGCAATTCGAGACTCTACGCGCACCGGCGTCTCGTCGCGGCCGGCGAGCGGCGCGGGCATCGCATCGATGTCATCGATCCCCTGCTCGCCTATATGAACATCACGTCGCGGCGCCCCGAGGTGCGCTATAAGGGCGAGTCGCTGCGAGGCTATGACGCCGTGCTGCCGCGCATCGGCGCGTCGGTCGCGCCTTACGGCCTCGCCGTGCTGCGCCAGTTCGAGATGATGGGCGTATGGCCGCTCAACGAATCGGTCGCGATCGGCCGGGCACGCGACAAGCTGACTTGCCTGCAGTTGCTCGCCGGCGCCGGCATCGCGTTGCCCGTGACGGCCTACGCGCATTCGTCGAAGCTCGCCGACGACGTCATCGAGATCGCAGGCGGCGCGCCTGTCGTCATCAAGCTGCTCGAGGGCACGCAAGGCATCGGCGTCATGCTCGGCGAGACCCACAATTCCGCGAAATCCGTGATCGAGGCGTTCCGAGGCGTAAATGTCCACATACTCGTCCAGGAATTCATCGAGGAAGCAGGCGGCGCCGACATTCGCTGCTTCGTGATCGGCAACAAAGTCGTCGCCGCCATGATGCGGCAAGGCGCCGCCGGTGACTTTCGCTCGAACCTGCATCGCGGCGGCCAGGGCGTCCCCGTCGAGATCACGCGCCGAGAACGCACGATGGCCGTGCGCGCCGCGCGCACGCTCGGCCTGAACGTCTGCGGTGTCGACCTGCTGCGCTCCAAGCACGGCCCCGTCGTCACCGAGATCAACGCTTCGCCGGGCCTCGAGGGCATCGAGACTGTCACACGCGTCGACGTCGCGCGTAAGATCATCGAGTTCATCGAGAAACACGCCGAGAAACGCGCGAGAAAAGCATGAAGAGCAAGCGCCTACGCGGGCCGTCGATCCTGCTCGCGGCACTGCTGCTCGCGCCGCTCGGAGCAAGCGGTCACCACAGCTTTTTCGGCCGTTTCGACCGCCAGTCGATGATGGAGATCGAAGGCGAGCTCACCGAGCTCTTGTGGCGCAACCCGCACACGTACTTGACGCTCCGCACCATCGACGCGAACGGCACGGCGACGGACTGGGAGGTCGAAACGAGCTCGCTGTCCGTCCTCAAGCGCCAAGGACTCGTAGAGGGAACGCTCAAACTAGGCGACCGCATCAAGATCGCCGGCTTTCCGCCCGTCGGCGCGAAGCGTGAGATCTACGTGCGGCACGTGCTGTTGCCCGACGGCCGCGAGCTCCTCATGGATACCGGCCTCACGCCCCGGTGGAGCAGCCGAGCGCTCGGCGAAGCGTCGGTTCTCTCGATCAGCGAGGGCGATGCGTCGCGGCCCGATCTAGGACTCTTTCGCGTCTGGAGCTTCGTGCGCCGTGGGCCGAGGCTCTTTCCCGAAGTCGTCGATCCCACCTTCGACGTTCAGTCCTACCCGATGACGGCTGCCGCGCGCGCGGCGCTCGCGGCGTACGACATCGTGTCGCAAAACCCGACGGCGAACTGCGCGCCGAAGGGCATGCCGACGATCATGGAGCAGCCGTATCCGATCGAATTCGTCGCGCTCGACGGCGGCGATATCGAGCTTCGCATCGAGGAGTACGACCTCGAGCGCATCATCCATATGGATAAAGCGACCGTGACGCGCGAATTGACCGAGCCCTCGTCGCTCGGCTTCTCGCTCGGCGCCTGGGACGGCTCGGCGCTCGTCGTCACGACGACGCGCGTGAGCTGGCCGTATTTCAGCCAGATCGGTATCCCGCAAAGCGAGGACGTAAGAATCGTCGAGCGTTTCGCGCCGAGTGGCGACGGCAGCCGGTTGGATTATCGAATGACCGTGACGGATCCCGCGACGTTCACCGAGCCGGTGACGCTCTCGACTTACTGGATTTGGATTCCGGGCGTCGAGCTTCTCCCGTACCAATGCACAGAAAGGTGAGTAGCAATGATCTACAAACGCAATCTCAACGACATGCCATGGACGGAGATGGGCCACGGGGCGCGCTTTCACCATCAACGTAAGATGTTGACTCCGCTCGATCAGCCGTACGTGCCGAAGCTCGGAATCTCGCTGTTCCGCTTGCAGCCCGGCAAGCGGTCGTTTCCATTGCACCAGCATCTTGCGAACGACGAAGCCATCCTCGTGTCCAGGGGCTGCGGCACTTTGCGTTATGGAGACGATGAAATTCCGCTCGGCGAAGGCGACTACGTGCATCTGCCGGCCGCTTCCGGCAAGGCACACCATGTGATCAACACGAGCGACCAGGATCTCGAGTACTACTGCTTATCAAGCATCATTCTGCCCGAGGTCGTGCTGTATCCCGAGTCGAACAAGCTCGGCACGATGTCGCTCGTCGCCGGCGCCGACGGCAAGGACCGACAGCGGATGGTCGCCTTCGTGCGCAACGAGCCCGTGGACTATTGGCACGGCGAGGAGCCGGAGGGCAGCTGAGCTCCCGCGGTGCCCCGAGTGTTTTTGGCCGGATATATCTATGCCCTCCGTTAATCGACATCCGGGGTATAGATATATCCGGCGGAAAAGACACACACGGACGAGCTACACGTTTGCGTGTCACGCCGTTGGTTTCGGGCCTATCTCGATTATCTCGAAGTAAGTTAAGTCTTCCCAGTTCTTGGTCCATTCAGAGAACAGACTTGGATCGTCCGTTTCCATAAGCTGAGAGCAGCGATCTCCATCCTTCTCAAGCCAACTGTCTATGTAGCCCAAGCCCGCTGGCATCATTCCGCCTTTCTCGTGAAATCGCTGATAGGCCTTCTGCAGTCACACATGCAGGAATGTCCGCTTTGGAGCAGAGCGACTCGCTCAGATCAATTTGTCTTCGATACATTTCGACTAGCAAACGCTTGGCGGATTCAGCTCGTATCTGGCGGACTGCGCTTTGAGCCGCGGCCGCACGACGCGCCGCCACCACACGATGAACCCCGTGATGAAGAGCGCCGCCGGCACGAGTCCCAAGATCGCCCACGTGATACGGATCTCGAGTCCGCCGAAGCGGCCGAAGTGCAAGGCGATCAATTGCAGCAGGAACGCCTCGCCGGGCCGGTGAAAATCCTCGAGGTCGGGGTCGAAACGGTCGATGAGCGCCTCGACGGGCGTCGGAAACGCGAAGTACGCGGCGGTCGTCGCCCAGATGAGGAGCAGCATGCACGACCAAACCCCCATCGCGCTATGGAGCTGCCAAACGAACGGGCGTCGCGCCGAGCGTGACACGATGAGACCGCGCCACCAGCGCGACCTACCCTGCCACCAGATGACCGTGCCCGTGAGCACGAGCAGCATGACGAGCGCGCCGGCGATGCCGTTCAAGCGCCGTCCCGTCGTGCCTGCGAGCAAGTTGTCGTGCAAGTCGACGACCCACTCCATCGCGCGCACTGCCGTCGGATAGTTATCGCCGAGATCCTGCGCCCTGTACGGATCGAAGACGCGGCCCGAGCGCACGCCGTCCTTGACGAGCGCGACGTCGACGGGCCGGAGCGCCGGATCCGGGCCGCGCCGGCCGCCGAGCTGCTCGGCGATGCCGACGACCTCGTAGCCCGAGTACACGCGCCGCACGGCGGCATCGAGCGCTTCGCCCGTGAGGCGCTCGCCTTCCGTCGACGCGACGGTGCGCGGTATGAGCCAAAGGTTCGCCTCGCGCCGAAACACGGCGATGCTGCCCGAGACGCTGATGACGATGATGTAGAGACCGAGCGTCAGCGCGATCCAGAGATGGACCTGAAACAGCGCGCGCCGCAGACGCATTGCGTGCTATTGCGGTGCGGGAACGTCGGTGAACGCCTCGCGACGCAAGAACCGCCAGCGGCCGTCCTCGCGCACGAAGGTATCGTCATAGTGGCCGAGATACACCCACCGCGGGCTCGCGTCGTCGCTCTGCATGACGAAGATCCATTTCGTCGTCGCGGACGCGTGGTCGCCGTCGACCTCGATCTGCTCGTTCGAGAATACGTGATAGCTGCCGGGGCCCGTGCGCGGGGCGTTGTGGCCGATCGAGGCGTCCATGAGCTCGAAGATCGCCTTGCGGCCCTTCGCGCTGCCCAAGCCGCCCATCCATTCGCCTTCCTCCTCGGCGAAGAGATCCGAGAACGCGATGAAATCGCGGCTGTCGAGCGCGCGCCCATACGCGAGCAAGAGCTCACGAATCTCTTCGCGATCCTCGAGCGCCTGAACGCGGGCCGCGAGCGATTCGACATCGGTCGCCGCAAACGCGGACCCCGCGAGCGCGAGCGCGGTCGCCGCGAGACAAACCGCCGCTGTCGCACGAATCAATGCTTGCATTACAGACATGAGCCCCCCTTTAGAACCTCGATAGGTTCTCGAAGATCACGATAACTAATTGATTGGACGTCCGATCTCTGAGCCAGCGCCGTGCGTGACGCCGGTAGCGCAAGCAGGTATGCGAGCGCGCTGCGGCGGTTGAACGGCGACGTGAGACCGTGGTCGGCATGGCATCTTCTATATTGCATTCTCGTCGCGCGCGTGGATAGTTAGACGAATCCTGCCCAACGACAACAACCAGGGGTCAAGCGCCATGCTCCGCAACGAGTCGATTCGTGTTTGTGCCACATTCGGGACGGCGGCACTCTTTCTTTGTGCGAGTGCGACCGCGCTCGCGCAGTCCGTGGCCATCGACGCCGACGACATCGGCGGCGTCGTCACGAGCAGCGACGGCGCCGAGGCCGGTGTCTGGGTCATCGCCGAAACCGGCGATTTCGGCACGCGATTTGCGAAGATCGTCGTGACCGACGATCAGGGCCGCTACGTGATCCCCGATCTCCCGGAAGCGAGCTACGAAGTCTGGGTGCGAGGCTACGGATTGGTCGACTCCGCGAAAGTCGCCGCGACGCGCGGCCAGAACCTCGATCTCACGGCGGTCGTCGCGGACGACCCGGCCGCCGCGGCGCAGGTCTATCCGGCCGCCTATTGGTATTCGATGATGAAGCTGCCGACTGAGCAGGAAGTCGCCGCGTTGCCGGGCGGCATGAATCAGTATCTCGGCGCCATGAAGAATCTCTCGTGCGTCGGTTGTCATCAGATCGGTCAACTCGCGACGCGCACGCTGCCCGAGCCGTACCGACATTTCGATTCGTCCGAGCAAGCGTGGGTAAGGCGCGTATCGTCGGGACAAGCCGGTCAACAGATGGTCGGCTCGCTCGCGAACCAGCTACAGAGCATTCCGTTCAAGTATCTCGGCGATTGGACCGACCGCGTCGCGGCGGGCGAGCTGCCGGCGACGCAGCCGGAGCGGCCGAGCGGCCTCGAGCGCAACGTCGTTGCCACCGTGCGCGACTGGTCGGACGGCAAAGCCTACATGCACGACTTGAGCTCGACGGATCAACGCGATCCGACGGTTAACGGTTACGGCTTGATCTATGGCGCACCCGAGCTCAGCACGGATCACTTCCCGATCCTCGATCCCGCTCACAACACGTCGACGACGTTCCTCTATCCGGTTCGCGATGCGGATACGCCGACGACGAAGGACACGCCGCCGACTCAAGCCTCCGCGTATTGGGGCGACGAAGCGATCTGGGATAGCAAGGCGAACGCGCACAATCCGATGTTCGATCGCGAAGGGCGCGTGTGGTACACGACGCGTATTCGCGGCATCGAGAATCCCGCGTTTTGCCGCGCGGGCTCCGAGCACGCTTCGGCGAAGCTCTTCCCGCTCGAGCGCTCCGGCCGGCAGGTGTCTGTTTACGATCCGGAAACGAAGGAGACGCGCTTCGTCGATACGTGCTTCGGCACGCATCACTTGCGTTTCGCGGAAGATGGCCGCAACACGCTGTGGATGAGCGGCGGCGGCCAGGTCGTCGGCTGGATCGATACGAAGACGTTCCTCGAGACCGGCGACTCCGCCGCCGCGCAAGGCTGGACGGCCATCATTCTCGACACCAACGGCAACGGCCGGCGCGACGAGTACGTCGAGCCCGATCAGGCCGTCGATCCCGCGCTCGACAAGCGCGTCAACGCGGGCTTCTACGCCGTCATGCCGAATCCCGCCGACGGCTCGATCTGGGGCTCCGTGATCGGCAACCCGGGCGCAATCGTGCGCCTCGATCCGGGCCCGAACCCGCCCGCGACGACGCTCGCCGAGATCTACAACGTTCCGATGCCGGGCTTCGCGGCGCGCGGCGCCGACATCGACCGCAACGGTGTCGTCTGGGTATCGCTCGGCAGCGGTCATTTGGGCGCGTTCGACCGTAGCAAGTGCACGGGCGCTCTCAACGGCCCAGCGGCAACGGGCGATCACTGCCCCGAAGGCTGGAGCTTCCATCGTTTGCCGGGACCGGGTTTCGAAGGTTTCGAGGAGCAGAGCGTCGAATCGAGCTATTACACGTGGGTCGATCAATTCGATACGTCGGGCTTGGGGGCGAACACACCGATCGCCACGGGTAACTTGTTCGACGGCGTGCACGCACTCGTCGACGAGGAGTTCGTGACGCTGCGCATTCCCTATCCGCTCGGCTTCTACAGCAAAGGTTTCGACGGCCGCATCGACGACCCGGACGCCGGCTGGAAGGGCCGGGGCTTGTGGGTATCGAGCGGCGACCGCACGCCGTGGCTCATGGAAGGCGGCCTGGGCTCGAAGCCGCTCGTCGTGCATTTCCAAGTGCGACCGGATCCGCTCGCCCGTTAGGAGACGCTCACAGGCACCGGCACTGCAAGATCGAACCCGCCGCCTCGCACAGCAGCGGACCATCGATGCACGCGTAGTTACAGTAGACGATCATGCAAACCCGTTCGGATCTCGAGAAGCGAGTGGCCGAGTTGGAGGGTGAAGTCGGCGCGCTCAAGCGCGGCGGTGCAGCTGTCCCGCGCGGGGTTCGCCTGCGCTCGGCCCAGACGTTCGCGGGTCTTCCCCTCTACGACGTCGCTTGGGGACCGGACCTCGAGCGCGGCGAAACGCGCGGCCACGCGAAAGGCATCATCGCGGTCGGCGACATCGCGACGGGCGTCTTGGCGATCGGCGGCCTCGTCAGGGGCATCGTCGCAATCGGCGGCCTCGCGTTGGGCGTCGTGAGCTTGGGCGGCTTGTCGGTCGGCGCCGGCGCGGTCGGCGGTCTTGCGATCGGCGGCTTGGCGCTCGGCGGAGGCGCGATCGGCGGCGCGGCCATCGGCGGCGGCGCGGTCGGCTACTACGCGTGCGGCGGAGGAGTCGTCGGCGAGCACGTCGTCGGCCCGCTCGAGCGCGATCCGCTGGCCGAGGAGTTCTTCCGGCAATACGGGCTCGACACCGTCTGCCCTCTGTAAAGCGCCGCGCTTTCATGACCGACTCGCTGCGGCGTCGCCTCGGTCTCGCGCTCGCCATCCTGACGGGGCTCTTCGTGCTGCGCGTGCTCGGCCAGGCGTGATGATCAACCTCGTCGCGGACGTCGTCCGCGGAGCGGGCTACTTCTCGCGCGCTAATCGGGGCGTCGGGCGATTTCTCAAGTGGTTCAGCTACGTGTACTTCGCGTCCATGCTGGCGCGGTATGCAATCACGATGACCGTGTATCCGGAGCGCCGCTGGCTCAGTGGCACGATTCCCATTTGGTTTCACATGGTCCTTGCGGCGTTCGTGTTCGTCTACGGCACTTATCACGTGAGGTGGACCCTCGAGCCTCGCGCGAAGGCGTCGCCGCACGCCTCATGATCGCCGAACCCGACGTCGCTCTGACGGACTACGCGCTCGCGCTCGAGTGCGCGGTGTTCGCGTGGCTCCTGGGCCGCGGCCCGAGCGCAGCCGCGGCACTACGCGCGTGGTTCGTGGTCTTCTTCTGCGCGATCGGTCTCTCGGCCCTGCTCGGCGGCACCGAGCACGGCTTCCTCCTCGACGAGACGACGCTGCTCCACACGCTCGTCTGGAAGGGCGCGCTCATCGCGATCGGCGTAAGCGCGCTCGCCGCATGGCTGATCGGTGCGCGCCTCATCGCGCCGGCTGCG
>Ga0209640_10003107_pt1 | contig 14529 bp, 13 predicted proteins | sample RifCSP10_1_FD_184018 | JGI IMG/M metagenome (GOLD analysis project Ga0209640, IMG submission 184018) | Soil microbial communities from Rifle, Colorado - Rifle CSP2_sed 10_1 (SPAdes) (version 2) | ecosystem: Environmental > Terrestrial > Deep subsurface > Rock core/Sediment | place: Rifle...
CCATGCCGAAGAGATCCAGAATCTTCAGGCCGAGCGAGGGGCTCTCGATCTGCGCGGCCGTCGCCGTAAGGCCGACGCCCTCGATGAAGGAGCGCAACGCCTCGACATCGAGGTAGCGGGTGATGAAGACGTAGTTCGCATTTCCGCGCAGCGAGAGGGTGATGAATACGAAGAGCACCATGCCGAACATCGCGAGCCACGGGCGGTTGTGGAGCACCTCGCGGATGTCCTGCTTCAGGTCGTGCTTTTGATCCTTCGGCGGCAGCACCCGCTCCTTTACGCTGAAGAATGTGATTACAAAGAACACCACCGAGATCGCCGCGTAGATCGCGACTGTCGCGGACCAGCCCGACGGGTCGGTGCGCGTTCCGTCGCCAAATTTCATGACGAGCGGAAGGGTGAGGCCCTGCACGATGAACGAGGCGCCCATCGCCGCGACGAATCGATAAGACGAAAGGCTCGTACGCTCGCCGCTGTTGCCGGTCATCACGCCGTTCAGCGCCGCGTAGGGCACGTTGTTCATCGTGTAGGCCATCATCAGCACGGTGTAGGTGATCACGACATACCAGATCCTCGCCGAGCCTTGGAAGCTGTCGGGCACGGTGAACGTGAGCCAGAACAGCACTGCAAACGGAATGGCCGACCAGATCAGCCACGGGCGGAACTTGCCCCAGCGGGTGTTGGTGCGGTCGGCGATTACGCCCATGATCGGGTCGGTCACCGCGTCGCTAAGGCGCACCCACAGAAGCATCGTGCCCATCACCGCGGCGCTGATGCCGATCGTGTCGACATAGAACGCCGTCGGAAAGACGATGAACATCTGGAAGACGAAATTGGCGGAGGCGTCGCTCAGGCTGTAGCCGGCCTTCTCGCGGAAACTGAGTTTCTTCGATGCGTCGGTCATTGGGGGAACGTTTGGGGTTGGCGCGACGGGGTGGTCGCGGAAAGACAATTCTCAGAACGCGGGATGCTAGACGACCAGTATCTCGCCCGAGGCCGGCGCGGGGGCGCCGAGCGCGATGGCGCGGGCGGACGACGATGACGGGCCGACCACGATGTTGTAGCGACCGGGCGCATGGACGCGTTTGCCATGCGCATCGACCTGCGCGAACGCGTGGACCGGAAGGCGGAACTCCACCTCGACCGTGGAGCCTGCAGGCACGGGGATCTTCTTGAAATCAACAAGCGTCGCGCGCGGCGCATCGGGCCACGAGCGCGGTGGCTCGATGTAGCACTGCACGGTCTCGAGGGCCGGGCCGGCGCTCTTGTTCGAGACGGTTGTGCGCACGGTGATCGCGCCATCGGCCGCGAGGCGCGCCGCGTCCGTTTCGAGCTTGCCGTAGGCGAGCTTCGCATAGCCGAGACCGAAGCCGAACGGATAGAGCGGGTCGGTCTCCGCGAAGCGGTAGGTGCGGCCCTTCATCGCGTAGTCGTCAAACGCAGGCAGGTCCGCCGTGCGCTTCGGCACCGTCACGGGCATCCTGCCCGAGGGCGAGACGCCGCCGAACAAGACATCGGCGATCCCGCGGCCGCCCTCGCAGCCGGGATACCAGACTTGGAGAACCGCGTCGCAGAATTCGTGGGCTTCGGGAACCGCAATCGCGCCGCCGCCCGTTAGCACGAGGATCAGCTTGCCGGCGTGCTTGCGCAGCTCGGTGAGAAACTCGAGCTGCACCTTCGGCAACTCGATACCCACGCGATCGCCGCCGGTCGGCGAGGCGACAGCATCGCCCTCTTCGCCCTCGAGCGAGGGATCGAGGCCGAGCACGGCGATTGTGATCTCGGACTCGGCCGCGGTGCTGAACGTGTAGTTCACCCCCGGCGCCGCAGGTCCGACAAGCGGGCAGCCCGTGCGGTAGACGACCCGGCAGCCCTCGGCCGCGCGTTCGGTGATTCCCTCGATGATCGTCACCAGTCGCGGCGAGATACCATAGTAGTTTCCAAGCAACGCCGTGGTGCTCGCGCCCGTCGGCCCTGTGACAAGGATGCTCTCGTGGTCGGACCTCAACGGCAGGATGCCGTTGTTCTTCAGGAGCACGATCGACTCCGCTGCGGCGCGGCGCGCGAGCGCGCGGTGCGAGTCGCAATCGATGATCGAGCCCGGCGTGCCGGACCACGGCACGCGCGATGGCGGATCGAAAAGGCCGAGGCGGAACCTGGTCGCCAGCACTCGGCGCAGCGAAGCGTCGATTTCCGCCTCGGAGAGAAAGCCCTCGTTTACGGCGGCCACGAGATGTTTGAAAGTGTTGCCGCAGTTCAGGTCGCACCCGTTGCGCACGGCGAGCGCGGCGGACTCGGGACCGCTCGCGGTGACCTTGTGGTGCATGTGGAAATCGTCGATCGCACCGCAATCGCTGACCACGTGGCCGGTGAAGCCCCAGTTCTTGCGGAGAATCTCAACGAGCAGTCGGACGCTTCCGCAGCATGGCTCACCGAGCGTGCGGTTGTAGGCGCCCATGACTGACTCGACACCGGATCGCACGAGTTTCTCAAAAGCCGGGAGGTAGGTCTCCGCGAGGTCCTTCTCGGTTGGGCGCGCGTCAAACGTATGGCGGTCGCACTCGGGTCCGCTGTGCACCGCGTAGTGCTTCGCGCACGCGGCGGTCTTCAGGTAGCGCGAGTCGTCTCCCTGCAAACCTGCGACCATCGCGGCACCGAGTTCGCCGGTCAGATAGGGATCCTCGCCAAACGTTTCCTGGCCGCGGCCCCAGCGTGGGTCGCGAAAGATGTTCACGTTCGGCGTCCAGAAGGTGAGGCCCTGGTATTGGCCGCGGCGGCCTATGGCGAGCGCGGCATGGTGCTTCGCGCGCGCCTCGTCGGCGATGGTGTCGGCGACTTCGAGCACGAGTTCGCGATTCCAAGTCGCTCCGAGACCGATGACCTGCGGGAAGACCGTCGCGCGGCCGCTGCGACCGACGCCGTGGCATGCCTCGTTCCACCAATTGTAGGCCGGCACACCGAGCCGCTCGATCGCCGGGCTGTCATGCAGCAGCTGGCTCACCTTCTCAGGCAGGGTGAGGGCGCCGATCAACGTCTCGATCCGTTGCGCGACCGGAAGGTCTGCATCGAGGTAAGATTCGGGCGCCGCATCCGCATGTGCGGTGGAGGTGGGCATGTCTGGGATGCTCGTGTGTTCTGGTTTACCCGTGCAGGTAGGAGGCGATCAGGTTTTCCAAATATTCCTGCCGGCCGGAACGCAGGGTGGGCTCACCGAGTTTCGTGAGGACAAGCTTTTCGAGCTGACCGAAAGTCGTCCTGCCCGCCTCGATCTGGCGGCCGTAGCCCTTGTCGAACGTGCTGTAGCGATCCGCGACGAATCGATCGAGGACGCCGTCCGCGAGAATCCGCCGGGCAACCTTGAACGCGAGAGCGTAGGCATCCATGCCGCCGATGTGGGCGTGGAAGAGATCCGCCTCGTCGATCGAGGGGCGGCGCAGCTTGGCGTCGAAGTTGAGGCCGCCGGTGCCGAGGCCACCGGCGCGCAAGATGGAGACCATCGCGAGTGTGAGCTCGCGTACGTCGGTGTTGAACTGGTCGGTGTCCCACCCGAGGAGCTGGTCGCCGGAGTTCGCGTCGATCGAGCCGAGCATGCCCGCGGACGCGGCCACCTCGATCTCGTGCTGGAACGTGTGGCCGGCGAGGGTCGCGTGGTTCGTCTCGATGTTGAACTTGAAGTGCTTCTCCAGGCCATAGGTGCGCAGGAAGGCGATGCCGCTGGCGACGTCGAAATCGTATTGGTGCTTCGTGGGCTCCTTGGGCTTCGGCTCGATGAGGAACTGTCCCTTGAAACCGATGCGCCTCGCATAGGCCAAGGCCATGTGCATGAAGCGCGCAAGGTGGTCCTGCTCGCGTTTCAAGTTTGTGTTGAGGAGCGTCTCGTAGCCCTCGCGGCCGCCCCAGAAGACGTAGTTTTCGCCGCCGAGCTCCTTCGTCACCTCGAGCGCCTTCTTCACCTGCGCGGCTGCGTAGGCGAACACGTGCGCGTCGGGATTTGTGGCGCCGCCGCACATGTAGCGCGGATTCGAGAAAAGATTCGCGGTGCCCCAAAGCAGGCGCACGCCCGTGGACTTCTGCAGGGACTTCGCGTGGGCGACGATCTTGTCGAGGATGCGGTTGCTCTCGGCGAGCGTGCGGCCCTCCGGCGCGATGTCGCGGTCGTGGAAACACCAGAACGGCGACTCGATCTTCACGAAGAAGTCGAAGGCTGCATCCATGCGCGCCTTGGCAATGGAAACCGGGTCGGAGCCCTTCTCCCAGCGCCGCGTGATTGTGCCGGGACCGAATGGATCGGTTCCGACCCCGCGAAACGAGTGCCAGTAGGCGATCGAGAAGCGAAGGTGCTCCTTCAACGTCCGGCCATCAATCACCTCACTGGGATTGTAGTGCCGGAACGAGAGCGGATTCTTTGAACCCGGACCCGAATAGCGAATCTTCGAAATTGAAAAACGATTGCGAGCTTTGGACATGGGAAATTCTGCCTGAAGGCAATCCAGCGGGGCAGGGGCTACTGCAGGTTAGCGTCCCGTGAAACGATGGTGTCTCAAGGGACGGGATATGCTAACAATAGACTTGAGTTGGTCGTTGGAAAAGAGTTCAACCCGCGGGTGGGCGAGACTCGAGTTACCCTTGCGAAGATCGCTGAACGGGCCGGTGTGCATGTCACAACCGTCTCGCTTGCCTTGCGGAATCATCCGCGGCTTCCGAAGGATACGCGCCAGAGAATCCAGGCGCTTGCGAAGGCGATGGGCTACGCGCCCGACCCGATGCTCCGCGCGCTCGTTTCCTACCGTGCCAACGTCACCAAGCACCGCAACAAGGCGACGCTCGCCTACGTCACAAACTGGGCCACGCGCTGGGGCTGGAAAAACGTCACCGCGCACCCGGATTTCTACGCGGGCGCATTGGCGAAGGCGAACGAGCTCGGCTATGAGCTGGAGCATTTTTGGTTGCGAGAGGAGGGTATGACGCAGGGTCGCCTGAGCCAGATTCTTTTTTCCCGGGGAATCACCGGCTTGATCATCGCCTCGCATGGCCGGGAGATGGGCGACGCGCTCCAGCTGGATTGGGAACACCTCAGCGCGGTCAAGATCGACTACTTCCCGCACCAGCCCGTCCTGCACAACGTCACCAACAACCAGTGCGACATCGTGAGGCTCGCCGTGCAAAAGGTCATGGCCCTGGGCTACCGCCGGATCGGCTTCGTGATGCATCGCGGCTGGGATCACGCAGTCGACCGCCTTTGGATGGCGGGATTTCTCTGCGAACAACAAATGCTCTCGCCGCGCGAGCGGATCCCCGTGCACCTTTTCCCCGACCCCGAACCGGTGGACCGCTGGCTCAACGAGAGCATAGCGGACGTTGCCGTCGACTCCCGGCAGTTCAGGCAGTGGTTCAAAAAAAACCGTCCCCAGGTGGTCATCAGCAAGCGGTCGTTCGTCCAGGAGGAGTTCGATGCGATGGGCCTGCGGATTCCGGAGGACGTGTCATTCGTCGACGTGTTCCTCGAGGACCAGTCAGGCGACGTCGCCGGCGTGCGCCAGAACCACGCGGATGTCGGCGCACAGGCCGTCGAGATTCTCTCCGGCCAGCTCCAACACAACAAGTTTGGCGTGCCGGAGATACCGAAGACCACCTACGTCGAAGGCACTTGGTTCAACGGCCGTTCGTGCCCGCCGAGGGGAACAAAGGTTGCTCCCGTCGAGGCCGTCGTCACCGCGGTCTAGGACGTGGTGTTGATCCATGACGCGGCTCCGTCGGGGGCACAGCGAGCCTGCACGGGTTGCGGTCCGTGAGACGCTTCGATTGCCCTGACGTTTTCGATCATCGAGCCTGCCGAAAACCGGCTGATCTTTCGATCAAAGCCGGCTCTTCCCTCTCAACGGATTCCCCGAAGGCACGGCCGAGCTCTTTGACGCGGGCCGCTGCCGCGATCGCGACATCGGCCGCGTCGATGCGCCTCTGCATCTCAAGTTCATACGCCATGTCGACCAACTCGGTTCGGAGCTGATCGAGGATCTGCTGCACGGCACTGACGCCGGCTTCCTTCATCGACATATTTCGGCGTGGGAGTTCCTTCGATTCTGGAATGATGATGGGGGTTGAAACGAACCGATCATTCCGGACTGACGCGCGCTTCGAGCATCGGCAGGAATGCGTGCCGATACTTCCACGCCAGGCAGAGTTCGAGCGCCAGGAAGACCAGGGCCATCGGCAGGCCTGTTCGCTCGAGGAAGATGTGAAACGCGACACTGTTGACGATGAATGGCGCGAACAGCGCCAGGGCCAGCGGCACGAAGCGGTTCAGCAGGAGCATCGCGCCGGTGATGAGGTGCGTCGCACCGATCAACTGCATCATGTAGCCGGAGTTCATGAGCGCGCCGACAAATGCCATGGCGCCCTCAGGCATCGGCGTCTCGGGCTGCGGGATGAAGTTCAGAAACGCATTGAGCCCGAAGACCACGAGCGGCAGGCCCATCAAGATCCGTGCGATGGTGGGAATGATGCGGGAAGGCGGTTTCTTTTCGGACCGCGCACCTGCGCCGGGACTTTGTGTCGTTTCGGTGGTGTTCATTGGATCATGTTGATCTCTCGGCGGCCGGGTGTCCGGAGTCTCAACGAATGAGAAAATCCGTTTCGGACAACTGCCGGCAGTTGGGATATTTCCGCGACCAAAACCGGAGCGCCGCATACACCAGCCAGGCAACAGCCATGCCTGCCGGCATCAGCATCCACGATGACATCGCGCCATCGCCCGCCACGGCACCGCAGAGTTCCGGCCCTGCGACGCTTGCTCCCGTGAGGAGCGCAACGTAACCGGCCACGCAAAGGACGCACTTTGGCATGAGCGCGCCGGCAACTCCGGCGAGCGCCCATCGGATCGCGGTCTTTCGCCGAGGACTGCCGGCGGATCGCTGGGGAGCGTCACTCATCGTATTGGTCGGGGTAGCGGATCTTCTCGCTTCCGGCTGCCGCACCCATCCCGGTCGCGCGTCCCTTGGGTTCTTCCCAGTCCTCCTGCCGGCCGAGCGCCGTGAGATCCAGAAGGTAATAGGCGCCCCCAGCCGCCTCGGTGCCGCGACCATAAGTGGAATAAGTGTGGAAGACCTCGTCGTCCCGGCGCAGAAAGCAGCTCATGCCGGGCAGATCGAAGGGTTGGTCGTCTCCGAAGTAGTATGACGTGCCGGCGCGTTCGTGTTCCTCCTTCGATCTGTAGTTGTAGACGATCGGTGCGACAGATTCGTCGAGTGTCACGTTGAAGTCGTGGTTGAAATCACCCCCGAACGACGAATACCACGGGATCGTCCAGCCCATGCGCTTCTTGAACGGCGCGATTTTGGCGAACGGCGCGCGCGAGATCAGGACCAGCGAGGTGCCCCGCGCGTGCAGGCTCGTGAAGTGGCCGCGTGCGATCTGGTCGGCCCAGCCCGAGCAGCTCCTGCAGCCTTCGTCCAGCGGCTGGCACTTCTCCCACAGCCACATGAAGTGATAGACGATGAGCTGTTGCCGGCCGGCAAAGAGATCGATCAGGCGCGCATTGCCGCCGGGTCCTTCGAAGACGTAGTCCTTCTCCATCTGCACCATGGGCAACTCGCGGCGACGGGTGTTCAACCGATCGCGGGCTTTGGTGAATTCCTTTTCCGTTTCCAAGAGACGCATGCGCGCGGCGAGCCACTCGTCGCGGGACACGATTGGAGGGTATTCAATGCTGTTTGTTGTGATCATGGGTATCCTCTGTTTTCGCGGTTAATGATTGGGCGAGGAGCACCAAGCCCCCCGCATAGGACCAACGATCGAGCCCCGCGCTTTCGGACACCCCCTCGCGCAAGTTGGAACGATTTTTCTCCACGATGTCCTTTTCGCAGCCGCCGGCTCGTCGTAGTTTGCAGCCACTCGCACCATCCACCCGCAACCACCATCCGCCATGCCCACTCCTCCGAATCCCGAACCCGCACCGTTCATGCTGCTCTTCCGGAACACCGGTCCCGAAAACTACCAGCATCTCTCCGCTGAACAGCGGCAACAGGTCATCACGCGTTGGAACGAATGGTTTGAAGGACTGGTCGCCGAAGGCAAAGCCGTGGAGGGCCAGCCATTGGAAAACGAAACGCGCCTGGTCTCGGGGCCGGGTGGCGCGCGGGTCACCGATGGACCCTTCCCCGAGGCGAAGGAGGCGATCGGCGGCTACGTCACACTCATGGTCAGCGACATGGAGGAAGCCACGGCGATTGCCCGGCGGCATCCGGGCCTGGCCTACGGGATGGTCATCGAAGTCCGGCAACTGACGCCGGACTGCCACCTCGGCGTCACGACCCGCCCCCGTGCCGCCCAAAACCAGGCTGTCGGCTGAGTTGAAGTGGCCACCTCGGATACAATCACGCCGGCCGGTCCGAAACCATCCGGGCTGGTCGAGCACTTCTTCCGCCACGAGACCGGGCGGTTGCACGGTGCCCTCATTCGGCTGCTTGGCGTGCAGAATTTTTCCCTCGCGGAGGACGTCGCGCAGGAGGCCCTGCTACGCGCATTGCGCGCGTGGTCGATGGGAGGCGTGCCTGCAAATCCTTCGGCATGGATCACGCGCGTCGCCATGAACCTCGCGAAGGACGCGCTCCGGCACCAGCGCATGGCCAGCGCGAAGGAACCTGCGATCATCACCCACATCGAGCAGACATTCGCCTCCCCGGCTGGCGCGTGGGAAACCACGCATGAAATCCGCGACGACGCATTGCGGCTGATGTTCGTGTGCTGCCATCCGTCGATCGCACCCGATGCACAGGTCGTGCTCGCGCTGAAAGTGCTGTGCGGATTCAGCACCGGCGAAATCGCGCGCGCGTTTTTTGCGAGCGAAGCAGCGATCGAAAAACAGCTCACGCGCACCAAGCAGCGCATTCACGACGCGGGCCTCGGCTTCGAACTGCCCGCGACGGGGGATCTGGCGCCGCGGCTCGATGGTGTGCTCGCGGCGTTGTATCTTCTGTTCAACGAAGGTTACAAGGCCTCCGCCGGTGAGCGCTTGCTGCGGGAGGAGCTTTGTCAGGAAGCGGTGCGGCTCACCTCGCTCCTCCTCACACATCCCGCGGGCCGGACTCCGCGCACGCACGCGCTGCTGGCCCTGATGCTTTTGACGGCGGCCCGCTTCCCGTCTCGGCTCGATGAACACGGTGAGCTGCTCCGGCTCGACGATCAGAATCGCTCGAAGTGGGATCAGGGCCTGATCGTGCGCGGACTTGCGCAGCTCGTCGACGCGGCGCGAGGCGGCGAACTGAGCGAATATCACCTGCAGGCCGGCATCGCCGCGATCCACTGCACAGCGGCAGATTAAGACTCCACGAACTGGGCATTGATTCTGCGTCACTACGATGAGCTCAACCGGATCAATCCGTCGCCGGTCGTCGCGCTCAATCGCGCGGTCGCCGTCGCAAACCTGCGCGGGCCGCAGGCCGGGCTCGATGCCATCGCGGAGATTCCGGAGCGCGATCAGCTCGATTCACACTACCTCCTCTATGCGGTCACCGGCGAACTGCACTGGCGGCTCGAGAATCACCGCGACGCTGCGGAGAGTTTCCGTCGCGCGCTGCGCCTCGCCCAGGTCGGCCCCGAGCAACTCTACCTCACGCGGATGCTGGAGAGATCACTCATCGTCGAAAACGACGAAACCTCCGGTGCGAATGCCGGTTGATTCTCTCAGAGTCCCGCGAGGTTGCGAGGCGACTTGAATCCTCATTCGCCGGACGAAGCACGTAGGCCACCGGCAGGAGGTGTCTTCAATGTCTGTGATGGGAATCTCGCGCACAGCATGGTCGAGCCAGTAGGCAAAGACATAATCTTCAATCAACAGGTGCTCGATATCCCGGCCGGATTCATCACGGAGGGAATAGTCACTTCTCACGCCTCGAGATCATCTTCTTCCATTCGGGCCGTTCGTGACGAAGCCGAATCATGTAGGCATTCAGCTCCCGACGTTCGCGTAGCGATAGCCGGGAAATTTCTGCTTAAGCTTGAGCAGCGTCATAGGCGTAAGATTTGCCAGTCCGTGCCCATCGTCAAGACCACCGACGGCGAAGATCGCGCGAGTTTTGCGCCAACCTCCGGAGTAGCGCAGCGCTTAAGCCTGCGCTTCGAGGGGCTTCAGCGCGGTCCCGCCAAGGCGGGAACCGCGCTACTGTCCGAAACGACTGCGATTCCCATCGTCTGGTTTCGCACCGTTGCGCGCGGCTTTTCCGAGTTCGATCAGCCCGATGATTCGATCGGCGTCGTAGACGCAGCCGTTCCAACTGCCGCCGGACGCACCTTGCAGCGCGGCCCACAGCCGCGTGTCCGCCGGCACGCGGGGGTCGGGCTTCAAATCCGGATTCATCCCGCGCGCGGCAAGGCTCGCGGTGTCGGGCGAGATCACGTCGACCGTTCCCTCCAGTTTCCTGGTGTCGACGCGCAGTCGCACGATGTCGCCATCGCGAAGTTTTCCAATAGGTCCGCCGGCCCAAGCCTCGGGGCTCACATGGCCGACGCATGCGCCGGTCGAGACACCTGAGAAACGCCCGTCGGTGATGAGCGAGATGCCCGCGCCGCCCTTCATGTGCTTGAGCGCCGAAGTCACCTGATACGTCTCCGGCATGCCGCAGCCGGGGCCGATGCCGATGAGAACGACGATGTCTCCGTTCACTACGTGGCCTTCCTTGATCGCGGCGATCGCGGCATCCTCGCCCGCGAACACGCGCGCCGGTCCCTCGTGGAAACAGACGCCATCTGCGTCGACCCGCTCCGGGAGGATTGCCGTGCTCTTCACGAGAGCGCCCTCGGGTGCGAGGTTCCCGCCGAGGAAACAGACCGTCGGTGTGAGCCCGGCAGCGCGAGCGCGATCCGCGCTGAAGATGACGTTGTCGGGATCGATGCCGTCGAGTTCGCGCAGCTTTGCGCGCAAGCGCGAGCGGCGCTCCGATTTCTCCCACCATTCGAGATTCTCGCCGAGCGTGCGACCAGTGACGGTCGGCGCGTCGAGCTTGAGCAAGCCGAGCTCGCGCAAGTGCAGCATTGTTTCCGGCACGCCGCCGGCGAGGAAGACCTGCACCGTCGCGAAATGCCGCGGGCCGTTCGGCAGCGCGTCGACGAGCCTCGGCACGGAGCGATTGACCCTCGACCAATCGACGACCGTCGGCACGGGCAGCCCCGCCGCGTGCGCGATCGCGGGCACGTGCAGCACAAGGTTCGTCGAGCCGCCGACCGCGGCGTGCAGGACCATCGCGTTGTGAATCGAATCGGTGGTCACGATGTCGCGCGTCGTGCGCCCGAGCGTGTCGAGGTTCATCAACGCGAGCGCCGAGCGTCGAGCCATGTCGCGCCAGATCGCGGCGCCCGAAGGGCTGAGCGCACTGTGCGGGAGCGCGAGGCCGAGCGCCTCGGCCACGATCTGGCTCGTCGCGGCAGTCCCCATGAACTGGCAGCCGCCGCCGGGCGAGCCGCAAGCGCGGCAGCCCATGTCGGCCGCGTGATCGAGATCGATCTCGCCTCGCGCGAATCGCGTCGCGAGCGTCTGCACCTTCGCGGTGTCCTCGGCCTCCTCGGCGAGAAGTGTCACCCCGCCGGGCACGAGCACGCACGGCAGGTCGGGCGATCCGGCGAGCGCCATCATCATCGCGGGCAGGCCCTTGTCGCACGTGGCGATACCGAGCACGCCTCGGCGCGTGGGCAGCGATCGGATGAGCCTGCGCAGCACGACCGCGGCGTCGTTGCGATAGGGGAGGCTGTCGAGCATGCCGGCGGTGCCGTTGGTGCGGCCATCGCACGGGTCGCTCACCGCCGCGGCGAACGGGATGCCGCCGTTGGCAGCGATCGCGCGCGCGGCCTCCTCGACGAGCAGGCCGACTTCCCAATGGCCTGTGTGAAACCCGAGCGCGACCGGCGTGCCGTCGGGAGCGCGCACGCCGCCTTGCGTGCTGAGGATGAGAAACTGACGGCGCAGCATCTGCGCCGGGTTCCAGCCCATGCCGGCGTTTTGCGTCCAGCCGAAGAGTTCGCCGCTCGACATCGCGCGCAGCCGCTCGGGATCGAGCGGCAGGCTGCCCGAGGGACCGGGCGCGGTCGTGCGCAGCGTGTAGATCGAGTCGTCCGCCGAATCGAGTGGCAGCCTGTCAGTCATTGAGTCGAGGCGATGGTTGTTGGCGATCGATCCGCGCGTGGTCGAACACTCCCGTCAGGACAGGCTGCCAAAGCAGCGCTGCGCGCTGCAGACTTCAGGCATACCGGAATGATTCCGGCACGAAGTGCCGGCTTAGCAGCCTGTCGGGAGAGACATCGCGATTTCACACCGACCGTTGGAATTGATTGTGCGACGATCACGGAAATTCCGGCAGGCTGCTATTCGACCGTGTTCACCAGCGTGCCGACCGTCGCGATCGTGATCCGGATCTCGTCGCCGCTGAGCAGCGTGAACGTGTCGTCGGGCACGACGCCGGTGCCGGTCATTAGATAGGCGCCGAATGGAAACGTGTCCTCGCGGAAAAGCCACGCGGCGAGCGAGGGCAGGGGGCGCTTGATCCGGCCGACGGTTGTCGCGCCGCCGAAGACCGCGGCACCGCCGCGGCGGATCTCGATGGATATCTCCGTCTCGACTGCGGGCAGCGTTTCGGTGATCACGAGGCACGGGCCGATCGCGCAACTACCTGCGTAGACTTTCGCCTGCGGCAGGTAGAGAGGATTTTCGCCCTCGATGTCGCGCGAGCTCATGTCGTTGCCGATCGTGTGACCGAAGATTTTCCCGGCCGAGTTGATCGCGAGCGTGAGCTCGGGCTCGGGCACGTTCCACTTCGAGTCGGCGCGGATGCGCACGGCGCCGCCGGGCGCGGCGGTGCGGTGCGCGTTGCCCTTGAAGAAGAGCTCCGGCCGCTCGGCCTCGTAGACACGGTCATAGAACGTGCCACCGCCGGCGTCTTTCGACTCGGCCATGCGCGCGCTCTTGCTGCGCAGGTAGGTGACGCCCGCGGCCCAGATCTCCTGCGAGGCGATCGGCGCCGAGGGCGAGTCAGGCGCTGTCGCTGGCGCTCCTGATTCAAAAGCCGCTGCGGCGAAAGCGACCGGGTCGGACGCGGTGAACAGCGAGTCTAGCGAGAAGCCCGTGGCCGGGCGGACGAACCGGCCGTCGCGTTCGAGCACGGGACCGGAATTTGTGGCGTGGAGTCGAATCATCGGGGTCCCGGAATCGAAACGGGTTCCACGCGTCCGCGCAACAAGGCTATAAGTCGAATGGCTTTTTCCTTTGCGCTGACATTGGAATGCGCAGCATCAGCCCCGGTCCCGCTCCGCACCCACGAACCCAAGCAGCCTGTCGGACTTGCGTCCTGACAATGCAAGAGAATCTCGAAGATCCGGCCCCATGATGAAACTCTTTCCCCTCCAGGCTGCTAAGCCGGCACTGCGTGCCGGCAAAGGTCATTCAATGGAAGATGTTCAGCGCGCAGCGCTGATTAAGGAGTTTGTCGGCCGGGCAGAGACGCAGGAAGAGGGGATTCCCCGATTTTTCAGAGAGCGTTCGAACTCAAAGCCAACAAACTCCTAGACCGGCATGCAGACCCTTCATCCCCTGACCGCGCTCGCCGCGAGCATCCTGCTCGTCGTTTTCCTCATCGGCTGGTGCAGGCTGCATGCGTTTTTCGCACTGCTGCTCGGTGCGCTCGCAGTCGCGCTGACGACAAGCCAAGGGTCGGCCGCCGCGAACGTTGAGAGCGTGCTCAAGGAAATGGGCGCGCTCACCGGGAGTATCGGCTACTCGATCGCGGTGGCCGCGGTGATCGGCGCGGCGCTGATGGAGAGCGGCGCCGCGGATCGGATAGTGCGCACGTTCATGCGCGTGCTCGGTGAGAAGCGCGCTCCGTGGGCGCTCCTCGTGTCGGGGTTCATCCTCGGCGTGCCGGTGTTCTTCGACACGGTGTTCTTCCTTCTCATTCCGCTGGCGCGGGCACTTTCAGCGCGCACGGGGAAGAACTACTTGCTTCACGTGATGGCGATCTGCGCCGGCGCCGTCATCACCCACGCGACGGTGCCACCCACGCCGGGGCCGCTCGCGATGGCGGAGATTCTGAAACTCGACACGGGTATCGCGATCATGGTCGGCGCGGCCGCCGGCATCCTGCCCGCAATTGCGGGGCTCTGGTTCGCGAGCTGGCTCAACGCGCGCAAACCCGTTCCGATGCGTGCGGCGGCGGGCTCGACGCTCGAGGCCGTGCAGGCGGCTGCTGGGCGCGACGAGGCTTCGCTTCCCGGCTTCTTTGCGTCGGTGGCTCCTGTGATCGTGCCGGTGCTGCTCATCGCGGCGGTGTCCATCGGTGCGGGATTCCGTGAGTTGATTGGCGGGGACGCGTGGGGCGCGCTCGCATTCTTCGGAAACAAGAATGTTGCGCTCACTTTGGGCGCGCTCATCGCGGTCGGCGTCTATCTCAAGCAGACGCGCCGCGGCTGGCGCGACACGGGAGGAGTCGTCGGCGAGCCGCTCGGCACGGCGGGTGTGATCATCTTGATCACTGCGGCGGGCGGTGCCTA
>Ga0209640_10003108_pt1 | contig 14525 bp, 12 predicted proteins | sample RifCSP10_1_FD_184018 | JGI IMG/M metagenome (GOLD analysis project Ga0209640, IMG submission 184018) | Soil microbial communities from Rifle, Colorado - Rifle CSP2_sed 10_1 (SPAdes) (version 2) | ecosystem: Environmental > Terrestrial > Deep subsurface > Rock core/Sediment | place: Rifle...
CCCGCCGCCTCGCCAGCTCCTCGTCCGAAACGCGCAGGTTCAGCCGCCGGCCCGGCACGTCGAGCTCGATCACGTCGCCGTCCCGCACGAACGCGAGCGGTCCCCCCACGAACGACTCCGGGGCCACGTGCAGCACGCACGCGCCGTAGGCCGTGCCGCTCATGCGCGCATCCGAGATCCGCACCATGTCCCGGACGCCCTGGGCCAGGAGCTTCTTCGGGATGGGAAGCATCCCCCACTCGGGCATGCCCGGTGCGCCCAGTGGCCCCGCGTCCTGCAGCACCAGCACCGAGTAAAGTGTGACGGGAAGGGCCGGGTCGTCGATGCGCGCCTCGAGGTCGCCGTAGTTCCTGAAGACGACCGCCGGCCCCGCGTGACGCAGGAAGCGCTGTTCGCACGCGGTGTGCTTGATGACGGCGCCGCTCGGGGCGAGGTTGCCCCGCAGCACCGCCACCCCGCCTTCCGGTCCGATGGGCCGCTCGCGGGGCGCGATCACGTCGTCGTCGAAGACCAGGGCACCCTCGAGGTTCTCGCCGAGGGTGTGGCCGTTCGCGGTCGCGCACTCCAGGTGCAGGAGGTCGGGGATGCGCGCCAGGGCCCCGCGGAGGCCGCCCGCGTAGAAGAAGTCCTCCATCAGGTACTTCCCCGACGGGCGGATGTTGGCCAGGAAGGGCGTGCGCCGCGAGAGCGCGTCGAAGCGGTCCAGGTCGAGGCGAACCCCGGCCCGACCCGCGAGGGCGATCAGGTGGATGATCGCGTTCGTCGATCCCCCGAGGGCCATGGTCGCCGTCACCGCGTTCTCGAAGGCCTCCGTGGTGAGGATGTCTCGGGGTTTCAGGTCCTCGAGGACCATCTCCACGATGCGCCGGCCCGAGGCCGAGGCCAGGCGCGGGTGGCCCGAGTCCGCGGCCGGGATCGACGACGCTCCGGGCAGGGTCATGCCGAGGGCCTCGGCCGCGGCCGCCATGGTCGAGGCCGTGCCCATCGTCATGCAGGTGCCGAAGGAGCGGGCGATCCCGTCTTCCATCTCCCGCCACGCGCACTCGTCGAGGGCGCCCGCTCTCCGCTCCGCCCAGTACTTCCACACGTCGCTGCCGCTGCCCAGGGTCTCGCCGCGCCAGTTGCCCCTGAGCATCGGCCCTGCGGGCACGAAGAGGGCGGGGAGGTTCATGCTCGTGGCGCCCATCAGGAGGGCGGGCACCGTCTTGTCGCAACCCCCGAGGAGGACGGCGCCGTCGACCGGGTTCGACCGGAGCACTTCCTCGGCCTCCATGGCCAGGAGGTTCCGGTACAGCATGGTCGAGGGCTTCATGAACGTCTCCCCCAACGACAGGACGGGCATCTCCAATGGGAATCCGCCCGCCTGCCAGATCCCCCTCTTCACCTCTTCCGCGCGGAGGCGGAAGTGGGCATGGCAGGGGTTCGCGTCGCTCCACGTATTGAGGATGGCGATCACGGGCTTGCCGGCCCAGTCTTCGGCGGTGAAGCCGGATTGCTTGGCCCGGGAACGGTGCCCGAACGAGCGCAGGTCGTCCTTGCCGAACCACCGGTGGCTGCGAAGGTCTTCCCCCGACTTGCGGGGCCGGCTCACGCGTCCCGCTCCCGAAGGGCCCGCGCCACCGGGGCGAGGCCCTCCACCTGCCGCGCATCGAGCGCCGAGACGAACGGCGGGATGGGCCCGGCTTTCGCGATGCCCGCGAGCTCCGTGGCCTGGTGCAACACGCGCGCCGGCCCCCACTCGTCCCGCAGGTCTTCGAGGGGCTTGAAGTAGCCCCAGAGCCGGTCCGCCTTCGTCCAGTCCTTGGCGAAGCAGGCGGCGAGAAGGGCCTGGCTCGACCGCGGGGCGAGGCAGCCCGAGCCGGTGGTTAGGCCGGCGAGGTCGCGGTCACGCAGGTGGACGACGGCCGGCCGCTCCCCCATCCCGCTGATGACGCGCCGGCGGTCGACCCGCCGCAGGAGGCCGTCGAGGTAGGAGTCGTTCGCAGGATCGGGGCGGACGACGGCGTACTTCACGGCGACGCACACCCCGTCGCTCACCAGGCGCCCCACCGCGTCGAGGCCGCGCTCCTTGTCCGAGCCGAAGCCGTCTTCGGACTTCAGGTAGACGACGAGGGGCGCTCCCACGGCCTCCGCCACCTCGCGCAGGCCCACCTCCATGCCGAGGGCGTCCCGCGGGTCACCGCAGGGGAGCATCATCGCGCACCGGAAGGAATGGCGTCGCAGGAGCCGGGCCTGGTCCATGGCCCGGCCGAAGGAGGGCCCGAGGCTGGGAATCGCCCACCGGTCTTCGGGGAAGCCGGCCAGCCAGCCGAGCAGCGATTCGTACTCTTCGAGCGAGACGTGATAGAGAAAGGCGTTGCCGCCGTAGAGGTAGCGCGTCACCCCCCCGGCCGCGATGTGCTTCGCCACGCGCTCGGCCTCGTCGAGGTCGAGGGAGCGCCGGGCGTCGGACTTCCGGGGCAGGGGCGGGACCGCGAAGAGCCCACGGAGGTCTTCGGGGGTCACGGGGTCGCGGGTCATCGTGGCCCTCCTCGGGCGTGTGGGCGGAAGGATAACGCAAGGAGGTAGGTGGTGCGCCACCCGGCCGGTCTCATTCTCGCCCTGGCGGGGGTCGTCGCCGGGCCCGTGGCCGCGGAGGCCGCAAAGAAGGACAAGCGGCTCGAGGTCTACTGGGTCGACGTGGAGGGCGGCGCCGCCACCCTGATCGTGACCCCGGCCGGAGAGTCGATCCTGGTGGACGCGGGCTTCCCCGGCGGTCGCGACGCCGGGCGCATTCACAAGGTCGCGACCGAGGTGGCGGGGCTCCGCAAGATCGACCACCTCGTGGTGACCCACTACCACCTCGACCACTTCGGCGGGGTCGCCGAGCTCTGCGACCTCATGCCGGTGGGCGTCCTCTACGAGCACGGCCTCGACTCGGCTCCGGAGAACGAGCGGTCCGATCCCCGCCTCGAGCCCTTCCAGAAGGCGAAGGTCGGCCGACGGGTGGTGGTGAGGCCGGGGGACGAGATCGTCCTCGCCCAGGTCATGGGCGCCGCATCGGTTCGCTTCCGCTTCCTGGCCGCGAGCCAGAAGATCGCGACCGCGGACGGCGCCCGGTCGAACGCCGCGGCCTGCGGCGAGGCGCGCGAGAAGGAAGCCGACCCGAGCGACAACGCGAACAGCCTGGCGATGATGCTCGAGCAGGGACGGTTCCGCCTCTTCGACGGCGGGGACCTGACCTGGAACGTCGAAGGCCGGCTCGTCTGCCCCGCCGACCACGTCGGGAGGGTCGATGTCCTGCAGTCGAGTCATCACGGCGTCGACTCGAGCAACAACCCGGTCCTGGTGAAGACCCTGGCCCCGACGGTCGTGGTCGTCAACAACGGTCCGAAGAAGGGCGGAGAGCGGGAGAGCTTCGCGACCTTCGCCTCCACCCCGTCCGTGAAGGCGACCTACCAGCTTCACCGGAACGTGCACGAGGGCGCGCTCAACACCGCGCCCGAGCGAATCGCGAACCTGGAGGAGGCGACGTGCGCCGGGGAGTACGTCAAGCTCTCGGTCGAGCCCTCGGGCAAGAGCTACACCGTTTCGGTGCCGAGGACCCGCGACCGGCGCAGCTTCGAGGTGAAGCGGCGCTGAGCGGAGGCCGACCGTCGCGAGCGCGGACGATTCTCGCCGCCACGACCCGGCGGCAGGGTCTCTTTCTCCTGGCGGCGCTCGGCCTGGCCGCGGTCTCCTTTTCGCGCCCCCTTCGAGCGGGCCATCCCCCGAGGCCGCTACATCGCCACGAGGCGAGCCGGCTCTCGATGGGGTGTGTCTACTCCATCGTGGTCTACGGGGACGACGCGGACGCCCTGCCCGGTATCGTGGAGGCCGCCCTGGACGAGGTGGATCGCATCGATCGCCTCCTGAGCCACTACAAGCCGCAGAGCCCCTTGAGCCGGCTCAATCGCGAAGCGGGGCTCGGTCCGGTCGTGGTCGATCCCGAGCTTCTGGCCTTCCTCGCGGCGTGCCTGCGCTGGAGCGAGGCCTCCGACGGGGCCTTCGACATCACGGTGGGGCCCTTGATGAAGGCCTGGGGTTTCTTTCGAGGGGAGGGCCGGGTGCCCGATGATCGCGCCCTCGCGGAAGCGCGCGAGAAGGTGGGGTGGCGGCACGTGGGGCTCGACCTCGAGAAGGGGACCGTGCGCTTCGACCGACCCGGGGTCGAGCTGGACCTCGGCGGCATCGCCAAGGGTTACGCGGTGGACCGCGTCGTCGACGGGCTCAGGAAGAATCGGGTAGCCGCGGCCCGGGTGAGCGCCGGGGGCAGCACCGTCTACGGCCTGGGTGCGCCGCCGGGGACTAAGGGTTGGCGCATCGCCATCGAAGACCCGCTCGACGCGCGCCGCGTCGCGCGGCGCGTCTGGCTCGAAGACCGAGCCCTCTCCGTCTCCGGCACCTCGGGGAGGTCCTTCGACGCGGCCGGCCGGCGCTATTCGCATCTCATGGACCCACGGAGCGGCCAACCGGTCGAGGGCGTGCTGAGCGCCGTCGTCCTCTCCTCGAGCGGCACCGCGGGTGACGCCCTCGACAACGCGCTCGTCGTCCTGGGGGTCGATGAGGGCCGGAAGCTGCTGCGCCGCCTTCCCCTCACCGAGGCCTTCCTCTTCCTTCCCGAAGCCGGAGGGAAGTGGCGGTTGGTGCGGCTCGGAAGCTGAGGCCGTTTCGCTACTCCGCGCGCAGCAGCACCTGCGCGTACGGTCCGAGCCGCGGGATCGAGAATTCCGTGGCGTCCTCGGTCAGGGTGTAGTCCTCCATCGGCATCGCGCCGAGGCCGGCCACGGAGACGTCGGCCGGGGCGTAACGGCCGCGCACCCGCACGCGCAGGCTCTCGACCTCCCGTCCACCGTAGTTGAGGAGGTCGAGCCGCAGGCGGGCCCCGTCGCCGGCGAGGCGGCCGATCACCACGTCGCTGCCATAGAGGCGGAGCGACCTCATCTCGTCTCCGAGTTGTCGGCGGACCTTGAGCGCGAGCGCGCCGGGGTCGGCCGCGTCCTTGCGCGGGTACACCTTCGAGCCGAGCTCCACGTTGACGCGAAGCTCCGAGGTCGGCTTCGACACGGCTCGAAACAGGAGATTCCTCCTCGCCATGAGGTTCATCACCTCGCCGAGCGCGAAGGACCCGTCGTCGACGACGGCGACGTCCGCGAGGGCGGGAAGTTCCGGCGCGGGGAGCGCGCCCAGGAAGGCCAGCATGCGGCCAAGCTCCGCGAGGTCGGCGGGGTCGATCCTCAGGACGGCGTCGGCCCCGTACGCGAAGCCTTCGGCCGCGGCCAGGGGAGCCTTCCCCGCGGGAACCTCGTAGCGGTAGCGGCCGCCGCCCTTGCGCAGGAACCGCCAGCCGTTGGCCGTGACCCACGGCGCGCGCGTGGCCGAAGCCAGGTCGGCGCGCCCGACGATGCCGGGGGCCGCCAGGCCGCCGCGCCCTCCGCGGGCACCACGATCCGATCGATTCCCGCATCCTTCAACCGCGCCGCGGTCTCGACCCCCTCCGGCCAATAGAGAGCCGGCATCGCGAGCAGGAGGGCGAGCGGGCTCACACTTCGACTTCCCGCACGTCGATCCGGGAGCGGTCGTAGACTCCCAGGCCCAGCGTCGAGGCGAACTCCACGTGGCCCGGCTCACGGACGATGATGTTGACGTTGGGGTCGCGGTCGCGCTCCGCGGTATCGTCGGCCTTCAGGTACTGGGGGGAACGATCCCAGATCGAGATCGCGCCCTCGGCCTTGCGCTTGTCGTCGATCACGTCGAGAAGGAGACGGTCGATCGCCACCGGGTCGGTGCCGAAGAGGATCTGCCTCGGGTGGAAGAGGTACCGGCGCGTGCGGGCGAAGGGCCCCCCGTGCCAGACCGCGCGCAGGCCGTCCATGATCTGCAGGACCGTCCGGGAGCGGAGGGGCTCGACCGCGGCCAGCGTACCCACGAACGAGAGGGTGTGGGAGAGGCCGCGCGCGTGGGTGCGGGCGACGTTCGAGAAGCTGCCGTAGGCGATGTTCTTGAGGCAGCCGGTGGCGCCGGTGGCGCCGTGGTCCTTCATGTTCGGGATGTTGACGATCTTCGTGAGACGGCGGGACACGAGGCGCATCAGGTTCGACCGCGTGTCCTCCTCGCCGAAGAAGTCGGCCTCGACGTAGACGGCCGGGTCGTAACCGCGGTTGTCGAGGCGCCGGTTGGCGCTTTCCGCGGCCGCGATCGTCACGCTCTCGGGCAGGTGGGGGGCGTAGTCGACCGCGTCGATCTGGTTCTGGAACCGCTCGTAGACGTAGATCTGGAGCGGCGCGATCCCGACCGCCATGAGCTGCCGCACCACCTCCGCCACGATCTCGTGCGCCGAGACCACGAAGGGATGACCGCCGCAGTTGACCTTGATGCCGACCACGTCCTCGGCGTCGAAGAGCCGCCGCCAGGCGTCGCCCACCTTCGCTTCGCGGTGAGGCTGCACATCCCCCGCGCCATCATCTCGCGCACCACTTCCGCGTCCGCGGCGTTGCTCTCGGGGTCGACCGACTTGGACGAGTGCACCCGCGCCACCCGGCCCGGGAACGGACCCGGCATGCCCGGAAGAACCGCGGGGGCGTAGGGTGTCACCACTCGATAGCGGGGGCTCGTCTCCGAATGGGCGGAGGTGGCGAGCGGTGCGGCCGCCAGCAGTCGAACGAACGACCTGCGATCCATGACCGGACCATTGATGACCCCGGTCTGGTCTTGGTCGTGAATGGTCCGATCGTCGTCACGGCCTGGGGTCTTCATCGTCTTCACGGTCCGGCGGTTCCGATCCGCGCTAGTATGCCCCCGCTGGCAAGCCTCCCGAACCAGGAAGGCTACCCCCCGGCCGCCCGGGTCTCCTAGTCCGGATCATTCGCGAGCCCGTCCGTCGCCGCGCGAATGATCCGCTCAGGGAGCCATCAAGGAGCCGTTGAAGACCCTGAGGAGTATTGGACGCGATGGCGTGAAGTCGGGGCGGTCGGACGGTGAACACGCCGGCAGCCCTTGGACGCAACGGCTTTTCGGACTATTCATGAGGAAGGCCAGGACGGCCTCATGAATAGTCCGCGCTAGTGTGGAGGATCGCGATGAGCGACACCGGCTTCAGTCGTCGAGCGCTGCTCGAGCGGAGCAGCCTCCTGGCCCTGCCCACCTTGCTGGGCGTGAAGGGCGCCCCTGCCGAGGCTGCGCCGGCCGCACCCGGCCTCCGCGCCGGTCCGGACGTCTATCGATCGATCGGGGTGCGGCCTTTCATCAACGCCCGGGGCACGTACACGATCCTCACCGGCTCGACGATGCTAGAGGAGCCGCGCGCGGCGATGGACACAGCCTCACGGCAGTACGTCCACCTCGACGAGCTGGCCGAGGCGATCGGCAAGCGCCTCGCCGAGCTGACGAAAGCGGAGTGGGGCCTGGTGACCACGGGCTGCTCCGCGGCCCTCACCCACGCCACCGCGGCCTGCGTCACCGGGGGCAACCCCGACCTCCACGTCCGCGTTCCCGACCTGCGCGGCTTCCCGAGGGACGAGTGCATCGTCCCCACGCACTCGCGGAACGTCTACGACGCCGCGATTCGGGCCGTGGGCGTGCGCATCGTCGAGGTCGGGACGGCGGATGAGCTGGAAGCGGCCTTCGGGCCCCGGACCGCGCTCGTGTACATCCTCGCCGGGCCCGACGCGGACGAGGGGCCGCTCGCCACGAAGGCCCTTTGCCAGGCCGCGAGGAGGCACGCCGTGCCCGTGCTCGTGGATGCCGCAGCCGAGATCCTCACCGTGCCGAGCGTCCACCTCCAGCTGGGGGCCGACCTGGTCACCTACAGCGGCGGCAAGTGCCTGCGCGGCCCGCAGGCCGCCGGCCTCCTCCTCGGCCGCAAGGACCTGGTGAAGGCCGCCTGGGTGGGCAGCGCGCCCCATCACGGCTTCGCCCGCGGGTTCAAGGTCGGCAAGGAAGAGGCGATGGCGATGCTGGCCGCGGTCGAGGCGTGGACGAGGCGCGACTACGAGGCCGAGATCCGAACCTGGGCCTCCTGGCTCGACGCCATCGCCCGGCGCCCCGCCCCGATCGCCAGCGTCACCACCTCGGTCACGCCGGTCGAGGGGCTCTCGAACCGCATGCCGCTCCTCCAGATCCGCTGGGACCGGGCGAAGCTCGGGACGACCGGCGAGGCCGTAGCGAAGCTCCTCTTCGAGAGCGAGCCGCGTATCGCGCTCTTCCCGGCGAGCGGAAAGCTCGAGGAGAACGAGACGGGGCTCACCATCGGCCCGTACATGATGGCGCCGGGGGACGAGAAGGTCGTGGCCGAGCGCCTCTTCGCGGTCTTGAAGGAGCCGCCGCGCGTCGAGGAGAAGCCGAAGACGGCGCCCTCGACCGACCTCTCCGGCACGTGGGACGTGCGGATCGAGTACGCGGCCAGCGTGTCGACCCACCGGCTGCACCTCCGGCAGCGGGGCAACGACCTCGACGGCACCCACCAGGGCGATTTCGTGTCCCGCGACCTCCGGGGCGCCATCGATGGCGACGCGGTTCGGGTCCGCAGCTCCTGGGAGCACGGCGATTCCCTCAACTACACGTTCACCGGGCGGGTGAGCGGCGATGAGATGGCGGGCGAGCTGAGCCTGGGCGAGTACCTCGGCGCGCGCTTCACCGCGAAGCGCCACGCCGCCGGAAAGGCCTGATCAATGAGCGCGAACCCCTTCCTCGTCGCCGCATCGCTCGTGCTCCTCGCCGGAGGGGCCGGGGCCGAGCCGAAGTACGACCTGCTGCTCCGGGGGGGCCACGTCATCGACCCCCGCAGCGGCACGAGCGCCATTCGCGACGTCGCGATCGCGCGCGGGCGTATCGCCGCCGTGGCCCCGCGCGTCGACCCCGCCGAGGCGTTCAAGACCGTCGACGTGACGGGCCTCTACGTGACCCCGGGCCTCGTCGACATCCACACCCACGTCTTCACCGGCACCGGGGAGAAGGGCTCCTACGCCGGGGACAACAGCGTGTATCCCGACGGGTTCACCCTCCGGGTCGGCGTCACCACCGTCGCGGACGCCGGCGGCGCCGGCTGGCGGAACTTCGAGGACTTCAAGGAGCGTGTGATCGCGCGATCGAAGACGCGAGTGCTCGCCTTCCTCAACATCGTGGGCCACGGCATGCGTGGCGCCGCCTACGAGCAGGTGCTCGCCGACATGGACGCCGGCCCCACCGCGGAGATGGCGCTTCGCCACAAGGGCCTCATCGTCGGGATCAAGACCGCGCACTTCGAGGGACCGGAATGGGCGCCCGTGGAACGGGCGGTCGAGGCGGGCACGCGGGCGGGCATTCCCGTCATGGTCGACTTCGGACAAAGCCGCCCCGAGCGGCCGGTGGCCGAGCTCGTGACGAAGAAGCTCCGGTCCGGCGACATCTACACCCACGTCTACTCGGGCCTGCGCGGCGAGCAGGACGCGTCGGGCCGCGTGAATCCGGGCCTCCTCGAAGGCCGGAAGCGCGGGGTGATCTTCGACGTCGGCCACGGTGGCGGCAGCTTCGCGTGGCGCATCGCCGCCCCCGCGGTGAAGGAGGGCTTCCTCCCCGACTCGATCTCCACCGACCTCCACATCGGGAGCATGAACGCGGGCATGAAGGACATCCTCAACGTCATGTCGAAGTTCCTGGCCCTGGGGCTTCCCCTCGACGAAGTCGTCGCGCGCGCCACCTCCAATCCCGCCCGCGAGATCAAGCACGAGGAGCTGGGCCATCTCTCGGTGGGCGCGGCGGCGGACGTAGCCGTGCTGCGGCTCGAGAAGGGGAGCTTCGGGTTCGTCGATTCGTTTGGAGCGCGGCTCTTGGGCAAAGAGCGCCTCTCGTGCGAGCTGACGCTCCGGGACGGGAAGGTCGTCTACGACTTGAACGGGATCACGCGGCCGGACTGGGACTCCCTACCCCGAGACTACCGGTCGACCGGAGATCCACGTTGGGACGGAATCGGGAGGTGACGATGGCGAAAGCGAATCGCAGAGCGTTCCTGAAGAAGGGCCCGGCGGCGGCGGTGGCAGCGGCGGCGGTCGCGTCCACCGCGTCCACCGCGTCGGCTGCGGACAAGCCGGCGGACAAGGCGGTGAAGAAGGTCCTTTGGGAAGGCGGCAAGCGCCCTCAGAAGACACCCCTCTTCAGTGGCATCGTGACCTTCGGCAACCTGGTCTTCATCTCGGGCATCGGTGCGCACTTCGAGGGGGACATCAAGGCCCACACGAAGCACGTGCTGGACGAGATCCAGAAGCGGCTCGAAGCGGCGGGGTCTTCGATGGAGAAGGTCCTCAAGGTCAACGTGTACCTGAACGACCTCAAGGACTACCAGGCCATGAACGAGGCATTCCTGGGCCGTTTCGGCCCCGAGCCGGGGGTTCGCACCACGATCGCGGCCGCGGGCGGGATTCCGGGGAACTCCCTCGTGGAGATCGACTGCATCGCCAGCCTGTGAGTCCGGCCTGAGGGCGGCTCTCGGCGCCCTCAGGCCGGAGACACGCCCCACGCGGACCGTCTCGCATCGCGGTCGAAGAGGTGTTGCTCCAGGCAGGCCGCCCACTCGCCGGCCGCGTGGCCTCCGCATTCGCAGGTCGCGGGCGGCACCTCCTCCGCCAGGAAGTCGACGGCCTTCGCAACCACCTCGGGGTCGCGCAGCACACGGTTGTGGCCGAGGCCCGACGTCTCGAAGAGGCGCGCGCCCGGCCAGGCCGCGGCGACCGCGGCGCCGTCGGCGAGCGGCACCTCAGCATCGTGTCGGTCGTGGATCACGAGCAGGGGCTGGCGAAAGCCGGACACGAGGGTCGTGAGCCTGAGCTCGTCCCAGCGGAGGCGGAGCCGGCGCTCGCTCCGCTGCCTCACCCGTTCCACGACGGCGCTCGTCAGATCGAGCCGACGCGCCAGGACGTCGAACCAATCGGGCGGGTGGGCGGGCGGGGCCACGAGCACGACCCGCTCCACCGCGAGTCCGTCGCGGATGGCGAGCGCCGTGGCGGCGCCGCCCAGCGAGTGAGCGACCACTCCGTGGATCTGGCCGACGGCGTCCGCTGCCGCCCGCAAGGCTCGGGCGAACTCGGGGGCCGAGGAAAGGCCGCGCGACGAGCGGCCATGGCCCGGCGCGTCGAGGGCCATCACCGAGAAGCCACGGCTCAGGAGCAGGGGCACGAAAGAGGTGAGTTGGCCGGCCTGTCCGCCCCAGCCATGAAGGAGCGCGACCGTGGGTCCCCGTCCCCATCTCCAACCGGCGATCCGGCGCCCCTCGACGCGGACCTCGAACGGCCGGGCCGCTCGCAGCGTCGCGGAGCCTCGCGACCGTCGCCGCCGGGGAGGCGTGAAGAAAACGCGCTCGGTCACCGCGGCCGCGAGGCCGGGCGACAGGCGCCCCAGGACGCGGAGGCCCCAGGCCAAAATCTGAACGGTCGTGCTATTTTGATCGGCGGGACGACGGGGTCGTGGGGACATGACTCCTCTCCTTAGCTTGGGCTCAGGACGCGCGGGCTTTGGCCGGCCGCGCCACCGGCCCGCGGGCGGCGCGCACGAGGGCGTCGAAGGCGCGCTCGGCGCGCTCTTCGGCGCGGGGGTCGCGCAGCAGTCGCCGCGCGTGGTGGGCGGCCAGCATCACCCCGTAGAGGTCCTGGGCGAACTGCTCGGGATCTAGCTTGGGGTGGAAGTGGCCTTCGTCGCGGGCGCTTCTCACCACGCCGGCGATGAACTCCAGCCAGTCTTTCTGCTGCCGCACGAGGTCGTCGCGGACCGGCCCTTCGCGGTCGTCCAGCTCCGTCGCCGCGGCCACGAAGAGGCAACCGCCCCCGAGGGGGTCCGCCCGGGCCCAGTCCAGCCACCGTTCGAAGAGCGCTCGCACGCGCGGCTCTCCCCGCGGCGCCTTCATGGCCGGCCGGACCACCCGGTCGATGAAGAGCCGGGCGGAGAACCTCAGAGTCTCGACCTGGAGCGCCTCCTTGGACTGGAAGTGCGCGAAGAGACCGCTCTTCGAGAGCTCGAGCTCCTCCGCCAGGCCGCCGATGGTGAGGCCCTCGAGCCCCATCCGGCTCGCCACCCGGGCCGCCCGCCCCAGGATGTGCTGACGCGTTTCCTCGCCCTTCCCCATGGTCACAAAATAGTACGATCGTTCGTACTTGTCAAGTGACTTCCCCGGCCCCGGGGCCCCGGGCTATGCTGGCCGCGTTCCGAGTCATGAAGGCAACGCTCCCTCCGACCGCCTTCCGCACGCCCAGGGCCTTCCGCGCGTGGCTCGAAAGGCACCACGCGGACCTCGACGAGCTGCTCGTGCGCTGCTTCAAGAGCCATGCCGCGGAACGCGGCCTGACCTACTCCCAGGCCTTGGACGAGGCCCTCTGCTTCGGCTGGATCGACGGGGTGAGGCGGAGCGTGGACGAGGACACCTTCAGCGTGCGCTTCTCGCCCCGCAAGGAGAAGAGCAAGTGGAGCGCGGTGAACGTCGCCCGCGCCCGGGTGCTCGAAGAGGAGGGCCGGATGCGGCCCCCCGGCCTCCGGGCATTTCGAAAGCGTGGCGAGGGCGGATCGAAGGTGGGGTATTCCTACGAGTCGCGTCCCCAGGAGCTTGCCCCGGGCTACCTCCGCAAGCTCCGTGCACGTCCACGGGCCCTCGCCTTCTACGAGGCCCAACCGCCCTGGTACCGGCGCGTCAGCGCCTTCTGGGTCATGAGTGCCAAGCAGGAGGAGACGCGCGTGCGGAGACTCGAGCAGCTGATCGCGTGCTCGGAGCGGGGAAGGACGATCGGACCCTTGACCCGGGCCAAGGAACCGCGCCGGACGCCCCGCGGAAGATAGGAGGAACGCATGCGGACATGGCTCCGGGAGCTCGCTCTAATCGGTCTCGTCGCGGTCTGCGCCGTCCGGGTGCAGGCTCGCGCCGAGGAAAAGACGGGCGCCTTGCCCTCGGTCGAGCTACCCCCCGCCCTCGACCGCGTGCTGCGCGACTACGAACGCGCCTGGCAGGCGCGTGATCCCGCGTCTCTGGCCGGGCTCTTCGCCGAAGACGGCTTCGTGCTGGCGAACGGACGCCCCCCGGTGCGGGGCCGAGCCGCGATCCGCGACGCCTACGAGGACAGCGGTGGTCCCCTGGCTTTGCGGGCGCTGGCGTACGCGACCGAGGGGCCGGTGGGCTACGTCATCGGGGCGTACGGCCCCGGCGCCGGCAAGGAAGACACGGGCAAGTTCATCCTGGCCTTGCGACGCGATGCCGAGGGCCGATGGCTCATCGCCGCGGACATCGACAACGGCAACGCGCGACGGCTGCCGCCGGCCGCGCCGCCGGCGCCCGACCGGCCGCAGGACTAGGGGTCGACCCGGATCACGCGGTGGTTCTCGCTGTCGGACACGTAGATCGCCCCGGTTCCGGGCCGCGCGAGAGCGCCGTGCGGGCGGTCGAGCTCGCACGCGGTGGGAGGGCCGCCGAGGCCGGCCGCGCCCTTCTTCCCGGTGCCCACCACCCTTCGGATCCGGCCGTCACCGGGTGAGTAGCGTCGGATCGCGTGGTTCTCGGTGTCCGCGATCAACACCTCGTCCTTTGCATCCACGGAGATGTGCTTGGGGCCGCTCAACCGCGCTTCGAGAGCCGGGCCGTCGTCGCCCGAGAAACCCGGCTCCCCGGTGCCCGCGACCGTGCGAATCCGGCCGTGGGTGTCGACGACCCGCAGGGCGTGCCCTCCCCGCTCGCAGATGTAGAGATTCCCGCGCGAGTCGACGGCGACCGCCCGCGGATCCACGAGGGGCTCCAAGCGTGCGTCCTCGCCGTCCTTCGGAACGCCCTTGGCGCCCGTACCCGCGACCGTGGTCACGGTGCCGGTGGCGAGATCCACGGCCCGGATCCGCCGATTGTCGAGGTCGCAGACGTAGAGCATCGTGCGGCGGAACGCGATGGAATAGATGCCTCCGAACTGCGCTTCGACCGCCGGTCCGCCATCCCCGCTGAAGCCCTTCTGCCCCGTGCCCGCGACGCGGGTAACGAGGCCCGTGCGGAGGTCGATCCGGCGAACGCAGAAGTTCCCGGTGTCGGCGACGTAGAGCGCCCCGTCCGGCCCCACGGCGAGATGGTGCGGCCCGTTGAAGCGGGCCGCGGACGCAGGGCCGCCGTCGCCGAGAAGGCCTGCTTCTCCGGTCCCGGCCAGCACGCGCTGAGCCCCGTCGGCATCGAGGACGCTGACACGGTTGCCGGCCATCTCGACGACGTACACGCGGCCGGCCGTGTCGAAGTCGACGCCGAAGGGCTCCTTGAGGCCCTCCCCGACCACGAGGACGGCCTTCGCACCGGACGGCGGCGCGGCCGGGGCGAGCAGGAGAACCGCGAGAAGGAGCGTCATCTGGAGATGGTAACGACAAACGCCCCCGCTGGACCAGTGGTTGCCCCGAATCTCGGGAATACTCCGGCGCTTCCGGCCCTTGTGCGGAGCTTCGGCGAAGATCCTCAACTGGGCCCCAACGCCGGGCGGCGAGTGCAAGGCCAAGGGCGGGATCCTGATCGAAGAGGCCGAGGGCAAGAA
>Ga0209640_10003109_pt1 | contig 14524 bp, 14 predicted proteins | sample RifCSP10_1_FD_184018 | JGI IMG/M metagenome (GOLD analysis project Ga0209640, IMG submission 184018) | Soil microbial communities from Rifle, Colorado - Rifle CSP2_sed 10_1 (SPAdes) (version 2) | ecosystem: Environmental > Terrestrial > Deep subsurface > Rock core/Sediment | place: Rifle...
TTACTCCTGGTGTCGAAACTCGTCACTCGAAAATCGGAGCGCTTTTCCCGTAGCGGGCGCATCCCTGCTCCATTTTGGAAGCCGATCGGCGATGCGATCGGCCAAGGGGACACCACTAGGGACGGCTTCTTTGCCCCGCCGCCGCTACAGGGGCACCTGTAGGTACGTTCAGGCTCCAACGAACCGTTTCAGGGCCCAGCGGGCAGCTTCGGATAGGACTACGTCCTCGTGCTCCGCAAATTTCCGCAGAATGGGCACAAACCGAGCATTTCCGGAATTTCCCATCGCCACCAGGATGTTTCGCAAGACGCCTTGCTTACGCGCTCGCTTCAAGGCGCTGGCGCGGAATATCTGGCGGAATTCCTCTTCGCTGAGCGAAGCGAGCCACTTGAGCGATGGCGAAAAGAGGGAAGCGCTATCCGCGGACGAGGAAGAGTTCACAGCTTGTTTCTCCATCCCCACCCTCGCTCCCTCGGCTCCGCTCGGGACAAGTTCGCAAGGATGGGCCACCCTCCGATTTTCGTCCCGACGCTTCGGGATCGAATTTCGAGTTTCGCTCTCGGCCACAGGCGTTCGCGGAAGAAATTCTGGCGCACTGCTCACCGGCGACTTCCGATTCCACGGGCATACATCCTGGCAGATGTCGCAGCCGAAGACCTGCCGGCCCATCGGGGCGCGAAATTCTTCCGGGATTGATCCGCGCAGCTCGATTGTCAAATAGGAAATGCACCGCCGAGCGTCGAGCACATACGGCTCAACAATCGCACCGGTGGGACAGGCATCAATGCAGAGACGGCAGTTGCCGCAGAGGTCGGGGGGCGGCCCTACGCTCGCGCTTACGGTCGGCCCAAGATCGAGCGTCGTGACAATCACGCCGAGGAAGAGCCACGAGCCGAGCTTTTCGTTGATCAAACAAGTATTCTTTGCCAACCAGCCGATTCCGGCGTACTTCGCGGCAACGCGTTCGACCACCGGCCCGGTATCCACGTAGGCCCGCGCCTCAAAAGGTTCGGCAAGGCTCGCGCGCAAGGCCGCCATCACTGCCTCGAGCTTCTCCATCAGGATACCGTGGTAGTCCTCGCCCCAGGCATAGCGAGAAATCCATCCACGCTCAGGGTCGAGCGGAACTTCAGTCGAATAGGGGCGGTCCGTGTTGTAATTCAGGGCGCAGACGATAATCGAGCGGGCCGACGGCATGACCTGCCGCGGGTCGTTTCGCCGCGGGTCGGTGAGATAGCGCATCTCTCCCGCATACCCGCGCGCCAGCCATTCCGGCAGGTTTTCGAGTTCCAGCAGGCCTTCGACCGGCGCCACGCCCCAGGCGTCAAACCCGGCGGCAAGCATCACCAGATCCAGGATCTCTCTCGCGTCCATGGAAAGGATTGTACCGGTCGCCGTGGCGACCTGCCAGCCGACCCGCTTGACAGTTGGCTGGCGATAGTCAAAAGCCCGCCGGGCTTATTTGTTTCCTTTTAACCTGGGTGTTATACTTCGGTTGCTTTATCAGGGACCCTCACACAGAAATTCCAACATCGCGAGAGCCAGTCCGTGCGAGCCAGATCAACTTCGCCCGGTGCCGTGTGGCGCGGGGCTCCGGCCCGGGAGGCAGCCGCTCCCGCGGTCAACGGAGCGGGCAAGAGAGGAAGACACCGGCTCGCCACCCGCGCTCTCCTGGCAGGCGCACTCTGGCTGGTATTCGTCCAGCCGGCCCGCGCCGCCACCGTGCAGGGCGACATGAAGATCTACGTCCTGAACGTCGGCCAGGGCGATGCCATCTTGATTGTTTGCCCCCACGCAACCCATCGTATGCTGATCGATGCCGGCGCTCGCGGCTACCCCAATAGCCAGAAGGCCTTCCAGCAACAACTCAGGCAGCTTGTTCCCGGGCAGCAACCGCCCCTGCAGGTGGTAATCGCCTCTCATCCGCACGATGACCACATTGCCGGCCTTCACTGGGTCTTGCAGACTTTTAAGGTCGGCAAATTCGTGGACAACGGAAAAAGCTACACCAAAACCTTCAAAAAAATTCGCACCCTGGCCAATCAGCAGAAAAAAGCGGGCACGCTCCAGTACATTCCCGCCGGCAAGTCCCTTTCCTCGATCGCCGATTTTTGCCCGGCGACAAACCTCCACGCCGAGTTGCTTGTGCCCAAAGGCTTTGGCAAGGCGAAGAACGTCAACAACAACTCGGTGGTGGTGCGGGTGAAGTATGACAAGCTGAGTTTTCTCTTTACCGGCGATGCCGAAAGAGAGGAGGAAGCCCAGCTCCTTGCTGACCCGTTGATCAAGCCCCGCCTGGGCGGAGCGGCCTTCTACAAGGTGGGCCACCACGGCGCGGAGACTTCTTCCACGCACGATTTTTTGAGCCAGATGAGGCCGCAGTGGGCGGCCATTTCGAGTGGACGGAAAAATATTGGCAAAAACAAAGGTTATCGCCACCCTCGTGCCCTCACTCTTGGGGCGTTGCTGGCCGTGATCACGGCGGATGCCGACAAAGAAATCCGCACAGTTGATGCCGGGGAGAGCGCCAAGGGCGAGTGGACCACGGTGAAGATTCATAAAAGGATTTATCTGACCGCGAAGGATGACTCGATTCTGTTTCTTTCCGACGGCCAGACGGTGCGCCAGCAGCCCGCCGGCCTGGCCAATCCGATCGGCCCCGATTGATAGCCGATGCGCGCTGCTCCAGCGCGGAAGGAGGTCTTATGGCAACTCCTGGAATCCCTGCTTCTCGTGGTGGACGCCCGGCGCGGGGTGCAGCCGGAGCTGCTGCCAACGCCGAACTGGCTTTACTCCAGCGAAAGTTTCGGGAACAGGAACAGGCCTATCAACAATTCGCCGCTCAGGTGGGGCAGCTCCGGGGCATCACCCGGTTGCTTGTTCAGGCCTGGCTGGCCGAAATCCGTCTCATGATGGCGCAACTCGAGCGGCGGCTTCAGCAATTGACCGCCTCCTCCAACCGCGCCGGCATGGACGCTGCCTGGCGGCGCTTCTGGAATGTTCTGTCGGCGCTCAGCCCGGGTGACCTGCAATCAGTGGGCCGGCGGCTGCTGGTGGTCTCTCTATTTCTTTTGCTGCAGATCGCTGCCGGCATTGGTTTGCTCGGTTACAGCGTTCGCCTGTTCGGGCGGTTCGACCCGCAGACCGCGCTTACGCGAGAGCAGTGGGAAGAACGAGGCCATGCGCGGGCGGAAGTCCGCCGCGTGCAGATCGTAATGGCACGCGCCGCTGAGGAAACGAAACAGCTTCCTCCGGCATCTCCGGTGCCGGGTCCCCAACAAGAAGGCGGGCAAGCAGCGGGCGCAGTCGCTGCGCCAGACACCAGCCTCCTGCGCGGCGAAGTGGAGGCGCTGGCCTCCACCCTTTCGGAAATGCGGCTGCCCGAGCGCGACCTGCGTCTCGCCAATTCGTGGCTGGAAAACGTCCTGGGCGACCTCAATAAGGAACCAGCCGATCTGGCCGATGCCGCCAAGATCCTGACCGAACTTGAAACGGCGTTGGCGACGTCGGCAGAGCCTCCACCAGCGCCCGTTGCCCTGATCGTACTGGGAAGTTTGCTCGGGATGATCACGATTACCATCCACCTCAACTGGAAGTTTCGCAGCCGGTGGAACACGCTGGGGTTTATGCCGTGGTACGTGACGAAGCTGGTCGGTGCGCCGGTTATTTCCCTGGCGGTGGTCGGTCTTCTGTTTCAGGTTTCGTTTACGGCTGACTTGGCTGCCGCTACCGATATTTCAGCGCTTGGCTTGCGCGGAGCTTCCCCCCTGCTGATCTTCGCTGTCTCGATCATCACCGGGCTGTTCAGCAACAAAATGTTTGAATGGCTCCGCGGTTTGGCCGGCGCCCGAGTGGCCACCATGCGTCCACCCGCGCCAGCCGCGACCGCTTCAAACGGCGGCGGGGAAAGCGAAGACAATTCCTCCGGCCGGCCAACCCCCTAGCCGCCACCGTTCCACGAAGAATTTTTCTTGGCTAACGACCAGGCCGGGCGGCGGCGCGGCACGCCCGGCTCCTCAGCCGCAGCGTTGACATCGGCGGGAGGCGCGGCTATATTGCCCCGTCCCGATCCCGAGGCTTCGGGATCGGGATGCCTCATGACCACCCGCATTTTTACCGCTGCCAACCAACTCACCCTCCTGCGCTTTGTCTTCCTTCCTTTCTTCATCATTGCCATCGAATACGGCCACTACCGCTGGGCTCTGCTCATCTTCGTTATTGCCGGTCTGACTGACGGGTTGGATGGGCTGCTGGCGCGCCTGTTTCACCAGCAAACCGACATCGGAGCCTTTTTGGACCCCATCGCCGACAAGCTCTTGCTTTCTTCCGCGTTTATCCTGCTGGCGGTGAAAGGCAAGGTGGGTTGGTGGCTGACGATCCTGGTGCTCAGCCGCGATCTGCTCATCATCGCGACGGTGGCGATCATTGTTTTGTTTTCCGATTACCGCCGGTTTTCTCCGAGTCTCTACGGCAAGATCAACACCGGCGCCCAGATCCTGGCGGTCCTGGTGGTGATGGCAGCGGAGGTGGCGCAAACGCCGCCCCTTCACTCGACGGGCCAGCTCTTGCTCTATCTCGCCGCCGCCACTACGGTGATTTCCGGAGTCCACTACATCTTTTCCATCGCCCACCGGCTGCGAGTCCATCCGAGTGCCGGCAGTCCGGGCTCCACGGGTTAACGCGGGGAAGCGCTCCCGAGCTGCTTGATTGCGGATTGCGCTGGCGGATGACCGCGCCCTTCCGGCAGGACGCCGTCCAAATTGTCCCACCGATCAAATGTCGCTGTCGCCGTGCATCACCGTCGAGGGTCGGTGCTTTTTCTCGTAGGCGGCGATCTCGTGCTCGTGTTCGAGTGTCATCCCGATGTCGTCCAGCCCTTTCAGCAGAGACTCTTTGCGGAACGGATCGATGGAGAAAGAAAACTTCACACCGGATTCGTCCGTGACGGTCTGGCTCTCCAGGTCAACCGTTAACCGATAGCTTTCGTTCCGCTCGGCGCGCTCGAACAGCTTATCCACCTCGCTATCGGCAAGCGTCACCGGCAGGAGGCCATTCTTGAAGCAATTGTTGTAGAAGATGTCGGCAAAGCTCGGCGCGATGACGACGCGGAAGCCGTAGTCCAGCACCGCCCAGGGGGCGTGCTCGCGGCTCGAACCGCAACCGAAGTTGGCCCGCGTCAGCAGGATGGAAGCTCCCTGGTAGCGTGGCCGGTTGAGCACAAAATCGGGGTTGGGCACCTCCCCTTCCAGGTAGCGCCAGTCGTAGAAGAGGACGCGCCCGAAGCCTTCGCGCGTCAACCCTTTCAGGAATTGCTTCGGCACCATCTGATCGGTATCCACGTTCACCCGATCGAGCGGCGCCACCACTCCGGTATGTGTCGAGAACGGCTGCATCACTACCCTGCTTCTCTGCCTCCTTGGCTCGCTGCCTCCTTGCTATTCGGTTCCGCCCACGTCCCATTCGCGGATGTCCACGAAGTGGCCTTCGATCGCCGCCGCGGCCGCCATGATCGGGCTCACCAGGTGCGTCCGACCGCCCTTTCCCTGGCGCCCTTCGAAATTGCGGTTCGAGGTGCTGGCGCAGCGCTCCCCGCTCGGGAGCACATCGGGATTCATCCCGATGCACATGCTGCAGCCGGCGTCCCGCCACTCGAACCCCGCCTCGAGAAAGATCTTGTGTAGCCCTTCCTTTTCCGCCTGCGCCTTCACCTGCATCGAACCGGGAACCACCAGCGCGTTCACCGTGCGCGCCACTTTCTTGCCGGCCACCACCCGCGCCGCCGCCCGCAAATCCTCGATCCGCGAGTTGGTGCACGACCCGATAAACACGCGATCGAGCCGAAGGTCGGCAATCCGCGTCCCGGGCTCGAGCGCCATATATTCCAGCGCTCGCTCGGCCGCCCTTCGTTCCACAGGATTCGAGAAGGAACTCGGATCGGGCACGCGCCCGGTCACATCGGTCACCATTCCCGGGTTTGTGCCCCAGGTCACCTGCGGCGCAATCTCCTCCCCATTGAGCTCAACCCTGCTGTCATAGACCGCTCCGGCGTCGGATACGACGGACTTCCACGCCTGGACCGCCATTTGAAAATCTTTTCCGTGCGGCACGTAGGGACGCCCTTCCAGATAGGCAAACGTGGTATCGTCGGGCGCGACCATTCCCGCCCGGCCGCCAGCCTCGATGGACATATTGCACACCGTCATCCGGCCTTCCATCGTCAGGTCGCCGATGGCCTGTCCGGCATACTCGAACACATGGCCGGTGCCGCCGGCAATGCCGATCTTTCCGATAATCGCCAGGATGATGTCTTTCGCCGTCACACCCCGCCTCCGCTTCCCATGCACCCGCACCAGCATTGTCTTCGACTTGAACTGCGGCAGGCACTGCGTCGCCAACACGTGTTCGACCTCGCTGGTGCCGATGCCGAACGCCAGCGCCCCGAGCGCGCCGTGCGTCGAGGTATGGCTGTCGCCGCAGACAATCGTTTGCGCGGGTTGGGTGATGCCCAGTTCCGGCCCGATCACGTGCACGATGCCCTGGTTTTTGCTGGACATATCGAAGAGCCGCACTCCGGTTTCCGCGCAGTTTCTGGCCAGCGCTTCAAATTGCTTGGCGGCGACCGTGTCCAGGATAGGCAGGTGCCGGTCTTTGGTGGGCACCGAGTGGTCCATCACGGCGAACGTCAAATCGGGTCGCCTCACCCGCCGCCCCGTTTGCCGCAACCCGGTAAAGGCCTGCGGTGAAGTTCCTTCGTGGATCAAATGCCGGTCAATGTAGATGAGGGCAGGCTGGCCCGGCGTCTCCTGCACCAGGTGGGCTTCCCATATTTTTTCGTACATTGTCCGTGGCGTCATTGTTCAGGAAATTCCATTCTAGCAAGGGTGGCGGCCTCCGCCAACCCCCGCTTTGCCCGCCTGCGGATAGGAGTCAAGCAGCTTTTTTCTTGAGGAATGCCCGAACAAAATTGCGCCGGGAAAAGTGGCCTCCGGTGAAAAAGCGCCAAAAACGATCGCCTGAGAAAAGTTTTCCCGCGATAGCCGCTTCACTGAAGCCCTCCTGGTGGAGAGCAAGCACCCGGCCGGCAAGCTCTTCCAGGAACGCCAGCTTCCTCGCCAGCATCCGGCGACCGTCTTCCACCTGCCCGCGATGCTGGCAATAGATCTCGCGAAAGTCGAGCGTCAAGAGCCTGCGGAGCGAATCCATCAAAGCATAGACGTCCTCATCCGCGCGCAGATAGCGCAGGTAGGGACCCAGATAGAGATCGCCGGTGAACAGCCAGCCTCGGTTGGGCTCGAACAGCGCCACGTGGTCCTCGGCGTGACCCGGGGTGTGGATCACCTGGAAGCGAAGCTGCCGGGTCGCAATCTCCGGCCCAAGCGGCTGAGCTAGGGCGGCCTCAGGCGTGCCCCAGGCAAGGCGGCGATAGAGATGCAATCTCTCTGGCGGGTGAGCGAGGCGCGGGATGGCGGTGGAATGAGCGAACAGGGGAATTCCCATGCGTCGAAGCGTGGCGTGGTTGCCGACATGGTCCTCGTGGTGATGAGTGGTCACCGAGAGGCGAATGGCAAGTTCCCTGGACAGGCGAGCGAATTCCCGGGAAATATTCGGCGGGCCAGAGTCAAAAAGCAGTCCGTCCACCCAGAAAACGCCGGTGGTATAGAGCAGGCGGCCGAAGTACCGCCGGGCCATGCGAAAGTAGCGAATCTCGCCGTACTCGACCGGTTCGATCACGGGAAGATCCGATTCTTCCAGCCGGACCTTGTCCTGTTCCGAGTGCCGTTCCAACTGATTGCGCCTATTGCGAGCGACTCCAGTTTAAACAAGTTGGAACGGCACAAGCCGGCTGACGCGGCGAGGCCGTCAGTTCGGCCCCAAAGCTGCCAGTTCCTGCATCTTGCGCAGCACGGTGGACCACTGCATGCCGTCGAGCCGGCGCAGATACGGCCGCAGCTCAGCGATGAAGTAATCGTCAAGCATCGATCCGTTGACCGGCGTGAAGAGCTGAGCCATGGTCACCTGCAGCGCCGCTGTTACCTTCTCCAGCGTGGCCAGCGAGGGTGTCATCTGCCCGGACTCAATCCGCGAGAGATAAGACCGTGAAACACCCGAGCGCGCCTGAAGGTTGCTTTGCGTAAGCCCGCGGCGTTCCCGCAGCCGGCGAATCATCCGGCCGATGTTCGCCACCGTATCGCGGTTCAGATAGCGGCGCAGCATTTCTTGCGTCGCCTCGGGCAGCGGTGGTGGCACGGGTGGGCTGATCATCTCGGGCAGCACCGGCTCGGGCAAGTGTACCAAACACCGGCGGCAGAGGTTGTTGCGGGTGCGAAACTGGACTAATCCACAGGCTTTGCAGCGAAGCGTTTCACGCTCAAGCGTCGTTTCGGCCATGCGTCCCCCGAGGTTGTCTCCTGGCCGCAAACGGATGCTGCAAATCTGGAGGAGTCGAATGGCGCGTATTGTGTGTTGTTCGTAACCCCCTGTCAAGCCCCATTTTGCCTCTTGAGGGAATTTTCACCGCTTTGGTGGGTCTCTTTTGACTCTGGTACAATGCCGCTTTTGACGACGAGCGACCCCGGCACGGGCCGCCTGCCGGGCGGAAACGACCATGTACGATCGCGCTGCTGTCTGGGAATTGCTCTGTGAATTCACCAGGAACGAGAATCTGCGCAAGCACGCGCTGGCGGTCGAGGCCTGCCTGCGCGCCTACGCTCGCAAATGGGGAGAAGATGAAAACCTCTGGGGCGTGGTGGGCCTCATCCATGATTTTGATTACGAGCGCTGGCCTGACGCGCCCCATCATCCGGCCGAAGGCTCGAAAATCTTGCGGGAACGCGGCTGGCCGGAAGAAATCATTCGCGCCGTCCAATCACACGCCGATTACATGAATGTGCCGCGGGTGAGCAAGCTCGAGAAAAGCCTCTTTGCTTGCGACGAGCTGGCGGGGTTCATCACGGCCTGCGCGCTGGTGCGGCCGAATAAGAGCATCATGGAGCTGGAGGCCAAGTCGGTGACGAAGCGGTTCAAGGACAAGGCTTTTGCCCGCTCCGTGAACCGCGAGGATATCTTGAAGGGCGCCGAAGAACTGAGCGTGCCCGTCGAGGAGCACGTCGCCTTCTGTATTCAAGCGATGCGCGGGATTGCTGACCAGCTCGGCTTGAAAGGCAATGCCGCCTGTGCTCAAACGGGCGCGGGCGGCTGATTTTTCATGGCCTTCTCCGTTTCTTCCCGCGACCACCCAAAGATACGCGCCAAATCCCGAGCGGCCTTCCCGGGCCGGGATTCGAGGTACTTCGCGGCGATCCTGGCTCGTGCGGTTTCCTTCGGGATTGTTCTTGCCCGCGCCACCTGTTTCGGAAAGGCACGGCACGTCAATTCATACTTCCCCGAGGGCCACGCAGCCGTCTCCTGCTCGGTGCCGAAGTGGACGATGATCAATTTTCTTTGCAGTTCCTCAGCCGCTTTCTTGAAGCGGACGTTTCCACTCTTGCCGGCCAGGCCGCAGGCGTGGCGCAGCTCGAGAACGGCCAGCGGCCCATGCTCGGCCAGCGCTTCCCAGACCGCTCTCGCTGTGGGCGAGATGCGGCCGGCCTCAAAAAAACCTTTGAACTCTCCGGGCGAAGTGGGAGCATGGTGCAGCGCCAGAAAGCAGGGAAGCATCTCGAGCGATATGAACGTGCCGCGCCCGCGAAAATACTTGGCAAAAAAGGCGCGTCGCTGCCTCGGCAACTCGTCTTTCCACGTCCAGCAGCGCTCGATGTCCTCGTTCCACATCGGAATCTTGATGCGGGCGTTGCCGACCACTTCATACAGGCTCGGCATGTCCAGACCTTTTGTCGGAAAAAGCAGGCAGAAGCCAACGCGGTTAACGTAACCGAATGCTTCAGCGGCGGTGCGAACTTTGGCGCGAGCGCTCAATGGGCTGCCCCGAGCATTTTGCGGAAATAGAATAGTGGATTGGGTGGCCGCCTGGAGAGCTGGCGTCTTTTCCGGAGATTCTTTGATGTGCGATGTAGAATCACCCTCCGTCTCAGGAGAGCAGCGCCCCTACACCACGATCGTCTCGCGATACTCGCCAAACACGCGTCGAAGAGTATCCGCGATTTCACCGACGGTGGCGTAAGCCTCGACCGCGGCGAGAACGGCGGGCAAGAGATTTTCCTCGGTGAGCGCCCGGCACTCGACCTCGGCAAGAGCGGCCTCGACAGCGGCGGCATCGCGTGATGCACGCAGGCGGCGCAAGCGCTCGACCTGGGCCCGCTCGATCTCCGGATCGATGCGCAGAATTGGGATGGGCTTATCTCCTTCGGTGGTGAAGCGATTCACGCCAACGACCGTCTGTCTCGTGTCTTCAATGGCCCGTTGGTACTCGTAGGCTGCCTGCTGCACTTCGGTTTGAATGTAGCCCGTCTCGATCGCTCGCAGCGTGCCTCCCATCGCTTCCATCCGGTTGAGGTATTCGGCAGCGCGGCGCTCGATCTCATCCGTCAGGGCTTCGATGCAGTAAGAGCCGCCGGCCGGGTCAACGGTGCTGGTAACCCCGCTCTCGTGCCCGATCACCTGTTGCGTGCGAAGAGCGAGCAGAGCCGATTCCTCGGTCGGGAGGGCGAGTGCTTCGTCCAGAGCATTGCCGTGGAGAGATTGGCAACCGCCGAGGACGGCGGCCAGCGCCTGGAGGGTCACGCGGACGACGTTGACATGCGGCTGCTGCGCGGTCAGGGTGGCGCCGGCCGTCTGCGCGTGGAAACGCAGCATCATTGAGCGAGGGTCGCGCGCGCCAAACTCTTCCTTCATGATGTGCGCCCAGAGCCGGCGCGCCGCTCGGAATTTGGCTACCTCTTCCAGAACGTTATTGTGCGCGCTGAAGAAGAAGGAAAGTCGCGGCGCAAAATCATCGATCTCGAGTCCCGCCTCCAGCGCCGCCCGAACGTAAGCCTTCGCGTTTGCCAGCGTGAAGGCAACCTCCTGGACAGCGGTGGAACCGGCCTCGCGGATGTGGTAGCCGGAGATGGAAATCGTGTTCCATTCGGGCAGCGTGTCTTTACACCAGCGGAAGAGATCGGTGACGATCCGCATCGCCGGTTTGGGCGGGAAAATGTAAGTCCCGCGGGCAATGTATTCTTTCAGGATGTCATTCTGCACGGTGCCGGAGAGCTTGAGCAGATCGGCGCCTTGCTTTTTGGCGATGGCAACGTACAGGCACAGCAGGATCGCCGCGGTGGCATTGATGGTCATGGAGGTGGAGACGCGCCCAAGCGGAATGCCTTCGAACAGCGTCTCCATGTCTTCGAGCGAGGCGATCGCCACGCCTACCTTGCCAACCTCGCCGGCGGCCAGGGGATGGTCGCTGTCCAGGCCAATCTGGGTGGGAAGATCAAACGCCACCGAGAGCCCGGTCTGGCCCTGTTCCAGGAGATAGCGGAAGCGACGATTGGATTCTTGAGCGCTGCCGTAGCCGGCATATTGTCGCATGGTCCAGAGCCGGCCGCGATACATCGTGGGATAGACCCCGCGAGTGAAGGGAAAGACTCCGGGCTCGCCGAGCTTCTCACCCGGATCGAAATCACCTCGATTGGCAGGCGCATAGCACCGGGCGACTTCAATGTGCGAGGTGGTCTCGAACTTTTGCTCTTGCTCGGACGGTTTCTTTTCAACCTTGCTTGGTTTGTTCACTTTACCCGCCGGGCGCTGCGAAACGAAGAAATCGCAAAAATCAGCATCATCAAGGAAAATGCCGCGCTCAACCCGAAGCGAAGCCAGTGGTAGGCCTCTTGAGAGGAGTGCCGCCATTCGCGGATGGCGGCTGCGCCGCCCATAAACGCCAGGACCAGGAAAAGCGCTCCGGTGATCTCGTGGAACAAGGCGCGCGCCACGCGCCAGAGCGATCGCGCCACGCCCCAGCCCGCGCCAAGCGCAGCGTTGAAAATCCGGCTCATGGCGGCCATGCCGGCTATCTTAGTGGCTCGCGCCGGCAGGCGCAAGCCGGGTGAGTCGCGCCTGGTGCCCGGCCCTGTTGAACCACGCCGCGCCATGAGGGAACAAGCAAGCCGGCGGGAGAGGCAATCGCGGCGGGAGAGGCAAACGCGGACCGTGACGGACGGGTCAGGGGGAGACACCTCACATCAGCCGCGGGTTCAGGGTGTAGGTGCCGGTTATCGACGCCGAGGCCAGCACGTGCCCGTCGATGACCGCCAACACGTCGGGACCACCGAAACGGCCGTCGACCGGGCAGAGTCCCAGATCCGTCGCGTACAGGGTGAACACATAGTGGTGCACAAGGGAGTCGTTCCACGGCGGGCAGGGACCGTCGTAGCCGAAGTAAGTGCCCTCCATGGTTGGATCGCCGGAGAACCAGTCGGTGTAGTCGTTGACACCGGGCCTCGCTCCGTACGGTCCCTTCTGGGCCTTACCGCGCTCGGTCACGCCGTTGGAGAACTCGCCGTCGGCGATGCTGGTGACGTGGGCCGGCAGGTCCACCAAGACCCAATGGTAGAAATCGGTGCGAGGTAGGTCCGGGGGAACCTCCCGGTCCTGCTGGTTGACGTCGTCCGGCCTGGTCGGGACGTCCGGATCGTGGCAGATCAACACGAAGCTGCGGGTTCCCTGGGGGACTCCCTCCCACCTCAATGCCGGGCTGCGGTTGGGAGCGAATGTGGCGTGGGTGTCGGGGTCCGGGACACAGAAGGCGAAGTCACCCGGAATCGCCTGGCCGTCCGTGAAGCTGCTACTCGATAGATGCATGACCTTACCTCCGCTCCGGAGGCTAGCGGGGCGCACGGCGTGCCCCTCGGTGGGAAGTTAGAAGTGGGAGGTCAGCAACGAGCTATGCCCGGAGCGCACGCTGCGTACAACTTTGGATCTTCCCACCCTATTGAGCCGTCGAAGACGGCTCAAACGATCCCTTCCGGGCGGAAGAGACGATCGTGCATCTGGAGGGCGTATCGGTCGGTCATCCCGGACACGTAGTCGATGGCCTGTTCGACCGGAGTGGCATTGTCCTGCCGGTAGGTATCCCTGATCTCGTCCGGGTGATCGACGAAATAGTCAACCAGATCCCGGATCACCGCGATGGCCCGGTGTTGCTGCGGTTGAGCTTCGTGGCGCAGATAGACCCGTTCGAACATGAAGGCCCGGAACCGGTTCATCTCTTCCTGGACTTCAGGTCGCATCGCCACCCGGTCTTGGTCGAGCGATTCGTCGATCACCGCGTCGATCATGGTCGATATCCACTCACTGCCCGGTTCGCCGAACATCGCCAGCGCCCCCCGGGGGATGTCGCCGTGGGACAGCACTCCCGCCCGGAGGGCGTCCTCGAGGTCATGAGTGAGGTAGGCGATCCGGTCGGCGTAGCGGCACAGATAGCCTTCCGGAGTGTTGGGCGGGGGGTCGATCTTCCATGAGTGTGCCCGGATTCCGTCGAGGACCTCCCAGGTCAGGTTGAGAGGCTCGAGGATCCGGAACACTCGCACGCTCTGGGCCGAGTGCAGCCATTCACCCTCGTTGATATATGGTGTGAGGGCGTCCTCGCCGGTGTGGCCAAAGGGGGAGTGACCCACGTCGTGTCCCAGGCAGATCGCCTCGGTCAGCGCTTCGTTCAGTCCCAGGGAAGCAGCCATCGCCCGGCCAACTTGCGTTACCTGCAGCGTGTGGGTGAGGCGGGTAACGAAATGATCACCATCGGGGTTGATGAACACCTGGGTTTTGTGCTTGAGGCGCCGGAACGCCTTGGAGTGAAGGATCCGATCCCGGTCCCGCTCGAACGCGGTGCGATACGGATCCGGTTCCTCCTCGTGCTCCCGGCCCCTGGTCTCGCCGGAAAGCGAGGCGGCCGAAGAAAGCAGATCGCGCTCTTCCTGCTCACGAACCTCTCGAGTACGCCGGGTCATAGAAGCCATGACTCAAGGTTAGAGCCTCGACTAGAACGGGCCCTTGCCGCTCCCTTTCCCCTTCCGATTCGCTGTGCTCGGCCACCTCCCCGGCTGACGCCGAGGGAGGACGCGAGCAACCAACAACGAAATACGCAGAACGAAAAACGAGGAATGAGAAACGGCAGAGGCGCCGAAAGGCACCTCAGCTAGACAATCCGCTCGCGAATCCTCGAGCTCAGGTAGTCCATCGACGCAACGACGATGGCGATGGCGAGCATGTTCACCGACGCGGCCCGGTAATTGAGCAAACGGATGTTCTGTTGCAGCAGGAAGCCGATACCGCCACCACCGGCAAATCCGATAATGGTCGACATGCGGACGTTGATGTCCCACCGGTACAAGGTGAAGGAGATGTAGGGCGGGACGATCTGGGGGATGACCGCGTAGACGATGGTCTGGACCCTGGTCGCACCCGACGCTTTCACGGCTTCGATCGGTCCGGGCTGGATGCTCTCCACTTGCTCGGAGTAGAGCTTGGCCAGGGCGGCTACGGTGTGGAGGGCGAGCGCCAGGGACCCGGCAAATGGTCCGATGCCGACCCACACGACGAACACGATCACCATCACCAGCGGTTCGATCGACCGGATGGCGTTGAAAAT
>Ga0209640_10003111_pt1 | contig 14521 bp, 11 predicted proteins | sample RifCSP10_1_FD_184018 | JGI IMG/M metagenome (GOLD analysis project Ga0209640, IMG submission 184018) | Soil microbial communities from Rifle, Colorado - Rifle CSP2_sed 10_1 (SPAdes) (version 2) | ecosystem: Environmental > Terrestrial > Deep subsurface > Rock core/Sediment | place: Rifle...
CCCCGGGCCTGCCGAGCCAGGCCGGCGCGCTGCCCGCCGCGTTGCGCACGGGCCGCGGGGCGACCAGCTTCACGTCGCGCTCGAAGCGCGCGAAGAACGACGACACGTGCCGCCACTTGTCGGCCTCCACGGTGACGTGCTCGCGGGCATCGAGCACCGCCGCCAGGCTGCGGTACGACATCAGCGCCAGCAGCGACAGGATCAGCAGCGCCGTAAGCAGCTCGATCAGGGTGAACCCGCCGCGCAGGGATGCGCCAGTGCTGCGGGAGGCCGGCTCTGCACTTCCTGCGGTCGGAAGCCGGGAGCGACCGCCGCGCAGCGACGCGCGAGTGGCCATGGGGTCCTTGCGGGAGGCAGGAGGCAGGGAGCCACTGCGCTCGGGCGTCTTCATGGCGTCCTCGCCGGGGGATCGACGACGAACCCGGTGAGGTGGCTGAGTTGCTGGGCCTCCCCGGGGGCGGCGAACACGCGGATGTCGACGCGTCGGAACCGGGCATTTGGTGTCGCGATGATCTCCTCGCGCCAGGCGAATTCGATGCCGCCCTGTCGTTGGGTGCCGCGTTGCAGGCCCGTCGATGGCCACTCGCCGCGGGCGCGCTGTTCCGCCAGCACGTTCTCCGCGACCCAGCCGGCGAGCAGCCGCGCGCGCAGCGCTTCGACGTTGCTGGTGCCCTGGCCGGCCGCACGCAGCGCCGCCAGCAGCGCGATCGACACGATCGCCAGCGCGACCAGCACCTCGATCAGCGTGAAACCGCCGCGCAGGGACGCGCCAGTGGCTATGCACTTCCTACGGTCGTCGCGGGAGGCAGGCTCTGCACTTCCTTCGGTCGGATGCCGGTGGCGACCGCCGCGCAGGGACACGCCATTGGATCCGTCCTGCCTGCGGTCGCCGCCGGAGCGGCCGCTACGGCTGTGCCGATCCGTCACTGGACTCTCCTGCGCCGGGTACGATCCGCACTTCGCCGATGGGGGACGCAGCCACCGCGTAACTCGCCTGGCCCAGTGACATCCCGATCGTGAAGGACTGCGCCGCGCCGTAATAGGGCGCGAACTGCAGGCGCATCACCCCTGGTACCGGTGCGTTCTCGACCTGCAGGGCGGTGATCGCCATGCCCTGCGGCAGCGTGCGCGCCCGCAGCAGGTCGCTGTCGCGCACTTCGGACCAGTCGCCATCGGCGGTCATCCGCCAGAACACGTACCCAGGTCCGTCGGCGGTCCAGGCGATCGGACTACCGGTGAGGCGGGATTCCGCCGCCGCGAGGTCCAGCAGTTGCGCAAGTCGCTCCGCCTCGACGCGAAGCAGCCCGCGATCGTCCGGGCGCACGATCGCGGCGGCCAGGCCGACCACCAGGCCCATGATCATCAGCACGACCAGCAGTTCGATGAGCGTGAAGCCCAACTCGCGGCCGGTCCTGATGCTGCGCGGCATCGGCCGGGGTCCGGCTAGAGCGTCCACGAACCTATGTCGGCGTCATTGGCCTCGCCGCCGGGCGCACCGTCGGCACCGAAGCTGAAGATGTCGACCTCACCGTGCAGCCCGGGATTGAGGTACTGGTACGGGTTGCCCCACGGATCGTTCGGCAGTCGCTCCAGGTAGCCACCGGCCTTCCAGTTGTTCGGGATCGGGGCGGTCGTCGGCCGCGCCGCGAGTGCCTGCAAGCCCTGCTCGGTCACCGGGTAGCGCTGGTTGTCGAGGCGGTACAGCTTGAGCGCCTGCATCAGGCTGGCGATGTCCTGCTTCGCGGCGATGACCCGCGCCTCGTCCGGGCGGCTGATGATCTTCGGCACCACCAGCACGGCGAGAATGCCCAGGATGACCACCACGACCATGACTTCGAGCAACGTGAAGCCGCGCTGCAATGATTTCAGTTTCATTTGACTCTCCTCGCGGTCGGCTTGGATCCGACGGCCGTCTGACGCGTCCTGTCGTCGGCGTCCGGGAATGCACTGTACGCTAGCGCCCATGCGGATCAGCGACCCCAGCATGCATCTTCGCCCGTCATTCCGGTCGCGGTTCCCGTGGCGAATACCGCAGGCCAATTCCCCGCAGCGGGCGGGCCGGGGGCAGACCGCGGTGGTGGCGGTGCTGACCTTCGCCGCCCTGGCACTGCTTGGGCTGGTGCTGGCGTACTGGGCCTGGGTATGGCTCGCGCCGCGCCCGGTGCCGCGCGCGCAGGCGACGGTGCAGGCCGCCGACGGGGTGGGGGCCGCCCTGGGCCTGTTCGGCAGCGCGCAGCCGGGTCCGGATGTCACCGCGCCGACGGGCATGGCGATCCGCCTGCTCGGCATCATCGCCGCGACCCGGGGAAGCGGCAGCTATGCGGCCGTGCAACTGGAGGCCAGGGAGATCCTTGCCGTGCGCGAAGGCGAGGACATCGCGCCGGGCATCCGGCTGGCGGAAGTGGACACCCATCACGTCATCCTGGAACGCAATGGTGTCCGGGAAACGCTGGCACTGCCGCGTCAGGCCCCGGCGCCGGCCCCAGCCGCTCCGCCCAGTCCATGAGTTCTCCTCCTAAGATAGGCGTCTATCGCCGATGGTGCAGTCAAAGTGAATACTTCGTGTCGTTGAGAACCGCGCTGCTCTGGTCGGCGATGGCCGTGGCCATGTCACCGGCGTGGCCAGTGAACTCGCAGGAGAACCCCGACGCCGTGATGCTCAACTTCGTCAACGCCGAGATCGAAGGCGTGGTGAAGGTCGTTAGCGAGGTCACCGGCAAGAACTTCGTGATCGACCCGCGCGTCAAGGGCACGATCAACATCGTCTCGGCGGAGCCGTTGCCGAGGGCGCTGGTGTACGAGGTGTTCCTTTCCTCGTTGCGCCTGCAGGGTTTCGCGGCGATCGAGGATCGCGGCATCGTCAGGATCGTTCCCGAGGTCGACGCCAAGCTGTATCCGAGTCCCACGATCGGCGCGCGCGGCATGGCCCGGGTCACCGGCGACCGGATCCAGACCCAGGTGTTCTCGCTCAAGTACCAGTCGGCCTCGCAGCTGGTGCCGATCCTGCGGCCGCTGATCGCGCCCAACAACGCCATCACCGCCTACCAGAACAGCAACACGCTGGTCATCACCGACTACGCCAACAACATGCAGCGGCTGGCCCGCATCATCGACTCGATCGACCAGCCCAGCGGCAGCGATCCGATCGTGATCCCGCTGCAGTACGCCTCCGCGGTCGACGTGGCGGCGACGGTCAACCAGTTGTTCGCCGAGTCGCTGCAGGGCGCCACCACGACCGAAGCCACCCAGCGCTTCAGTGTCGTCGCCGATGCGCGCTCCAACAGCCTGCTGGCGCGTTCTGGTGATCCCTCGCGGCTGGTGCAGTTGCGCAAGTTCGTGGCGATGCTCGACTCGCGCACCAACGCCGGCGGCAACATCCATGTCGTCTACCTGAAGAATGCCGAGGCGGTGAAGCTCGCCGAGACCCTGCGCGCGATCTACCAGGGTGACGCTGGTGCGACGGCGATGCCCGCGGCGGCGACGCCACTCGGCGCGCCCGCGCCCGGTGGCACGGGCCAGATGCTTGCCACGTCGACCTCGCCCGCGGCGATGACGCCCGGCATCATCCAGGCCGATGCGGCCACCAACTCGATCATCATCACCGCCCCCGACGCGATCTATAACAACCTGCGCGCGGCGCTGGACAAGCTCGACGTGCGACGGGCCCAGGTCTATGTCGAGGCGCTGATCGTCGAGCTCACCGCCGACAAGGCCGCCGAGTTCGGCGTGCAGTGGCAGAACCTCACCGGCCTGGGCGAGAACGACACCGAGGCGTTCGGCGGCACCAACTTCGGCGCCGGCGGGCGCAACATCATCGGCCTCTCGCGCGATCCGACCTCGGCCGCGCCGGGCCTCAACGTCGGCGTGGTCAACGGCCGCATCACCATTCCCGGCATCGGCCAGATCCTCAACCTCGGCCTGCTCGTGCGCGCGCTGGAAACCGACGGCAACGCCAACATCCTGTCGACGCCGACGCTGCTGACGCTCGACAACGAGGAAGCCGAGATCGTCATCGGCCAGAACGTGCCGTTCATCACCGGCCAGTACGCGCTGTCGGGCGGCGCGACCACGCCGACGCCGTTCCAGACCATCGAGCGCCAGGATGTCGGCCTGAAGCTGCGGATCAAGCCGCAGATCTCCGAGGGCGGCACCGTGCGCCTGCAGATCTACCAGGAGGTCTCCAGCATCAACGACAAGGCCAATCCCGCCGGCGTGATCACCAACAAGCGCGCGGTGGCTTCGACGGTGCTGGTGGATGACGGGCAGATCGTGGTGATCGGCGGCCTGATCCAGGATGCGGTGAGCGACGGCGTGGACCAGGTGCCGGTGCTCGGATCGATTCCGTGGATCGGCGGCCTGTTCCGTTCGAAGACGCGCTCGCACAGCAAGACCAACCTGATGATCTTCCTGCGGCCGACGCTGGTGCGCGACAGCCAGCGGGCCGATGTCTTCACCGGCGAGCGCTACGACTACATCATGCGTGAGCAGATCAGGGCGCGGCCGGCGCATAGCGTGGTGCTTCCGGACATGTACGCCCCCATCCTGCCGCCGCGAACCGTACCGCCGGCACCGCCGCCGCAAGGTCCGGCCACGCAGTCCCCGGGGGAGGGGCGCAACTGACATGAGCTGGCGCGCAAACACGATTCCCTACGCGTTTGCCAAGACCAACGGCGTGGTCCTCACCTCCCTGGCGGATGGACATGCGGAGGTGTCCGTGCGCGACGATGCGCCCGCTGGCGCGCTGGCCGAATTGCGTCGTGCCCTGGGGGTGCCGGTACGCGCCCAGCGCATCGGCGCGGCGCAGTTCGACGAGTTGATCGCCGCGGCGTACAACGGCGCGGAATCCGGCGCCGCGGCGCTGGCCGACGACCTCGCCCAGGACCTCGACCTGTCGCGGCTGCTGCAGGAAATCCCCAAGGTCGAGGACCTGCTGGAAAGCCAGGACAACGCGCCGGTCATCCGCCTGATCAATGCCCTGCTCACCCAGGCGCTGCGCGATGGCGCCTCCGACATCCACATCGAGCGTTTCGAGACGCGCTCGGTGGTGCGCCTGCGCGTCGACGGCACGCTGCGCGACCTGATCGAGCCGGCGCGCGCGCTGCACAACGCGATCGTGTCGCGGGTCAAGATCATGGCGCAGCTGGACATCGCCGAAAAACGCCTGCCGCAGGATGGCCGCATCACCCTGCGCGTTGCCGGCAAGCCGGTCGACGTGCGCGTGTCGACGATCCCCACTGGCCACGGCGAACGGGTGGTGATGCGCCTGCTCGACAAGCAGGCGGGACGCCTGGATCTCAGCAAACTGGGCATGGACGACGCCACGCTCGCGGAGATGGACGGGCTGATCCGCAAGCCGCACGGCATCGTGCTGGTCACCGGCCCGACCGGCTCGGGCAAGACCACCACGCTGTATGCCGCGCTGTCGCGGCTCGACGCCACCGCGCTCAACATCATGACCGTGGAAGACCCGATCGAGTACGACCTCGACGGCATCAGCCAGACCCAGGTCAACGCCCGCATCGAGATGAGTTTCGCCCGCGCGCTGCGCACCATCCTGCGCCAGGATCCCGATGTGGTGATGATCGGCGAGATCCGCGACCTCGAGACCGCGCAGATCGCGGTGCAGGCGAGCCTCACCGGCCACCTGGTGTTCGCCACGTTGCATACCAACGATGCCGTGAGCGCCGTGACCCGCCTCGTCGACATGGGCGTCGAACCGTTCCTGCTCGCCTCCAGCCTGATCGGGGTCGGCGCGCAGCGGCTCGTGCGCCGGCTGTGCATGGAGTGCCGCAAGCCGTTCGCGGCCGACGCGGCGCAACTGCGCGCGCTCGGCCTCGCGCCGACCGATGGCACGCTGTATTCGGCGCAGGGCTGCGAGGCCTGCAGCGGTTCGGGCTACCGCGGTCGCACCGGCATCTACGAGTTGCTGACAGTCGATGACGACCTGCGCCGGCTGATCCACGACCGCGCATCCGAGCAGACCCTGCGCGAGCATGCGGTTGCGCGTGGCATGCGCTCGCTTCGCGACGACGGCATGCGCTGGGCCGGGCAGGGCCTGATCAGCCTCGAGGAAGTGGTGCGCGTGACGCGCGAGTAGGCCTGCCATGGAAGCTTTCCAATACGAGGCGCTGGACGCCACTGGCCGCACGGTCTCCGGCGTCGTGCAGGCCGAAACGGCGCGGCAGGCGCGCAGCCAGTTGCGCGCACAGGGGCTGCTGCCGTCGACCATCGGTCAGGTGCACGCCCGTGCCCGTGCGAGCCAGGTCTGGGCGCGGGGAATTTCCGCCACCGAACTGAGCCTGCTGACGCGGCAGATGGCGACCCTGCTCGACTCCGGCCTGACCATGGAGCAGGCGCTCAATGCCTTGATCGAGGAGGCCGCCGAGCCCAAGACGCGCGAGGTGCTGACCGGCGTCAAGACCGAGGTCACCGCTGGCCTGTCGCTCGCCGGGGCATTGGGCGCCTACGAGAAGAGCTTCCCGGATTTCTACCGCGCGCTGGTGCACGGCGGCGAGGAATCCGGCGCGCTGCCGACCGTGCTGCAGCACCTCGCCGATTACCTCGATGCCCGCCAGGCCCTGCGGCAGAAGACCAGTCTCGCGCTGCTGTACCCGATCCTGGTCACGGTGGTCGCGATCATGATCGTCACCGGTCTGCTGGTGTACGTGGTGCCGCAGGTGGTGCAGGTGTTCCAGCAGTCGCGGCAGAGCCTGCCGCTGCTGACGCGCGCGCTGATCGGGTTGAGCGACTTCCTGCGTGGTGCCTGGCCGTATCTCGTGGTGCTCATCGGTGGCGCGGTTTTCGCCGCACGGGTGGCGTTGCGGCGGCCTGACATTCGTCGGCGTTGGCATGGGTACCTGCTGCGGCTGCCCTGGCTGGGCTCGTTGGTCCGCGGCGTCAATACCTCGCGCTTCGCCAGCACGCTGGCGATCCTGGTCGGCGGTGGCGTGCCGCTGCTGGGCGCGCTGCATTCCGGCGCGCGGGTGATGACCAACATGGTGATGGCCGAAGCCGTCGAGCGCGCGATCGGCCGGGTCCGCGAGGGTGCGAGCCTGGCGCGGGCGCTGGGCGAGACGCGCGCGTTTCCGCCGTTGCTGGTGCACCTGGTGGCCAGCGGCGAGGCGAGCGGGAAGCTGGAGCAGATGCTCGAGCGCGCCGCGCGGCTGGAGACCCAGGCGCTGGAACGTCGCCTCGCAGTGTTCCTCGCACTGCTCGAGCCGGTGATGATCCTGGTGATGGGCGGCGTGGTGCTGATGATCGTGCTGGCGATCCTGCTGCCGATCATCGAGATCAACCAGCTGGTGCACTGAGCCGTCGGAACCGTGCTGCTGTACCGATGCGCGATCAGGCAGTTTCCAGTGGAAAACAGGCCTGGCCCAGAAAGCCGAAACCCGGCGCGAGGCCGGGTTTCGGTTGGAGCATGCAGCGTATCGCTTAGTTCTGTACGTTCAACTCGCTGCGACGATTGCGCGCACGGCCTTCCGGATTGTCGGAACCATCCGGGTTGGTGTTCGGCGCGATCGGACGGCTCTCGCCGTAACCGTTCGGACCCATCAGGCGTCCGGCATCGATGCCATGGCTGGTCAGGTAGTCATACACTGTCCGCGCGCGGCGCTCGGACAGTCCCTGGTTGTACTCGTCGCTGCCGATCGAGTCGGTATGTCCGGCGACTTCGACGCGAAGCTCCGGGTACCGGCCGAGGATCGAGATCGCCTCGTCGAGGATCACCACGCCATCGGGACGCAGGGTGGCCTGGTCGAAGTCGAAGTTCACGCCCTTCAGGTCGATCGTGAGCGGCACCGGGCAACCGTCCGGACCGATGGTCTGGCCAGCCTGCGAACCGGGGCACTTGTCGTCGCAGTTGTTGACGCCGTCACCGTCGTCATCCAGCGAGGAACAATCGGCGACCGGCGTCGGAGCCGGTCCGATGGGGGTCTGGGCCAGCGGCCCGAACCGGTACACCAGTCCGATCGAGGCAAGGTCGATGTCGCCCTTGTTGCCGATCGCATCGTCGATGCGATAGCGCTCGGCTTCGAGTCGCATGCCCAGCTTTTCGGTGATGTCGTACTGCAGTCCCACGCCGAACTTGTAGTTCGTGTCGCGCTTGCTCGGGTTCGGGTTGGTGTTGATCACCAGGCCCGTGCTGGTGAACGTGTCCTTGGCTTCGGCATACAGCACGCCGGCGCGGGCAAAGGCCGACAGCTTCTCGGTGAACGGCAGGATGCCGACCACGTCGAGGTTGACGCCCTGCAGTTCGATGTTGCCGGTCATGGTGCCCGCCGGGGTGGTGGTCGCCGTATAACCGAACTCGCCCAGGTTGACGTAGCCGCCTTCGATGGCGAAATACCGGTTGATCTGGTATCCGCCAAAGATCTTGAAGCCGACGTCGCGGTCGTCATCGGCAATCGAGACGCCGGTGAAGCCCTGTGAGAGCAGGTTGCTGGTGATCCGCTCATCGTCGATGGTCGCCATCGACTGGCCGACGTTGATCCCGCCGTAGAAGCCCGGCTCCGCGGCCAATGCATTGGAACTCGCGAGTACGGCGAGGATCGCCAGGCCCAAGGTGCCCGAGGTTTTAAGATTTTCCATGTTCTTCTCCCAGGCCTTATGGAGCAGGCACGTTGATGACGGTGTTGGTCATCGTGACCGACGCATTCAGCGAAGTCGCGCTGCCATCCACGGTAACGATCGCCACGTTGCCGGCGGTCGAGAACGAGACCCCGGCCGAGGCGAGGACCTTGCCCACCATGGTGCCGCCACCGGCGGCGTTGATGGTGGCCGCGGTGCCGACCCGCCAGAACACGTTCTTGGCCTGGGCGCCGCCAGCCAGGATGATGTTGCGCGGAGCGCCGGCACCGCCGACGGTGAGCGAGCTCGCGGTCTGGAACACCCAGACAGCATTGGCATCGCCCTGCGCATCGAGGGTCAGGTCCGATCCGGTGATCAGGAACGATCCACTGGCCGCCTTGTACACGCCCGGTGCGAGCGTCAGGCCACCCAATTGACCGTCACCCGGATCGACGCCACCCGGCAGTGCGGCCGGGGACAGGCTGATGTACAGCGCCTCCGCATCCAGCTTGGCCTGCTGGGCGATGGTGCAATTGGCGGCGTTGATGGCCGCGGACGTCGGCCCGGTGGTGGAGACGGTGCAGGTCTGGATCAGGCCAGTCACGTTGCCGATGTTGAGCGGGGTTTCGGTGTAGATATCGCCGTTGGAATCATGGAAGCCGGTGATCGCCGAGGTCGTCGTCGCCGTGCTGGCGATGGAACCATTGATCACCGTCAAGATGCCCTGGTTGGTGGTACCGGCGGTGCCGGCGAGAACGCCGTAGGCGACGGTCGAGCCGATGGGCGGGGCGACCGGCGGCGGCGCCGGCGTGCACGGCAGCGTGCCGGTCACGAAGGTCCATGTGCGGTTGGCGGCCAATGGGTTGCCGGTGGTGTCCGTCACGCCGGTGGTGATGGTGGCGGTGTAGCTGGTGCTGGGCAGGAGCGCAGCGGCAGGCGTGAACGTCGCGATCCGGTCAGGCACGTCATAGGCGACGGCGCCGGCAACCGCGGTACTCAGCGGCGGGCCGGTCAGCTGCAGCGTGAAGGTTGATGTCGTGATCGTCGCCGGATTCATCGGCTCGCTGAAGGTGGCGCCGACTTCGGTCTGCAGGCATGCGCCATCGATCGGGGTCACGACAGTCACCGTCGGCGCGATGACATCCACACCCAGGCCGGTCGTGAAGTTCCACGTGAAGTTGCTCGCCATTGGCGTACCGGTGGAATCCTTGGCGGCCGTGGTGATCGTTGCGGTGCAGGTGGTGCTCGGTGCGATATCCGCGGCCAGCGTCAATGTCGCCTGGTTGCTGGCGGCTGCGTAGGTCACGGCGCCCGTTTGCGGGGTTCCCGTCGGGCACGCGAGCGTAAACGTGGTGGCGTTGGTAAGGGTTGCGGGATCCATCGGCTCGCTGAAGGTGGCCGTGATCGTCCGCGTGTTGGTGGGAACGTTGGTCGCATCGCGGGCTGGCGTTACCGCGGTAACCGTCGGCGCAAGCTGCCCGCCCGCGCCCGGTCCGCCGAGGATGGGATCGCGTCCACCGTCGCCGCCGCTGCCGCAGCCGGTGGCCAGTGCTGTCACCAGCAATGCCATGGCCCAAGGCAGGCCCCTGGAATGTTTGTTGAGTGTGTTGGCTATGTTCATTTGCTTCCCTTCTTCTGGTTACTTCAAAAAAACCATGTGGCACTGATCGATCGACCTTGCATGGGAAGCCATTTCGGACCTTCGATGCACGGGGTAGTGAATTTGATGTGCGCAACGCTCCCACACGTGCGTTGAATAGATGCGCAGCCACCCGACAGGTGCCGCGGCGAACCGAACAGGAAATCGCAAGCCACGGCTTGGGCGATTTGACCCTAGTGCTTTTAGGCTCCGGTCCGTGACCAGCCCGTGAGTGTTCGCCTTCACATCGGGGATGGGTGCAACCCGCGATCCACGCATCGAGGGGAGTCCAGGGCTGCTGGGCGACTGGCCGCCCAGTGACGGCGGCAGGACCTGAGGTGTCGCGTCGATACTTCCGGCAGGGTCGTGCCCCGGGAGCCATCGCGTATCGTCGGGAGTCGATCCACACTGGATCAACCAAGGGGATATGCCGATGTCGTTGCGCCTGAGCCTGCTTGCTTCCGCCCTGCTGGTCGCCGCCGGAATGGCGCACGCCGACGATGCGGTCCCCACCGGCCCGCTGCCACGCAACGTGGTGCCCTCGCTGGTGTCGCTGGAACTCAAGCTCGACCCCAGGCAGGAACGCTTCAGTGGCACGACGCGGATCGAGGCGACGGTGGTCGAGCCCACCAGCGTGATCTGGATGCACGCCCGGGACCTGAAGATCAGCAAGGCCGAAGCGCTGCTGGCCGATGGCAGGCGCGTGGCGTTGTCCCCCAGCGACGAGCACGTCTCCGGCGTCCTCAAGCTGGCCGCGGCGCAGGTGATCCCGGCCGGCAGCGTGGTGCTGGAGATCGCCTACGACGCCCCGTTTGGCCAACTGCAGGGCGCCTACAAGGTCAAGCCCGATGGCCACGACTACGTGGTCACGCAGATGGAGGCGCTGGGCGCACGCAACACCTTCCCCGGCTTCGACGAGCCCAGCTTCAAGCAACCGTGGGACATCACCCTGATCGTGCCGGAGGGCGACGTCGCGGTTGCCAACAGTGCCGAGACCCGCACCGAGCAACTGCCCGGTGGCTGGAAGAAAGTGAGCTTCAATCGCACCGAGGCGTTGCCGTCGTACCTGGTCGCCTTTGCCGTGGGTCCCTGGGACCTGCCGCAGGGCCCGGACATCGCCCCACGCGGTACGCGCACGACGCCGATCAAGTTGCGTGGCGTCGCCGCCAAGGGGCAGGGCGGACGCATGGCGTACTCGCTGGCCAACACCCCGGCGATCGTGCACGCGCTGGAGGACTACTTCGGTACTCCGTACCCGTTCGACAAGCTCGACAACGTCGCCGCGCCGGACTTCGCCGCCGGCGCGATGGAGAACGCCGGCCTGATCGTCTACCGCGACAGCCTGATGTTCCCCGACGAGACCTCGTCGGTGCGCGAACGCCAGCGCTTCTGGGGCGTCAGCGCCCACGAGCTTGCCCACCAGTGGTTCGGCGACCTGGTCACGATGCCGTGGTGGGACGACCTGTGGCTCAACGAGGCGTTCGCGACCTGGATGGGCAACAAGATCCACGGCCAGCTGCGTCCCGAGGCGCACACCGACCGCGGCATCCTCGAAGGCGGGCTCGGTGCGATGGCGGTCGACAGCCTCGCCAGTACGCGCCGCATCCACCAGCCCATCCACGACTTCACCGAGATCCAGAACGCGTTCGACGGCATCACCTACCAGAAGGGTGGCGCGGTGCTGGCGATGATCGAGAACTACGTCGGCGAGACGCAGTTCCGCGACGGCGTGCGCAATTACCTCAGGGCGCATGCGCGCGGCAACGCCACCAGCACCGACCTGATCGACGCGGTCGCGGCGCAGAGCAAGGACCCCGCGGGCGTCAGGGCCGCGTTCCTGAGCTTCATCGACCAGCCAGGCGTGCCGTTCGTCAAGGTCGACGTCGACTGCACCGGCAGGAAACCCGTGCTTGCGCTGCAGCAGCAGCGGTACCTGCCGCTGGGCTCGACCGCCAGCGCCGCGCAGACCTGGGGCATCCCGATGTGCGTGCGCTACGCCGACGGCCAGCAGGTGCGTGAGCAATGCGGCATCGTCAGCGGCGCGCAGGCGCGGTTGGAATTGACCGAGGCGCAGAGCTGCCCGGCCTGGGTAATGCCGAATGCCCACGGCGCCGGCTACTACCGGTTCGCGCTTGCACCGCGCCTGCAGCAGTCGCTGTCGGCGGCGTTCGCGCAGCTCGACGAGCGCGAGCAGCGCGTCTACGCCGACTCGGTCACCTCGGCCTACGGCGCAGGCGCGTTGACGCCCGCGCAGCTGCTGGCCGCGCTGCCGCAGTTCGCCAGTGCCGAGGTGCGCCAGACGGTGACCGCCGGCATGGGCAGCGTCGACTGGATGAAGCAGCACCTGATCGACGACGAGCCGGGACGCGATGCATTCCTCGCCAAGGCCGCCACCATCTACAAGCCCCGCCTGGACCGGCTGGGCCTCGTCCCCAAGCCGGGCGAGGCGGATGATGACCGCCTGCTGCGCAGCAACCTGATCGGCTTCCTGGCCGAGGCCAACGATCCGGTCGTGCGCGCCGGACTGCGCCGGCAGGGACGCGTGGTGCTCGGTCTCGGCGACGGTGGCCGGCTCATGCCCGACGCGGTACCGCGCGACATCCGCGGCACGGCGCTGGCGGTGGCGGTGCAGGACGGTGGCGCGGCGGCGTTCGAGGCCGCCGAGAAGCACCTGCGCGCATCGCAGGATGCGGTGTTGCGCGGCCAGCTGCTCGGCGCGCTGGGCAGTGCCAGGGATCCGGCGCTGGCCGAACGCGCGCGCGCGCTGGTGCTGGAGAGCGGCCTGCTGCGCCGTAACGAGGTCTATTCGATCCCCGCGTCACAGCTCGACGCAGGCGCCCTGCGTCCGGCGGTGCGGCAATGGCTCGACCGCCATTTCGACGAACTCGAGGCACGCGTGGCGCCGGGCGGCGCGAACCTCGCCGGGCTTTACGCAGCCGGGATGTGCAGCACCGGGGAGGCGCAGGTGCTGGAGAGCAAGTTCGGCGAACGCCTGAAATCACTGGAGGGCGGGCCGATGGAACTCAAGCAGGCGGGCGAGACGATCCGCCTGTGCGCCGCCCAGAAACAGGCGCGGCGCGGCTTGCCGCTGGAGTTCGTCCCGGTCGCGGCTCAGGGGGCGGCCACGGCCACCGGGTCGCGCTGACCGGCGATGTTTTCGACTGCAAGGGATACGCGCGCATGGCCCGGATAGATGCATTGCTGCGCGCGGCGCGTGCACGGGTCGAGCCCGGCGAGGCGGAGTGGCTGCTGTCGCACGTGCTGGGCAAGTCGCGCAGCTGGCTGTACTCGCATGGCGACGATGCCTTGGGGGGTGCCGAGGCCGCTCGCTTCGAGGAGCTGGTGGCGCGTCGCGTCGCCGGCGAACCGGTCGCGTACCTGACCGGCAGGCGCGGCTTCTGGCAGTTCGACCTGCAGGTCACGCCGGCGACGCTGATCCCGCGCCCGGAAACCGAACTGCTCGTGGAACTCGCGCTCGACCGCCTGCCGGGCGATCGACCGTGGCGGGTGGCCGACCTCGGCACCGGCAGCGGCGCGATCGCGCTGGCGCTGGCGCACGAGCGGCCCAACGCGCAGGTCATCGCCACCGATGCCAGCCTCGCGGCGCTGGACGTCGCACGCGGCAATGCGGCGGCGCTGAAACTGTCACGGGTCGAGTTCCGCGCCGGCAACTGGTTCGAGCCGCTCGACGGGGGGCGCTTCGACCTGATCGCCAGCAACCCGCCGTACATTGCCGACGACGACATGCACCTGGGACAGGACGACCTGCGCCACGAGCCGCGATCGGCACTCGCCTCGGGGAGCGACGGCCTCGATGCGATCCGCGTCATTGCCGCCGGTGCCGCCGCCCACCTGCAGCCCGGCGGCTGGCTGCTGGTCGAGCACGGCTGGGAGCAGGCTGAGGCGGTGCGCGCCTTGTTGCGGGCGGCCGGCCTGCTCGAGGTCAGGACCGCGAGCGACCTGGAAAACCGCGACCGCGTCACCTTGGGCCGCGCCCCGGGTGCGTCGACACAAAGTTAAACTGCGCCCCAGCCACAGGCGGACTCCCCATGCGCACCCTCTATCCCGACATCGAACCGTTCGACACCGGCACGCTCCAGGTCGACGACCGCCACACGCTGTACTACGAGCAGTGCGGCAACCCCGACGGCAAGCCGGTCGTGCTGCTGCACGGCGGCCCCGGTGCCGGCTGCAGCCCGAAGATGCGGCGCTTCCACGATCCGGCCAAGTACCGCATCGTGTTGTTCGACCAGCGCGGCAGCGGCCGCTCGACGCCGCATGCCGACCTGGTGGACAACAGCACCTGGCACCTGG
>Ga0209640_10003112_pt1 | contig 14521 bp, 11 predicted proteins | sample RifCSP10_1_FD_184018 | JGI IMG/M metagenome (GOLD analysis project Ga0209640, IMG submission 184018) | Soil microbial communities from Rifle, Colorado - Rifle CSP2_sed 10_1 (SPAdes) (version 2) | ecosystem: Environmental > Terrestrial > Deep subsurface > Rock core/Sediment | place: Rifle...
CGCTGGAGAGGCGCGCCGCGCATCTGCGCAAACCGTTCAAGGAACGCGGCTGGGATGTCGATTTCTCGAAGCTGATGGGCCGCGATGGCTGGATTGGCATCGGCTGGCCAGCGACGTTCGGCGGCCAGGGCCGGAGCGCGACCGAACAGATTGCATTCATCACCGAGATGGCAAATGCCGGCGCGCCCTGTCAGGCGCATAGCACCGGCGAATCCATCGTCGCCCAGGCTCTCTTTTCACACGGCACCAAGGCGCAACAGGACGAATGGCTGCCCGCCATCCGCCGCGGCGAGCGCACCTTTGCCTTGGGCTACAGCGAGCCGGAGGCCGGTTCCGACTTGGCGGCCCTGCGCACCCGCGCCAACCGCGACGGCGACGACTGGGTCGTCAACGGACAGAAGCTGTGGTCCACCGGCGGCGACAAGGCAGAGTACATGTGGCTTGCGGTGCGAACCGATCCGGACGCGAAGAAGCACGCCGGCATCAGCGTGTTGATGGTCGATCTCCGCTCGCCCGGCGTCACCATCCGGCCGAGCCTTGCGCTCTATGGCAAGACCTTCAGCGCGCAGTTCTATGACAATGTGCGGGTGCCGGCGAAGAACATGGTCGGCGCGGTGAACAACGGCTGGAAGGTCATCACCGACGCGCTCGCCGCGGAGCGTGTCATGATCGGCGGCACGCGCATGGCGGGCATCGAACGCGCGTTTGACCATCTCACCGAATACCTGAAGACTGCGGTGGTCGGCGGCAAGGCTCTGAAAAACGATCCGGTGATCCGCGATCGCATCGGGGCGCTGGCTGCCGACATCGAGGTTGCACGCCAGTTTCAGATGCGGAACTCGCGGCTGGTCGAGCAAGGCAAGGTGCCGATCCACGAAGCTGCCATGGGCAAGGTGTTCGCGAGCGAGCTGCAGGAGCGGCTTGGCCAGGCCGCGCTCGATATCCTCGGCACGGGCGGTCTGTTGTCCGAGGATTCCGAGAGCGCCCCGGTCGGCGAGATGGAACAGGTGCTGCGCCATGCCATCATGGGCATGATCGGCGGCGGCACCAACGAGATCCAGCGAAACGTCATCGCGCAGCGGGGGTTGGATTTGCCCCGTTGAACCAGGAGCAGTTCATGAGCGAAGAGCAAACCGTCACCTACGAGCTGGAGGGAGAGATCGCCCTTGTCGGCCTCAACCGTCCGGACAAGCGCAACTGCTTCAATCCGACCGTGATGAAGCAGTTACGTGAGGCGATCGATCGCGCCGGCGAAGAGGCGAAATGCGGCATCATCTTCGGCCATGGTGACAATTTCTGCGCCGGCCTCGATCTCCGCTGGGCCGCAGAAAATTGGAAGGCCGGGCGCTCGGAACGGCTGCCGTTTCCGTTCAATCGCAACAGCTATTTCGAAGCGATGGCGCGCGGCAACATTCCCTTCATCGCGGCGCTGCACGGCGCGACGCTGGGCGGCGGACTGGAGACGGCCGCGGCCGCGCATATCCGCGTCGCCGACGAGACGACGTTTTTCGGGCTGCCCGAGGGTACGCGCGGCATCTTCATCGGCGGCGGCGGCTCGGTTCGCGTGGCGCGGCTGCTCGGGTTTGCACGCATGCAGGACATGATGCTGACCGGCCGCGTGCTCAAGCCCGACGAAGCCGAGCGCTACGGCATCGTGCAGTATGTCGTGCCGAAGGGGCAGTCGATGGCCAAGGCAAAAGAGCTGGCCGCGAAAATCTGCAAGAACGCGCCGCTGTCGAATTTCGCCATCACCAACAGCCTGCCGCGCCTCCAGGACATGTCCTACGACGATGGCCTGTTCTTCGAACGGATGGTGGCGGAATACACCCGCAGCCCCGAGTCGATCGAGCGCCTGCATCAGTTCCTCGATAAGACCGCGCCGCGCGTGCGTATGCCGGAATAGTGCGATCCTGCAGATGCGCGACTTGAGAAGACGGCGGAATATTCAAGACTGAAGGGAGTGGACAATGAGTCTGCGTGACAGCGCCATCGTGGCCTACGCTGAAACCAAGGTAATGGAGAAAAGCGACCGGGACGTCTGGGTGCTGGCTGGCGAAATCCTCGAAGCGCTGCTCGACAAGACCGGCGTCGACAAGGCGGAGATCAATGGCCTGGTGATGGCGGGCCTGACCGGCACCGGCGCCGCCAATCCGTTCTGGGCGCAAACCACGGCCGACGTGCTCGGCCTCGAAGTCGGCTTCTGTGAGCAGGTTCACACCGGCGGCTGCTCTGCGGCGGGGTGCGTCGCGCGGGCGGCGGCCGCGATCGACTACGGGATGTGCGAGGTCGCGTTTCTGCTGTTCGCCGACACCCACGTGCTGGAGGACCGTACCGACCACAGCCACTCTTACCGGCGCGAGTGGACCGACCCTTATGGCCTGATGGGCCCACCCGGCGCCTTTGGTCTGTTGAGCCGGCGCTACGAGGCGCAGTACGGCCTCGACTACCGGATGCTGGGCAAGCTTGCGGTGACGCAACGCAACCATGCGCTGTTGAACGAAAACGCCTGCGAGAAGCTGCGCGTACCGATCACGATCGAGGATTACATGAACTCGCGCATGATCGCCGATCCGATCCGGCTGCTCGACTGCGTCATGCGGGCCGACGGCGCGGCGGGTCTGCTCATGATGAGCCGCAAGCGCGCGAAGGAAAAAGGGCTGACGAAGTGCATCATTCCGATCGGCTATGCCGAGCTTACCAATTTCAAGGGCGGCGAGAATCTGGTCGATGTGACCAAGAGCGGCCACGAAATCTGCGGTAAGAAAGCACTCGGCGCGGCAGGCATCGGGATCAAGGACGTCGCCTCCTTTCACCCTTACGACGATTTCATCATCGCTATCATGCTGCAATTCGAGGCATTCGGCTTCTGCAAGCCGGGCGAAGGCGTGCAGTTCATCCGCGACCACGACTTCTCCTACAATGGCGATCTGCCGCTCAACACCGGCGGTGGCCAGATTTCCGCAGGTCAGGCGGCGTGCTCGTCGCACAATCTGGTCGAGGCGGTGCGGCAATTGCGGGGCGAAGCCGGCAAGCGCCAAGTCAAAAACACCAAGAATGCGCTGGTGACCGGCATCGGCTGGATCAACTACGGACGCAACTGGGGCTCAAGCGCGGCCCTGGTGCTGGTCCCGGAATGAGTGAGGCGACCATGGCCAATACATCAAACAACAAGCCTTTGAACGACACGCTGGGCGTCAAGCGCGCCATCAAGCACTTCGACTTCTCCGAGCCCTACTGGGAGGGGACGCGAGGCAAGAAGCTCTTCATCCAGTATTGCAAGGCGACCGGCAAGTACCAGCACTTCCCGCGCCCGGTCAGCATTTTCACCGGCCGTCGGCGCGACATCGAATGGCGCGAAGTCTCCGGCAAGGGCGTGGTGTTCTCCTACACCATCACCGAGCGCGGCACGCCGGCCTTTCGCGGCGCCGAGCCCTACGCAGTGGTGAGCGTGACGCTCGACATCGGCGTCAATTTCATCGCCAACATCATCAACTGCACGGCCGAGGAGCTGAAAGTCGGCATGAAGGTGAAGCCATACTGGCATCCGCTTGAGGACGGCACGCACCTCTTGATGTTCCAGCCCGACAAGGACGCGGCATGAGCGGACTGGAAGACGCGCGCGGTCCCAAGGCGGTCGCCAGGTTCCTGCGCCCTCGCTCGGCTGCGATCGTCGGTATTTCGACGCGGCCGGGCAGCGCGGGCCAGGTCATCCTGCAATCGCTGAAGCTGAATAATTTCAAGGGCGACATCCATCTGGTCGGTCGCAGCGCGGAGCCGATCGACGGCCGGCCGGTGCTCAAGAGTGCAGACGAACTGCCCGAGGGCGTCGACCTTGCGGTGTTCACGCTGCCGGCCGCCGGCGTGCGCGAGGCGATCGAAGCCTGCGCGCGGCGCAAGGTCGGCTCGGTCATGGTGTTCGCCGCGGGCTTCGCCGAGACCGGCGACCACGCGACGCAGGACGCCGTTACCAACACCGCGCGAGCGGCCGGGCTCGCCGTCGTCGGCCCCAATTGTCTCGGCGTCACGAATAACGTCGACGGCATGACGCTGCACATGCTGTTCGCGCGCGAGGCGCAACGCGGCGTCGAAGGCGGTGTCGCCTTCGTTGGGCAGAGCGGCGGCTTGCTTGGCCACTTCCAGCGCGCCACCGACGGCCGCGGCCTTCCGCTCACTTACGTGATCTCGACCGGCAACGAAGCCGGCCTCGAAACCACCGACTTCGTCGAATTCCTGACTGAAGACCGCTCGACCCGCGTGATTGCGCTCTACACCGAGCAGATCCGCCGGCCGGCGGAGTTTCTCGCCGCCTGCCGCCGCGCCCGTGCCGCCGGAAAACCGATCGTGATGATGCAGGCGGGCCGCGGCGCCAAGGCGCGCAAAGCCGCGCAGTCGCACACCGGCGCGCTCATTGGCGACTTCGCCACGATGCAAACGCAGGTCGAGGACGCCGGCGCCATCGTCGTCTCCACCATGGACGAGATGATGGATCTGGTCGAGATCCTGGTGCGCTATCCGAGCCCGCCCACCAAGGGTCCCGGCATCCTCACCGCCTCGGGCGCCTACGTCGGGCTGACCAACGATTTCGCTGAGGAGGTTGGCCTTGAGCTTCCCGAGCTTGAGCCGGCCACGCTGAAGAAGGTCAGCGAGGTGCTGCCGGCGTACGGCAATTACGGCAACCCGCTCGATGTCACCGCCGGCTTCTCGCCGGATTCGCTGCCCATGGTGGTCAAGACGCTGATCGACGATCCCAATGTCGGCATGCTGTTCATCTCGTTTCCAATCAGTTACGCCGCGGTGGTGAAGGCCTTCAACAAGGGCATGGCGGACTCGCCGAAGCCCAAGGTCATGGTGGCGCTCGGCGACACCTGGCAGCTCGCTCCCGATATCATGCAGGCCGTCAACGAAAGCCCGGCGGTGTTTTCGCGCTCGTCGGATCGCATGTTGCGAGCGATTACGCTCTACACCCGCTACGGGCGCTTGCTCGCACGCGCGCGTCCTTCCGCGCAGCCTGCGCCGCTGCCGGGCTTGCCCGCGATCGGCAAGGGCACGCAGCCGGAATGGCTCGGTAAGAAAGTGCTGGCTGCCGCCGGCGTCCGTGTGCCGGACGGTGACCTCGCCCACACGGTTGACGAAGCGGCCGTAGTGGCCAAACGCGTCGGTTATCCTGTGGTCTTGAAGGCGCAGGCTGCGGCGCTATCGCACAAGACTGAAGCCGGCGGGGTCATGCTGAACCTTGCCGATGAAGGTGCGCTGCGCGCCGCCTGGGACACGCTGACGAAGAACGTCAAGCGCGCCGCGCCGGGTGTCACCCTGGATGGCGCCCTGGTCGAGAAGATGTCGCCGAAAGGCATTGAGCTGATGGTGGGCGCGAAACGCGATCCCGGCTGGGGTACGGTGTTGCTGCTGGGTCTCGGCGGCATTTGGGTCGAGGTACTGGGCGACGTACAGTTGCTGCCCGGCGGCGCAGACAAGCAGCAGATCGTCGAGGCGCTTCACAAGTTGCGTTCGGCCAAGCTTCTGGCCGGCGTCCGCGGCGCGGCATCGGCGGACATCGAAGCGGTCGTGCAGGTGGTCATGAGCATCGGTCGGCTGATGCAGACCGTGCCCGAACTGACTGAAATCGACGTCAATCCTCTGATGGTACATGCCAAGGGACAGGGCGCGACCGCTTTGGATGCTCTGATAGTATGCAACTGAAGAGCCGATTGTGACTGCATGACCGGCGGTGATTCCGCCGCAAGACGATGGCGCAAGACCAGGGGAGGATCGCTATGAGGACCATGAGCATTCGCATCGCCATGGTGGCGGCCGCGGCTCTGCTGGGAGCTTGCATTGCTGCACAAGCGCAGACCTATCCCACCAGGGACATGAAAGTGGTCATCGGCCTGCCGGCCGGCAGCGGCGGCGACGTCATCGTGCGCTATTACGCCGACAAGCTTTCCAGGGTCTCAGGCAGAGCGGTGATCGTCGAAAACAAGCCCGGCATGATTCTGTCGATCGGGGCCGACGCGGTGGCGAAGGCGCCGCCGGACGGCTACACCATCCTCATTACGTCGGTGACGTCGTCGCATGCGGCGAACCTGTACAATTTCAAGAAGCTGCCTTACGACCCGATCAAGGATTTCACCCCGGTCGCGCTGCTGCAGCGGAGTTATTTCATCCTGATGGTGCGTCCGGAATCGGGCTGGACAACGGTCGCGCAGCTCACCGCGGCGATGAAGCAAAAGGGCGCGAAGGCGAGCTACGGCTACGGCAGCCCGCCGGCGCTCGCCTCCTCGGAGCTCTACAAGGCGCGCGCCGACCTGCAGGCGGTGGGCATCCCGTACCGGACATCCATGGCCTCGCTGCCGCAGATGTTCAGCGGCGAGCTCGACTTCCAGTTCATCGACGCCACGCAGGGCACGCCGTTGCTCCAATCCGGCAAGCTGCGCGGGCTCGCGGTCACCTCCGGCAAGCGCATTGCTGGCGTCGACATGCCGACCATGGCGGAAGCCGCAAACATCCCGGAATTCGATATCGCGCCGACCTGGGGCGTGTTCCTGCCGGCCGGAGCGCCCGCACCGATCGTGGCGCGATTGGAATCGTGGTTCGCCGAGATCGTGAAAATGGATGCCACCCGGCGGTTTCTTGCCAACACCCATGGCGCGGCGTTTCCGGGCGGCGCCAAGGATCTCGCTGCCTTCCTTCCGAAGGAAATCAAGAAGTGGGAGGAACTCGCCAAGCTCGCAAAAATAGCACCACAATGAGGCGGAGGACGACGTGCGTCTCCGGCTAAGTGGCGGCAGCGACTTGATCAGTGCGATCATAGCTATGACAGAACCAGATAGGCGGCCGGCATGATAGTGGTCCAAAATGCCATGCTGCCGGTCGGCCAAGTGCGGGCGAGAACGCTGTCGGGTCCGTGATACCGCCGGACGCCGCTCACGAGCGCGCGAACAGCACGCGAGGTTCCGTGCATGAGGCTGCCCCACGCCGCGTCGGCGGCCCGCCCCCCGCGCTCGGCCAGCGCGCGCCCGAGCCGGCGGTAGAACCAGTCGAAGTCGAGATTGGTCGAACGCAACTCAGGCGGATAGATGCCCGTGCCGGAGCAAACGCAGATGCGCATTGAAGATGCTCTTTGATTTCATGGCTGCTGCGTCCTCCGGCACGGGCATGGCCTTGGCAACCAAGGCAGAAACTTGCATTCTACTTCCAAGAGCGGTCGTCTGGCAGCTGCCCGACGAGGCCGCCGCTGCGGCAATGGCCGACATTCGACTCCAGGGCGGATACGTTGTGTTTCGTAGGGTGGACTACCTTCTGCGGCCCAGGTCGATAGCGATCGTCGGGGCATCCGATTCGAGCCGCGGTGGCTGGGCGCAGGATATCTACAACAATCTCGAATATTGCGGTTTCCCGGCGAGACTGTACCTGGTCAATCCGAAACGCCGCGAATTGTGGGGACGGCCGGTCTATCCCAACTTTGCGGCCATCCCGGAACAGGTTGACCTCGCCCTCACCATTATTCCCTCCGCCGTCATTCCAGATACCCTCGCCGAAGCAGCGGAGCAGGGGTTGAAATGCGCGCTCATCTATGCCGCGCAATTCGGTGAGGGCGGCGACGCCGAGGGCAAATCGCGCGCGCAAGCATTGCTGGCGCTCGCCGACAAACACGGGCTCCGTATTTCCGGCCCGAACTGCATGGGCTCGCTGGCGTTGCGCGAGAAGCTCTTGCTTTATCCAGCCAAGCGCGTGCGCGCACTCAAGCCGGGCTCGGTCGGGGTCGTGTTCCAGTCCGGCGGAACGTTCCAATTCTGGCTCCAGCAGGCGGCGCTGCGCGGGCTCGATTTCTCCTACGCGGTGTCGAGCGGCAACGAGCTCGATATCGATCTCGCCGATTACATCAACTTCCTTGTCGAGGACGAGCACACCAAGATCATCGCCTGCCTGGTCGAAGGAATCCGCCGGCCGCAAGCCTTCATGGCGGCGGCTGAAAAGGCGCTGGCTGCCAGGAAGCCTGTTCTCCTCGTCAAGGTCGGGCGCAGCGAGCGCGGCAAGGCGGCGGCGGCAAGCCATACTGGCGCGATCGCCGGCGACGATCAGGTGTTCGACGCGGCGTGCCGGAAATATGGCATCGTGCGCTGCCCCTCGCTCGACGATCTGATCGAAACCTGCCTCGCCTTCACGCCCGGTCGCTTGCCGAAGGGAAACCGCATCGCCATGGCCTGCTATTCGGGCGGCGCCAAGGGCCTGGTACTCGACTATGCCAGCGACGAGGGTGCCGAGATGGCGCCGTTGACGCCCGAGACCCGGACGAAGCTGTCCGGCATGATCGATCCCGGGCTTGTTTCCGAGAACCCGCTCGACGTCGGCCCGGTCGTCGGCGTGCAGGCGCCGAAATTCGCCGAGATCTGCAAGGTCGTGTGCGCCGATCCGACGGTCGATCTGGTGACCGTGCAAGGTCTGATGCCGGTCAATCCCGAGGACCCCTACGACCCAAATCCATTGCGCGGCGTAAGGGCGTCGACCGATAAGCCTATTCTTGCCTTCGGCCGCATGGCGCAGAACGTCTCCGACATCAGCCGGAGGTTCCAAGGCGAAACCGGCGTGCCCTTTATCCAGGGCCTGCCGGAGACTGTGCGCGCGCTGCAGAGCCTCGTGCGCTATGGCGCGGCGCTGCGGCGCGGCGTCACCGCAACGGCGGAAGCGCGCGGACGCGCCGAGAACCTGGCTGATCCCGCCATCGAAGCGTTGCTCGCGACGCACGGGCTGACGGCACCCAAGAGCGCGCTCGCCAAGACGCCTGACGAGGCGGCCGAGCAGGCTGGCCGCATCGGATTTCCGGTTGCGGTGAAGATCGTCTCTCCCGCGGCGAGCCACAAGACCGAGGTTGGCGGCGTGGCGCTCGGCCTGCGCGACGCAGCGTCGGTGCGCGCCGCCGTTGCGGCCATGACGACGCGCCTTGCCGCCCACGATCCGCAGGCGCGTGTCGACGGGTTCCTGGTGCAGGAGATGGTCGACGGGCTCGAAATGATCCTGGGCGTGCGGGAGGATCCGCAGTTCGGGCCGTTCATGCTGGTCGGCCTCGGTGGGGTGCTGGTCGAGGTCACGCGCGATGTCGCGATCCGACTCCTGCCCATCGACGAGGGCACGGCACGCGACATGATCCGCTCGCTGCGCGGCGCAGCCCTGCTCGATCGTTTCCGCGGCAGGCCAGAGCGCGACGTCGATGCCGTGGTCGACGCCATGACTGGACTTTCGCGCTTGTTCCTCGATCACCGGCCGTGGCTCTCCGATCTCGAGATCAACCCACTGATCGTGCTCGCCAAGGACGCGGGCGTTCGCGCCGTTGATGTCCGCGCCGTGCGACGGAAAGCATAGTGGTCGGCGAAATGGACGCAGCGTCCTCCGCGGGTGGCCTGAACTTCGAGCTTCCGGAGGAGATTCGGATGCTCAAGGACACCGTCCGCAGGTTCGTCGACCGCGAATTGATCCCGATCGAGCGTAACGCGCGCGACGGCCACAAGCTCAAGCCCGAGGTGCGCGCGCATCTCACCGCCAAGGCCAGGGAACTCGGGCTTGTCGGCTATGACGTGCCGCGCGAATACGGCGGGCTTGGCATGGGGTTGGTCGCCAAGGTTACGGTGTGGGCGGAGCTCAGCCGGACCATCGCATTGCCTTCGCGCGCCGGCGACGTATTCGGTCCCAACGTCAGCCCGATTCTGTATCACCTCAACGAGGAGCAGAAGCAGAGGTACCTGCTGCCGACAATTCGCGGCGAGCTGAACTGGTGTCTGGCCCAGACTGAGCCGGATGCGGGCGGCGATCCCGGCAGCATGCGCACGACCGCGGTGCGTCAAGGCGATCACTACGTCATCAACGGCATGAAGCGCTTCATCACCGGTGCCGACGATGCGCACTATGCGCAGTTGATTGCGGCGACCGACCGCTCCAAGGGCTCGCACGGCGGCATCTCCGCCTTCATCGTCGACATGAAATCGCCGGGGGTGCGGCTGCTGCGATCGCAGGAGCTCGTGGTCGACGACCGCCCGTGGGAGATCGCGTTCGAGGACGTCAAGGTTCCTGCCGAGAACCGTATCGGCGAGGAGGGCGACGGGTTCGGGCATGCCCAGCACTGGCTCAACGTCGGCCGCATCCGCCACGGCGCCCGCAGCATGGGCGTGATCGAGCGGTGCCTCGAGCTTGGCGCAGGTTACGCCAAGCAGCGTGTCACCTTCGGTAAGCCGCTGGCCGAGCGGCAAGCGGTGCAGTGGATGCTGGCCGACAGCTTCATGGAACTGCACCAGCTCCGGCTGATGGTCTATGACGCTGCTTGGAAGTACGATGAGGGACGCGATATCCGGACCGAGGCCTACATGGCCAAGATTTTCGGCGACACCCAGTCATTCCATGCCGCCGATCGCTGCATGGAGATCCACGGCGGCATGGGGCTCGCGACCGACCTTCCGATCGAGAAATTCTGGCGGGACCAGCGCAGCATGATGATCACCGAAGGCCCGATCGAGATCCTCAAGATGACGCTCGCCCGCCATGTGCTGCGCACTTACGGATGACGGAACACCCAGGCACATGGAGCGCAAACCCCCACGTCCCCGAGCTGAACGCAAATTGGAGGCACACGCCAATGGCTGAATACAAGTACGAATTGGTCAACGTCAGAATCCGCGACGGCATCGCCTGGGCCTTCCTGAACCGTCCGGACAAGCGCAACGCCATGAGCCCGCAGCTTCACTATGATATGGATGACGCGCTGGCGCGGCTCGAAGTCGACGACGACGTCCGCGTGGTCGTTGTCAGCGGCGAAGGCGGCAATTTTAGCGCCGGCCAGGACCTGAAAAAATTCTTCCGCGAACTCGAAAAGAATCCCGGGGAGCGCAAGAAGGCCGCGGCGGCCGCCAACCGCTGGCGTTGGGAGCGGCTCTACAATTACGACAAGCCGACCATCGCCATGGTGCATGGCTTCTGCGTCGGCGGGGCGTTCATGCAGTTGCTCGCCTGCGATTTTGCCATCGCCGCCGAGAACGCCACCTTTTCGCTTTCCGAGGTGAACTGGGGCATTCTGCCCGGCGCGCTCGTGTCCAAGGCCGTGATCGATGCGGTGCTGCCGCGCCACGCGCTCTATTACGCCTGCCTTGGTGAGCCGTTCGACGGCAAGGAAGCCGCGCGCATCGGCATGATCAACTACGCCGTGCCGATCGAGACGCTGGAGGCCGCGGTCGCCGACCTTGCCGAAAGGCTGATGAAAAAGAGCCCGGCCGTGCTGCGCGCGACCAAGCAGGCGATCCGCCAGGTGCGTACCATGGACGTGCCGCAGGCCTATGATTACCTCGCCGCCAAGGGACAGTCGATCAAGGTCGCCGACAAGGAGGACTCCTACAACACCGGGCTGCGGCAATTCCTCGACGAGAAAACCTACAAGCCGACCTTCGAGCCGTTCAAGCTCGGAACCATGCTGACCGATCAACGGTCGGAGAAAGCTGCATCGAAGAAATAGCATTTTCGAGCGGTCAACGGCCGGCGCAGCCGCTTCCTGTCATCGTCCCTGCATCACGCAACGGCCTCGACAGCAGACGTGCGCCGGCAGTCCGATCGCGGCGGAGGCAATTCGCCACAGTTCGTGCCTGGAGTTCAGGGGGCTGTTCTGGATAAGATTTGACGCTTGGGCAAAAAAAGACGCCTGCCAGGGGCGCGCAATGCTTCACAAGGGAGGATCAACTCATGACACGAAGAATTCTGCTCGCAGCCGGCATCGCCGCGCTTGCCGCCACTGTCCTGCCGGGAGGCGCCAACGCCCAGTTCTACAAGGGTAAGACGATCACCATGATCGTCAACTATCCGGCGGGCGGTCCGACCGATATCGAGGGCCGCATCGTCGCGCAGCATCTGCAGCGGCACATCCCCGGCAACCCGACCATCGTGGTCAGAAATGTCGGTGGCGCCGGCGGCCTGATCGGCAGCAATCAGCTCGGCGAAGCTACGCCGAACGGCGACACGATCGGCTTCTTTACTTTGGCCATGAACGATCAACTCCTCGGCAATTCGGCCATGCGCACGCGCTATTCAGATTTCGTGCTGATTGCCGGGGTAGAGAGCCCGCTGGTCGTTTACATGCGCAAGGACACGCCGCCGGGCGTCAAGGTCGCGACCGATCTCATGAAGACCAAGGACTTCAAGGCGCTCTCGCTCAACGCCCAGAATACCAACACCCTCAACATGGCGCTGTCGCTTGAACTGCTCGGGGTCAATTACCAGGCCGTGCCCGCCTACCGCGGCCTGAAGGACGTGGAAACCGCGATCCTGCAAAACATCGGGCAGATGGCCAACTCGTCGCTTTCAGGGTGGCAGGCCTCAGTCGAGCCGACGATGGGACACCTCGTGATCCCGCTGTGGCAATTGGCGCCGCGCGCCAGGGACGGCAGCTATCCGCGCAGCAAGGCGCTGCCCAAGCTGCAGACGTTCGAGGAGTTCTATGCATCGGTATTCCCGGGCAAGAGGCTCGCAGGCCAGCCGGCCTACGAGGCGCTGCGCGCGCTTGCAAATCCGCAGCTTGCCATGTTCCGCGTCGCCCTCATGCCGCCGAAGGCGTCGGACGAGGCCGTTGCCATACTGCGATCGGCCTTCACCGAGATGTGGAAGGACTCGAAGTTCCTGGCGGACTACTCCCGCATCATCAAGACCGAGCCGATTCTGGTCTTGGGCAAAGACGGCCAGGAAATCCTGGCCGAACTCGGCCAGGTTCGGCCGGAGTTCAAGGACTATCTTCGCAACACGATTAGTCGCATGACGTCGAGATAGATATCGCCTCAACTGGTCGCTGCGATGACGCACGGCCGATTATATTCATTCGCCGTACCCCGGCTGCCTCGCGAGGGCGGAGAAGGGTGCTCCGCTTTGACTGCACATAATATGGAAATGCGCTGATCGGCATGGGCGCAAGCCGGGGCTCACTTGGTCGATTTCCCTGATGATGGCGCCACTGCAATTGTCGCATTTGCGCTCATGTCTCGGCTATGACGCCGTTCTCGCCGCCACTCGGGCGTTCCAGAAGCGAAGCGTTCTCTGAGCGGTTGTCTGCGACAAGGCGAGAAAGGAGCTCTTGGCGTGATCAAGCTCCTCGTTCGACATGGAATGGTGCGCGAAACGATTCTCCAAAATCATGCTTACCGCCGGCCATTTCAGGCCTGCGGCTTTGCAAGCGACGATTAATCCATCAGGACGGATGTTTTTGATCAGGCGTTCAATGAGTTGGGCGGGTGCCGAACAAAGCATCGAGAGCGCAACCACCATTTCTTCGTAGCGATGCGCGCTCGCAAACTCCATAAGAGTTGACTCGTTTAGATTGCCGCTTCTGTTTATATCTTGCACCAGCTGCGCCGCGCTTACGAAGTCGCGAGGCCCGGTCGCTTCCAGACCAATCTCGTTTGCAATGCTGGCGAGTGCGCTCTGGATTCGACCTTGAGCTTCGGCCGGCGCTGCAGCCAACAAACGGGAGCGTACTGCATCGGTTGCTCGCAACAAGAGCTCCCGAAGCAGCCACAACGGAATGTCGAGCCGCAGGCCAAGCTTTTCTGCAAGGCTTTCGTCCGTTTCGCCATTTTTCACCAGCTTCGCGAAGCCGGTCTCGGAAAAACGTGCGCCGAAATTTTTTGCAAGTTTATGGGTGACTTGTCGGTCACCACGCCTCACCAAGACATCGGTCACCGTTTCGTCGAGCGAACCGCGCCCTGAAATTGCCAATAAGTGCCCTTGGCTTTTGGTTTCGGCAATTTGGATGAGATCGTCTTCGGTGAGCCGCTTCGACTGGCTCAAGACCGGTTTCGCAACCGTGATCTCGTCGTCATGTGCGAGATGCCGGATCACTTCGGTCGGGGCATTATCCACCGGGGCCAGGCATGTACTAAGTTGTACCAGCGCCTTGGTCTCGATCCTTTGAATCAGGTGTACGAGAACGTCGTCGAACACCCTGACTTGCTGCTCATTGAGCCGATCAGCGTCGTTGAGAAATAGATCGGTGATGCGTCTGAGAGTTTCGACCCGTTTTTCCGATGAGCCGTCTTTAAGCGCATCTTCGAGTTCGGCAATTAGCAATGTACCCGCGTGCAAGAAATGATCCTCTCTCACGGACGGTCCGAATTCCGGCTTCGATGTCTGCGCTCGTCTGATGAGCGATCAAGATTTTTGATAGCGCGGCAAATAATGCGATGCAGACATGTAGAAACTGTTAACCAGTTTTCGCTATCTACGGTGGACTTGCGGGTGCTGGGCGGCGCCGTTGGGGCATCATCCAATGGGACGAAAACACCGAAGGAACTGCCGGAATATCGCATGCCAATTTGGCTTTATCGGCTGCCTGTTGCTGACTGGATGCTTCGGTCCAGATCATCCCGATCAATCGCGTTATGAGTACCTTTACGTCGATGGCGTTTTTCAAGGGTCGTACAAGTCTTTTCCCGTTGGGATAGAGCGCGCCAATTGGAAGTGCTTTGACGGAAAAGCCCAAAGGGAATTCAACTGCACGATGGTC
>Ga0209640_10003113_pt1 | contig 14520 bp, 14 predicted proteins | sample RifCSP10_1_FD_184018 | JGI IMG/M metagenome (GOLD analysis project Ga0209640, IMG submission 184018) | Soil microbial communities from Rifle, Colorado - Rifle CSP2_sed 10_1 (SPAdes) (version 2) | ecosystem: Environmental > Terrestrial > Deep subsurface > Rock core/Sediment | place: Rifle...
GAGGGCGCCGCCACCGCCGCCGCGATCTCGCTCACAGCATCCGCCGCCAGCTCCGACGCCCCGATCGCGTCCGGCGCGATCTTCGCCGCCGTGATCGTGTCGGCCGCCAGGTCGCCAGCGCCCAGCACGAAGCCCAGCGCCGACAGCGTCCGCGTCGCGGCCGCCCATACCGCCGCCGCGATCTCGGTGCCCACGTCGCTGGCCAACTTCGCCGCCGTCAGGAAGTCGGCCGCGAACTTCGCCGCCGTCAGCGCCCCGTCCTGGACCTTCGCCGTCTGGATCGCTTCGTTCACCAGCGCCATCTGGTCGCCCGCCACAGCGCGGCTGCTCACCGTCGCATTCAGGTTGTCGCCGACGATCTTCCCCGCCGAGCCGGCGCCGTACGCGCCCGGCAGCGCCGTCGTCCACGGATCACCCGCGCCGGCGGCGGCGTTCAGCTTCTCACCCGTGGAGCCGGCGCCCAGGTGCCCGGCGATCGCCTCATCCCAGACCGCATCGGCGACCTCCGCCGAGACGTCCGCCGCCACCTTCGCCGCCGTGATCGTGTCCGCCGCCAGGTCCGCAGCGCCCAGCGTGAAGCCCAACGCCGACAGCGTCCGCGTCGCCGCCGCCCACACCGCCGCCGCGATCTCGGTGCCCACGTCGCTGGCCACCTTCGCCGCCGTCAGGAAGTCGGCCGCGAACTTCGCCGCCGTCAACGCCCCGTCCTGGATCTTCGCCGTCTGGATCGCGTCCGTAGCGATCGCGTTCGCCGTCAACACGCCCGCCGCCATCGCGCCCGCCGAAGCGTCGACCCGGCTCGCCACCAGCGCGTTCGGCGCCGTCCCCAGCCACTGGATCAGCGACACGTCCAGCGCGTCCGAGCCGCCGACCAGCGAGTCGTAGACGTTGGCCGGCACCACCACGAACTCGCGCCAGCACGGCAGCGCGCCCGCCTCGTGGACCGCCACGATCAGGATGCCCAGCGTGTTCGTGTCGGTCGCGTCCAGCGCCACCTCGTACCAGCCGGCCTCCTCGTGGCTCAAGGTCTGCGCCGCGTTCTTCTGCGCCCAGGCGCCGCCGTTCTTAGCCAGGCGGATGTCCGGCTGCGTGATCGTCAGCGCCGTCTCCTGCGTGTTGCCGTCGGTCGAGTCCAAGAACGGCCCCATCTTCACGTCCACCGCCGTGCTCTGCTTGAGCAACGTCGTCATGCCACCCTCCGCATCCTCGCCTGGTGCATCGCTCGCGCCGCCTGCCCGCCGCCGCCGCCCGCCGCAAGGCCGCGGATCGCCAGCGTCATCGCGCGCCACTGGTCAGAAGCGCTGATCGTGAACGTCCCAGGGTTCTCCGTCGCCACCGCGTTCTGACGCGTACAAATCCCCTGGTGCGCCGCGTTCGTGGTCACGCCCTGGTCGTTCGTGTTGCCATAGCTCGACGGGAACGCGCTCACGCTCCGGTTGGAATCGCACTCGAAGAACGCGATCCAGCTCGTGTCGCCGGAGCCCCACGAAGGCGACAGGCTCGGCGGGTCCGGCGTCGCGCTCGTGGCCTCCGAGTCCAACTCCTCAACGTCGGCCAGCACGCCGGAGCCGAACGTCCCGGCCTGGTAGCGCAGCACGTACGCCATCGCCTGCACGTTGCTGCCCGTGAACGACACAGTCACCGTCGTCGAGTCTTCGTTACCGGCCGCGATCTTCTTCCAGCAGGCCACGCGCCCAGTCGCGTTGACGTCGACGTCGGCAACCAGCGTCCAGCCCGACACCGAGTTGAACGCCACCGTGTCCTGGCCGTCGTGGCCCAGGAAGATCAGCAGCAGGTCGCCCGCATCCACCGTCGCCGGCATCGGCACGGCGTAGCTGGTCGCCGCCGTCGTGAACAGCGTCCCAACCACAGACAGCAGCGTCGCGAACGCCACTAGCCGAGGCCCTGCTGAAGAACGTGTGTTCTCATTGCAGGGCAAACTAGTTGAGGCCGCGCCAAGCTGCAACGCCGCCGTGACACCACCTGAATCGGAGGCGGTCTCTCAGCCTGAGTAGCGGAAGCAGTCGACTGTGTGGTCGTTGACCAGGCCGGCCGACTGCATGAAGGCGTAGCAGATCGTCGGGCCCACAAAACGGAAGCCGCGCTTCCGCAGGTGCTTGCTCATCGTCTGAGACTCCGCGGTCTGGGCTGGGATCTCGGAGAGCGATCGGAAACGGTTGATCTTCGTCGCGCCGCCCACGAAGCCCCACACGTAAGCGCCCAGAGAGCCCGCCTCGCGCTGAAGCTCGAGCGTGGCCCGCGCGTTTCCGACCGTCGCGCCGATCTTGGCGCGATTCCTGATGATGCCTGTGTCCTGTAGGAGGCGCTCGACGTCGGCATCGTCGTATGAGGCGATGCGTGCGATCTCGAAGCCGTCGAAAGCGCGCCGGTAGCCTTCGCGGCGCTTGAGGATGGTGTCCCAACTGAGGCCGGCCTGCGCGCCCTCCAGAGTCAGCAGCTCGAACAGCTTACGGTCATCGTGCAGCGGCACGCCCCATTCGAGGTCGTGATAGCGCACCATGAGGTCGCCTTGCTGACGTCCGGCGACCCAGCCGCAGCGGACAAGCCCCGCTTCAGACAACGACGCGGCTGTGCCCGTTGGAGCGCGGGCAGACGTGGCCGGATGGCTCCACCGGCGTGCCGCACAGGGGACAGAGCGGACGGCCGCCAGCGACCACCTCGGCGATCTTGCGGCTCAGCACGCGCGACTGGCCGCGGGTGACCAGGCAGCGAAACGCCGGCGGTCCGGCGGCCCCGGCCTCGTCGAAGGCGTGGACCGCGAACAGCCCGTCCTGCTCGGCATAGCCGAGGCCGATCTGGCTGGCGTGGAAATCGAGGTCAAAGACGTTGTCGAAGGGCAGCGGCTGCACGTCCGGGTCCGAGGATGGCTGCTCGCGGTCCAGCTTCTCGATCACTTCGTTGAACCAGGAGCCGATGCCCGCCAGTTGTTGCTTCTCCATCCAGATCGAAGCTGATTGCGAAGCGGCGCGCACCAGCAGCCGGAAGCGCCGCTGGCCCGGCTCGCCGATCGACTCGGCGTCGATCGACATCGCCTGTCCGAAGTCGTGTTCTGCCCTTTCCATACGGATGCCAATTATAGAAGCGCATCGGATAAGCGCCACCGGCATGGAGTGTTTCACGTGCTGGTTTGAGGTGGGGGGGGGCGCCCCGAAGAACCCCGCTTAAGGGTGCGCGGCAAGAGGCAAGGCCGCGCGGCACGAATTGAACGCTAAGGAACGAGTGTGAGTGCCATCTGCTGCTTCCATATTAGAACAAATGCTCTATTCTGGCCGCAAACCAGAGGGGGGTGATGTGGATGGATGAGGAGGTTGTCCTGCTAGAGGAGCAGCTCGCGACGGCGCACGCGGACGTGGAACGGCTGCAGACACAGCTGGCGGACCTGGCGGCGAAGGACTCGCAGCGCGACGCCGAGCTACAGGAGCTGCGCGCACAGCTGCAGACCGGCCGCTCTGACGCCGAAGCGGCGCAATCACAGCTGGCGTTGCAGGCAGAAGAGACGCAGCGACTGCAGGAGGCGATTGCGAACGCCGAAGCGCAGTCACGCGAAGCGCTGGGTCGCTATCGAGAGGTGGCGTTGCAGCGCGAGCCGCAGCTGCCCGCCGACCTCGTGACCGGCGAGACGGTGTCGGAGCTGGATGCGGCGATCGAGCGGGCGAGGCAGACCGTGGCGCAGGTGCGCCAGCATCTGGACCAGCAGGCCCAATCGCTGCGCGTGCCTGCCGGCGCACCGGCGCGCGGCAGCCCGGAGGTCTCCGGGCTTTCGGCCGGCGAGAAGATCCGCCTCGGCCTCACCAAGACCTGAGTTTCAGTACCCCGGGCTGAACCCCGGGGCATTGTCCAACCCGGACATTCAGCAAAGATGCCTCGGCCTCCAGGCCGGGGTAGCGAGCATCACCCCGGCCTGAAGGCCGGGGCTTGCGGAATCTTTACCAAGAGGAGGTAACTCATGGCACTCACATTGGCGGAGGCCGCCAAGCTCTCCAACGACGTCGTCCTGCAGGGTGTGATCGAAACCGTGATCAAGGAGTCACGGGTGCTGGACGTGCTGCCGTTCATCGAGATGGCCGGCAACGCCCTCACCTACAACCGCGAAAACGCAATGGCAACGGCCGCGTTCTTCGACGTCGGCGACACCTGGAACGAATCGACGCCGACCTTCACGCAGGTCAGCGCCACGCTGAAGATCCTGGGCGGCGACGCGGACGTCGACCAGTACATCGCAACCACGCGCAGCAACGTCCAGGACATCGAGGCGGCGGTGCTCGAGCTCAAGGCGAAGGCGGTGGCGCACGAGTTCGAGGACGAGTTCGTCTACGGCGCCGTCGCGTTGGACCCCAAGGGCTTCGACGGCCTGCACGCGCTGGTGCCGGCCGGCCAGCAGGTGCACCAGGGCTCCGGCACCACGCCGGCCGCGCTGTCGCTCAAGAAGCTGGACGAGATGATCGACACCGTAAGGCCGGGAAAGCCCGACATGCTGCTGATGACGCGTCGCACGCGTCGCGGCATCTCCGCCTACGCCCGTTCGCTGACCTCGCCGGTGGCCTTCGAGTCCGCGGGCTTCGGCCAGCGCGTCATGTTCTACGACGGCATCCCGGTGATCGAGAGCGACTTCATGGTCGACACGGAGACGATCGCCTCCGGAGCGTTCGGCGCCAAGACGGGCGGCGCCTCGTCCAGCGTCTTCGCCGTGAAGGTCGGCGAGGGACGGCTGGCGGGCCTGACAAACGGCGGCATCCAGGTGGAGGAAGTCGGCGCGCTGGAGACCAAGGACGCGCGGCGCTGGCGCTGCAAGTGGTATGTCTCGCTGGCGCTGTTCTCGACGCTGGCGCTGGCCCGCATCGACGGCGTCTCCTCGGCCGACGTCGTCGCGTAAAGGTCCTTCCGGGGAAGGACGGCGCGTGCTCCTCAGGGGCGTCCTTCCTACGGGAGGGGCGCCCCATCGAGATTAGTCTTCAGGCACCCAGACTTCGCTATCAGTCCGAAGCCACTTCGGGTCGGGGCGGCCTGAAGCCCCCAACGATCCATTTCGCCGCCGATACTGATGAACAACGGCGACTTTTGCGCCTTCCTGATCGAAGTACGACAGAATCTGGCTATGCGTGCAGCGGGGCTCATGACGCGCCCGAGCAAGCCGACCTTTTAGATGAATGGTTGGCGAATGGACATGGGCCCTTAACTCACCGGCTTGAACTCTCTGATAGAATCTCCCAGAGTTGAATGCCTTACGTAATTCTTCCGCGGGAACCCTGCGGACACCGTCACCAGAAGGGTCGTTAGTCATGCATCCAGCCTTTGAGATTGAGCAAAGGGTGCGGTTGTACCTCGATCGGAAGTCAACTTTGAATGATCTTCGAGAGTGGTTTCAGCACGCGAGGCCAATCTTGCTTGCCCTGCCTCCAGAGACCCGACCTTCCGAGATTGCAACCCTGCTTGAGCTAGGCTTGATAGAGTTCAAGCAGGGAGAGTTCTCTGAGAGACAGTTGAAGATAGCCCTGCGACGGCTCCTGGGAACAACGGTTAATGTTGTCATCGATGACTCGCCAAGCCTAGCCACGTCCGGCGGAGTAACAACCGAACTCTCACCGACGAGTTCGGGACCCGACGGCCAGACTGTCATCCTCCCGTACCAGTTGATACCAACTGGTACATCATCCTGAACGGAATTCTTGTGTAGAGTCGATCGTCGAGCTTGATGTCAAACCAGTACAACCCTTCGGCATCAAAGGTCAGGCCGATCCTAAGAACGAGGTTGGCGCCTCTTTCCTCGCCCTCGAGTTGAACCGAACTCGACACTAGTTGATTGCGTTGGCCCGAAGGGTGTTCCATCACAACCTCTATCTGGTGGCGTCCACGTGCGCGCCCGGACTTGAGCATTAGTAAAATCACACACTGGAAATTCACCTTCGGCAACTCGGCAGGGAGGGTGGGTGCGTTTATGGAGTGCGTTAGTCTATCGATAATCCGGACGACGGATAAAACGCCGTCCTTCTCGTCAAGGACCTTCTCGCAAATCAACGCTGCCTGGATGAACGGTCCAGTGGGTACAGGGGTTTCGGCTGTCATGAATCGCCCTCTCGGTTTAAGAGCGTCTGTTCTGAACTCATGTCGGCATACTAGGGCAACGACGTAACGCTGTCACTCTAAAGGCTGTTGCCCCATCCCCTGCCAGCGCCTACGCTGCGCTTCGTGCCTGAATACGAGCCTGAAGACCGCTACTTCGAGTCCAGCCGCCTGAAGCTGCACTACGTTGTCTGGGGCGACGAATCGAAGCCGCCGCTGCTGCTGCAGCACGGAGGCCGCGACCACGCCCGCAGAGGTGCGACGGCACGTGCTCCTCAGGGGCGTCCTTCGAGAGAGGGACGCCCCTTCTCTTGTCGCGGCAGATCAAATGTTCCGCTAGGGTAATTCTCGAATCGAGTGCCTATTCTAGGGTCATGAGCCGTGGCAGGCCGCCTTACCCCGATGTGCTCACGCCTCGCGAGCAGGAGGTCCTTGCGCTGATACGCCAGGGGCTGACAAACGGGCAGATCGCAACGCGTCTCGGCATCAGCGAAAGCGGGGCGCGCTACCACGTCTCGGAGATCCTCTCAAAGCTCGGAGTAAGCAGCCGCCAGGAAGCGGCACGGTGGGACGGCGAGAGAGTGCTGCCATCCTTCGGGCTGGTTGCCTGGCTGCGACCGGCAATCGCGGCGCTGAAGAATCTGCCGCTGGCGGTGGTGTCTGTGGGCATCGTGGCGTTGCTGGCGCTAGCCCTCGGTGTAGCAGTTATGGCCGGCCGGGGCTCGGGCGGTGGCCCTCCGTCTGGCGGCGAAGACTCGGCTTCTGAGCGCACCGCCGAGCTGCAGGCCCTGCTCGACCTTGCGGAAGAGGCCACGGTCGAAGCGCGAGCCCAGCTGCCGGGAGCCAGCCTGTACTTTGTCGCGTACGCGAGACCGAGTAGGCTCTACACCTTCCGTTTCAGTCAACCTGGCTCCCAGATCGAGGTGTCGGTCCTGGGTCCTGATGAGGGCGATCCGGACTTCGCGCGCTGGGAGATGATCCGGGAGGAACGCCCGGCAGACTATCCCGTCCCGACCCACCTGGATCTAAGCGCAGCACGGAACAGCTTCGAAGCCGTCGCCGAAGCTGCTGCCGCGCGGTCCCTTTCCTCGACGGCCAACATGGGCGTCGTTCTGTTCAGCGACGGTGGGGAGTTGACCTGGAGCACGATGGCGAGGCCCGGCGGGATATTCTTCATATCCTGCCAGGCGCCCGATTCGGACCGGTCCCTCATGACCTGTGATCGCGCGACGCAAGTGCCAGGCGGGCTGCCGCTTGAGCCTACTCCGTAGCGCTCGTGCTTGCCCCTCGTCCCCTCACCTAATACGCTGCGCTTCGTGCCTGAACACGAGCCTTTAGACCGCTACTTCGAGTCGGCGCGCCTCAAGCTGCACTACGCCGTCTGGGGCGACGAGTCGAAGCCGCCGCTGTTGCTGGTGCACGGCGGCCGCGACCACGCTCGCAGCTGGGACTTCGTGGCGCAGGCCATGCTCGACCGCTACTGCGTCTACGCGCCGAACCTGCGCGGCCACGGCGACAGCGACTGGGCGATCGGCGGCGCCTACCCCCTGCCCGCCTACGTCTCCGACCTCGCCCGCCTCGTCGAGGTCATCGGCCGCGGGCCGGTGCAGGTCGTCGGCCACTCGCTGGGCGGGCGGATCGTGCTCGACTACGCTGCGACGCTGCCGGACAACGTCACCAAGTTCGTCTGCATCGAGGGCTTCGGGCGGATGGCGGCGTCCGGCGTGCCGGCGCCGGAGCGCCTGCGGCGCTACGTCAAGGACACCGGCGAGATGCCGCAGCACACGCCGATCATCTACGCGACCCTCGAAGCGGCGATGAAGCGCATGGCGGAGGCGAACACGCGACTCTCGCCGCGTATGGTCGAGCACCTGACGCGCCACGCCGTGAAGCCCGTAGACGGCGGCTTCGTCTGGAAGTTCGACAACTACGTGCGCCTGGCCAACGCCCACGAATGGAGCGTCGAGGAGGCGAAGCAAATCTGGGCCAAGATCACCGCGCCGTCGATCGTCATCGGGGGCTCCGAGAGCTGGTGGATGCGCACGCCGCATCGTGAGGAGCTGGCGGCCTCGATCCCGCACTCAGGCAGCGTGATCTTCGAGAATGCCGGCCACTGGGTGCACCACGACCAGTTCGACGGCTTTGTGTCGCTGATCCGGGACTTTTTCGACTAGCGTCGGGTCTTCGTGCGCCTGGGGCCTTCAGGGAGTGGGATTATGGCGTCTAGCTCCGCGGCGAGCTCACCCGTCTTGTCCTCCAGCACGTCCCACAGCTTGTCGCTGAGCTCGTGGGCAGCCCACCACTCCCGCTCTGCGTCCTCGGATTCGAAGTGATCCGGTATCTCGTCCTCCGAGTGGATGACGATGCGTTCGTACTTAGACTTCTTCTTCATCTCTGATACCGTGCTCGTTCGGCAGCGGTCATATCTATTGCACTGATCGGACGACCAGGCTTGTTCCCGATCGCTCCCTGATAGTGTAGACGATCCGCAGATAGCGGCCAGAGGTGCGGCAGCGGGCAAGAATCGTCCGCCGCATCTCCGCAAGGACCCTGCGGCGATCCCCGAAGATTGCGTGGGGATCCTCGAAGGCCTCTTCTATCTCCCAGTCATGGACGCTGTGGCGCAGGTTCTTGTCTCGATTCCCCGCGTCCCAATCAAACTCCACCTCGACTAGCCTTGAGGCAGGCGCGCCTCCAGCTTGTCGAGGCGGTCCTTCAGCGTCCGGTTCTCGTCCGTCAGTTTGTCGACCTCTGTGCGCAGCTTCTTCATCTCGTCGCTCTTGTCGCCGTTGGCGCGGATCTTGCGCGCCGCGACCCGCGAAGTGCGCACGACGCGGTCGTCCAGCGCCGTCTGGGCCGCGCGGTCGAGCTCCGGCAACGCCTTAGTGGCGTTGAGCTCGCCCAGCGCATTGATCGAGGCGACCTGCGTCCGCAGCCAAGGGTCCCGTATAAGCGTGACCAGGTGATCGACGATGTCGTCCTTGCGGTGATCCGGCACGATTTGCCCCAGCTGCCCTAGCGCTGAAACGGCCGCGCCGCGCACGGGCTGCGGCCGTCCGTAGCGAGACCACTCCATTCCGAGCTGCACGCCTCGCTCGTCGCGTAGCTGGCCAAAGCCTTCGAAAGCAGAGGCCCGGATCACGTCGTTCTGCGAATCCTTGCCCAGGCTGCGCTCCAGGGCGCCGTATGCCACCTGGCCTCGCGTCTTGCCGATCGCAGCCGTCGCGGCCGCTTCCACGTAGTAGCTCGCGTCACCCTCGTCGACGATCCGCGCCAGTGCCACGGCAGCGCGATCCTCGCGGAACTCACCCAGGGCCCGCACGATCGCGCGGCGGGCCTTCGGGTGCGGGGCGCTGACCGACGCCAGGAGCTCATCCAGCGCCGCGTTGGATTGCACGGAGCCGAGCGCCTTGGCGGCCTCAGCCTGCACACCCCAGAACACGTCCTCGCGTGCCGCCTTGCCCAGCGCGGCGATCGCGTCCTTGTCTGACTTCTTGGCCAGCGCCCGCGCCGCGTCTATACGGCCGAGCACGTCCTCGTCTTCGGCCAGCTGCGCGCGCAGCATCTCGCCCGGGCGGTCCAGATCCAGCGTCCTCAGCACTTCTCCGTCCAGGTTGACGAACTTCGGCTTCGCAGCCAGAGGCACGTAGAAGGTCTGCTCGCGCTCCGTCATCTCAACCTGCGACGTATGCGTCGACCCGTCCTCGAGCTTGAAGCGCAGACGCAGCGGCAGGCGGAACACCTCTGCCACCTTGTCACCGGTCTGCGTCTGCTTGAGCGCGAGCTTGGCCGTCTTAGAGGCGTCGTCCCATGCGTAGCTACCCGTCAGCTCCGGGTGGCCGGCGCCGTAAACCCACTGGTCGAAGAACCAGTCGAGGTTGCGCCCGGTGCTCTCCTCGATGGCGCGCTGCAGGTCGGGCGTCACGACGTTGCTGCCGCGGCGGCTGATCGCGTAACGGCGGATCGCCTTCCAGAACAGGGTCTCGCCCAGCAGCACGCGCAGCATGTTCAGGGTGAGGCCGCCCTTCTCGTAGAGGTGGCGGTCGAAGATGTCCAGCGGCGCGTTGTAGATGTTGGTAACGATTGGCCGGCGGTAGCTGCCGGCCTCGCTGAGGTACGAGTCCATCTCGTTGCGAAGCGAGAGCAGGAATTCGTCGCGGCCCTTGCTGTGCTCGGTGAAGTGCAGCTCGAAGAAGGTCGCGAAGCCTTCGTTGAGCCAGCCGTGGGACCAGTCGCGACAGGTCAACAGGTCGCCGAACCACTGGTGCGCGATCTCGTGCGCCAGGAGGTAGTCTCCGTCCTGGTCCAGGCGGGCCCGCTGGTCGTACAGCACGAGGTCGGTCAGCGTGGTGGCGCTGACGTTCTCCATGCCGCCGAAGATGAAGTCCTGCACCACCACCTGCGAGTACTTGGCGTACGGGTAGCGGATGCCGGTGCGCTCCGAGAACAGCTTCATCATCTCGGCCGTGTTCTTGAACAGGGCTTGGCCGTCCTCCTCGCGGCCGACGGGCACGTAGCTGAGGATCGGGATGCCGTCCCACTCGTCCTTGATCTCGCTGAACTCGCCCGCGACCACGCTGGTCAGGTAGACGACGTGCGGCACCTCCTGGTGCCAGTGATACGTCCGTGTCCCCGGCTCCGCGCCGGCTTCAACGCCGCGCAGCTCGCCGTTCGAGATCACGGTGAAGGGCTCGCGCACCGTAACGTGAAGCTCGGTTGTCGCCATCTCGTTCGGGTAGTCGTAACAGGGGAACCAGTGGCGCGAGTCTTCGTCCTGGCCCTGGGTCCAGGCTTCGAGACGCTTCCAGGGGTAGTTGCCGTCCGGGCCGATGAAGTACAGTCCGCGCCTGGGGCTGCCGGCGAACTCGACCGTGACGGTCTCTTCCTCGCCGGTGTTGCGAGGCGCTGCCAGCTCGATGCGAAGGCGGCCTCCCGCCTGGCTGTGCTTGAGCTCCGTCCCGCTGCTGTTTCGAATCGAGGCGATATCGAGCTCCACTGCATCGAGCTCAAGCGCCGTGAGGCCGTCGTTGAGGGGCGTGAAGGTGTGTGCCACGCGGCCCTTGATCCGCTTGTTGTCCAGATCGAGGCTGATGTCCAGCCGTACGTGTTTTATGTCGACAACGCGATCGCGCGGGTACTTCGGTTTGTCGCCCGGTAGCGGGAACAGGCCGTCCGCCGCGACTACCTCTTGTTCGCCGTGTCCGCGGCAGCCGAGGCGCGCCTCCAGCAGGTAGTCCTCTTTGCCCATCTAGCTCCCCAGTCCAGCAAAATACTCGTACTGCGTAATTATCGTTCGCCGGTCATGCGAACAGAAGCGTGACCGGCTATTCGCCGTCCTCGGTCAGCTGACGCAGGATCTGCCGCAGCCGCGGCGTTTCCCGAAGCGCTTTGCGCAGCCCGGCGATCTCCGCCTCGCCGATCATGAGCGGCGAGCGTTGGAACATGCCGCGGTGGTTGAAGCTGCAGAATCGCAGGCTGAAGCTGCCTTCGGCCTCGCCCTCCGTGTAGATCATCAGCTGGATAGTAGGCTCGTGGTACTCGCTGGAGAACGACGCCTCTTCGACGATCTCGCCGCGGCCCCAGTGCATCTCGAACGGACGCGGTAGCTTGCGTGGTGGAGCCATGATCGTCCTCCTTTCGTGCCACCACAGGTGCGGAGGAGTCTCCAGAATCTGGACCCATCCGGCCCTTTAGCGGGGCCTGGGGTGCTCCCAGCTTCTAGTGCCCCGAGATGCCGGCGGCCTGCAGCATAGCGGGTATGCGCGATTCCCAACCGATCGCCATGATGTGCACGCCCTGGCACATCCCCTTGATTGCCGAGATGATCCTGCCGCCGATCTCGATCGACTTGGCGGACTTGTCTTCGGCGGCGTCCATCTCCGTGATCAGCGCCTCGGGTACGGAGACGCCGGGCAGCGTCGCGTTGAGGCGGCGCGCCATGTCGCCGGACTTGAGGATGATGAATCCGGCCAGCACCGGCTTGCCGAACGCCTTCGCGCGGTCCATGAACATCGCGAATTGCTCCGGCTCGTACACCGCCTGGGTCTGAAAGAACTCCGCGCCCTCGTTGACCTTCTCCTGCATGCGCGCGATTTCTTTATCAAGGTCCGGCGCACCCGGGTTCGCCACGGCGCCGATCGTGTAATGCGGCGAGCCCTTGAGTTGCTTGCCCATGAAGTCCGTGCCGTTGTTCATAGACTTCGCCGCCTTGAGCAGGGCGATGGTGTCGAAGTCGAACACGCCTTTCGCATCCGGGTGGTCACCGGCGCCGGGCGGGTCGCCGCCCATGCAGACGATTGTGCTCACCCCAAGCGCCGCGCCGGCCAGCATGTCGCCCTGGATGGCGATGCGGTTGCGGTCGCGGCCCGTCACCTGGACGATCGGCTCGAAGCCGTGCTGCACCAGCGCGGCGGCGGCGCCCAGCGGCGCCATGGTCATCACCGCGCTCGCCGAGTCGGTGAGGTTGAACGCGTCGACCCAGCCGCGCAGCGATTCGGCCTTCTTCAGGAGGTCGGTGAGGTCGGTGCCTTTCGGCGGGTTGAGCTCGGCAGTGACCAGGAAGCGCCCACTGCTGAGAGACTCGGCGAAGCTCGACATAAGACCTCCTTGGATACCCGGGACGACGAGGAGCGAGGTGTTCTCTTGGCGCTACCGGCGTTGCGGTTCGGGGATCATACAACGCTGCCATGGCCCGATCTACGCGACTCACAGGGCTCGCACGGCAGCTTTGACCGGCCTGATCAGCGCGTGCTAGAGTGAAATAGCCTTAACGACCGGCTCCCGTCTTGTCAGGCGGGAGTTTTCTTCGCTAAGGAGCGTGGTGGGCGTCGCCTAGCGGTTAAGGCGCCAGGTTGTGGCCCTGGAGATCGAGGGTTCAAATCCCTCCGTCCACCCCACAAATAATCCCCGGCGGCAGCCATGAACGAAGAAACCCCATCAATCGAAGCTCAGGCGGTTCCTGACCCTTCAATCGAAGCGCCTGAGCTGAAGTTCGCGTCTGCCGGCGCAGGACTGCCACGCTGGCTGCCGTTAGCGGCCCTGGCCATCGTCCCCGCGGTGATCGTTGGCCTCCTGGTCCTCGTCTTGGCAGGCGGCGGTGGTAACGGAGGAAGTTCCGGCGGCACAGCCGGCGTGATCGACGGCTTCTTGCGCCTGCAGCCAAACTCGAATCAAACCGTGCGGACCTACAAAGGCCAGCTTCCACCCGACCTCCCGTCGGAGTTCCCCGTCTACCAGAACGCGAAGCCTATCGTCTCCTACGCAATCATCACGACCGAGAACGCCAGCTACTTCTCGGTCCTGACCACCTCGTCATCGGTCGACGATGTCTTCAAGTTCTTCACCGACGCGCTGGACAGCGACCCCTGGCAGGTGGAAGCGGGACAATCAGGCGTCGATGTCGTGGGTCTGCGCTTCTCGAGGCCTGACAACGCCGACGTCTCCGGCGTAATTACGATCCACCACTCCGAGCTGGACAACTCGACATCCATCTTCCTGACCTATGAAGACGTAGCCGGCGCACTCGCGCCCGGCACAGGCGCCGTGCCGTCGCTTGCCGGCCAGAGCTTTCCCATGCCGCCAGGATTTCCGAGCGACGTGCCAGTCTACGAGGCCGGCAAAGGCACGACGGTCATCGATTCCTTCTTCCAGCGAGGACAGGGCGGCAAGGTCTTTCAGGTTGTCTTCCTGACGAAGGCCAACCAGGACGATGTGATCTCCTACTACACGAAGGAGTTCGAAGGCAGGGGCTGGACTACCACCGATACGTCGCCGGGCGGCACCAGCTTCGCCGTCAGCATCGACTTCTCAGACGCGGACAAGACGGTGACCGGCCAGGTATCGGCCGACACCTTCGTCGATGACGCCGACTACACCAGGGTGGAGCTTGCCGTCCAGGTGACTTCAGCACGCAGCCGCGGCAACTAGCCTGGCGCCGTAAGCTTTACAGCCCACGCTAAGCGCGAAATACTGGTTTCAGGCGCTCGTAGCTCAGTGGATAGAGCACTGGTCTTCGGAACCAGGTGTCGGGGGTTCGAATCCCTCCGAGCGCGCCATCCCCACCAAACGCCACCATCACGCTATAGCTTGCCCCAGTAGGCGCGCTCGGCCGGGAAGACGCTTTCGCAGCGCGTCGCCTCGGTAGGGCCGTCCAGGGAGTCTGCCGCCGCCTCGCGCCAGACGGCGTAGTGCGGCATCGTGCGGTGCGCCTCCAGGGCAGCCTGATCCTTGTAGACCTCGTAGAAGTAGTAGACGTTTTCGTCCTGGGCGTCGTGCAGCACGTTGAAGCGCAGGCAGCCCGGCTCGTCCTGCTCAGAGCCGCGGGCGTCGACCTCGATCGCCTCCAGGAATCGTTTCCTCATATTCGGCTTGATCCGGACCTTGACCCACATCGCTAGCATCGTTAGCTCCTGTCTGCAGTTCAATCGATCGCAATTGACG
>Ga0209640_10003117_pt1 | contig 14512 bp, 14 predicted proteins | sample RifCSP10_1_FD_184018 | JGI IMG/M metagenome (GOLD analysis project Ga0209640, IMG submission 184018) | Soil microbial communities from Rifle, Colorado - Rifle CSP2_sed 10_1 (SPAdes) (version 2) | ecosystem: Environmental > Terrestrial > Deep subsurface > Rock core/Sediment | place: Rifle...
CATCGAACGGATCGTGCTCATCAACGTCCTGACACCTCCCCGCCCTCAACACTAATTTCCCTGGGGTAAAGTGTCTCAGCTATCTTGGCAGGGAGGGAGGCTCGCTACGGAGCTAAGAACCGATTCCGTGACGTTACGAAACTTCTCAAGGGTTACGTGCGGGATGGCGTCATCGATATCGTGGTGGATAATGACACGATGGGGGACGATCCATACAGGGGGACTTCCAAAGCCCTTCATGTCACGTTTCTGGTTGGCACTGAGGAGAAGGAATTGGTCGTCCAAGAAGGCGAACGTCTTCGTCTCCCGTGAACTGGTTACTCTCGGCCTACTGAATGAGCCAGATGACACCCGCAAAGACGGGCCTCATCTGCCCTCAATGCCGTCAGTCGGGCTGGCATCATCGAGAACCGGATGCCGCCGATGCTCGTGTTCTTGTGCGGCGCGTGTGGGAATCGGTGGAGTGCGGAGGAACCGGGAACACCGAAGCAGTGAAGGAGACGTGATGGAGGACCATCTTTCCGACGAAACGCGGGCCTTTGTGGATGCACTCCTTGTTCACCACGCCCGGCGTTCGGCCATTGTCTGGTCGTGGCCGAGCATCTTCGGCTATGTGTGGGATGTCATTCGGAATCTCATCGTCATTGCGGTGGTCCTTGCGATTTATCGTGTTCTGAATGAGCCGTTCCAGGTGATTGTCGTATCAATCTTGATTCTGACTTATGTGACACTTGTTGTTGTCAGCGCACAATTGAGCCGCCTGATGGCGGACATAATGCTGCACATTGAAAGGAAGTCAAATGACGTCCTCAAACAGCTTGGCAAAGAGCAAGACGAAGGCAGCACAACAGACTTTGAAGAAGCCGGGTTCCTCCTTGAGAAACTTCAGTACAAGTCCTACGTGAACGGCACTTTCAACTTCATCATTTACCTTATCGTTGTGTTTCAGATTTTTGGAAACATTTAGGAACGCACACGGGCGCAACCCCCCGCCAGGGGGTGGGTCCTTGGAAAATGTGGGCCGAGACTGGCGGAGGCTTGACGCATCGCCTCTCATCGACGCGACTAGGGTAACTGTCTTCGCCTTGGTTGGCTTCGCCATTCTATGGCGAGGACTGTGAGGAGGACTTGTACAGAGGGAACCGCGCGGCCCATCGCAATCACCCGGCGTGTTTAGCAGCCTATGTCCCAACCGAGCGCGACCAGACTTTGCCTCCTCACTTTCGGCAAGCCTGCCCCTTGAAGTCTGCGAGGGCTGAAATTCGCCACGACGCAGCAGCGAATCTCCCATCCGAGCGGATGCTCGTTCATCTACTCTACGCTTCATCGCACTTTCCCTTCACGTACTTGTGCGCGGGCTTAGGTCCGAAACGGAACTTCAACTCTGTGGTTAACCCTGACAAATCTGGATACACGGTTGAGAAGGACATACCAGGCTCGTCCAGCTCCTCAAGCCACTTCGGTGCGTCACTCCTTGGGATCAGGAATTTCCCGAACTCTTCTCGGGCTGGGAGGTCCGTCTCAAGAAGCAACGCCTCGAAATTTCGCTCATCCGTTCCGTGGATCGTGAAGCAGCTTCTTTGCACAACGACGCGACGGTCAACCGCACTCGCCGGCACAGCCAAGGGAACCGTCCCACTTCTGAACAGTCTCGCCCACATGGTGGGACCCACCGATTCTGCTAATATGAACCATGTCCGATCTCCTTTCCGACAAACCGAAACACCGACCGATTCCCAATTTTCAGCACTTCCCCGAACTCCGCGGGACGCTCAGAAACGCCACGATCGGCGTTGGCTTCGGAGCAGCGTTCGTGGGGATGTGCCCGGCAGAGAAGAAACGCCACGATCACGTGCCCGAGCAGGAATACGTGGAAGTCCTGCGTCCGGTGAGTCTCATGGCTGTCAACAGCACCACGCCGGGGACGCCGTTCTTCGGAAACGTGTTCGATGCTGCGGACGCAGCGATTCAAGCGAGCTACAGAAAACGGAACGCTCAGTTCTGGGCCGCGATGGTGCCGTCATCGAACACCGCATTCCTGCTGCAGGATGACGAGGACAACGGGGCGAAGCTCGATTGGCTGCCGTCGTCGTCTAGCGGTTTGCTGTAGGGACAATCCCGGGACTATCGCCCACAAAAATACCCGAGGGCACACGCAGCACCCTCGGGTAAGTCGCGTTGTGATCGCTAGGGATCACTGATCGTGCTATGTTTTGAGTCCGGCGCGTCTGCCAGTTTCACCACTCCGGCAATTCGTTTAGTGGCTGGGACTTACCGATTCTACCGTAGGAGAAGGATCGACCGATCTTGAAAGACGCTTGAAAGATCGTCCGTCGTCAAGCTTGCCGACTGCACTCTTCAGGCTGGCACGTCCGTATAGCCTCTGTGCTTGTGAGCCTCGCGGTCGTCCGCCAAAGGTCCTTGATTACCTTTCCAATACCTCACGCACCTTGCGCCCAAGGTCATTGGCCGTAAACGGCTTCGACAGAAAGGCCACGTCTGCATCCAGCTCTCCATGATGCACGACCGCGTTCGCGGTATACCCCGACATGTACAGCGTCTTGATGCCGGGGCAGACAGCTTCCACTCGGTACGCGAGGCTGCGCCCGTCGAAGCCGGGCATGACCACATCGGTCACCAGAAGATCGAGCGGGCCTTCGTGTCGTGCGACGAGCTGCAGGGCCTGCTCTCCGTTGGCGGCGAGAAGCACGTGGTATCCAGCCTGCTCGAGGACCCGTCGCGTGAACGTGCGCACGGCGTCGTTGTCCTCGACAACCAGGATCGTTTCGTGCCCGTGGGGGCGCGTGCGCGGATTAGACGCGGCCGACCTCACCGGCTCCGCTGTCTCCTGCACCACCGGGAGATAGACCTTGAAGCTGGCACCGCGGCCGGGCTCGCTGTACACCCAGATATTCCCACCGCATTGCTTGACGATGCCGTACACCGTGGCCAGCCCCAAGCCCGTGCCCTTGCCTGCCGCCTTCGTCGTAAAAAACGGTTCAAAGACGTGCGCCTGCACGTCTGGGGTCATGCCTTCTCCCGTGTCACTGACCGCCAGCATGACGAAGGCCCCGGGGACCACCGAGGGATGGGTCCGCGCGTACTCCTCATCGAGCACCACGTTGGCCGTTTCGATCGTGAGCGTGCCGCCCTGGGGCATCGCGTCCTGCGCGTTCACGGCCAGGTTCATCAGGACCTGTTCCAGTTGTCCGCGATCGACACGGATTGACCCCACCGGCTCTGCGAGGTGCAGCGCGACGTGCACATTCTCGCGGATCACCCGCTTCAGGAGGTCGTGGGTGCTCATCGTCACCTCGTTGAGGTCGAGGACGACCGCCTGCAGGATTTGCTGTCGGCTGAAGGCGAGCAACTGACGGGCGAGGCTGGCCCCGCTGGTGGCCGCCGTATAAATATCTGCGAGCTCTGCCCGACGCGCATCGCCGTCCGGAAACTCGGCGAGCAGGAAGTCTGTGTTCCCGAGAATGACCGTGAGCAGGTTATTGAAATCGTGAGCGACGCCACCAGCCAGCAGCCCGACCGCCTGCATCTTCTGTCCCTGACGCACCTGCGTCTCTAGCCGCCGGCGCTCGGTGATGTCGCGTGCGACAGCCAGCACCGCCGTCGTCCCACCCGCGGCATCCCTGATCGGAACCAGCCACGTTTCCAGCCAGGCGTTGCCGCCCGGCAAGGGGACCTCCAACTCCACAGATACGGGCTCACCAGTCGTGAGGACCGTGTCGATCTGGCGCATCGGCTCAGCCGCCACGTCAGGTGGGATCAACTGGTCGATCCGTTTTCCGATCACCTGTTCCGGTGGCATGCCAAGCTGCTTGGCCCCCGATGCATTGACATACGCCAGAGATCCGTCGCAGTTGACCGTGAAGATTAGATCGCGCGCCGCTTCGGCCAGCGTCCGATACAGGGCCTCGCTCTGCCGTAGTTGGTCCTCGAGTTGCCGGCGCTCGCTCACGTCCCGCACTGCAGCCACCACGGCGAACCCCTGGTCGGTGTCCATCGGACTGAGACTGATCTCCACTGGGAACTCCGTACCGTCCTTCTTCAGGGCGCGAAAGCGCACGTTACCGGCGCCCATCATTCGTGGTATCGCGGTGCGGAGGTATCGTTGCCGTAGCGCGACGTGCCCCGCGCGGCCTGACGCAGGCATCAGTTGCTCAATAGGGTGACCCAGGATCTCGCCGCGTAGGTACCCGAAGAGCCGCTCGGCCTGTTGATTCACCAGCGTGATGAAGCCTTCGCTATTCGTTATCACCGTCGCGTCGGGCGCACACTCGAACAAGCTCTCGAAGCGGCGCTCCGCCGTGCCCCAAGCCTCTTCTGCCGCTTTCTGCGCGGTGACGTCTTCATGCGCTACCACCGCGCGGGCCGCGGTGTCAGCGGAGAAGCGCGTGACCCTCGCCTGGAACCAGCGGCGCACGCTCGGCGAATGACAGGGATACTCGAGCGAGAAATGGTCGTTGCGCCCGGCAAGGACATCACGAATGCCCACCGCCATGGCAGCAGCCGCCTCGGCTGAGAGGCCGGTGGCACCATCACACACGGCCAGATAGTCCTGACCCTCGCTCACGCGTCGCCAGTCCAGGCCATTTGTCGTGGCAAATTGGCGCCAGGCTTCGTTCGTGGCGAGGATCACACCCCGACCATCGAGCACAGCGATATGCGATGAGAGCGAGTCCAGCGTGCCACGCGAGAACGACTCTGTTCCAGCTCGCTCATGTTGCACGTGACGTCTCCCAAGAAAGAGACAAGCCGGCGATAAGGCCACCACGACCGTGCACCTGGTTACGGCGGCACGGGCAAATCGCTTGCTCGGAGCCGCCGCTGGGGCGCCGAGTTACGTGCGAGTGTCCCGGTTGCCACCGTGCTGTTCAGCGGAATCGCTCGGCGGCCTGCATCACCGTCACGCGCTCGGAACCCATCGCAGCGACGGCCGCCACTGGGCGGCGACATCGACCGCGATGCAACGGCTCACGGTCCGACCCCATGCGTGGGGCTGAACGCACAGCCGACAAGTCGCACGATGCGGTCCGCCAGGTCGGTCTCAGCCGTCTCGTCTTGGGTGTAGCGGGCGACGGCGGGCGATGAGATCAACGAAACGATCACGACCGAGACCCAACGTGGGTCAGCCTCGAGATCGAGGACCCCTGCCGCCTGGCACAATCGCAGGAACGGAAGGAGTAGCTCGTCTGGCGCGGCCCCGTGACTCTTGCCAGGGTCGAGCCAGTCATTGCAGCAGGACAGCCGAGCCACGACGTTCGGTGACACGGGAGATCGCTGATCATTAAGAGCTAGGAGTTCTGACACAACCGCTCGGAAGGCGACGGCGACATCGTCAGCGTGCTGCTGCCACACGTCGTGACAGCGGCGCTGCAGCCCTTCGATACCCCTTTGGCCCGCGGCGTCAAAGAGCGCCGTCCGCGAGGCGTAGTGGCGATAGAGCGTCCCTTTTCCTACTCCGACATCGGCCATGACGCCGTCCACCGTCGTGCGGAAACAGCCCGCATCCTTGAAGGTCGAAAGCGTCGAGTCCAATATCAGTTCGTCACGGCGTCTAACGACGTGCGCCAAGAACTTCTCGGCGCTCATCGCACTAGCCCGCAAATGTGGTGGCTCATCGGTCGCATTATGTCCATGTGGTCTAAATATGACTATACGGTCACTGTCAAGTCCTTTGCATGCCTTTCCGCTCGCGTCCGAGCTGGCGTTGCTGGTTCTCAACTAGACTAGGCGTATTACAAGACTGTAAGTCTGACTCGATAGTCCGTTATTGACCGTGGGGTCCAGTCAGGAATGATTGATGACAAATGAGCCCCCTCGTGAGCCCTTCACCCAAGGCCGGCGTGCCTTTCAGAGGCAGGTTCGAGACCTCCGGGACCGGGAGTTGGTTCAGACCGCTGCTCGACTCGTGCTCGCGAATGGCTGCAGCGAGGTACGCGTGGACGACGTCGCCAGTGAATGTGGCGTGGCCAAGGGAACGTGCTACCAGCATTTCGGCTCAAAGTCGGCACTTCTCTCCGCGGCCGTGGCCTCGCTTGACGATGAATTTGCGCGGCATCTCTCAACGGTCACGACGAAGAGACGTAACACGTACGCGGCTGCAGAAGCGTCCGTGCTCGAAGCCGTAAAGGCCATCATGGGGACACTTCTTTTTCGCACGCACGCGTCCACAGGCACTGGTCGGGACGCGCGTGCGCTGGAGAAGCCATGGCCTTGCTGTCTGCGCTTCACGCGCTGCCCGCACGGCGGCGGGGCGGCATCACTCAAGGTACTTGGCCAACTCGTGAGGGGCGCGACTCAGGGGGCGACGGACACGACGGACCTCTGGCTGGAGCTGGTACTAACCGTCCCGATCGTCCTATCACGGAACGGCGAAGGCGAGCGCCTCAGCGGGCAAACAGTTCGCGGCGCGGCCCGACGAACACTGAGGCAACTCCTGCCGCCCACCGCGCCGACTTCGACTCCAAGACGATCGAGGGCAACCAGGTGAGGGCGAGCGCCAAGCAGCACGCGACCTCGTGAGCGGTGCGGATATGGCGCCCGGGTCGCGTCACTGGCACGGATGGGAGAGCTATCCGCACCCGGGACGGACTGTAACCGTGGCGCGCTCGACAGAGCAAGCACTTGCGACCACCCCTGAGTGCGGACGCTGCCAGCGGTCGAAGCCATGACTGGCGTGGTATTCCACGCGTAGCGGCCGCCGCGCCAGCGGCTTCGTTCTAGTCGCCCAGTGTTTACGAAATCTTGGGAGTACCCGACAACTAGCGAGAGTTCGGATCCCGGCTGCTGCCGGTCATCCACTCGCAATGCAGTGGCAGGGACCGATCGATGCTACCGCACAGACGATGACGGGAGCGCGCGGTATACTGCGCGGAACGCCCCGCCTCGTCGCGGACCTGCTCACCTCCATGACCCACATCGGACGCTCCGTCGTCTTCGACGGTCACCTGACCTGTGAGGAAGACGTGACGATTGCGGGGCAGCTCAAGGGCTCGGTCCATGTGCGAAACGCGAGGCTTCTGGTTGCGCAACCGGGCCAAGTCGACGGCACCATCCGCGCCGCCCGCATCACCATCCATGGCACCGTGCACGGCCCGATCACGGCCAGCGATCGGATCGAACTCGGGCCCTCGGCCCGGGTCACCGGAGACCTGAGCGCGATCTCGGTGACCATCGCCGACGGCGCGATCTTCAACGGCCGCGTGGATATGGGCCGTCGCACGATTGCCGCCAAGGTGGCGCAGTACAGATCGGCGACGCGATAGCCGCAACTTGGACCCGATTGGATGGCCGGTGTTCAGCCGGCGCTATCCCTGCGCGCGACAACGCTCGCCACCATCCGGTCGTCGAACTCGCCCTCCCGGTGGGCCAGCACCTCGAGCGGCTGCACCAGGCGCAACAGCTCCCCTGCTTCGAGCAGGAATGCGGGATTGGACGGTTTCCCGCGCGCGGCCTGGGCACGTGTGAAGGTTTCGTACACGAGCACACCGCTGGGGCGAAGCGCGGCGACGAGGGCCGGACACAGCGGCCGATGCAGGTAGTGCACCACGACGATGAGATCGAAAGAGTCGGGCAGGAGAAAGGGCGGCCCGTTCTCGAGATCAATCGTCTGCGCGTGCAGCGGCAGAGCGCGGCTGACCGCTTCGTGATTGAGCGACCGAATCAAGGCGCTGTCGCCATCGACAGCGGTTGTCCTGAAGCCACGCTCAGCGAGCCAGAGCGCATGTCGCCCGTGTCCACACGCCACATCAAGCGCGTCGCCGCGTGCTGGCAGCAGCTGGCTGTTGTCCACCAGCCAGCGACAGGGCGCGTTCATGGTCGGCACTGCTTCGCGATCCCCTGTCCGGCAACCCACCCGGATGACCACGCCCACTGAAAGTTGAATCCGCCGAGGCGTCCGTCCACATCAAGGATCTCGCCCACAAGATAGAGCCCTGGGCAGATACGCGACTGCATCGTGGCGGGATCGATTTCGTCGAGAGGCACCCCGCCGGCAGTCACCTCGGCATACCCGTACCCGCGGCTGCCAGTCACCTCGAGCGGTGTCTCGAGGAGCGCGCGCAGGAGTCGCCGACGATCCTGCTTGCCCAGGTGCGCCAGCGTCGCCTCGGCCTCGATGCCGCACGCCCTCACCCACTCCTCTGCCACCCGGGCAGGCAACCGCGACGAGAGCGCAGTTGCGATCCGCGCGCGAGGCCGCGTGCGCTCCTGTTCAAGCCACCACCTCTCCAGCGACTCGAGCGTCTCTCCCGGGCAGACGTTCAACAGGACTTCGGTTGCCGCCCTTGCCAGACTGGCGCGATGCCAGTGGCGCGACAGGTTGAGCGCGACCGGACCGCTCACGCCAAAGTGCGTCCAGAGCAGCGCACCTTTGAGGCGCGTTGCGATCCTTCCGTCAACTCGCAGCGTCAGTCCCACTGGGTGCGCGACGCCAGACAGCCTCGCATGTCGACTCCCGTCCAGCACGAGGGGTGCCAGCGCTGGCGTGGTCTCGACATGTCCATGCCCGAGCTGCTGTGCCAACTGGTACCCAAACCCGTCACTCCCGGTCTTGGGCAGGGATCGACCACCCGTTGCCAGCACCACGGCGTCCGCCTGATATCGACCACTCGAAGCCTCGACCATGAAGCCGTTGGCCTCCCGGCGCACGTCGGTCACGCGGTGGGACGTCTCGATCACCACGCCGTGCTGCCGGGCCTCGTTCAGCAGCGCATCGAGTACCGTGCGAGATCGATTCGTGTCGGGGAAGAGCTTGCCGTCCTCCTCCTCGTGCAGCCGCACGCCCAGCGACTCGAAGAAGGCCGCCGCCCGGTCCGCCGGAAACGCCCGTAACACGCGGCGCACGACACGGAGCGAGCCGCCCCAGAAATCGCGCTCGGTCACCACGCGATTGGTAACGTTGCATCGCGATCCGCCGCTCACCAGAACCTTCGCGCCGATCGTACGCGCGCCGTCCAGACACCGCACCTCCAGACGCGGCGAGGCCCTGGCCGCAAAGATCGCGGTGGCGATCCCTGCTGCGCCCGCTCCGACAATGACGACGTGCTGCATGGCTAGTGGTGGGTGGCTGGGCTCTGGGCGCTCGGCTTTGGGCTTTGGGCTCTCCGCATCCTCCCGAGGCGTAATGTGGCACACTTAGCCTCGAGGACGGGCTCAGGGCTCAGGGCTCAAGGCTCAGGGGCTCAAGGCTCAGGGCTCAGGGCTCAAGGCTCAGGGCTCAAGGCTGAAGGCTCAGGGCTCAAGCAAGATCGGGAGAACACGCGTGAGGAGCAAACGACATCCGGTTGCGTGTGCCATCGTTCTGGTTTTCGGACTTGCGGCAACGCCGGCCTCCGCTCAACAGATCGACCTGACCGGGATGTGGTCGGCGTCGCTCGGCAACCACGAGGAGCTGCCGCTGCGTGGCGACCCGGGCGTCGAAGTCGGCGAATACGTCGGCGTCCCGCTCAACGACGCCGCTCGCCAGCACGCCGAGAGCTGGACGCCGACCATGCACTCGCTGCTCGAGTGGCAGGGGCGGCCTCATCCGGTCACCTACGCAATGCGCGCCCCGCGCCCGGACTTCCGCATGGCGTCCATCGTCGATCCGAGGACGGATGAGCTTCGCGGCTACACGATCACGGGGCTTTTCGGCAGGGCGGACCGCACGATCTGGCTGGACGGGCGACCGCACCCATCGAAGTACGCCGAGCACAAGTGGCAAGGCTTCTCGACCGGGATATGGGAAAACGGCGGCCTCACGGTGACGACGACCCACATCAAATACAGCTTCGTGCACAGAAACGGGATTCCGCTCAGCCCCTACGCCGTCATGACCGAGCACTACCGGCGCCACGGCGACCTGCTCTTCCTGGCGATCATTGTCGAGGACCCGGTCTACTTGACCGAACCGCTCGTGCGAACGGCGACCTTCAAGCTGGACCCAACGCTGACCATCCCGGCGGCGCAGCCCTTCGAGATCGCCGAGGAACTGCCCTCGCTGGAGAAGGGGCAGGTTCCCGCCTACCCGCTGGGCACGAAGCACGCCGACTACGCACACCACTATCACCTCCCGTTCGAGGCGTCGCGGGGCGGAGCCCACACGATGTATCCCGAGTACGCGAAGCAACTCGAGGCCCTGATGACCGAGGCCGCCGGGTCGGGCGAATCGGCGGCGAGGTAGCCAGTTCGTGAAGAGACACCTGTCGTCGCTTGCTCTATTCAGCGTGGCTCTGTGGATGCTGACGCCAGGCCCACACGCCGCACAGGGACGACCACGCCCGGAGAAGCCTTCCTACGACGACGGGCGCGTGGAGGTGGTTCCCGTGCAGGGGAACGTGCATCTGGTGGCCGGGTCGGGCGCCAACATTGCCGTGCAGGTTGATTCAGACGGGCTGCTGCTGGTGGACACGAGCGTCGCCGCGACGAGCGACAAGGTGCTCGAGGCCATTCGGGCGATCTCGAACACACCGATTCGCCACATCATCAACACGAGCGCAGACGAGCACCACACCGGGGGCAACGAAGCCCTCTCGATCGCCGGCCGGAACGTGAGCGCGGGAGTCGGCGGGCCCAGTGGACGTGAACCCGCGCGCCTTGATGGTGCGCCCGTCGTCGCTCACGAGAACGTGCTGCACCGGATGAGCGGCTTGCGCGGTGAGCCTGCGCGGATGCCGTACGGCGTGTGGCCTCACGACACCTTCTACACCGCGATGAAGCAGTTGTATTTCGGCGGAGAGGTCGTGGAGATCCTCCACGTGCCAGCCGCCCACACTGACGGTGACGTCATCGTGTGGTTCAGGCGGTCGGACGTCGTGGCGGCTGGCGACATCCTGTCCACCGTGTCCTACCCGATGCCGGACGTCGCGCGGGGCGGCAGCGTGCAGGGGTTGCTCGACGGCCTCAACCGCATCCTCGACATCACGGTCCCCGAGTTCAATAATCAGGGTGGCACTCTGGTCATTCCCGGCCATGGACGGATCTGCAACGAGTCCGACGTGGCCGAGTACCGCGACATGACGACCATCATCCGCGACCGCGTTCAGCTCATGATCGACCAGGGCAAGAGCCTGGCGCAGGTCCAGGCCGCCAGGCCGACACGGGACTACGACGGCATCTACTCGACTCCCTCCTGGACGGGCGAGATGTTCGTGGAGGCCGTCTACGCCGAGCTCACGCGGACCTCGCCTCGACGACCCAGGTAGTCTTCGAGGGACTCGACGTGGCCGCAACAGGAGCACTGCATGCCGACGCGATCCCGCACCCGCTCTTCCTCGGACACCGTGCCTCCGGCAGCCGCGGCCTGCGTGGTCAGATCGCCCTCGTCGCCGGCGCAACCAGGGGCGCCGGGCGCGGGATCGCGCGAGGCCTCGGCGAGGCCGGCAAAGAGACCCAAGCGCTGATCCCCTCGTACAGTGTGAAGCTACGGCGCGAAGTCCGGGGGATCCGGCGTTCGGATGGCTCTGTACAATTGGCGGGGTATGTTGGAGGATGCTCGAAGACTGCTGGCCTGCGGGTGCGACGTGCGCACCTATCGGGACTTCCTGGGACGGGTCGTGGGCGAGGTCGTTGCCAAGGGGACCGAATGCCCCCGCCCGGACCACACGGCGGGGCAGACGATCGTGATGCCCGGCCGCGAGCACGCCCGACAGAACTGAACCCGGAACGACCCGAACGATCCGAACGAATATGCCCCCCCCGACCGACCCCACCGTGCTGTGGCGCATGTCGCGTGGTAAATCCACGGCTCACGCCACGGTCTTTCCCGGAGACGGCCACACCACCGTCACCTGGTTTTTCGACGGCGTGATGGACAGGGCCGAGAACTACGACACACTCGATCTCGCGCTCGCCCGGGCGGAGCATATTCGGGGGATCCTCATCAAGGAGGGGTGGAAGGAGGCATGAGAAGAGCGAACGGCTATGATCGAGTTGGTGACAACAGCCAGGCTTCATAGAACCGTCGGCGTGCGGGTCGGACGCGTGCAGATTGGCGGCGGTGCGCCGGTCGCGGTCCAGTCGATGACCATGACCGACACGGCGGATGCCGCGGCGACGGCGCAGCAGTGCATCGAGCTGGCCGAAGCCGGGTCCGAACTCGTCAGGGTCACGGTGAACCTCCCCGAAGCCGCCGCGGCCGTCCCCGAGATCAAGCGGCGCATGCTCGATGCCGGATGCACGGCGCCCCTCATCGGCGACTTCCACTATAACGGCCACCTGCTGCTGACGCGCTTCCCGGCCTGCGCAGCCGCGCTCGACAAGTACCGCATCAATCCCGGCAACGTCGGCACCGGCCGACGCCGGGACGAGCAGTTCGCGACCATCTGCCAGGTGGCGATCGACCACGACAAGCCCGTCCGCATCGGCGTCAACGGCGGCTCGCTCAACCAGGAGCTCGTGGTCGCCCGGATGCAAGAAAACACCGACCGCGGCCTCGGAAAGACGTCCGAGGAAATCCTCAACGAGTGCATGGTCGTCTCGGCCATCGAGTCCACCGAGCTGGCGATCGAGACGGGCCTGCGGAGAGACCAGATCATCATCTCGTGCAAGGTGTCGCGCCCGCGCGATCTGCTCGCGATCTATCGCGATCTCGCGCGACACACGGATCAGCCGCTGCACTTAGGACTGACTGAGGCAGGCATGGGCACAAAGGGGCTGGTCTGGTCGGCCGCGGCCATCGGGATCCTGCTGAACGAAGGCATCGGGGATACGATCCGCGTGTCGCTCACGCCACGGCCCGGCGGCGACCGCCGGGACGAAGTGTACGCCGCCTGCGAGCTGCTCCAAGCCCTCGGACTGCGAGCGTTTGCGCCAAGCGTGACGGCATGCCCAGGCTGCGGCCGCACGACGAGCTCGACATTCCAGGAACTGGCCGAGCGAACGCAGGACTACATCCGCGCGCAGATGCCCGAGTGGAAGAAGCGGTACGAGGGCGTCGAGACCCTCACCCTTGCCGTCATGGGCTGCGTGGTCAACGGCCCAGGTGAATCGAAAGCCGCCAACATCGGCATCAGTCTGCCCGGCACGGGCGAGGCGCCCCACTGCCCGGTGTTCATCGATGGCCAGCACGCCACGACGCTCCGCGGCACGTACGACGAACTCGCCGAAGGGTTCCGGGAGCTCGTCGACAACTACGTGGCAACGAAATACACGAGAAGAAACTGAACGTTCCCCTATTTCTGACTCAACAGGAACGCGCGCCTTCGCTCGACGAAGCTCCTGAGGCTGTCCTCGCCCTGGCTCAGGCCGGTCTCAAAGGCCTCGGACGAGAACAGCTTGCGCGTGTCCGCCTTCACGTCCGCCGCGATGAAGGCGTGGTACTTCTCGGCGACCGGTCCGAGCACCTTCCAGTCGAGCCGGCGTTCGGCGATGTCGCGCACGTAGCCAAGGTATCGCGTGCGCAGCGCCGGGACTGCCAGGAGTTTCGACCGGAGCGGCTTCTTCGCGTCGTCGAGACCCACGAGCGGGTCGAGGTCGACCCCGGCATTTGGAAACAGGGCCGCAAACCCGCCGGGCGGCAGCGTGAAGCCGGGCGGAAACAGGCCGGGCGGGAAGCCAGGCGGGAGGCCTCCGGCGGCCAGATCGGGCGGCGGACCACCTGGACCACGCCCACGCTGTCCTCCTCGTCCCGGACCCAACTCCTCTGCCAGGCCCTCGTTCATGTCGTGCGGAATCACGTGAAAGCGCCCCTTCACGTCCTGGTAGATGTTGTAGTCGCTCGCGCGCGCCCAATACCCATCGCTGTTGACCAGCGCGACCTCGAGCGCCAGGAACTTCAGCGCCCCGTCGACGTCGAGGATTGGCGCAAGCGCAGCCTCGAGGCCAGCAGCAGGCGTCTCGTTCAGCACTTTGAACAGATGGATGAGGTCTCTCCACGACTTGTCATCGTCTTTGGTCTTGATGTCGTAAATGCGCTTGTACGCGCTCGCGTCTTCACCCAGATACTCCATGCCGCCCTGCCCGAAGGGCTGCCCGGGCACCTTCCACCGCGCGCCGCGTGGTGTCCCGAAGTGTTCCCGGATGAAGTCGGAATTGAACTGCTCGGCATTGGCGTAGACGCCCCAGTATTCGCCGTTGATGGCCACGCGGACGTGGTTGGTTTTTGGCGCCGGCAGGTAGTTCCTGGCGATTTCCGAATAGAGCACCGGACGCAGGAACGTGGGATCGCCGTTGAGGTTGAGCAGGTTGAGAGTTTGATAACCGAGCAGGCGTTGATCCTCGTTGACGAAATCGAATGCCAGATTGAACGACCGTTTGGATCCCTCCTGGACCATCATGAACGAGGACATGCCGCGGAAATGGACGCCGACATCCCGGTAGGTTCTGCCGTCGACCACGACCGTGGCCGGCACCTCCACATCGGTGTTGTGGAAATCGGCGAGTTCCTTCTCCCAGTCCGCGTTCTCGAACTGCAGGAAGATCGTGCGCAACGTGCCCGTGTCGTACAGCGGGGCGCTACCAGCAGGGCGGACGTCGGCTGGCGTCATGCGCCTGCCGGGGGACCCGGCCACAAACGTCG
>Ga0209640_10003119_pt1 | contig 14510 bp, 11 predicted proteins | sample RifCSP10_1_FD_184018 | JGI IMG/M metagenome (GOLD analysis project Ga0209640, IMG submission 184018) | Soil microbial communities from Rifle, Colorado - Rifle CSP2_sed 10_1 (SPAdes) (version 2) | ecosystem: Environmental > Terrestrial > Deep subsurface > Rock core/Sediment | place: Rifle...
TGGCGACCTCGCCGCGCGGGACGGCCACACCGAACTCGCGCAGCAGCGCCTTGGCCTGGTGCTCGTGGACCTTCATTCGAGGCGGCTTACAGAACCAGCGGCATCGGCCTGAGCTCCCGCCGGATCGGATCGAGCGTCAGGCCGAGTGCCTCGAGGGTCAGGGCCCCCAGCAGAAGTGTCTGAAGGGATACGGCGGAAGGAGCGCTCACGCTGCCGGCGGCGTCTGGCCCCGGAACTTCCGCAGCAGCCAGACGATCGGGTCGACGTTGTCGGCCATCCGCTCCTTCATCGGGATGATGCCGTTGTCGGTGATGTGGATGTGCTCCGGACAGACCTCGGTGCAGCACTTGGTGATGTTGCAGAGCCCGATGCCCGCCTGCGACTTCACGAACTCGGTGCGGTCGAGCGTGTCGAGCGGATGCATGGCGAGCCCCGCGATCTTGATGAAGAAGCGCGGCCCCGCGAAGGCCTTCTTGTGCTCCTCGTGGTCGCGGATGACGTGGCACACGTCCTGGCAGAGGAAACACTCGATGCACTTGTGGAACTCCTGGATGCGGTCGATGTCCTCCTGCATCATCCGGTAGGTGCCGTCGGGCTCCGGCGGCTTCAGCCGGAGCGGCGGAATCGTCTTCGCCTTCCGGTAGTTGTACGAGACATCGGTGACCAGGTCCCGGATGATCGGGAACGTCCGGATCGGCGAGATCGTGATCGGCTCCGCCTCGTCGAACAGGTTCATGCGCGTCATGCACATGAGGCGGGGCTTGCCGTTGACCTCGGCGCTGCACGAGCCGCACTTGCCCGCCTTGCAGTTCCAGCGGCAGGCGAGGTCGTGGGCCTGGGTGGCCTGCAGGCGATGGACCAGGTCGAGGACGACCATGCCCTCCTCGGCCTCGACACGGTACGCCTTGAACCCGCCGCCGCTGGCGTCGCCGCGAAACACGCGTAGGGTGAACGTGGGCATCACTTCCGCTCCTGGAAGAGCGCCTTCAGCTCGGCGGGCATCTCCGGCAGGGGCTCGCGGCTGAGCCGGACGGCGCCGTCCCGCAGGCGCAGCACCACGTTGACCTTGCCCCACTGGTCGTCCGTGTACGGGTGGTCGTCACGGGTGTGGCCGCCGCGGCTCTCCTTGCGCTCGAGCGCGGCGAGCGCCGAGCACTCGGCCACCGTGAGCAGCGACGTGAGGTCGAGCGCCGTGTGCCAGCCGGGGTTGTACTGGCGGTTGCCGTCCACGCCGACGCGCGCGGCCCGCGTCTTGAGCTTCTCGATGATCTCGAGCGCCTCCTTCAGCTCGGCCTCCGTGCGGATGATGCCGACGAGGTTCTGCATGGTCTCCTGCAGCTCGGCCTGGATCGCGTACGGGTTCTCGCCCTGCGCCCGGTTGAACGGCGCGAGCGCCTCGCGCGCGATCGCCTCGACCTGGCCGGCGTCCGCTACGAGCTGGCCACCGAAGTTCTTGGCGTAGAGCGCGGCGTGCAGGCCCGCGCGGCGGCCGAACACGAGGAGGTCGGAGAGCGAGTTGCCGCCCAGGCGGTTGGCGCCGTGCATGCCGCCCGCCACCTCGCCGGCGGCGAAGAGCCCGGGCACCGTCGCCTGCGTCGAGTCGGCTTCCACCCGCACGCCGCCCATCGCATAGTGGCAGGTCGGCCCGACCTCCATCGGCTCCTTCGTGATGTCCACGTCCGCCAGCTCCTTGAACTGGTGGTACATGGACGGCAGGCGCTTCTTGATGTAGTCGGCCGGCCGCCGCGTCGCGATGTCGAGGAACACGCCGCCGTGGGGGCTCCCCCGCCCCGCCTTCACTTCGGCATTGATCGCGCGGGCGACCTCGTCGCGCGGGAGCAGGTCGGGCGTGCGGCGGTTGTTCTTCTTGTCCTCGTACCAGCGGTCGGCCTCCGCCTCGTCGTCCGCGGTCTCCCCTTTGAAGAACTCGGGGATGTAGTTGAACATGAAGCGCTCGCCCTTGTTGTTCTTGAGCGTCCCGCCGTCGCCGCGCACGCCCTCGGTGACGAGGAGGCCCCGCACCGACGGCGGCCATACCATGCCCGTCGGGTGGAACTGGACGAACTCCATGTCGATGAGGTCCGCGCCGGCCCAGAGCGCCAGCGAGTGGCCGTCGCCGGTGTACTCCCACGAGTTCGACGTGATCTTCCACGCCTTGCCGATGCCCCCGGTGGCGAGCACGACCGCCTTCGCCTTGAACACGACGAACTTGCCGCTCTCGCGCCAGTACCCGAACGCCCCCGCGACCCGGTCGCCGTCCTTGAGGAGGCGCTCGACCTTGCACTCCATGTAGACGTCGATGCCCTGGTGGATGCCGTGGTACTGGAGCGTGCGGATCATCTCGAGGCCGGTCCGGTCGCCGACGTGCGCGAGGCGCGCGTAACGGTGGCCGCCGAAGTCCCGCTGGAGGATGCGCCCGTCCTTGGTGCGGTCGAACAGCGCGCCCCAGCGCTCGAGCTCGAGCACGCGCTCGGGCGCCTCCTGGGCGTGGAGCTGCGCCATCCGCCAGTTGTTCAGCATCTTGCCGCCGCGCATGGTGTCGCGGAAGTGCACCTGCCAGTTGTCCTCGGGCCACACGTTGCCGAGCGCGGCGGCGATGCCGCCTTCCGCCATGACCGTGTGCGCCTTGCCGAGGAGCGACTTGCAGACGAGACCGACGGAGACGCCCTGCGCCGCGGCCTCGATGGCTGCGCGCAGCCCCGCGCCCCCGGCGCCGATGACGAGGACGTCGTGCTCGTGGGTTTCGTAGTCGGCGGTAGCCATTAGAAGATCCTCAGGTCGCGGATGATGCCCATGGACACCAGCCGGATGTAGAGATCGGCGAGCCCCACGCTGAACAGCGACAGCCACGCGTACGTCGGGTGCTGCTCGTTCAGGCGGCTGATGAAGTGCCAGGCCGTGTAGCGCCCGCGCGCCTTCGAGAAGACGTCCACGTGGCCGCCGCACAGGTGGCGGCAGGAGTGGCACGAGAACGTGTAGGCGGCCAGCAAGACGACGTTGATCCACATGACGATCGTCCCGACGCCGACGCCGAACCGATGGCCCCCGCCCGGCGCCGGAAACCGGAACGCGAGGAGCGCATCCCAGGTGAGCAGGGCGATGAGGACCACCGCCAGGTACCACGTGTAGCGGTGGAAGTTCTGAAGGATCAGCGGGAAGCGCGTTTCGCCGGTGTAGCCGCTCTTCGAGTCGCGCACGGCGCAGGCGAGCGGCGCCAGCCAGAACGAGCGGTAGTAGGCCTTGCGGTAGTAGTAGCAGGTCAGGCGGAACAGGGCCGGCACCCAGAGGATCAGGAACGCCGGCGACAGGACGCCGACGATCGGGACGGTGATATCGGGGAGGCCGCCGCCGAAGGTCGGATGCAGACAGGACCTCGACAGACACGGCGAATAGAACGGCGAGAGGTACGGCGCGCTGTAGTAATGGGCGTTCTGGAACGCCGCCCACGTCGAATAGACGATGAACGAGCCGAGCACGGCGACGACCGCCAGCGGCAGCGCCCACCACGAGTCGTTCCGGAGGTGCGCCGCCGCGATCGGAGGCCGCGCCTGGCCGACCGCCTGATCGATCATGATCCCTCCCGCGCGTAGGCCTTCATCCCGTCCTGGTAGAGGTCGCCGCCGTGGCAGTCGTTGACGACGATCGCCGGGAACCCTTCGACTTCAAGACGGCGGATCGCTTCGGTCCCGAGATCCTCGTAGGCGACGACTGAGAGCTTCTTCACGAACTGGGAGAGCACGGCGCCGGCGCCGCCGATGGCGCCGAAGTACACGCCCTTGTACTGGCGGAGGGCGTCCTTCACCGTCTGGCCCCGGTAGCCCTTGCCGATCGTGCCCTTGAGCCCGAGCTTGAGCAGCGCGGGCGTGAACTTGTCCATCCGGCTCGCCGTCGTCGGGCCGATCGAGCCGACGATGGCGCCCGGAAGCGCGGGCGAGGGGCCGGTGTAGTAGATGATCTGGCCGCGGACGTCGATGGGGAGCTTCTCGCCCTTTTCGATCAGCGGGAACAGCCGCCCGTGGGCGGCATCCCGCGCCGTGTAGAGCACGCCGGTGATCCTCACGCGGTCCCCCGCCTTGAGCGACTCCACGTCCGCGTCGCTGAGCGGCGTCGTGAGCTCCTTGATCCCGTCCGCCCCCGTCTTAATCATCAGAGGGTGACCTCTTTGTGCCGGTGCGCGTGGCACTCAATGGTCACGGCGACGGGCAGCGAGGTGATGTGGCAGGGGAAGGCCAGGATGTGGATGCCGAACGCGGTCGTGTCGCCGCCGTAGCCCTGTGGCCCGATGCCGAGGCGGTTGGCCTTCTCGAGCAGCTCCTTCTCGAGCGCGTCGAGGACCGGATCGGGATTCGGAGAGCCCAGCTCACGAAACAGAGCCTTCTTGGAGAGGAGCGCCGATTTCTCGAAGGTCCCACCGATGCCGACACCGAGGATGAGCGGCGGGCAGGCGTCCGGCCCGGCCGTGCGCACGCACTCGAGGACCCAGTCCTTCACGCCGGGCGTCCCTTCGGCGGGCGTGAGCATCTTGTACTTCGACCGGTTCTCGCAGCCGCCGCCCTTGGCCATGATCATGAGCTTCATGGCCGCGCCCGGGACGACGTCCACGTGGATGACGGCCGGCGTGTTGTCGCCCGTGTTCACGCGGTCGAAGGGCGATCGCACGATGGACGCGCGGAGGTAGCCCTCCTTGTAGCCCTGCCTGACGCCCTCGTTGATGGCGTCATACAGGCCGCCGCCCGCGACGTGGACGTCCTGGCCCAGCTCGACGAAGCAGACGACGAAGCCCGTGTCCTGGCAGTACGGGATCCGCTTCGTCCGCGCCATTTCCGCGTTCTGCTTGAGGATTTGGAGCACCTGCTTGCCCGCCGGCGACCGCTCGGTTGTGAGCGCCCGGTCGAAAGCGCGGAGCATGTCCGGCTCGAGCTCGAGGTTCGCGTCGATACAGAGCTTCTTCACCGCATCGACGATGGCGCTCGTGTGGATCTCGCGCATGGCGCTACAGCTTCAGCTTGTCCACGAGCTCGCGCACCGCCGCCGCTGACTTCTGGAACGCCGCCTGCTCGTCGGGGGTGAGCTTGATCTCGATGACCTGCTCGACGCCCGCGCGGCCGAGCTTCACCGGCACGCCGACGTAGAGGCCCTTCACGCCGTACTGACCATCGAGGTACGCCGCGCACGGAAGGATCTTCTTCTTGTCCTTGAGAATGGCTTCCACCATCTCGATCGTCGCCGCCGCAGGCGCGTAGTACGCGCTGCCCGTCTTCAGGAGCCCCACGATCTCGGCGCCGCCGTTCGCGGTCCGCTGCACGAGCGCGTCGATCCGGTCCTTGGGCAGGAGGTCCGTGATCGGGATGCCGGCCACCGTCGAGTAGCGCGGCAGCGGCACCATCGTGTCGCCGTGGCCGCCCAGCACGAAGGCCGTGACGTTCTCGACGGACACGTTGAGCTCTCGCGCGATGAACGTCCGGAAGCGCGCGGAGTCGAGGATGCCGGCCATCCCGATCACGCGCTGCGGCGGGAAGCCCGACTTCTTCCAGGCGAGCTGGACCATCGCATCCAGCGGGTTGGTGACGAGGATGAGGATCGCGTTCTTCGAGCGGGCGACGACCTCGTCCACGACGCCGCCGACGATCTCCGCGTTCTTGAACAAGAGATCGTCCCGCGTCATGCCGGGCTTGCGCGCCAGGCCCGCGGTGATGACGATGATATCCGAGTTCGCGGTCTCGTCGTAGCCGTTCGACCCCGTCAGACTCGAATCATAGCGGTGAACCGGTCCGGCCTGGGCGAGATCCAGGGCCTTGCCTTGCGGCATGCCTTCGATCACGTCGACCAGCACCACATCTCCCAGCTCCTTCTCAACCGCGTACTGCGCCACGGAGGCGCCGACGTTGCCGGCGCCGACGACGGTGATCTTAGGGCGGGCTGCCATGGTGCGTTCTCCTGATCGTTACAGCGTGGCCATGTTCTGGATGACCGCGGTGCCGAACTCCGAGCACTTCACCTCTTTGGCGCCCTCCATGAGGCGGGCGAAGTCGTACGTCACCACCTTCGACTGGATCGTCTTCTCGAGGCCCTTGATGATCCGGTCGGCCGCATCCGTCCAGCCGAGGTAGCGGAGCATCATCTCGCCCGAGAGGATCACCGAGCCCGGGTTGACCTTGTCCTGGCCGGCGTACTTGGGCGCCGTGCCGTGGGTCGCCTCGAAGAGCGCGTGCCCGGTGTCGTAGTTGATGTTGGCGCCGGGGGCGATGCCGATGCCGCCCACCTGTGCGGCGAGGGCGTCCGAGAGGAGGTCGCCCGTGAGGTTGCAGGAGGCGATGACGTCGAACTCGTCGGGACGCGTGAGGATCTGCTGCAGGAACGCGTCGGTGATCGCGTCCTTGATGAGGATCTTGCCGGCCGGGGGCTTGCCGCCGCAGTCGTCCCAGCCCACCGTCCGGTCGCCGAACTCGCGCTTCGCGAGCGCGTAGCCCCACTTCATGAACATCCCTTCCGTGTACTTCTGGATGTTCCCCTTGTGCACGAGCGTCACGTTGCGGCGGTTGTTCTCGAGGGCGTAACGGATGGCCGCGCGGATGAGGCGCTCGGAGCCCTCCTTGGAGACCGGCTTGATGCCGATCGAGGAGGTGTTGGGGAAGCGGATCTTCGTGACCTTCATCTCCTTCTGGAGGAACTCGACCACCTTCTTCGCCTCGGGCGTCCCCTGCTCCCACTCGATGCCGGCGTAGATGTCCTCCGTGTTCTCCCGGAAGATCACCATGTCCACCTTGTCGGGCCGCTTCACGGGCGACGGCACGCCCTGAAAATACTTGACGGGCCGCAGACACACGTAGAGGTCGAGCACCTGGCGGAGGGTGACGTTGAGCGACCGGAAGCCCTCGCCGATGGGCGTCGTGAGCGGGCCCTTGATCGCGATCAGATAGTCGCGGATCACGTCGAGCGTCTCCTCCGGCAGGAGGTTCGGCGGACAGTCACGGCCGTAGACGGCCCGGGCCTTCTCGCCGGCGTACACCTCCGCCCACGCGATCTTGCGCTTGCCCCGGGACGACTGCTCCACCGCCGCGTCGAGCACGCGCACGGAGGCGCGCCAGATGTCGGGGCCGGTGCCGTCGCCCTCGATGAACGCGACGATCGGGTTGTCGGGCACGCGCAGCTTGCCGTGGTCGATCGTGATCTTCTCGCCCTTCGGGATCGTCACCTTGCCGGCCATGACGCCCTGTCCCCCTGGGCCGCGTTGAGCGCCGACCCCGCCTTGAACCACGTGATGTGTTCGTTGGTGAGGCTGTGAAACGCCTCGATGGTCTCGACCCGCCCGTCGGGCTTCCGGATCGTCACGGTCACGGGCGTGCCGGGGGCCAGCGCCGCGAGGCCAGTGACGCTGATGCGGTCCTGGGCCTCGAAGCGGTCGTAGTCGCGTGGGTCCTTGAACGTGAGCGGCAGGACGCCCTGCTTCTTGAGGTTCGTCTCGGCGATGCGGGCGAAGCTCTTGACCAGCACGACCGCGCACCCGAGATAGCGCGGCGACATCGCCGCGTGCTCGCGGCTCGAGCCTTCACCATAATTCTCGTCGCCGATCACGATCCAGCGGCCGCCCTTGGCCTTGAGCTCGCGCGCGGTCTTCGTGAAGGGCTGCGGCGCGCCGCCCGTGAGGGGGTTCACGCCCTTCCCCGCCTCGCCGGTGAACGCGTTCACGGCGCCGAGGAACATGTTGTCGCTGATCTTGTCGAGGTGCCCGCGGTAGCGGAGCCACGGCCCCGCCGGCGATATGTGATCGGTCGTCGTCTTGCCCTTGGTCTTGACCAGAATCGGCAGGTCGACGAAGTCCCCGCCGTCCCACGGCTTGAAGGGCTCGAGGATCTGCAGCCGGTCGCTGTCCGGCCGCACGATGACCTGCACGGATTCGCCGTCGGCCGCCGGCTCCTCGTAGCCCTCCGCGCCGCGCGCAAAGCCCTCGCGCGGCAGCTCCTCGGCCTCGGGCGGCGTGAAGCGGAACGCCTTGCCCTGCGCATCGGGGATCGTGCCGTGCACGGGATCCAACTCGAGCGTGCCCGCGAACGCGAGCGCGGTGACGAGCTCCGGGCTCGTCAGGAACGAGAGCGTTGCGGCGCTCCCGTCGTTCCGGCCGGGGAAGTTCCGGTTGAACGAGGACACGATCGTGTTCGGCTCGCCCGTCTTGACGTCGCTCCGCTTCCACTGGCCGATGCACGGCCCGCACGCGTTCGCGAGCACCGTGCCCCCGATCTTCTGGAAGGTCTCGATGATCCCGTCGCGCTTGATCGTCTGGTAGATCCGCTCCGAGCCCGGCGTGATCCAGAACGGGACCTTGGCGCGGAGCCCGGCCTTGATCCCCTGCATGGCAACGTGCGCAGCGCGGCGCATGTCCTCGTAAGACGAGTTGGTGCAGGAGCCGATGAGCGCGTTGGTGATCTTCGTCGGCCAGCCGTTCGCCCTTACCTCGTCGGCGAGCTTCGAGATCGGCCGCCCGCGGTCCGGCGAGTGGGGCCCGACGATGTGGGGCTCCAGCTCGTCCAGGTTGATCTCGACCAGCTCGTCGTAGCACGTCTTGGGATCCGCGACGGCTTCGGGGTCCGGCACGAGGTGCTCCCTGAGCTCCTCGGCCAGCTTCGCGACCTCCGCGCGCTCGGTCGCGCGCAGGTAGGCCGCCATGCGCGAATCGAACGGAAAGACCGAGGTCGTGGCGCCGAGCTCCGCGCCCATGTTGCAGATCGTCCCCTTGCCCGTCGCGCTGATGGACTCGGCGCCGGGACCGAAGTACTCGATGATCTTGTTGGTGCCGCCCTTGACGGTCAGGAGCGTGCAGAGGGAGGTGATGATGTCCTTCGCCGCCGTCCATCCGGAGAGCTTGCCGGTCAGACAGACGCCGATGAGCTTCGGGTGGAGCACCTCCCACGGCAGCCCCGCCATCACCTCGCCGCAGTCCGCGCCGCCCACGCCGATGGCGAGCATCCCGAGGCCGCCGCCGTTCGGCGTGTGCGAGTCGGCGCCGATCATGAGCCCACCGGGGAAGGCGTAGTTTTCGAGGACGACCTGGTGGATGATGCCGGCGCCCGGGCGCCAGAAACCGATGCCGTACTTCTTCGACGCCGAATGGAGGAAGTCGTAGACCTCCTGGTTCTCGCGGATCGCGCGGGCGAGGTCGTCAGCGCTCCCACTCTCGGCGCGGATCAGGTGGTCGCAGTGCAGCGTCGAGGGGACCGCCACGCGCCTGCGCCCCGAATGCATGAACTGCAAGAGCGCCATCTGCCCGGTGACATCTTGTAGTCCGACGCGGTCCACGCGCAGGCGGAGGATCGCCTTCCCGCGCTCCCACGTTTGGCTGTCGAAGTCCCAGCAGTGGGCGACGAAGATCTTCTCGGTGAGCGTGAGCGGGCGTCCGAACTTCTTGCGGGCCTGGACGAGGCGGGCGGGCATGGAGGCGTAGAGCGAGCGGACCTGCGGCGCGGACATCACGGCCTCCCCTGCGCTCGTCGGCAGACATTCGCCCCCTCGGTCGGGAGCGAGGCAATCTCAAGAGACGAACTCAATCTAACGCGCCGCGCCGATAGCGTCAAGGATCGCGCCCGGGAACCGCCCGGCCAGACCTTGTCCGGACGAGCCTCCTGTCAACCGCGAGGACGACGGCGGTCTCCAAAGAGGCGGAGGACGGCGCGCCGGCGCAGGCGAAGGATCGAGTCGGTCGGCGAGAGACCCATCGGACAGACGTCGGTGCAGTTGCCCTGGCCGTGGCAGCGGAGGAGCGCGTCCTCGCCGAGGAGAGCCGCCCAGCGCGCCTGCCGGCCTCCATCGCGCGAGTCCAGCTCGAGCGTGAAGGCGCGGTTGAGCGCGGCGGGCCCGGGGAAGTGCCTGTCGTGCGCCACCATCGTGCACGCCGACACGCACATGCCGCAGCCGATGCACTCGATCGCCCCGTCGATCCGCCGCCGCTCGCGCGAGACGCTCGAGACGACGGCGTAGGGCTCGGCGCCTTCGCGCGGCGTGAGTGCCGCACCGACGCGCGCCATCCGTTCGTTGAACGGCGCCATGTCCACGACGAGGTCGCGCAGCAGCGGGAAGTGGTAGAGCGGCCGCACGCTGACGGGCCCGTCGCCGAGCGCGGCGAGGCGCGTCCGGCACGCCCAGCGCTCGCGCCCGTTCACCACCATCGCGCACGAGCCGCACATGCCGACGCGGCAGGCGTAGCGGAAGGCGAGCGTCGGGTCCTGGGTGCGCTGGACCTCGACGAGGGCGTCGAGCACCGTCGTGTCGGCGCCGGCTGTCACGCGATACTCCTCGCTGCGTTCCGGCGCGTCGGCGGACCACCGGAAGACGCGGAGCGTCCTCGTCATCGGCGCTATACTACCGCCACTCGTATGTCCGTTCGCCACGAACGTCTCGAGCTGCTGGACCGCTACCTGCGCATCCCGACGATCAGCCGCCAGGTGACGCCGGAGATGGTCGAGGCGGTGCGCGCCTTCTGGCGCGGCGCGGGGCTCGAGCTCGAGCCCCTCCAGCCGCCGGGCGGCCAGGGCACGCCCGCGCTCTACGGCGAGCTCCCCGGCCCCGCCGGCGCGCCGGTGCTCCTGCTCTACGGCCATTACGACGTCCAGCCGACCGGCGATCTCGAGCGCTGGCGCTGGGAGGGCGTCGCCTGCAAGCCCTTCGAGCCCACCTACTTCCAGGGCGGCAAGCCCGTCGACCCGCGCGCGCTCGAGGCCAAGGCCCTCGACGACGTGACCGTGGTCGCGCGCGGAGGCGCCGACAACAAGGGCCAGCACCTCTCGAACGTCCTCGGCGCGCTCGACGCCGTCCGCGCGGGCCGCGCGCAGTGGGCGGTGAAGATCCTCCTCGACGGCGAGGAGGAGCACGGGAGCCCGAACCTCGAGGCGATCGCCCGCGCCCATCGGGCGCGCCTGGCCGCCGACGTGCTGATCGGCTCCGACGGACCGAAGCAGAAGAATGCGCCGACCCTCGTGATGGGGGTCCGCGGCAGCCTCGGGGTGGACCTCGTCGCCGACAACGGCCAGCCCGCCTCGGTCCACTCCGGCAACTACGGCAACATCGTCCCCAACCCGGTGTTGCCGCTCGCCCGGCTGATCGCCGACATCGAGGAGCGGGTGCGCGCCTACGCGGCCGCGCACGAGGCGTTCAGGCGCGAGGCGAGCGAGGTCTTCGCGAAGTGGGAAGACAAGGCCGTCTGGACGCCGTATCTCTGGCCGACGGTGAACGTGAACCACTTCATGACCGACGGGGCCTCGCCCCAGCTCCGGCGCACGATCATCCCGCGCTCGGTCCACGCGCGCCTGGACATCCGCCTGACGCCGGACACGCCGCTGGCGGCCGTTCGCGAGATCGTCGAGCGCGCGGTGGCGGATCACGAGGGGCGGACGCCAGGCGTCACGTTCACGGTCACGACCGCCGGCCAGCCCGCGAGCTATACCTCGCCCGCGCGGCCGGAGTTCGGCTGGCTGCTGCGCCTCCTCGAGCAGCAGGACGACGGCGAGCCGGTCGCCCTGCCGATCCTCGGCGGCACGCTCCCGCTCCACGTCTTCACGCAGGTGCTCGGGATACCCGCGCTCTGGATCCCGGCGGCGAACAGCGGCAACCAGCAGCACGACGTCAACGAGCACTACGTGCTCCGACACTTCTACCGGCAGACCGAGCTCTACGCGGCGATCGTGTCGTCGCGGCCCCACTGAGGAGGCCGGGACGGGAGTGAGCGGGGCGCGGTGATCGACATCCCCGAGATCCGGTTTCTCAGGGCCCGCCTCTTCCTGTCGCTGTCGCTCGTCGCCGGCGTCGCGGCCGCCGGGACCGTGGGCTACGCATGGCTCTGGCGCGACGTCGGCGGCACGTGGCTCGACGCGCTCTTCATGACCGTCATCACGATCACGACGATCGGCTACGGCGAGGTGCGGCCGCTCGACGCCGCCGGGCGCGTCTTCACGATGATCATCGCCGTCGTCGGCGTCGGGAGCCTCTTCTACACGCTCGGCGTGGTCATGGAATACCTCGTCATGGCCCGTCTGACCGATCCCGGAGGGAAACGCAAGATGCAGGACAAGATCGACACGCTGCGGGGGCACGTGATCCTGGCGGGCCTCGGACGCGTCGGACGGCAGGCCGCGTTAGAGCTCTCTCAGGCCGCCAGGGTCCCTTTCGTCGTCGTGGACCCGGGGCCGGCGGCGGTGCGCCAGGCCGAGGAGCGCGGCTACCTCGTCGTCCACGGCGATGCGACGGAAGACGCGGTCCTCGAGCGCGCGGGCGTGAACCGCGCCCGCGGCCTCATCGCCACCACGGCGAACGACGCGACCAACATGTACATCATCCTCTCCGCGCGGGTCCTGAACCCGAGCCTCTACATCGTCTCGCGCGCGGTGGACGAGGCGAGCGTGGCCAAGCTCATGCGCGCCGGGGCGAACCGCGCCATCAGTCCCTACGCGATCGGCGGCCACCGCCTCGCCCACCTCATCCTGAGCCCGGCCGTCGTGGACTTCTTCGAGACAGCGCTCCGCCGCGGCACCGAGGCGCTCGCCATCGAGGACCTCGCGGTGGCGGCCGACAGCCGCGCGCTCGGCCGTACGCTGGACTCGCTCGACATCCGCGCGGCGAGCGGCGCCTCGGTCCTCGCCGTCATGCGGGACGGCACCCCGTTCGTCAACCCGCCGGGAGACCTGACGCTCCAGGCCGGCGACCAGCTCCTGGCGCTTGGCACGGAAGCCCAGCTCAAGCGGCTCGAGCAGCTGATCGCCGCCGGACCGTCCGTGACCTAGCCGAGGAGGCTCGCCGGGATCTCGACGACCTTGGCGCGCAGGTACTCGCCGAGCGACTTCGCCTGGGGATCGCTCCGCGTGGACGACGAGACGCCGTCGCCGAGCAGCCCCTTGATGACGAAGTTGAGCGCGAGGATGTTCGGCAGGAGGTAGCGCTCGACGGCGAGGCCGCGACACTCAGGCAGGAGCTGCTTCAGGCGCTCGGGCGTGAGCGTCTGTGCGAGCCACGCGTACGCCCCGGGGCTCTTGGCCCAGACACCGAGGTTCGCGTTGCCGCCCTTGTCGCCCGAGCGCGTGCCGAAGAGCCGGCCGAGCGGCGCGCGCGTCGCCGGCCCCGACGGCGCCGGTGGGAGCGCAGGCGCGGGCGCCTCGACCGCGACCGGGAGCGACGGCGGCAGCACCGGCGCGATCGTCACCTCCCCGTCGTCCACGTGGACCGTCTGCTCGATCAATTCCGAAGGCACGAGCGCCGGCCAGTAGACCGCGTAGGGGGACTCCTCCGTCGGCGGCGACGTCATGTGGAAGCCCGGATAGTGCGCGAGGGCCATCTCGATCGCCTTGTTCGAGAACGCGCGCCCGACCTTCGCCGCGTCGGGGTCCTTCACGGTGAACTTCAGGTAGGCGGACGCCGCCTCGTTCGACTCGGGGTCCTCGCGCTCGGAGCGCACGAGCGAGACGTGCGCTTCGGCGAACGCCTCCTTGCCGCCCACCATCGGCCAGAACGTGTCCTCGATGAGCTTGGCCTTCTCCGGGATGTCGAGCCCTGTCAGCACGAACGTCGTGCTGTTCCGAAAGCCGCCCATGTAATTGAGGCAGAGCTTGGTCGTCGGCGGCGGCGGCTCGCCCCTCACTCCCGTCACCCGGACGCGGTCGGGCCCGTCCTGAGCGAGCCGGATCGTGTCGAAGCGCGCCGTCACGTCCGGGTTCAGGTAGCGGGGCGCGTCGATCTCGTAGAGGAGCTGCGCCGTGACCGTGCCCACGGAGACGAGCCCGCCGGTGCCCGCGTGCTTCGTGACGACGAAGCTCCCGTCCGCCTCCATCTCGGCAAGCGGGAAGCCGATCTTCGTGTACGTCGGCACTTCCTGGAAGAAGGCGTAGTTGCCGCCCGTGCACTGGGCGCCGCATTCCAGGATGTGGCCGGCGACCACCGCGGCGGCGAGCCGGTCCCAATCCCCGCGTCCCCAGCCGAAGCGCCACGCCGCGGGCCCGACGACCAGCGAGGCGTCGGTGACGCGCCCGGTGATGACGACGTCGGCGCCGCGCGCCAGGGCGTCCGCGATTCCCCACCCGCCGAGGTAAGCGTTCGCCGTCAGGACCGGCGCTTTCAGCGCGCTGAGGGGCCTCCCCTTGTCGAGATGGGCGAGCGCCAGGCCCCGGTGCTGCCACGCCTGGAGCCGATCGAGGACGTCGTCGCCCGTGAGATACGCGATGCGGGGCTTGAGGCCGAGCTTCTCGGCGATCTTCCCGAGCGCCTCGGCGCAGCCCTTCGGGTTGAGACCGCCCGCGTTCGCGACGACCCGGATCTTCTTCTCGAGACAGCGGGCGAGCACCTGCTCCATCTGCGCGAGGAACGTCGTCGCGTAGCCCAGCTCCGGCCTCTTCACCCGGCTCCGGTAGAGGATCGCCATCGTCAGCTCGGCCAGGTAGTCGCCCGTGAGCACGTCGATCGGCCCGCCCTCGACCATCTCGCGCGCGGCGGAGAGCCGGTCGCCGTAGAAGCCGCTGCAGTTCGCGATGCGGAAC
>Ga0209640_10003120_pt1 | contig 14510 bp, 16 predicted proteins | sample RifCSP10_1_FD_184018 | JGI IMG/M metagenome (GOLD analysis project Ga0209640, IMG submission 184018) | Soil microbial communities from Rifle, Colorado - Rifle CSP2_sed 10_1 (SPAdes) (version 2) | ecosystem: Environmental > Terrestrial > Deep subsurface > Rock core/Sediment | place: Rifle...
GCTCCTCGGCCAGGACTCGAACCTGGAACCTAGCGGTTAACAGCCGCCCGCTCTGCCTATTGAGCTACCGAGGAAGGCCCAGCGATTATACTCAAAGGGGAATCTGGCTAATCCCTGTTATAAATCCCACGTATGTCAGATGATCTTCGATCCAGTATGGAACCGGCGAAACCCAGGCGGCGAGTCGTCCTGATAGTCCTAGCGGTGGCAGGGTTGTTGCTCTGCGGCTGCGGCTCGCTGGTTCTGGCCTGGTATTTTGGAGACTCGGTGCTGGAGACCCTGCAGCAGCTGTTCCAACTGCAGTAAGGGCTGCCCGGGCTCAGACCGTCCGGAACGGCCCCTCCAATTGCTGGGCAAGTTCCTTCAGCTCGGTCAGGGCGGCGAGGGCACTTTCCCGGTCGGCGGCCGAGAGTTCCTGAGCCTCGAACTCCTCCTCGTCAAGTACGACCGTGGTTCCGTCCGGCCTCACGATCAGGTCGAGTGCTAGGTCTTCGGCCGAGATCCGATTCCCATCGATTTGGGCCGGTCGCGTGATATTGCAGTACCAGCCTTTCAGCTCGCCACTGGTCCCGTCATACACGGTGAAGATGTTGTACCAGCGGTCTCCGTAATGGGTTTCCACAAATCGGTCCCCGGTGCGCAGGCTCAGGCCGGGGAGCAGCTTGTCAGGAGTGTTGAAGAGAGCCTCGATCCTGATGCTCGAAGGCTCGCGGTCGAGCACCTGCCCGTGGTAACGCCATTTCTCCTGTCCGCGGTGATCGAGCTTGACCACCGTCGCCCGCTGGCCCGATCCCACCTCAGACAGCCAACCCCAAGGATTCCAAGAGTTCCGCCAGCTGCTCGCGGAACTCCGGCTGGGTCAGCATGGCTCGGTTGCGCGGGCGAGCGAGCCGCACCGGGAGCGAGCGCAGTACCCGACCTGGGCGCTGGCTCAGCACCAGCACTCGGTCTCCAAGGTAAAGCGCCTCTTCCACGTCGTGAGTGATGAACACAACCGTCTGGCGGAACTGGCCCCAGACTTCCATCAACCAGTTCTGCAGCTCGGATCGGGTGAGAGCGTCCAAGGCCCCGAACGGCTCATCAAGCAGCAGCACCTCCCGTCCGGTCAGGACGGTGCGCAGCAAGGCCGCCCGTTGGCGCATGCCGCCGGAGAGGGAGGCCGGGTAGGCGGCCTCAAATCCCTGCAGCCCAAATAGCGGCAGCAGCTCGGCCGCCCGGCCGCGAGCCTGCGCGAGATCGCCTCCCCCCAGCTCCTGGGACACAATCACGTTTTCCAGGACTGAGCGCCAGGGCAGCAGCAGGTCGCGTTGCGGCATATAACCGAACTTGCCGGCCCGCTCGATGCACACGGCTCCATCCAGCCGGATTTCGCCTGCGTCCGGTTCAAGCAAGCCGGCGATCAGATTCAAGATCGTGCTCTTTCCACTACCGGAAGGGCCGACCAGGGTCAGCAACTCGCCCGGTGCGACCTCGAGCGAGAGATTGTCGAGCGCCTGCACCGCGAGCCCGTCGGCGTGAAAGGCCTTGTCGATCCGTCGCAGCTCGAGTTTCGGTTCCGACATCTCAGGGAAGGAACTCGTTGGTGAAGGCAGCCGCGGCATCGATGGGGGCGGTCAGGATTCCGTGCTCGGCCATCCAGGTCGAATACGCCTGCCATACTTCGAGCCGCTGCTCGCCCCAGCGGGGCGCCTCGGCCTGATAGCGGGGAGAGAGCCAGGCCTGGCTGGCTTGGACCAGCGCAGGCTCCAGCTCCGGAGCGACCCGGAGCAGAATTGCAGCGGCCGCTTCCGGATCTTGGATGGCAAAGGTGTAGCCGCGCGAGACTGCGGCCAGGAAGGCCCGCACGAGTGCTGGCCGTAAGCTTAGTGTGGATTCGCTGGCGATCAAGACCGGTGTGTAGTAGTCCGGAATACACTCGAACCAGTCTTCCATCATTACCATATCGAGGTCGATGTTTCGCTGTTCGGCCTGAATTCCCTGCCAACCCCGAAAGATCCAGGCCAGGTCGATCTGTCCGGCGTCCAACAGCGCCAACGGGTCGGCGAAGCCGGTCTCCACGATTTCGAGCTGATCGAAGTTCGCCTGGTCACACTCCATCAAGACCCGCAGGGTGGGCTGCTCGAAGGGGCTGCCGAACGATCCGTAACGCAGACCTTCCCAGTCGGCTGGACTCGCGGTGTCCAGTTCGCCCCGGGACGCGAAGCCGGAGCTGTTGTGCTGCAGGATAGCCGCGACCGCGACCAGCGGCTGGCTATCGGCCCGGGCCAGGGTGATCTGCTCCTGGAAGCTGACCCCGAAGTCGGCCGCGCCGCCAACTACCGCCTGCTCGGCGAAGACCTCGCCGGGTTGGATAATCTGCGCCTGCAGACCAACCGCTTCGAAATATCCCAGCTCCCGCGCGACGAAGAGCCCGCTGTGGTTGGTGTTCGGCACCCAATCCAACATGACGACGACCTCGTCCAGCGGCTCAGGAGTGGCCTGACAGGCCGCCAAGAGCAGCCCTGTCATGAAGATAATTGGTGTGAGCCTCATTGGTGTCTCCTCTCGGGCCTCAATAGATTCCGCTCTCCTGCCACTGTTCGGTACGCTGGGCCGAGTAATACCAGGGCAGCGTCCGATGCTCGATCAAAACCACCAAGAGGAACAGCCCAATGCTGAGGGCGGAAGTAATCAGGATGGCGACGAATACCTGGTCGGTGGCCAGCGCGTTCTTGGATCGAAGCATGTACAAGCCGAGGCCATTCGACCCACCTACCCATTCGGCGATCGTCGCCCCGACCACGCTGTAAGTGACCGCCACCCGCAGCCCGGAGAAGAACGACGGCAGCGCGGCCGGCAGTCGGACGATTCGCCAGATCTGGCCGCGCCGGGCTCCCATCGAGCGCAGCAGCGCGATCAGATCGGGATCTGCGGAGGCGAGACCGTCTGCAGTATTCACTGCCAGTGGGAAGAAACAGATCAGGACGACCACGATGATCTTGGGCAGCAGCCCGAATCCGAACCAGATGATCAGCAGCGGGGCAATGGCCAGAATCTGAACGGTCTGGGAGGCGACCAGGATCGGGTACACGGCCCGCCGAATCAAAGCGAAGAGATCCATGGCCGCCGCGAGCGCCGCGCCCAGCAGGATCGCCACGCTAAGACCGAGGCCGGTCTCGACCAGGGTGGTTGCGATGGCAGGGAGCAGCAGGCTCCGGGTCTCCCAACCGGCCCGGGCCACCTCGAGCGGCGAGGGCAGAATAAACGAGGAGAGGCCGCCCGCCAGCAGACTCCAGACCATCAGCACCAGCACAATCAGGATCACCGGCGGCAATCCGTATGCGGCGTTCCTGGCTATCCGGTTGGGGGTCGGCGACATCAGCTCCGCTCTGCCTGACCAGGTGGCGGATGAGAGTGAACCGCAAGCAGCAAGCCGGTCTGCATTTGCACCCGTGCCGTCGATGCCGTCAGTACATTGCTCACGCCGCGCGGCAGGCCAAAGTGCAGGGTCTCGCCGCCTAACGGATACTCGAGCCCCTGGGTCACCACCCCGGTGGCGTCACCGGCGAGTGGAATCAGACTCAACAGGTCTCCGGGCTGGCCGGCCACTTCGCCTCCGGGCGGACGCAGTAGCCAGGCGGTCTGATCGCTGGACCAGAGCCGGATTTCCAGTTCGGTGAGTCGGGGGTGGGCGAGCAAGAGCAAGTTGGCGAGACTCATGTCCAGCCGCCCACCCAGCGCACCCAGGACGACCACCTGAGCGATCCCCAGTTCATGGGCGCGGAACAGCGCCAGCTCCAAGTCCGACTCATCCTTCCGCCGCGGCCTGCGCAGTAGTTGAACCCCAGCCTTTTGCAATTGCGGGATTTCAGCAGGATCAATCGAGTCAAAGTCGCCAACGATCGTTTCTGGCATCAGCCCGAGTTGCCGACAGTTGCGCAATCCCCCGTCGGCGGCGATGACCCGGGCCTCCGCCCATCCAGCCAAGCGCGCTTTCAGCCTGGCCGGGTTTTCCAGTTCCCCATTGGCAACGACAATTGCTAGCAAAATGTAAGCCCCTCCCGACTAGTCAAGCGGAATGCGGGCAGCCTGAATCGAGCAGAGCGAATCGCCGTGGGCCCGACACTGGGTCTCCTCGACCATGAAATTGTGCCCGCCGCTGACCCAGTAGAGCGACTCCTGAATCAACCCGACGACCAGGTGACAGCAGGGCGCTTCGGTCTGCCGGCCCCAGCAGATCGGGCAGCGCTCGACATTCCACCAAATCCGATCCGGAGTTTCCGATACATGTACCCGTTGGTCTGAATAGCGATTGAACAGATTGGCTACGGCCTTCGCCCCGGTGATCACTTTCATATTGAGCGGCAGCAGCCGAAAGGAGAGGTTGCCGTTGCCAAGGTTGGGCGAGAACTCCTGCATCCCGTACTTGAAGCAGACCCGGCCGGTTCTCAGTGCGAGGCCGCGCCCGCTCTGGGGGCCATACATCCGATCCAGCGATTCGTGGATCTCGCCAAGCTGCTCGAATGGAAAAGCCCGATCCAGCGTATTGGGTGGGTAATCGCCGATCAGCTGATCGAGGCTGGCCAGCCGGAGCACGGCGTTGAGCCCGCTTCGGCCAAGCACCTCCTCCATGGCCAGCAGCAGGATGCGCCCCATTTTGTTGGGGTAGTAATACCGCTCTGTCAACAGGTCGTTTGAGCGAGTGAGGCTGGGAGCTACTTCTTCTTTTCTCCCATCTCCTCCAAGATGCTGTACAGCAGCTCAAGCAATACGTTTTTTACCGTGTCCCGCTTCGTCGCCACGCAGGGCAGCATTTTGACTCGGCCATCGAGCTTGAGTGCGATGCGCAGATCCTCGATTGCCCACGAGTCTTCCATGTCCTGCTTGTTGGCCGCCACGACATAGGGGGTCGGGGCATAGGCCCGGAAAGTCTGCAAGATCCCTCGGGCCTCCCGAAAGGTTTCCGGGCGGGCCGAGTCGACCATCACGATGAAGCCCAGCATTCCCTCGGAGAGGATCTCCCACATGAAGTCGAACCGTTTCTGGCCGGGGGTGCCGAACAGATAGAGCACCAGCTCGTCGTCGACCGTAATCCGGCCGAAGTCCATCGCGACGGTGGTGGTTTCTTTGACTCGCTCGGCCTCCGAGCTGATCTTGCGCTCGGTGGATACCACATCGATCTCGCTGACCGCTTTGATCAACTCGGTCTTGCCTGAGTTGAACGGCCCGGTAACCACCATTTTGACCGTCTGCATGCTTTCCTCGCGCCTACAGTGAGCGGATCCGATCGATGAGCCGGTTCACCAGGGTTGCTCGCTGCTTCTCGTCGACGGGTCGGAAGGTTTGGGCCCCGCTCGGGAGCGGCATCCCTTCTGGCCGCACGACTTCGACCAGGCCGGCCTCTAACAGCGCATATACGATCTTCCGAATCTCGAGGTCGGACATCTTGTTTGCCCGCGCAATCTGCCGGATGCTGTTCTTGGGATTGATATAAGAGACTACCTTCCACTCTATGGTATTGAGGTGCACGTTGCGAATATTCGCGCCGGGGCGCTCGACAAAGGTCATGGCCATGTCCAGATTGGGGATTTCGTCGGCGAGGGCCTCGACTTCCTTGATCCGGCGGGAGCCCTCGATGATGACATTTTCCAAATCGAGCCGGATCGTGATGTGATCATCCGGAGGTAGGACATCGTTATCGAAGCGAAAAAACCCGTCGAACCAGGAGAAGAGCCGGTATACAACCTCCAGAACATAGTGTTGAATGCTCGCCAGGATGTCCTGTTGCGAGAGGTATCCGGCGTTGATCAGCAGCAATCCGAGCTCTTTGTCGGATTTGTCCGCCGCGTTCTTCTTAATGAGTTTGGATTGTTCGGGGCGAACCTTGCCGGACTTCGTGAGAACGCCCAGCAGGGTGCCATCTTCGTTTCCCAGCTGGGCGTGGATCAGTTTGCCTTCTCGGAAGGACACCCAGGCCGCCACATTGGGGCCTTCAAGTGTGAGGGTCCCTGTCTTGTGGGCAAGGTTGACCAGATTGAAGATTTGCACGACGCTGAAATCGCGCAGGTTGCCTTTGAGCGCCATTCACGGTCTCTGGACCCAACCCCCCAGGGATAGAGTCCGCCGATTATACCCTAGGGGCCTTGAGCGACAAAGCAGGCCATTGGTATGAGCGATCCAAAGGACCTACGGACGCCAGCCCCCGAGCAGCGAGCGGACATTCTGGAGGGTGACCACTGCCTCCGAATCGAGCGCGACGACCCGGTCCCGCAGCCGATTGGCAACTCGCCGCGGGGCAAAACACAGGATCATTTCAACGCTCCCGCCGAATCCTCGTCCGAAGATCTCGGTGGCGCCCCAGCCTTCTCTCCGCAGTGCATCGGCGATTGCCGGTCCGCGGGCCGCGCTGTAGATTCTGACCAAGGCGTGACTCGGGAGGACCCGGTTCTCGAGGCTGAGGCCGATGACGTTGCCGGTCGCGAACCCGGCAGCATAGGCCAACAGGTTGAGCGGGTTGGTCAAGGTAGTCAAGAGACCCACCGCACCGAGCAGGAAGAGTCCCGATTCGGTGAAGCCCAGCAACCAGGACACGAGCGGACGCCCGCGGGTGATGGCGAGAGTCCGCAAGGTGGCAAGGGTGAGGTCGGCCGCCCGCAGTCCGAACAGCAGTGCCGGCACCAGGGCCGGAGGCAAACTGCTCCAATCGATCGTGGGAAAAGAGAGGGTCATTCGCAGTCGCCCTCGGCCGCGGAGCTCAAGCCCGCCAGAACCCGCGGTGCAGCGGCCGAACCTCTTCGACGGTCAGGAACGACTCCGGGTCAGCCTGCAGAACTTTCCGGCGAACTCGATCGATGTCCCGCCGTCGGACGCTGGTCGTGAGGATGGCGACCGTGCCGTCCTTGCCGCGTCCGGAGAGTTCGGTCACCCCGTAACCGGCTTGGCGGAGCGCATCCGCCACCGCGCTCCCGCGCTGGGAGCTGATGATCCTTAGATGACCGTGGCCGATCGCCAGCCGCTCCTCGATGAAAAGCCCGACTACGGTGCCGGTGGCAAAGCCGCCGGCATAGGCGACGAGGTTCAGGAGATTCTCAAGGTGGCTGAGCACGCTGGTGACTGCGATGACCCACAGCGCCGACTGGATGAACCCGGTGAACCAGGCCGGTGCCCGCCGGCCGCGCACCACGAACAGTACCCGCAGCGTGTCGAACGACATGTCAAACACCCGGAGCAGAAAGATCGCCAAGGGCAGCCACTCGGTGGGAATCGCGAATCGGTCAAGCATCGCAACAGTCCGGACAGGACGGAAAAGGAGTTCTCATAGGTGACCTCTACAGGCGAATGAAGCCGCGGAAGTTCGAGAGGAGGCGAGTCTAAGCCTCGCGAACGCCTTGGAACAAATCCCGCTCGACCGGACCATTGCTTGCCGGCGGGTGGGCCCGCATGAATGTGTCGATCGTTCCGAGGCGTTCCAGGCGCCAGATCAGCCCGGCCAGGCCGCGCCCGGCGGGGCCCCAATCGAGCTGGCTGGCGTGGCAGGCAGTGGCCTGGCGCTTCAGCTCGACCACCGGCCGGTAATTGACCCTGGCATGGATTGGAAACTGTTGGCTGGCAATCTCGGAGAGATCGATATCTTGATTGCGGCCCATCCGGCGCGGATTGTGGCCGATCATTCTCAGCAAAGCCATGCTGAGTCCGGCGAAACGGCGAGAGAATGTGCTGAAGTAGAGCTTCTGCGGCTGGAACGGAGGCCCGGCCTCCGGGAATCTGCCGGAGTCGCCGGCGGCCTGGAAGGCCTCGACTGTTGCTTGGTGGGTGGCAATATGATCGGGGTGGCCGTACCCGCCGGCCGGATCAAACGTGATGACCACCTGCGGCTTGATCCGCCGGATGTGCTCCGTGATTCGCCCAGTTACCTCCTGAAGGTCCGCCCCTGCCAGTGCCTCGGGGTGTTGATTCTCGGGGCTGCCGGCCATGCCGGAATCACGGTAGCCAAGAAAGTGGAGGTCGGCAAGCCCTAAGTGGCCGGCTGCGCAGCGCAGCTCGGCCTCCCGCAGCTGAGCGATGTTCTGGTAACCCTGCAGATGCTCAGGAGAAACCGTTCCGGCCTCGCCGCGGGTTGCGCACACCAGCTGGACCTGGGCCCCGCGCTGGGCGTAGAGGGCCAAAGTTCCTCCCATCCCAAAGGTTTCGTCATCTGGGTGGGCCAGCACTGCAAGCAAGACTTTCACGCCACCTCCAAATCGGAGGCCGAGGATACCATAGCGGGTTTGGGGAAGTCGCGGGCCTAAGCCTGCTCGATCGGTGTTGGGGCGCGCAGATCGTGCTGGGTGCGGGTCAGGGCCTTGCCGGAGGACTTGGCCAAGTACTGGGCCTTGTCGGCCCGCGAGAGGATATCCTCGATTGCGTCGTCGTCGTCGCCGATCTGACCGACTCCGATCGACAAGGTGAGGGTGGGCAACGAAGGGCTCAGCTGGCTGCCGTACGCTGTCAGAGCCTTGCGCAGTTTGTTCGCCACGTGTTCGGCGCCGACCAGATCGGTCTCGGGCAGCAGCACTGCGAATTCATCCCCGCCGATGCGGGCCAGCAGATCGGTAGCCCGCAGCACCGCCTGCATGGCACGGGCCGATCCGCGCAGGATCTCGTCCCCGAACAGATGCCCGAATTCATCGTTGATGGCCTTGAAGCCGTCCATGTCGATATACAACAGGCAGAAGGGTCGTCTGTAGCGCTGGGCCCGAGAGAACTCGCTCTCCAGTCGCTCGAAGAGGTGTCGCCGATTCGCGAGCCCGGTCAGCGGGTCGGTGTGGGCCATCTTCACCAGTTGATCGGCTTGTCGGTTCAGGCTTCCGATGGTTTTCTGGATCTGCTCGGATAGCGAGTTGGAGATCAGGGCCGCGGTCAAGGACACCAACGAATGAGTCACCAGGTAGATCAGAGTCCAGGTCGGGTTCTCGGCCACGGCCGCCACACCCCGGTCGGCCGCGGTGACGACCGCGGTCGTGTTGGTGACGATGGCGGCGAATGCGAAGAGGAATGGGGACCAACCCCCGATGACCGCTCCCGAGATGAGAACCGGCAGCAGGAAGGCCACCGCGACCAGCGGGAAGTTTTGAGGAATGAGGAAGGTCCCGACCGCGACGACCGCGAATGCCGAGAACGAGATCAGGTACCCGGCCGCCCTTGCCGAGCCGCGATTGGCCAACGAGAGAGCCGCGGCACCGCTCAGGGCAAGTGCGGCAATTGCCGCCAGGTCAAGGGTGACTCGCACCTCCGGCCGCAGGCTGGAGAACACCAAAAGGGCGATCCCCCAGAACCCCAGCACACCAAACTGCACCAGAACAATGGTCCGGGCAAGGCTGGTGCGGGTCGCCCGCAATTCCGGTGCGATCCTGGGGAGCAGACTTGCCCGAATGCGGTCGATCAGCGATTCAGGTCCGGTTTGTCGCATCGATAGATGGGACTCCCAGGATATTGTACCCAGAGTCGACAAACAAGATTTCCCCGGTGACGTTGCGGGCAAGATCGGAGGCCAGCCAGACGGCCGCGCCGCCGATGTCCTCGGCCGAGATTTGGCGACGCATGGGCGCGATCTCGGCAAATTCGCGATACATGGACTTGAACCCGCGCACGCCGGCGGCCGAGAGCGTCCGGACCGGTCCGGCCGAGATGGCATTGACCCGGATGCCTTTGGGACCCAGGTCTGCGGCCAGGTAACGGGTGGCCGCCTCCAGTGCCGCCTTGGCCACCCCCATTACGTTGTAGTTGGCCACGACCTTTTGCCCGCCGTAATAAGTGAGGGTCAGCATCGAACCGCCGTCCGGCATCAAGGCCTGCGCCGCCCGGGCCAGGGCAACAAAGGAATAGACACTGACGTCCATCGCGATCCGGAAGCCTTCCCGGCCGGTCGTGTAGAAATTCCCTTCCAGATCTTCTCGATTGGCGAATGCGATCGCATGGACCAGAATGTCGAGTTGCTTGAATCGCTCGCCAGCCTTGGCGAACACAGCCTCGATCTGGCTATCGTCCGTAACGTCACATAATTCGACGAATGTCGAGCCGACTGATTCGGCCAGCGGGCGTACCCGCCTTTCGAGCACCGGGCTGGCGTAGGAGAAGGCCAGCTCAGCCCCATGTTCGTGCAAGGCTCGCGCAATTCCCCAGGCGATCGAGTGGTCATTCGCCACTCCGAAGATCAGGGCCCGCTTTCCGGTCAACAGTGTCATGAGATTCCCTCCTGGGCGAGCAGCCTAGGCTGATCCAGCTCCGGCACCTGGAAGCGCCAGGGGATGCTCTTCCACGGCTCAGGTACCTGATTCAACCCGACCCGCGGGCCGGTGGTTACGGTCTCCACCGCTGGCCGCCTCTCCAAGTACAACTGCGAGCCCCGGTCACAAAGATCGTAACCATTCCAGCGGCCGCTCAAGCCGAGCGCTTGGCAGAGCTTGGCCGGGCCGTCAGCAAGCCGCAGCCCATTGCTGGCGGAAGAGCCACGGCCCCGACGCCAAGCGGACCGTCGCCGCCGCATTCGATCCCGGCCCTCACAGGGCAGAATCGCCCGGAGCAGAACCGCAGCGGGAAAGGGCTCTGCCTCCGTTACCAGGTTGAGCATCCAGTGCATCCCGTATGTGAAATACACGTAGGCATGCCCGGGCGAACCCCACATGACCTCGTTGCGCAGGGTCCGGCCGGCACTGGCATGGCATCCCAGGTCGCCCGGTCCAACATAGGCCTCCGCCTCGACCACCAGGCCGGAAACTCGGCTGCCGTCTGGTTCGATCCGTACCAGCAGCTGGCCCATGAGCAGGCGGCAGACTTCCAGGGTTGGAAGAGTGAAGTCGCGGCGAGAGTATCGAAGCCGGTCGATCTTGGCTATTCAACCGGAACCGGCTGGAGGCGCGGGTCCTTGGCGATCGTGCGCGCCAGTCCTTCCCGCAACGTGACTTGCGGGCGGTAACCGAGCTTTGCGCGGGCCCGCCGGATATCGGCGCACATCCGGGAGCTCCCCGGATCTTGATCTTCTTTGTACAACCACTCCGCGCTGGTTCCCACCGCTTCCAGCACCAGCTGGGCGAGGTCCCGAATGCTCGTCTCGACCCCGCTTCCGATGTTGATCACCGCACGATTGATGGTTGGGGCAGAGGCGGCCGACACCAGCGCTTCGATGACATCGTCAATGAAGACGAAATCCCGGGTCTGCTCGCCCTTCCCATGGATGACCAGCGTGCCACCCCGCACAGTCCTGCGCAGAAAGTGCGGGATCACCGGGGCGTGGGCGGCCGGCAGCGGTTGGTCGGGGCCATAGGCGTTGAACACCCTTAGCACCACGGTCTCGATCCCCCACAATGAGCCGATGGTGCGGACGTAGTACTCCGCAGCCAGCTTGGAGACCGCGTAGGGCGAGTGAGGATCCGGAGGCGTGTCCTCGCTCAAAGGTTGATCCTGCCGGTCTCCATAGACTGCACCAGAGGAGGCCAGCACTACCCGCATGACACCGACGTCTCGCATCGCTTCCATGACGCTGACCGTCCCGCCGACATTCACCGCGTTGTACTCTCGGGGATACAGAACTGATTCGGGGACCGAAACCCGGGCGGCCAGGTGGTACACGCAGTCAACGTCTTGCAACAAGGTCCAGAGCTTGGGTCGGTCGGTTACGTCGCCGCGGGTGAAGAGCACGTCTGGAGCGAGCCGGCCGGGATCCCCGGACGAGAGGTCATCTAGGCCCCGAACCTGGTGCCCTTCCCGGACGAGTCGATTGGCAAGCGCGGACCCAAGGAAACCTGCGGCGCCTGTGACCAGGAAATTCATGGGGAGGAGGGGGGTATTGTAGGCACGGGACCCAGCGGGTCCCGAGCCCGCCGATTATAGCACAGCGACCCTTCCAACCGTTTCAGGGGACGGCCGCGCTTGATTTGGGCCTAGCTTGCCGCCTACCCGATCGGTTCCTGATAAGATGCGGAAATGACCAGGCTCGGTCGGATCGGGCATTGGCTAGCGCTGGCCCTGACTTTGCTGGCCGCACCGCAGCTGCTTGGCGGCAGCGCCGCGATCGCGCTGAACCGCAGCGATCAGGTACGTCGGTTCACCCGGGCGGTGGAGTTTGATTATGTCAGCTGGACGAGTGTGTCACTACTTGAAAAATTCGAGTCCTCCGCCCTCCGGCCCGCTGGCTATCTGACCGAGCCTGAACGCAAAAACCTGGTTCTGGAGTTTGTGGAGCTGGTCGGGGAGACCGCCCGGCTGCGGGGCGAGCTGGAGGCGATCCTCGCCGATCCCAACCTGGCCGAGCCGCAGCAAGTTGCCCAAGCTGTAGGGGTTGAGTGGGAGGAAACCCGCGGGCGACTGGAAGATCTGCGACCCTTGGCCGAATCGGTCCTGCAGGAGAACGTCGCCGCAGTGCTGGACGACCTGGGTGTCGGATGGGGCCCCGCCCTCTTTCCCCCGGTGTCGTTTCGGTTCTCAGGCCTGCCCTGGGCCTTGGTGGTATCACCCCGAGAGGTGATCCGCCAGGATGCAAACATTCAATTGGTGCCCGAGCTCAGCCTCGAGCAGCAGATCGATCTGGAATCGCAGGTAGAGCGCGGGCTCGAGGTCTCGGCTCTGGTGGTTGGGATCGGGGGGCTTTCGACCTATCCCACTATGGTGATGGAGACTACTGTGGTGAATTGGGTAGTTGAGACGGTCGTGCACGAGTGGGTCCATCACTACCTGGCACTGCGTCCGCTGGGCTTCGGTTACAACCGCTCGGCCGAGCTACGAACATTCAATGAAACCGTTGCCAGCCTGGTCGGCCAGGAGATCGGGAGAGAAGTGCTGGCCCGCTACTATCCCGAGCATGTGCCTCCTCCGCCGCCGCAGTTCCCCCCCGTTCCGCAGATCGGCGAGCCACCTGTGCCTGCGTTTGACTTCCAAATCGAAATGAGAGAGACCCGCGAGCGGGTGGATGGGCTGCTCGCAGAGGGCCAGATTGAGGAGGCGGAAGCCTATATGGAGGCCCGGCGGAGGGTCTTCTGGGAGCACGGGTTCCGCCACCTCCGCCGCATCAACCAGGCCTACTTTGCTTTTTATGGTGCGTATGCCGATGTCCCCGGCGGGGCAGCAGGCGATGATCCGGTCGGCGAGGCCGTGCGCCAGCTCTGGGAAATTGTCGGGGATCCGGTCGCCTTCCTCCGGCGGGTGGCCTGGATGAGCAGCACCGACGACCTCTTCGCGGCGCTGCCCGGCTGAAACCAGAACCGCAAACTCTTCCTTCATCCGGATCGAGTCCCTTATACTCGATCCATGGAAATCCCGTATCTCCCAGGGAAACCGGTGTTGGGTCCCGGCCCATTGGCGCGCTTCCTGCCTCCATTGGAAGAAGGCACGGTAGCCCTGGCCATCGAACGGTTCGGGATGCAGGGCAATCTAGTGCTCGACCCCTTCGGAGCCTCGCCGCGGCTCGCGCTGGAAGCCGCCCAACAAGGCTGCTCGGTGTTGGTGGCGGTAAACAATCCAATCACCCGATACGTACTCCGCCACACCCTCAACCCGTTTGCGCTGGACGAGCTCCAATCGGCGCTTTCTCGGCTGGCCGCATCGGCGAAAGACGGCGGTCGGCTGGAGCCGTTCCTCCTGGATCTGTACCAAACTCGCTGTTCACGATGCGGGCGAGAGGTCTCAGCCGAGTATTTCGTCTGGGACCGGGAAGAGAATGAGCCGGTTCTGAAGTTTTATTCTTGTCCTCATTGCAATCACACCGTCGAAGAGCCGACGGATGCAGAAGACCGACGCCGATCGCTTGAGCATGGAGCGAAAGGCCTGCAGCATGCCACTGCCCTCGAGCAGCTTGCACCCCGCGGCAGTCCGGATCGAGAGCATGCCGAGGCTGCGGTAAGCGTGTATCCGGGGCGGGCGATCTACGCCATCATGACCTTGCTCAACAAGCTGCAGCAGCACGAACTGGGAGAACGGATGGAGGCGGCCCGGGCTCTGCTGCTGGTGACGCTCGATCAGACTAACGCCCTCTGGGGGTATCCGGAGGGACGCATCCGCCCGCTGCAACTGACCGCTTCTCCGCGCTATCGGGAATCGAACGTCTGGAGGGCGTTGGAGCAGGCCGTCGGGCAGTGGTCGGGGAGCGAATCTCGGGTCGAGCTGGTCGAGTGGGAAGGTGAGGCGAGCCTCCGGCCGGGCGGGGTGACCCTCTTCGAGGGGCCAGTCCGTGAGCTGGCCAAGGCGCTGTCTGCCGCACGGGTGGAACGAATCCTCACCGTGATTCCGCGTCCCAATCAGGCTTACTGGACCCTCTCCGCCCTTTGGGCCGCCTGGCTGTGGGGTCGGGAGGCGGCCGCCCCAGTGCGGGCCGCGCTCCGCCGGCGACGGTACGACTGGGCCTGGCACGCGGACGCGCTTCTAACCACCTTGCGGGCGATGCGCCCGGCGCTCAGCGACAAAGTCCAAGTGCTGGGCTTGGTGCCGGACGCCGAACCAGGATTTCTGTCTGCTGCCTTGGCCGGTTTCGACGGCGCGGGCTTCCGGCTAACCGGGCGGGC
>Ga0209640_10003121_pt1 | contig 14509 bp, 9 predicted proteins | sample RifCSP10_1_FD_184018 | JGI IMG/M metagenome (GOLD analysis project Ga0209640, IMG submission 184018) | Soil microbial communities from Rifle, Colorado - Rifle CSP2_sed 10_1 (SPAdes) (version 2) | ecosystem: Environmental > Terrestrial > Deep subsurface > Rock core/Sediment | place: Rifle...
AGGTACCCGCGAGCGCTGCCAGGAGTCGGCGGGACTCCGCGGCGGAAGGCCGCCCGCCGGCGTTGCTGCCCGGGATCTCGTTCACGGCGCGAGCGCGGCCGTGCCGAGGCCTTGCCGATAGAGCGCCTCGGCGAGGCGGAACTGCCACTCGAAGTCGATGTCGAACGCTTCCAGCTCGGGGACCGGGAAGAGGGCCGGCGCATCCTTGCGGAACGGCGCCTCCGCCATCCAGACGCCGCGCCGCAGTCGGTCCAGCCGCCCCGCATAGAGGCAGTGGGCCGCTTCGTAGGTGACGCCGACCGCCTTGGTGTCCATGAAGTTCGACCCGGGCCAGGGCGTCACCAACTCGCCGTCGGCGTTCCAGAAGTAGTTCCGCCTCGCAATCACGCCGAACAGACCGTCGAGGTCCGACTCGACGTAGGCGCGCGCGAACGCGTCGATCGTCTCCACGCCGAGTAGCGGATTGCACGCGCTCACTTGGACCGCGAAGTCGAACGGCAGTTCGTGCCACTCGAGGATCTCCTCGATCGGTCCCTCCGACTCGGCCGACCGGCGGCTGCGGCGGAAGACCTGGACGCCGCAGCGCTCCACGGCGGCGACCAGCTCGTCCTCGTAGGCGGAGAAGTAGAACTGCTCGAGCGGAATGAAGGAAGAGCGCTTGACCTTCTCGCACAGGATCTCGACCAGGTTCGAACCGGCGAACGGCCGCATCATCTTGCCGGGAAAACGCTTCGATCCCAGGCGAGCCTGCGAGACGAAGGCGACGCGGTCGAGCCGCTTCATCGCTGCCCCCCTCGGCGGCGGCCTAGTCGCCGCTGCGCAGGAAGTTGCGAACCATCGTCTTGCGCGCCGTGCGCGCGAGCGAGCTGATGCGCGGGTCGGTGTAGTAGGAGTCCTCCGGCGAGCTGGTGGTGGAGAGCTCCTCGAGCACGGTGTCGGTCAGTGCGCGGAAGTTGTGCTTCGCGTTCGCCTCGACGACGATCGACTGACCCGCGGCGAGCTGGTGAACGGTCCCGTCCAGCCCCAGCTCGAGCTCGCCGTGGAGGACCCGCAACGTCTCCTCCTTGATCCGGTGGAGTTGCTCCGGATGCTCCTGACCCTCCGCCATCAGGATCAGCTTCTTGCAGTACGAGCGGTTGAGCACGTTGACGATGCAGCAACCGTAGCTCCACAGCTCGCTCACTCCGAAGTGGTGCGAGATCTCGAGCAGCTCGTCGTCGGCGATCTCGACGTGGGCCTCGGTGGCAATGCCGCGGATTCGCTGCACGTACCGGTCCAAGCTCTGCGAGCGGGAGTCGACGAGGCGGCGGCTGTTGGCAGGGCCGATCGGCTCGCCGGGCGCGATCGTCCGCGTCGAGAAGAAGCGATGGTAGATGGTGGTGAAGTCTGCGACGTCGATCTGCTCGGGCCGCAGCGGGAACTGGAAACGTACCAAATCGTGGCCGAGTTCCCGGTCGGCAGGAATCTCGACGCGCGCGAAGACGCCGCGCCGCAAGGCGTCGAGCGACGCACGCTCAGCCGGGTTGACGTAGGCCGCGGATTTCGGCTTGCCGAGGATCCGAACGGCATCGGCCATCGCGAGCAACCATTCCGCGACGTCAGCGAGGTCCAGGCTGTAGGCGTTGAGCGCGATCTCGGGCGTCCTCAGGCCGACGTGGCGCTCGAAGACGCGAGCCCCGAGCGCGAGCGCGAGCGTCGAGACGCGGTGGGCGCCCGGCGGCTCGTGGCCGGAGTAGCCGATGCGGGCCTTGGGATAGCGCTCCACGAAGCGGCGGACCGTGGCGAGGTGGATCTCCTCGAGTGGCGTCGGATACCGCCCGACGCAGTGCAAGAGGCTGAAGTCGCCCCGGCACTCGTGTCGGAGGTACGAGTACAGAGCGTCGACTTCGTCCAGCCGCAGACCGGCAGTGGAGACGATCAGGTGCCGCGCGGCCGCGGTCGCCTTCCGCAGCAGGGTCCAGTCCTGCGCCGACGAGGAAGCGATCTTGAGCGTCGTGATTCCCAGGCGCAGGGCGACGTCCACCGACTCTTCGTCGAACGGCGTGGTAATCGGGAGCAGGCCCTCGCCGCGCGTCGTGTCGACGAGCTCGGCCCATTCGCGTTCGTCGAGCCGCGTCGACCGGAAGCGCGCCAGGTGTTGGTTGCTCGCCGGGTCGGCGGCCGGATCGAGGTACGACTCCAGGTTCCGAAACTGGAACTTCACCGCCATGTCGAAGGCGCTCGAGTGCGGCTCGGCGAGCCGCGCCAGCCCGTGCACGATCTCGAGCGCGTGTCCGAGCGAACCCTGGTGGTTGTTGGCGAGCTCGAAGACGACGAGAGGTTTCATGGCTCCGACGCCGCGCGCCGGCGGCGATCCTATACGAGGCCGCCGCGGCGCTCGGATAGGATCGAATGTCAGCATGCCGCACCTTCCGCGTCCCCCTCTCGCGGCCAGCGCGCCGTCGCCCGGCGAGCCGTGACGAGCGCGCCCGAGGTGCTCGCCCTCGTGCCGGCGCGCAGCGGCTCGAAGAGCCTTCCGCACAATAACGTCCGCGCCTTCCGCGGCAAGCCGCTCCTGGCGCACAGCGTTCTCCAAGCGCTCGACGCCGAGACCGTGCAGCGCGTCGTCGTCAGCACCGACAGCCCGGAGTACGCCGAGATCGCGCGCGCTCACGGCGCCGAGGTGCCGTTCCTGCGGCCGAGCGAGCTGGCGGGCGACCTGTCGACGGACCTCGAGGTGTTCCAGCACGCACTGCGTTGGCTCGCCGAGCACGAGGGCTACCGGCCCGCGATCTGCGTCCACCTGCGGCCGACCTACCCGACGCGCACGGCCGCCGACATCGACGCGTCGGTGCGGCTGCTGCTGGCACACCCCGACGCCGACTCGGTGCGCTCGGTCGCGCCGGCTCCGCTCACCCCTTACAAGATGTGGCGGATGGGCGAGGACGGCTTCCTCCGCCCGCTGCTCGAGCACGACGCCCCCGAGCCGTTCAACCTGCCCCGGCAGGCACTGCCCCTGGTCTACGCGCAGAACGCCGCGGTGGACGTGGTGCGCGCGGAGGTCGTTCTCGAGCGCGGCTCGATGACCGGCACGCGCATCCTCGGCTACGTGATGCCGGACTTCCACGACATCGACGACTGGCACGACTTCGAGCGCGCGCAGGGCGACCTCGTCCGGGAGGGCCGGCTGCCGGCGGACGCCACCTTCGTCTTCGACCTGGACGGGGTGATCGCCCGGCTCGTCCCGGACAACGACTACCGGCGCGCCGAGCCCGAGCCCGAGATGATCTCGATGGTCAACCGGCTCCACGCGGCCGGCAACCGAATCGTCGTCCACAGCGCGCGCGGCACGGTCACCGGCATCGACTGGCGCGACTTCACCGTCGAGCAGCTGCGCGGCTGGGGGCTCCGCTATCATGAGCTCCGCTTCGGCAAACCGGCCGGCGATTTCTATGTCGACGATCGCAACCTCTCGATCGGCACCCTGCTCTCCTGGCAGGCGCGCGGGCGCTGAGCGACGCGCCGATTCGTGAGCGACCGCATGTCGCTCGGCGAAGACAGCGAGATCCTCTACCGCGGGCGCATCCGGGCCGGCGTCCCTGGGGTGCTGACCGCCGGCGAGCACACCGTCCGGCGCCGCCGCGAGTACGACGTGGCGTTCCTCACGCAGCGGGAGGCGGTGCGAATCCCTCAGCGCTGACCGGGCGCTCGCCGGCGCGGCTCAGCCGGCTGCGGCGCCGGAGACGGATCCGGCTCGCGTCGCTTCAACGTGGGCGGTAACGGACTCGCCAGGCGACGAAGTCTCCCCATCCCGTGGCATCGGTTGGAGTGCGGGCGAATTCGGTCAGCTCGACGGTCCGGCCGTCGAACAGTCCATCCACGAAGGTTCGATACTGGACCTCCTTCAGCACGATGAAGTCGGGCCGGCGTTCGAAGATCAGGGCGCGGATGACCTCTCGCTGCTGAGCCAGCCTCGGCCCGCCGGTGTCGGTATGGCCACCCAAGAGGTGCGAGGTCGTGCTCAGCTCGGGAGAGACGAGCCCCGCGATGTCGATCACCGACGCCCGGGAGTAATAGCTGAGGACCCCGGCGATCTCGAGCAGCACGCGATTGTCGCCCGTAGCGACGTGGCGCGCCTCGGCGTCGGCCCGGATGCTCGTCGCGAGGACCTTGAGGGGCTCGTACCTCCGATAGAAGTGCTCGGCGTACCAGGGATAAGCCGAGCTCGCCGAGACGAAGCCCACGACGGCGATCACCGCCGCAACGGCGGCCGGTCCGAGAACCGCGAGTCGCGAGCCCGGCCGGAACGCGGCCGCGATCCGATTGCTCAGGATGATCGCCGGCCCGCTCAGCACGAGGGCGAGGCAGGGGCCGAACACCAGCAGGTAGCGCTCGTTGCGCTGGCCGTTCAGAGCGAGGTAGGTCAGCAAGACCGCCGCGGCATAGGCGAGATTGAAGATCGTCAAGGGCTGGCGGGCCCATTCCAGGAGCCTGCCCGGGCTGAGGACGAGCGTCGCGGCCAGGAGCAGCGCGCCCAGCACGACGGTCGGTCCGAACAGAGCTACGAGCTGATCCCCGTACTCGAACAAGGCCGGGCCCCAAGGCTGGGAGAACCAGGGCAGATTCGCGCCCTTGGCGGCCACCGCGGTGGGCAGGACCGAACCGAAGGTCGCCAAGGCGTAAGAAACCCAGAGGCTTCCCAGGAAACCGATTGTCAACAGGAACGACGACAGAGCCGGCCGGCGCCCGTTCTCGACCGCCAGCAGGGTCAAGCAGGTCGCACCGATGGCGGCTGCGCCCTCCGGCCGCGCGAGGAAGAGCAGCAGGCAGCACAAACCGAGCATCGCGCCGAGAGCGCCGTGTCCACGGTCGGCGGTCTGGTGGCGCACGACGAGCAATGCGATCGCGGAGTAGAGAAGGCCGTACAGAGGCGGTTCCATGCCGGAGAAGAAGTAGATCCACTGCACTCCGGAAGCGAGGAGGAACGACGCGGGAGCGACGCCCATCAGCCGGTGAAACCTGACGCTTCGGTTCGGATACCAGCTGCTGCTGAGCCGATGCACGCAACGCCCAAGCGTCGCGAGCGATGTGGCCCCCAGCAGCAGGGCGATGATCTTCACCAGGGGCAGGGGGTCGGCGCGGAGCAGGCGGACCGGGAGCATGAGCACCACGATCCAGAGCGGGCTGGACGTGCCCATCACCGGCGGCTGGTCGAGATTGAATCGAAAGCCGTGCCCTTCGAGGAGGTGCAACGAGTAGCGAAGGTGGATGTAGGTGTCGTCGATATAGAACTGCCAAAACAGGACGCAATAGCCCGCGAGCAGCATCAGGCACACAGCGGCCGGGACGAGGCCCGTGACCGAGCCGTGGCTCGGTGCGGCGCGATCCTCGCAGCCGCGACCGGGCGCGACCTCGGCGCCGTGCCGGTCCGTCAGGCGATGCAACCGGGCCCTTCCTGCGATGCTCCGGGCTGCCGGAGCAGCGCCGCGAGCCGAGTCAGGCCCTCGAGGTCCGCGCGGCGGCCGGCGTGCGCGAGGCCGAGGAGATGCACGCCTTCGTAAATCCAGGCACCCGGCGGCCCGCCCGTGTAGCTCGAATCGGTAACGACCAGCACCTCCGCGAGCCGGCGGCGGACGGGCTCGCGCAAGAGGATGCGAACGCTGAGGTCGCTGCCAGCGAAGGCTCGAGGCGCACACGTTCCGCTAGCGCAGAGGAGGCGCATCGGGGGCCGGGGAAGAGATTCTCGGGCGGCGAGAATAGGCGAGAATCGTAGCATCCGCCCGTTGGTCGCTCGGCCGAGGGTCGGAGCGATGTCGATAGAGTAGTTTCGCTTTCCGATGCCCACCGCGATCACCGATCTCGACTTGGATCGCCCGCTGGCGAACCTCCGGCTGGGATCGCGCCACGATGCGTGTCTTCTGATTCTGCGCGTGGGCCGGCGCCCGGTGGGTCAGCTCCGCTTGCCCCTCGAGGCCGGCGAGATCGACGCGCCGGCGCTCGAGCGTGCATTGGTCCGGGCCTGCGGACTGCCCGTCTGGCAAGCGTGGATCGAGCGCTTCGTCGGCGCCTCTCCGCCGGCGACGCCGGTGCTTCCGGGGACGATCGCGGTCTGCACCAGGGAGCGGCCCGGACAGCTCGAGACCTGCCTGCAGAGCCTCGCCCGACTTCCCGACGACGGGCAGGAGATCCTGGTCGTCGACAGCGCGTCGCGCGACCAGGAGACCGCGAAGGTCGTCGCGCGTTTTCCGAGTGTCCGTTGCGTGCGCGCCGAGCGGCCAGGTCTCGATATCGCACGGAACCTGGCGCTCGAGTCGGCCCGGCACGAGCTGGTGGCGTTCGTCGACGACGACGCGACGGTCGAGGCGGAGTGGCTGCGCGCGCTGCTGGCCCCGTTCACCGAAGATGACGACTGCCTCGTGACCACCGGGCTCGTCCTGCCGGCCGAGCTCGAGAGTCCTGCCCAGGAGTTCTTCGAGCGGTACTTCGGTTTCGGCCGCGGCTTCGAGCCGAGGATCTTCGACCGCACGGCGGTCCGCTCGGAGCAGGCGTGGCGGTGCGGCGTCGGCGCCTCGATGGCGATGCGACGGGGGCCGGTCCTCGACCGGCTGGGCGGGTTCGACGAGGCGCTCGACGTCGGTACTCCGACGCGCGGCGGCGGCGACAACGACCTGTTCGCCCGCGCGCTCGCCGCGGGGTTTCGGATCCACTATCGGCCGGACGCGGTGGCGTGGCACCGGCACGGCGCGACGCTCGGCGGCCTCCATGCCAAGTTCTTCAATTACGGCGTCTCCTGGTTCGCCTTTCTCCGCCGCCGCGCGATGCGCGAAGGCCGGCGCGAGGCGTGGCGCGAGCTCACGGCCGCGCTCCCCCGGCAGGCCCGCCGCATCGGACGCTCCCTTCTCGGACGACCGGACTCCATCCCCGCATCGCTCCTCGCGTCGGAGCTCGCCGGCTGGCTCCTGGGGCCGATCGCCGACCTGCGTTCGCGCGGCGCGTCTCCGGTGCCGCGCGGCGATGTGCTCGAGCGGCGCTCGGAATCGGGGGCGCCGCGGCCGATCCACGGGGACGAGGCCACGGGCGAGGCCGGGACGACGCCCCCCCAGCTCGTCGAGCTCGACCTCCGAGCCGGATACGCGGCGGCGTGCCGGAGCCTCGAGACCGGTTTGGCCGCGGCGGCCCTCGTGCGGAGCGGCGAGGCGTTCGTCGGCCTCGTGGTGGGTGAGACGGAGAGTCGGCGGCTCGCCGCTCGCGACCTCGACCTCGCGCTGCGTGGAGAGCGGAGCTTCGACCTGCTCGCGGCCTGGTCGCACAACGGCGGGCTGCCCGGCGCGCTCGAGGCGCCAGGCTGGACGGCCGAGGCTCTGCGCTCGTGGCTCACCGGTGTGCTCGCCGAGGCCGACGGGCGGCCGGACAGCACTTACATGGAGCACTACTTGGCTGCGGAGGACCGCTATCGGCACCTCCAGGAGTGGATCCGTCGGCAGGAGGCCGACAAGGCGCAGCTCGAGCGCCTCGAGCGGCGCGCGCGCGCGGATGCGGAGCGGGCCGCCGCCGAGTTCGCCGGGCTGCTCCCCCGGCTGCACGCGCTGGAGACGCGCCAGGGCGAGCTGCGGGCGCAGCGGCAAGCGCTCGTCGAGCAGGTGCGTGCGCGAGCTGGAGTCGCCGGCCGGTGAAGCGACGTCCAGACCCCTCGCCGCGCGAGGTGACCGCCTGGGTCGGCGAGCTCGTGGCCGCGCGCCGCTGGCTCGCGGACCAGATCGTGGCCTGGACCGCAGCGAGCGCTCGCGACGCTCGCCGCGTCGCCGAGCAGCGCACCGCGCTCGACGGGCTGGAACGCTCGATCGAGTGGCACGAGAAAGAGATCGCGCGCGCGCACGCCGCTCTCGCGGCGAGCTCGTCTCCAGCCGACGAGCGCCCGCGGGGCAGTGTCGCCGGAGCCGCCGCGCTCGCCCCGGCAGTCAGCATCGTGACGCCGTTCTTCGACGCCGGCGCGCGCTTCGCCCTGACCGCGGCCTCTGTGCTCGCGCAATCGCTCACTCGCTGGGAGTGGATCATCGTCAACGACGGCTCCACGGATCCGGACTCGCTCCGGGAGCTGGAGCGAGTGAGCGCGATGGACGACAGGATTCGCGTCCTCGACCACCGCGAGAACCGCGGCGTGGGTGCCGCCCGCAATACCGGCTTCGCCGCCGCGCGGGCGCCCTACGTGCTCCAGATCGATGCCGACGATCAGCTCGAGCCAACGGCGGCGGAGAAGTGGCTCTGGTACCTGCACACCCATCCCGAGGCGGGCTTCGTCAACGGCCACACGATCTGCCACGGCGCGATCGAAGGGATCTGGACGCAAGGCTTCGAGCAGGCGGAGAAGTTCCTCGAGCGCAATTTCGTCGGTGGCCGCGGCATGGTTCGGCGGAGCGTTCACGAGGCCGCCGGCGGCTACGACCCGGCGATGCCGCTCGCGCTCGAGGACTGGGACTTCTGGCTGCGCTGCGCCGACGCCGGCCACTGGGGCGTGACGCTCGACGAGGCGTTCGACTGGCAGCACCGGCGGGGCACCGATGCCGAACAGTGGCCGGACTGGGACGGCGGCGAGCGCCAGGCTGCCGCCCGCGCGTCGATCCTCGCGCGCTACCCACGTCTGGTGGCGAACGGCATGCCGCGAATCGCTCGCGGGTGGCCGCAGCCGTACGAGCCCGTGAGCTTCGAGGCGCCTTGCGCCAACTCGCTCGCGCGGAGCCGTCCGCGCCTGCTGCTCGTCGTCGCCTGGATGGCCCTGGGCGGGACGGACCGGTTCAATCTGGATCTCATCGACGTGCTCACCGAGCGCGGCTGGGACGTCACGGTCGCGACCACCCTGCGCAGCGCCGACGAGTGGCGAGCGGAGTATCGACGCCGGACCCCCGACGTTTTCATGCTCCATCGTTTCCTCGAGCCGAACGCGTATCCGGCTTTTCTGCGCTACCTGATCGAGTCCCGCCACCCGCGGGCGGTCGTCGTCTCGCACAGCGAGCTCGGCTATCAGCTGCTGCCGACCTTGCGGGCGTCGTGCCCGGAAGTGGCCTTCATGGATTACCTCCACATCCTCGAGCCGGACTGGAAGAGCGGTGGCTATCCGCGCATGTCGACGCTCTTCCATCGCCAGCTCGATCTGACGCTGGTCTTGAGCGAGTCGTTGCGGAGTTGGATGATCGAGCAGGGCGCCGAGCCGGAGCGGATCGAGCTCCTGCGCACCGCGGTCGACAGTGACCTCTTCCGCCCCGACCCCGTCCGGCGCCGAGCCGTCCGTGCACGGCTCGGCATCGACGAGCGGCGCCTGACCGTGCTCTTCGCTGGCCGCCTCTGCGAGCAGAAGCGGCCGCTCGTCGTGGCGCGCACGTTCGAACGCCTGCGAGCTCGCGGCGTCGAGTTCACCGCACTCGTCGCGGGCGAGGGCGAGTTGCGGGAGCAGCTCGAGCGGTACCTCTCGGAGCACGATCTCGGCCGCGAGGTCCGCCTGCTCGGCGCGTTGCCGAGCGACGAGATGGCCGCCACGATGGCGGCCAGCGATCTCTTCTTCCTGCCCTCGGAGCGCGAGGGCATCGCGCTCAGCCTGATCGAGGCAATGGCGACCGGACTGGCGGTCGTCGCGACCGATGTCGGCGGCCAGCGCGAGCTGGTCACCGACGGGGCCGGAGTCCTGCTGCCGATGGGCGAGGACGCCGCAACGATCGAGCGCTACGCGGAAGAGCTCGAACGACTCGGCCGCGCGCCGGAGGTCCGCGAGGCGATGGGGCGCGCGGCGCGCGCCCGCGTGGTGGAGGAATGGTCCCCCGCGGCCCTCGGACAACGGTTCGAAGCGGCCGTCGAACGCGCGCGCGAGCTGGCCGCGGTAGCCCCGCGTCCGGCGCTCGATCGCGTTTTCGCCGAGCGGACAGCCGAGCTCGCGGTCGAGTTCATGCGCCTCAACGAGCTCTGCGACGCACTCTGGCTCGAACGTGTCGCGCGCGAGCGGCTCGCCGCCCCGGCCGCCGCCGCGGTGCGCTCTCCAGAGCTGCCTGCCCCCGCAGCAGCGGCGGCGGCGTCGCCGGGTGCGCAGCGCGGCGCCGGAGCGGTCCTCTTCGGTTTGCTCAAGCGGATGAGCGAGCCGCTCTACGTCTGGGGGATCCGCAACGGCTGGTCCTGGCTGCTGCCCCTGAAGGAGCGTGTGAAATCGCGAATGCTGGCCCGTTCGTGAGCGCTGTCGAAGGCGGGCCCGGAGCGGTAGCGATGCGCGCGAGCTCGTCTCCGAGACCGGGGGAGCGCCTGCTCCGTGAGCTGCGGTCGGGGCGTCACCCGGCTGCGGCCGCAACGTTCTTCGCGTTGGCGATCCACCTGCTGGCCTACCGGATCGCGCTGGGCTGGGAGCTCGCCCAGGAAAGCAGCCTTCGAACCTCCGGCATGCTGGGTTGGAGCGAGCGGCTGCCGGTCGTGCGTACCGTGGGGGCCGGTCTGCGCGACCTGCCGCTCCTGTTCGGCTTGGCGGGCCTCGTCGCGCTCGCGAGCTGGGCGGGACGCGAGGCCTCTCGAACGGTGCGGATCGCCGGCGGCGCGGCGTTGCTGGCGCTGCTGCTGGCCGTTGGGATCGCCAGCGCCGCCAACCTGCGCATGGTGGTTGTGCTGGGGGCCGGCCTCAACCTGCCGGCGATCTTCGAGGCGGGAACCATCTTCACCGGCGGTGACGTGGATGATTTCGTGGGGCTTTGGGACTTGCTTCTCGCCGTCTCGCCCCCCGTCCTCTATCTCGTTCTGCTTCGCGTTTGTTCGCGTCTGCCCCGAGCCGTCTGGACGGCGACGCGCAGGACGATGATCCTCGGCCTCGGCGTCCTGGCCACGGCACCTGGGCCCAGCCGCGACCAGTTCGCGGTCTTCGTGCGCGACCACCCGCTGCAGGTCATCGCCCAGCAATTCGTCTCGGCGCAGTTCCGGAGCGCCGAGGCGCTCGAGCCGCTCGCCAGAGCCTCCCGAGGCCGCGAGGGTTTCATCGACCCGGCGCTCGTCGAGGGTCGACGAGCCGACGCCATGCCGGGCGCCCAGGTCGAACCCGGGGCGAGCGTCCTCCTGATCGTGCTCGAGAGCGTTGCCCTGCCCCAGCTCTCCTCGGTCGCCGCCGATGGGTCGGAACCGATGCCGTTCCTGCGCCGGCTCCTCGAGACGGGCTGGCAGCTCGGCGAGCACCGGACCGCGTCGAACTCCAGCGACGGCGCGGCGTTCGGGATGTTCACCGGTCTCTACGATCCGCCGAACACGCCGATGGCGGTCACCAGCGCGCGCTTGCGGGCGCCGGCGATCTGGAGCCGCATCGGCGTCCGCGAAGCATTCCTGATCACCTCCGCGAGGCTGGACGGCTACTTCCCACTGGGGCTGGCACGCAACGACGGCCTGAAGGAGATCGAGGACTACTTCACGCTCGACTCGAACCATCTACGGCCTCACCCGGAGTCGTCTCGCAACGAACGCGACGCCGTCGAGGCGCTCGTCGAGCGAATCGGACGCACGCGGGGCCGGAGGTTCTTCGGCACCTACTGGGCCGATGCCGCACACCTGCCGTACTTCGATCACGACCCGACCCGGCGCTGGATCGCGGATCCGACCGACGATCGCGAGCGCTACCTCAACTGTCTACGCGTGGTCGACGAGGCTTTGCGCCGGACGGTAGAGGCGCTCCGCGCCGCCGGGCACGGCGACGACACGCTGCTCGTCGTCGTCTCCGACCACGGCGAGGCTTTCGGGGAGCACGGCAGCTTCGCGCACCGCTCGGCCTGGGAGGAGGTGCTTCGAGTTCCAGCGCTCCTCTGGCAGCCGCGCTGGTTCTCTCCGCGGAACGACCAGCGCGTGACTTCCCACGTCGATCTCCTCCCCACGCTCCTCGACGCTCTCGGTGTCCCGTTCGACCCGCTCGACTACCAGGGCGAGTCGCTCCTCGCCGATCGGCTTCGGCGACGCTACGTCTTCGCGAGCGGCAGAGAGGGAACCGCCGTCTCGTGGGGCCGGGAGCGCCGGAAGCTGGTCTGGCGGTGGGTCGAGGGCAGCTGCACGACTTTCGATCTCGTGGGCGATCCCACCGAGAGCCGTCCGGCGCCCTGCCTCGCCGAAGATCCTCAGTGGACCGCGACGAAGCGCTTCGTCGTCTCCCAGCGCGGCCTGCTCGGCCGTGTCGCGGCGCGGGACCGGTTGCGCGCCGAGCCATGAGCTTGGCCCGTGCCCAGGCCGGTCGCGGGCCGGCGATCGTCGCGGCGGTCGTCTCGGCGCTGTTCCTCGTACTCGCTTGGCGCCAGTCTGGGAAGCCGCTGCAGCTCGACTCGGTTGATCTGCCGTACGTGGCGCGATCGATCGCGGCCGGAGACGGGCCGCGGCTCGATCGCGGTCTTCAGGCGGAGCCCTGGACCGGGTTGTTCTTCTCGCCGCTGCTCGCTTACTTGTTGGGCGGTGCGTTCGAGCTCTTCGGCAGCACCGCGCGAACGGCGCAGCTGCTCGGCGCTGCAGCCACGGTCGCCGCAGCGATCACCACCGTCGGCACGGTGCGAAACCTGCTCGGCGAGCGCGCCGGCCGGAACGCGTGCCTCGCCTTCCCGGCGCTCTACCTGCTCCAGCCGTACACGCTACAGACCTCCGCCGTTCCCGCGCCCGACACGGTCCTCGCGGTGCCACTCTTCGCCGGGCTCCTGCTCTCGGTCGTGCGCTTGGCGTGGCGCGCCGGAGCGCCGCGCACCGACGCGCCCTCGGCGCTCGAGCAGGCCGCACCGGCCGTGTTGCTCACGCTGTTGTTCTGGACCGGGCCGGCCCAGGCCTTCGTGGGCCTACTCGCGGGCGTCGTGTTGCTGCCCTGCTGGGGCTGGTCCCGTTCGGCTCGCTTCTGGGGCGTCACCATCCTGGCGGCCGCCGAGGCGTACGTCGTGAGCTCGATCGCTTTCGAGCTGGCCTCGGGCACGAGCGTGACCGAAGCTGCGGCCGGCTTCCGACGAGCGATCGAGGGTGTGCCCCGCTGCTTCGCTTTCGACGGCGGCGTGATCCGTTCCCTCGCGGCGAACGGGGCCGTCTCGGTCCCCTTCCACCTGCGCTGGACCGGTCTTCTTCCCTGGGTCGCGCTCGCCTTCGTGGCGGTCGAGCCCCGGCATCTCGGCCCCGAACGCGAGGCGGCCACCCGGACACTGCGCTGTCTCGTCGCGCTGCTGTTGGCGTCGACAGCGTTCGCGCTCGGGTGCACGAAGGGCTCTTACGCCACCGTGCCCTTTCTGCCGATCGCGCCGTTCCACGCCCTCGCGATGCTGCCGGTGGCGCTGCTCGCCGCTCCGCGCGAGGGCAACCCGCCAAGCGGGCGTGTGATTCTGCTCGCGGCGACGGCGGCAGGCTTCGGGTTCTTCCTCGTGGGGGCGCTCGTCGTCAAGGAGCAGATCTTGTGGCACGGAAACGTCACCGGCGCAACGCTGTATCCGCAGGCTCTCGCGCTCGTCTTGCCGGGGCTGCTCGCAGCGGTCGCGCTCGGCGCCGCGCGGCGTTGCCGAGGTCCGGTCCCAGGGCAGCTCCTCGTCGTCGCGATCGTTTCCCACCTCGGCGCGCAGAGCGGGATCGCGCTCGCGCAGAGCGGCGCCACTCACTCGACTTCGTTCAACTACGGCCAAACGGGGCTCGCCGAGGTGGTTTCGTACCTCCGCCGGGAAGCCGGCCCCGAAGACGGGATCCTCTGCATGAAGGACGTTGCCTACGCACTCGAGCGTCCGTTCTGGGACAGTTTCCCGGCTTTCTCGTCGGAGGAAGGCGAACGGGAGACTCTCCGCCTGCTCGAGCGGAAGCCGATTCGTTTCGCGGTCTTCACGACCCGCTTCGGTCAGGATGTGCTCGCCGGCAAGCCCGAGCTCGAACAGTGGCTCCTGAAGCACAGCCGCTCGAGTCGAAGCTTCGGCGATTACCGCGTCTTCGAGCTGCCGCGGCCCGACCCGCAGGCCAGCGGAGCCCCACGGGCAGCAACGCCGGGCGTCGGCTAGCTTGACCGCCGCGCAGGGCTGAAGGAGAGGTCACGAGGACCGGGCTCGTGCGGGAGTAGATCGCGCCGAGCGCCGATGCGACTCCGGCGAGCAGTTCCGAGCTGGCAGGTGACAGCTAACGGGCGCTGTCCTACACTGCCGCCGAGCGCGGCGACGCGAGCCTTCGCGACTCGGATCCGGCGCCGGCCTCGTCGGACGGCGTTTGCCGGGAGGTGCGCATGTACCTGCGGTTCGTGCGACTCAAGGTGCGCGAGGGCGCGGAGGCGAAGTTCGTGGCCTTCTACCGCCGGCGCGCCATCCCCGCTCTCGAAGCCACGCCCGGGTGCCTGTTCGTCGGTCTGCTGAGCCCGTGGCGCGGCGAGGAGTACCAATCGCTCACCATCTGGAGCTCCGCCGAGGACGCCGAGAAGTACGAGGAGAGCGGGCTCTACCACCGGCTGTTGCGCGAGTCCGAAGCGATGCTCTCGGCGACGACGCGCTGGCGGATCCGGCTCGCCAAGGATCCGCTCGAGACCGCGGAGCTCGAACGG
>Ga0209640_10003122_pt1 | contig 14506 bp, 9 predicted proteins | sample RifCSP10_1_FD_184018 | JGI IMG/M metagenome (GOLD analysis project Ga0209640, IMG submission 184018) | Soil microbial communities from Rifle, Colorado - Rifle CSP2_sed 10_1 (SPAdes) (version 2) | ecosystem: Environmental > Terrestrial > Deep subsurface > Rock core/Sediment | place: Rifle...
GAGGGGCTGTCGGTGGCGCGCCAGCAGGTCGAGAACGGCGCGCAGATGATCGACATCAACATGGACGAGGCGATGCTCGATTCGAAGGCCGCAATGGCGACCTTCCTTAAGCTCATCGCCGCCGAGCCCGACATCTCGCGCGTGCCGGTGATGATCGACTCCTCGAAATGGGAGGTGATCGAGGCGGGCCTGAAATGCGTGCAGGGCAAGTGTGTCGTCAACTCGATCAGCATGAAGGAAGGCGTGGACGAGTTCGTGCGGCACGCGAAGCTCGCGCGCCGCTACGGAGCGGCGGTCATCGTGATGTCGTTCGACGAGAAGGGGCAGGCCGACACGCTTGCGCGCCGGGTCGACATCGCCAAGCATGCCTACCATATCCTGGTCGATGAGCTCGGTTTTCCGCCGGAGGACGTGATTATCGATCCCAACATCTTCGCGATCGCGACCGGCATCGAGGAGCACGCCAACTACGGCAAGGACTTCATCGAGGCGACCCGCATCATCCGCCAGACGCTGCCGTACGCGAAGGTGAGCGGCGGGCTCTCGAACATTTCGTTCTCGTTCCGCGGCAACGATGCGGTGCGCGAGGCGATCCACACGGCTTTCCTCTACCACGCGATCAAGGCGGGGCTCACCATGGCGATCGTCAACGCCGGGCAGCTCGGGGTGTACGAGGAAATCCCCAAGGACCTGCTGGAACGGGTCGAGGACATCATCTTCAACCGCCGCCCGGATGCCGCCGAGCGCATGGTGGCGTTTGCCGAGACCGTGAAAGGCAAGGGCCGCGAGCAGGTGGAAGACCTCGAGTGGCGCAAGGGCACGGTCGAGAAGCGCCTGACCCACGCGCTGGTGCGAGGAATCTCCGACTGGGTCGTCGCGGACACCGAGGAGGCGCGGCTCAAGTTCGAACGCCCGATCCAGGTGATCGAAGGCCCGCTCATGGACGGCATGAACGTGGTGGGCGATCTCTTCGGCTCGGGCAAGATGTTCCTGCCGCAGGTGGTGAAAAGCGCGCGCGTCATGAAGCAGGCCGTGGCACACCTCGTGCCCTTCATCGAAGCCGAGAAGGCGAAGTCGGGCGACATCAGGGCGAAGGGCAAGATCGTGCTCGCCACGGTGAAAGGCGACGTGCACGACATCGGCAAGAACATCGTGGGGGTGGTGCTCCAGTGCAACAACTACGAAGTCGTGAACCTCGGCGTGATGGTGCCGTGGAAGAAGATCGCGGAGGTCGCGCGCGAGGAAAAAGCCGATATCATCGGGCTCTCGGGACTGATCACGCCTTCGCTCGAAGAGATGGCGCACAACGCGCGCGAGATGGAGCGCGAAGCGTTCACCTTGCCGCTGCTGATCGGCGGCGCAACGACCTCGCGCGTGCATACCGCTGTCAAGATCGCCCCTCATTACCACGGGCCGGTGATCTGGGTGCCGGACGCTTCGCGCAGCGTCAGCGTCTGCAGCAATCTGCTCTCGGACGAGCTGCGGCCGGGTTATCTCAACGACGTGAAAGCCGAGTACGAACGCATCCGGCGCCAGCACGAGGGCAAACAGGGCCCGGAGCTGATCCCCTTGGCGCGGGCGCGCGCGAACGCCCTTAAGACCGACTGGACCGAGTACGTGCCGCCCAAGCCCGAGATGTTCGGGGTGCGGCTCTTGAGGAACTACGATCTCGCCGAGATCGCGCAGTGCATCGACTGGGGTCCGTTCTTCCAGACCTGGGAGCTGTCGGGCCCGTACCCCGCGATTCTGGACGATGCCGTGGTGGGCGAGGCTGCGCGCAAAGTGCTAGCCGAGGGACGGTCAATGCTGAAAAAAATCATCGAGGGCCGCTGGCTCACGGCGAGCGGCGTGTTCGGGCTCTTTCCGGCGGCGAGCGTCGAGTCCGACGACATCGAGATCTATAGCGATGAAACGCGCGAGCGCGTGCTGATGACGTGGCACAACCTGCGCCAGCAGAACGTGAAACCGGCCGGGAATCCCAATCTGTGCCTGGCGGACTTCATCGCGCCCAAAGGGGCGGACGTCGCGGACTACATCGGGGCATTCGCGGTGACTGCCGGGATCGGGATCGAGAAAAAGCTTGCGGAGTTCGAACGGCAGCACGACGACTACTCCTCCATCATGCTGAAAGCGCTCGCAGACCGGCTGGCGGAAGCGTTTACCGAACTCCTGCACAAACGCGTGCGCCGCGAGTTCTGGGGCTATGCGCGCGAGGAGAACCTCGACAACGATGCGCTGATCGCGGAGAAGTACCGCGGCATACGACCCGCGCCAGGCTATCCGGCGTGTCCCGACCACACCGCGAAAGCGGGGCTATTTGACATGTTGGGCTGCGAGAAGGCCGGGATACGCCTCACCGAGAGCTACGCCATGGATCCCGCCTCGTCGGTGAGCGGCTTCTATTTCGCGCACCCGCGGTCGCGCTACTTCGCCGTCGGCAAGGTCGCCCGCGACCAGGTCGAGGACTACGTGCGGCGCACCGGCATGCCGCTCGCGGAAGCCGAACGCTGGCTCGCGCCGAACCTGGGCTACGACAGGTGAGTGCGCCCGTGACAAGCAGGGATGGAAAGCGTGATCTGTGATCCGTGATCCGACCAAGCCAGAAGAGCATTACGGATCTTGTCCGATCACGGCTCACGGCTCACGGATCACCCACGCGGAACGCTACCTCGCCCTGGCGCACCTCGGCCGCAACGAGTGGTGGCGTTACGTGCTGGGCGTCATCGCGATCCTGTTTTCGTGGTTGATTCTTGGCTGGATGCCGTACGCGCTGGTCGTAATGGAAGGCGGCGACGGGCTGCTGATAAGGTTTATCGCCGTCAACTTCAGCATCATCATGATGCTCGGGGGTCTCACGGTGGCGGTGAAATTCATACACCGCCGTCCGCTGATGACTTTGGTCACGGGCGAGCGCGGCATCGACTGGGGACGCATCGCGCGCGCTGCGCTGGTGTGGGCGGTGATCGGGCTCGCCACCGTTCTCGCGGAGCACCTGCTTTACCCGGAACGCTACCTCCTGAGTTTCATGGCGGAGCGCTTCGTCCCGTTCGCGGCGGTCGCCCTGCTGCTCACTCCGCTGCAGACGGCAACCGAGGAGCTCGTGTTCCGCGGCTACGTGATGCAGGGCATGGCGCTCGTCGTGAAACGGCCCGCCGCGGTTGCGGTCGCGAGCGCGATCATCTTTACGCTTCCCCATCTCCTGAATCCCGAGGTGCAGCAGCACGGCGTGGTGCTCATGGGCGCGAGTTATTTCGTGATCGGCCTGCTGCTCGCCGCGGTCGTGCTGCGGGACGGGCGCCTCGAACTCGCGATCGGCCTGCACGCCGCGAACAACCTGCTGCTCGTGCTGGTCGCGAACTACGAAGGCTCGGTGCTCGCCAGCGAATCGATCTTCACGGCGCGCGAACTGGACCCCGCGTATGCGCTCGCCACGCTCTCGATCGGCGCGCTGCTGTTCTACGCCTGGTTTTTCTGCCGGGGCCGGAGCGTCGACGCGGCGGCGTAATCCGTCCATATCTACGCAGCGGAGTTTTTCGTATACAGTACGCGCTTCAGATTGAGTCATTCGGAGGCGCGATATGAGACGCTCGTATAGTGCGATAGGCGCGGTGGCGTTCGCATTTCTGTTGATTCTGCTGATTGCGCCGGCAAGCTTTGGGCAGAGCAGCGCGGGCGCGTCGATCCGCGTGGCACTCAAGGGCCATGATCCGGTTGCTTACTTTACCGAGAAGCGCCCCGTCAGGGGAGCGCCGGATATCAGCTACGACTGGGATGGCGCCCGCTACCTGTTTTCGAGCACCAAGCATCGAAGTGCATTTGTCGCAGATCCGGACCGCTACGCACCGCGCTACGGTGGCTACTGCGCCGGTGGCATGTCCCTGGGAAGGAAAGCCGAGGCCGATCCCAAACTCTGGAAGGTGGTGGACGGCAAGTTGTACGTATTCGCTTCCACCCGGGCCAAGGAAACCCTCCAAAAGGATCCGGCGGGCACGATTGAGCGGGGAGGCAGGAACTGGAAGCAGTTGAAATGATCATGTCGGATGAGACCGCCGCGCGGCGCAACCTGTTCCGCTGTCACAAGCCGGCTTTGCGCAGGCCCGCCTGGATCTTAGTCCGGTGCGCGGGGTTGATGAAGCGCGAGCCGAACACCTCGACCTGAAAAAATGGACTGAGCGCGCGTACGCGTTCCGCTGCCCGCCGGGCATCCTCCATTTCCCCGAGTTGAGCGAGCGATGCCGCGCGCACGGCGTGGAGAAATACGTTTTCGGGCGCGCGCGCCAGGACCGCATCAGCAAGCGCGAGCGCTTCCCGGTGGCGCTCCGCGATGTAGTATGCAAGCGCGAAGCCCACTGCGGAACCGGGTTCCGGCCGCGGATTGAAGCGCAGGGCGGTTTCCTTCGCCGCAATGGCTTCCTCGATTTTCCCCAGCCAGAGCAGTACGGCGCCGCGGGTATCGTATGACAGGTAGTCGCTCGGGTTGAGTTCGAGCGCGCGATCGGCCGCTCTCAGAGCTTCGTCGAGTCTCTGGGAAAGAGCGTAGGTGGCGGCGAGAGACGCATACGCGCGGGCGTGGGCGCCAGGATCGTCGAGCGCGAGGGCGCGTTTGGCAAGAGACTCGCTGCGGCGCACGGCCTCCTCCATGTCCTCGACCCACCCAAAGGCCGCGCGATAATACTCGGCGGTTGACAGGACCACATAGGCCTCGGCATATTGCGGCGCGAGCTGGATCGCTTTTTCCAGCAACGCCCGCGCTTCGAGGTTAGCACTGCGCTCGACACGATTCAGGAGCGCCCGGGCACGCAACACCAAGTCGTACGCTTCAAGGCTGTCCGTCGGCTTCGCGATTGCGCGTTTCTGCTCGAGGCGGGTGAGCTTGACGGCCAGCGCACCGACGATATTGGTGACGATCCGGTCCTGAATTTCGAAAACCTTCCCGATGTCGTCCTCATAGCGATCGGACCACAGCAGCGTTCCCGTGCGGGCGTCGCTCAACTGGACCGACACGCGCAGCCTCGCCGCCAACAGACGCACGCTCCCCTGCACGATATAACGGACGCCAAGCTCGCGGACGATCTCCTCATTGGCGGGGTTGCGGTCCTTGTATGGCCGTACCGCGTTATAAGCCGTGACCTGGGTGCCGGAAAACCTCCCCAGGGCGTTGATGACGTCTTCCGTGATGCCGTCGCTGAAGTAGTCGCGCTGCGCGTCGCCGCTCTGATTTGAAAACGGCAGCACCGCGATGGTGGCCCGCGCCGACTTGCCGGTCTGTTGCCCGCCTACCCGTGACGCCAACCCCTGCAAACCGAGTTTTTGCGGCAGGTCTGTGACTATCGCCAATACTCCAGCAGCCAAGGTGCCGGCGATGATGACTGAAGCGAGGATGCGTTGGCGCCGCCGCCGTGCACGCACGGCCTCAGGCGGCATGCCTGCTTCGGGCGCGGGGCCGCCCCGTTCGCTCAGGTCGACGTCGTACACATGAATCGGTCGCGCGATGTTCTTGACCGCATGCTCGCCACGGTCGATAAAGCGCTGCCCGACTCTGTCGCGCACCTGCTCGTGGGCGCTGGCGGAGAGCGTGATGCCGCCGGGGCGACACAGGCCTTCAAGCCGTGCGGCGATATTGACGCCGTCCCCGAATACGTCATCCCCCTGACGGATGACATCGCCCAGATTGATGCCGATGCGGAAAAGGATGCGTTGCCCGGGAGATTCGCCGGCGTTGCGCGACGCCATTTCGACCTGAACCTCCGCGGCGCACCTCACGGCAGCGACCACGCTCGGAAATTCGGCGAGCAGGCCGTCGCCGGTGGTCTTGAAGACGCGCCCGCCGTGGGCTGCGATGGGAGGATTGACCACCTCGGTAAGCAGACGATTCAGCCGGGCGAGTGTGCCTTCTTCGTCAGCGCTCATGCTGCGGCTGAAACCAACCATGTCCGCGGCCAGAATGGCGGCGAGATGGCGCTCGAGATTGTCAGGCTGCATGGGCCGGGGGGTGACTGCTCTACGGTATGGAGGCGGGAACGGCCGTCCGGCGCATCGCAGCGTGCGACTCGCGACAGACGCCCTATTCTACTGCGGGCACGCGGTGCGGATTGACCATGGCGGCGCAGGCAAGCGAACGCACCGCAACCCGCCGATCGGGAACCTGGCGGATTATGTCATCGACAAGCTCGGGCCCGTTAGCCGTACAGAGTTGCCGATCGACTACTTGCCTTGGATTAACAGGTGGAGATGTTTGCCGAATTCCGTGTTGTCCTGGTAGCCGCGGAACAGTTCCGCCCCGGGACCGATGGCGCCGACGACGACGGGCTCCGGCGTATGGCCTGATGTGCCCCAGTAATAGCCGGTCTGGCGCGCGATCATTCTGCCCAGGACGTTCTGGGTGAGAGCGCCGAAGTTGCGGTCGAGCGGCCGCCTGCGCAGGATCAGCTCCCGCAGGTCGGGATCGAGCCTGAAGCCGGGGAGGTGTTTCGCCAGCAGCTCATCCAGCCTTTCCCCCGCGGCTTTCGCACCGAGCCTTTCACTGAAGGCACTGAGCGATATCGAGATGCGCCCGATCATGCGCAGGTGCTCGGCGGTCGGGCTGAAACGGTTCTCCCACGTGAGCTTGGTGAGATCCTTCAGGGCATCCGTGATGGAAAACCCCCCGGTCTCGTGGTCGCCGGTGACGATCACCAGGGTGTCCGGGTTGTGGCGCTGGAACTCGAGCGCGACTTTGACGGCATCGTCGAAGGCCCACAACGCGCGCATGAGCGATGCCGCATCGTTGTGATGGCCGGCGGAATCGACGTTCTCGTTTTCGACCAGGAGCACGAAACCGTGGGGGCCGTTCTGCGACAGCGCTTTGAGCGCGGCCGCCGCCAACTCGGCAGTCGTGGGCTCGACTTCCGGATTGCGATCGAGTTCGAACTGCATGTCTTCCGCGGCAAACAGGCCGAGGAGTTTCGATCGCGTCGCGGCTTTGAGCTCTGCTGTGTTTGACGCCAGCTCGTAGCCCTTCGCGCGGAACGCTGCGATCACGTCTTTCCCGTCCTTCCGCTTGCCTCCGCGGGCGCCCGCCGGAAGGAAATAATCAGCGCCGCCGCCGAGCAGGACGTCCGGTTCGAGTTGAAGATACTGATCGACAAGCGCCTCGGAATTCCAGCGCGATTTCGCATGCAGGCTGAATGCCGCGGGAGTGGCATCGTAGACTCTCGCCGTAGTCACCAGCCCAATGCGCTTGCCATTGGCCTTGGCGACTTCCATCAGCGTCGGGAGCGGCGTGCCGTTCGGTGTGACGGAGAGCGCGCCGTTCTCGACCTGAATTCCGGTGGACATCGCGGAAGCCGCCGCCGCCGAGTCAGTCACGATGGCGTTGGCCGAATGCGTTCTGAGAAGTCCGACGCTGCCCTTCCTGAACACGGTATCGGTCGACGCGAACGGCTGCTGACGCAGGATGAGGCTGGAATACCTGCCGAAGTCCCACTGGGTGGCCGCGGCGCCGTCGGCCAGCATGATGATGATGTTTCTCGGCTGCTGTGCCGCCAGCGCGCCCGTGATACCTGCAACCGCGTGCGCCGTGACGACAAGCACCGCGAGTGCGAGGTTGATGGCGGCCGACCGGGAAAGCGACGCGAACAAGCGCTTGTGCAGAGGTCGAATGGCCACGGGGCTCCTCGTTTCGGTGCGCCTATTGTAGCGGCCCCGCCGCACCGGAACGCTGGTGTCACGCGCGCGTCGTGGTGAAGGCGCTACAATCCCGACCCGCACAACGAAAACTCATCCCTCCTGACGGCACCCCCGGTCAAGTCCGGCGCTCGGCAGGCGGTGCGCTCTCATGCACATTCACATCCTCGGCATCTGCGGCACGTTCATGGGTGGCCTGGCGGTGCTCGCGCGCGCGGCCGGCCACCGCGTCACGGGCTGCGATGCCGGCGTCTATCCGCCGATGAGCGATCAACTCGCTGCCCTCGGCATCGAGTTGATTGACGGATGGAACCCCGATCAGATCGCGCTACAGCCCGATGTTTTCGTGGTTGGGAACGTCGTGACGCGAGGAAATCCGCTCATGGAGAAAATCCTCGATCGCGGATTTCCTTACGTTTCCGGTCCGCAGTGGTTGCGGGAAAATGTGCTCGCGGGAAAGTGGGTGCTCGCGGTCGCGGGTACCCATGGAAAGACCACCACCAGCGCGATGTTGGCGTGGATACTGGAGGAATCCGGGCTGGCGCCCGGATTCCTTATAGGGGGAATTCCGAGGAATTTCGGTATCTCGGCGCGCCTTGGCGGAGGGTGGGTTCGCGCTGATTCCGACACGGCAAGAACCCCGATACGTATCCCCGGTCTCGCGCAGCGAGACATTAAGGGCGAAACGCCTGGCGTTTCGCCCTTCGTCATCGAGGCCGACGAGTACGACACGGCGTTCTTCGACAAGCGCTCGAAGTTCGTCCACTACCAGCCGCGCACGGCAGTGCTCAACAATCTCGAATTCGATCACGCCGACATCTTTCCCGACCTCGCCGCGATCGAGACCCAGTTCCACCATTTCGTGCGCACCGTCCCCGGCAACGGGCTCATCGTCGCGAACGGCGCCGACGCGGCGCTGGAACGCGTGCTGGCGCGTGGCTGCTGGACACCGGTCGAGCGGTTTCTGGCGGTTGACGGCTGGCAGGTGGGTGCGCAGGAAGCAAACGGATTTGAAGTGCTGCTGAAAGGCGTGCCGCAGGGCGCCGTGAAATGGAGTCTCACCGGCGCCCATAACCAGGCCAACGCGCTGGCGGCGATTGCAGCGGCGCGGCATTGTGGCGTGCCTGCGGCAGCGGCAATCGCAGCGCTCGGGCGGTTTGCAAACGTGAAGCGCCGCATGGAAGTGCGCGGCGTGGTGCGCGAGATCACGGTCTACGACGATTTTGCCCACCATCCGACAGCAATCGAAACCACGCTTGCCGGCCTGCGCGGGAAAGTCGGCAACCGGCGCATACTTGCGGTGCTCGAACCACGCTCCAATACGATGAAGCTCGGCGCGATGAAGGATAAGCTCGCCGCAAGCCTCGCCGCGGCCGACCTGGCGTTCTGCTACACGAACGGCCTCGCGTGGGACGCGGCCGCCGTGCTCGCGCCGCTCGGCCCCAGGGCGGTGACCTGTGGCGACATCGACCAGCTGGCGGCGCGGATCGCGGGCGCGGCGCGCCCAGGCGATCACGTGGTGATCATGAGCAACGGCGCCTTCGGTGGCATCCACGAAAAACTCCTGGCGAAGCTCGCCAGGAGTTTTTAACGGGAGACCACATAGGATTCAGGGTCTGCGGCGGTGGGCGGCAGAGCGCACCGTACCCGCGGTTTGAGCCGCTCACGGCGGCAAATTGGAAGCAACGAATGGCCAGCATACTCGAGCGCGATACATTGAATGCATTCTGCCGGCACACGCACGTCGCCGTGCGCGGCTCGGGGCGGGGTGCGCTTGCCGGTCTCACCTTCGGCGTGAAGGACATCTACGACATCGCCGGGCACAGGACCGGCTTTGGCAGTCCCGACTGGCTGCGCACGCATGAGGCTGCAGCGCGCACCGCGCCGGTGGTGCAACAACTCCTGGATGCCGGCGCGGACGTAGTCGGCAAGACGCAAACCGACGAACTCACCTACAGCTTGCAGGGCGAGAACGCGCATTACGGCACGCCGGTCAACGTCAATGCGCCAGGCCGGATTCCAGGGGGTTCCTCCAGCGGTTCGGCGGCAGCGGTCGCAGGAGGTTTATGCGATTTTGCATTGGGCAGCGACACCGGCGGGTCGGTGCGCGCGCCCGCGAGCTTCTGCGGCGTCTACGGTATCCGCCCGACGCATGGGCGGATTTCACTCGAAGGCGCGTGCCCGCTCGCGGCATCGTTCGACACCTGCGGCTGGTTCGCGCGCGATGCTGGGCTGCTGGAACGCGTCGGCCATGTTCTTTTCCGGGAAACAACGGCAGAGACGCCGCGGCGGTTGCTGTTCGCGCAGGATGCGTTCTCGTTGGCGGGAGAGGATGTCAGGCGCGCCCTGGAGCCGGCCCTGACGCGGGTGCGCGCCGTCCTGGGCGAATCGCAGCCGGTGACGGTGGCCGCGGATGGTCTCGCACAATGGTTTCAGGTGTTCCGCGTGCTGCAGGGCGCCGAAGTCTGGGCTCAGCACGGTGCATGGGTGACGAGCGTGAAACCGCAGCTTGGCCCGGGGGTGCGGCAGCGCATCGAATGGACGGCGACGATCGATCCTGCCGAGATTCCACCCGCGAAAGCGAAGCGCGAGGAAATCACCCTGCGCATGGAGGGCATGCTCGCCGATGGCGCGGTCCTGATGTTGCCCACATTGCCGGGCATCGCGCCGCCGTGCAATTCCCCGCCGGCCGCGACCGAGGACCTGCGCGCGCGCGCCATGAGCCTGCTGTGCATTGCCGGACTCGCACGGCTGCCGCAGGTGACGCTGCCGCTCGCGACGCTGGACGGGTGTCCTCTCGGCCTCTCGCTGATCGCGCGGCGCGGGGCGGACACGATGCTGCTCGCGCTTGCAAGAAAAGTGTGACCGGTGCCCCGTGACTCGTGATCCGAATTTGTAGGTTGGGTTGAGCGGAGCGAAACCCAACACGGAGGTACACCTCGTTGGGCATCGCTACGCTCAGCCCAACCTACGGAGATTCGCTGTTGTGCGACGACGAATCCTAAAGGGAGCAAGCCATGCCTGAATACACCTATCGCATCGTCAACGTCTTCGCGGTTCCGGGTTCTGCCGGCAAACTCACGGGGAATCCGCTGTGTGTGTTCGAGGACGCGCGCGGGCTGGATGGCGCGACGATGCAGGCACTGGCGCAGCAGTTCAACCTCTCTGAGACGACGTTCGTCCTGCCCTCGGACCAGGCGACGGCGAGCGTGCGCATCTTCACACCGGCCGCCGAGTTGCCGTTCGCGGGGCACCCCACGCTCGGCACCGCCCACGTCGTGCGCACGCTCGGGAAATCCGGCGACTCGGTGACGCTGGAGATGAAGGCGGGCGTGATACCGGTCAACGCGCGGTGCGACGACTGGACCCTGCAGGCCAACGCGGCACGGACGCGCGCGCCGGGGGCAGACGCTACGCAGATCGCCGGGGTGTTGGGAGTCGACGCACGCGAGATTTCAGGCGCCCCGCTCTGGGTCGACACCGGCAGCGAGCAACTCGTGGTGCCGCTCGCCTCACCCGAGGCGGTGCGCCGCTGCCGGCCGGACGCTGCGCGCATGACCAGCGAGGACATGGCAAGGGTGTACGTGTGGGCGCGTGCTGGCGGCAGCGATGTGCTCGCGCGTTTCTTCATGGTGAAGCACGGCGCGCTCGGCGAGGATTTCGGCACCGGTTCCGCAGCGGCCAATCTCGGGGGCTGGTTCGTGGCGCAGAAGGTCCCACTGCCGGTGTCGTGCGTGATCCAGCAGGGCGAGCTCATCGGCAGGCCGGCGCGGCTGCGGCTGGACGTCGACCAGCAGGGGAGCATCTTCGTCGGCGGGCGCGTGATCGAACTTGCTCGCGGCACGCTCTCACTCTAGTGTGCCGAGTCGCAAATTCGCAGCGAAGGTAGGTTGGGCTGAACGCGGTGATGCCCAACGCGGAACAAACATCGATTGTTGGGGTTCACGTCGTTCACCCCAACCTACGATCTTAGCCCTCAACGCTCAATTCTTAACGCCGAACTTCGAGTGCTTCTTTACATTCATGGTTTCAACAGTTCCGCAGCGTCGCACAAGGCGAGACTCGTACGCGAGCGCATGGCGGCCCTCGGCCGCGCGGTGGAGTTTGCCTGTCCCGACCTCGACCACCGGCCGCAGCGCGCCATGGAACAACTGGAAACGTTGATCGGCGAAGCGGAAAAATCCCCGGTCAGCCTGATCGGCAGTTCACTCGGAGGCTGTTACGCGACGTTTCTTGCCGAAAAGCACGGTGTAAGGACGGCGCTGCTCAACCCTGCCGTCCGCCCGTACGAACGGCTGCGCGAAGTGCTGGGGCCGCAACGCAATCTCTACACCGGCGCGGAGTACGAATTCACCACGCAGCATCTTCATGAACTCGAATTGCTCGAGGTCCCGCGCATCACGCCCGAGCGCTATCTGCTCGTCGTGACTACCGGCGACGAGGTGCTCGATTACCGGATGGCGGTGGCACGATACGCGGGATGCGAGCAGATCGTGATCGAGGGCGGCGACCACGGTTTCAGCAGATTCGCGGACTACCTGGAACCCGTGCTCGGCTTCTGCGGCGTCACACGATCGCTTCCCTAGACCGAGCACGGCGATTGGTGCGTGATCGAATCGATGGGTCTCGTCTTATGTCGTGGCTCAATACCCGTGGTCGTTTATAATCGCAGGCGCAGTCACGGCGACTGCGCGCGCTTTTTTCTCCGCTCCGACCGCAGCATCCTCATCGAGTGCCTCTGTGAACGTTTTCTATGAAGAAGAGGGTGACTTCAAGGTCGGCGCCGTCCTCGCCGACAACAACACCTCGCTCCAGGTCGAGGCGCCGCATGGCAAGCGCTCCAAGGTGAAGACGTCCGCGGTGCTGCTGCGATTCGAGGCGCCGCCGCTCGCGGGTTTCATGGCGGAAGCGCAGCGCATTGCCGGCGGGATCGACGTCGATTTTCTGTGGCAGTGCTGCGGCGGCGAGGAATTCTCGTACGACACGCTGGCGCGCGAGTATTTCGGGCACGCGCCCGCCCCGCTCGAGGCGGCCGGGGTGGCGCTCAAGCTGCACGATGCCCCGATGTATTTCTACAAGAAGGGCCGCGGGCGCTACAAGGCGGCGCCGGAGGACGCGCTCAAGGCCGCGCTCGCGAGCGTTGAACGCAAGAAGCAGCAGGCGCTCAGGAAAGCGGCGTACATCCGGCAGCTTGGCGCAGACGAGCTGCCGGTGGAATTCAGGCCCATGCTCGCGAGCCTTCTCTATAAACCCGACAAGGCGAGCCTGGAGTGGAAGGCGCTCGAAGAAGCGGGCGCGGCGCGCCGAGTCACGCCGGTGCGGCTGATCGAACGCTGCGGGGGTCTCGCCTCCGCGTACGACTACCACTTGAACCGCTTCCTGTTCGAATACTTTCCGCAGGGGGCGGGCTTTCCACAGGTCGCGCCGGCCACCGCGCCGGCGGATCTGCCGCGCGCTCCCGCGCCCGCATTCAGCATCGACGATGCGACGACGACGGAGATCGACGATGCATTCTCTGTCGTGGCGCGCGACCACGGGGGTTGGCGGATCGGAGTGCACATTGCCGCCCCTGCACTAGGCATCGCGCCGGGCTCGGAAATCGACCGCATCGCGCGCGGGCGCCTCTCGACGGTGTATCACCCGGGCGCCAAGATCACCATGCTTCCGGACGACGCGATCGACCGCTACACACTCGTCGAGAATCGCCCCTGCCCGGCGCTGTCGCTGTATCTCGAAGTTACACCCGCGCTGGAGATCACGGCAGTCACGACATGCGCCGAGGCTGTGGAGATCGCCGCGAACCTGCGCCACGATGCGCTGGAACGAGTGTTCAACGAAGATACGCTGGCGGCTGGCAGCATCGATCACGCATACGGGCGTGAACTTCAAGTGCTGTGGCGGCTTGCCGACAGGCTCGAAACCGCACGGCGGGGCGAGGGGCGCGAACTCGAGCAGCGCCCCGAGTTCAGTTTCTACGTCGAGAACGATCGCGTGCGCATCGTGTCGCGGCAGCGCGGCACGCCGATCGACAAGGTCGTCTCCGAACTCATGATCTACGCCAACAGCGAGTGGGGTCGGCAGCTCGCCGACGCGGGCGCGGCGGCGATTTTCCGGGTGCAGACCAATGGCAAGGTGCGCATGAGCACGGTGCCCGCCGGGCACGACGGCCTCGGCGTCGCGCAGTACATCTGGGCGACCTCGCCGCTGCGGCGTTATGTAGACCTCGTCAATCAGCGCCAGCTCATGGCATTGGTGCGCGGCGTCGCGCCGCCGTACCGGCCGGGAGATGAAGCGCTGCTCTCGGCGATGCGCGACTTCGAAGTCGCCTACGAGGCATACGGCGAGTTTCAGCGCGGAATGGAACGCCATTGGTGCCTGCGCTGGCTGCAGCAGGAGAACCGCTCCACTGCGGTCGGCACGGTGATTCGGGAGAACCTCGTACGGTTCACCGAATTGCCGCTGGTGGTGCGCGTGCCTTCGCTGCCGGCGCTCCCGCCGGGGACCGCGGTCGAACTTGCGGTGGATGGCATCGATCTCCTGGAGCTTACCTTGCGCTGCGAATACGCGGGCCGCGTTGGCGCGGCCGCGAATTCACTTTAAGCCCGCGCTTCAAGGTCTCATCGCAAAACGGATTTGTATGCAGGAACGCGCGCCTTAGGTAGAATGGGCGCCCATGGGCCTGGAGCCGTCCAGAAAAGTCATTGCGCTTACGCGGCGGGCCCGCCACGCGCGCCACGCGCGGTGGAGCAGCGCGGTCGCCCGGCTCGATGCGCGAATGGCGGAGCTGGAACGCCGGTTTGCGGCGCTGGACCGGCGCTACGCGGCGCTCGCGGTCAAGACC
>Ga0209640_10003123_pt1 | contig 14501 bp, 16 predicted proteins | sample RifCSP10_1_FD_184018 | JGI IMG/M metagenome (GOLD analysis project Ga0209640, IMG submission 184018) | Soil microbial communities from Rifle, Colorado - Rifle CSP2_sed 10_1 (SPAdes) (version 2) | ecosystem: Environmental > Terrestrial > Deep subsurface > Rock core/Sediment | place: Rifle...
CGAGGTAGCGGGCGCCGCGGTAGGTCGTCTTCCAGGGCGCGATGTGATCCTCGACCGTGGAGATGAAGTAGGCGGGCGCAAGCACCTTCTGCAGATCGACCGGCTCGCCGGCGAGCGTGATGCCGCCCGCAACGCCGAGCAGGTTCTTCAGGTACATGTTGCGCAGGTAAAAGCTGTGCATCTTCGCCGGCATGCGCGTCGAGTCCGAATTCCAGTACAGCAGGTCGAACGGGAACGGGTCCTTGCCGAGCAGGTAGTTGTTGATCACGAACGACCACACCAGATCGTTGGCGCGCAGGATGTTGAACGTGCTCGCCATCTCCGAGCCCTCGAGGTAGCCGCGCTCGTTCATCTTCTTCTCCAGGCTCTGCACCTGCTGCTCGTCGATGAACACGCCGAGCTCCCCCGGCGCCGAGAAATCCAGCAGGCTGACGAAGAAGGTGCTGCAGCCGACGCGCTCGTCGCCCTTCGCCGCGAGGTGCGACAGCGTGCAGCCGAGCAGCGTGCCGCCGAGGCAGTAGCCGATGACGTTGACTTTCTGCTCGCCGGTGGCGCGCTGCACCGCATCGAGCGCGGCGAGCGAACCCTCCAGCATGTAGTCCTCGAAGCCCTTCTGCGCGAGGCGCGCGTCCGGGTTGACCCAGGAGACCACGAATACCGTGTGCCCCTGGTCGGTGGCCCACTTGATGAACGAATTCTTCTCGCGCAGATCGAGGATGTAGTACTTGTTGATCCAGGGCGGAATGATGACCAGCGGCCGCCGGTAGACCTCGGTCGTCGTCGGCTGGTACTGGATCAGCTGCATCAGCTCGGTCTGGAACACCACCTTGCCGGGCGTGGTGGCGACGTTCTTGCCGAGCTGGAAGGCGTGCTCGTCGGTCATGCTGATGCGCAGCTGCCCCTCGCCCTTCTCGATGTCGCCGAGCAGGTTGTTCAAGCCCTTGAGCAGGTTCTGGCCGCCGCTTGCCAGCGTCTCGCGCAGCACCTGCGGGTTGGTGAGCGCGAAGTTCGAGGGCGCGAGCGCATCGACGTACTGGCGCGTGAAGAACGCCACCTTCTTCTGCGATTCCTCCGGCAGGCCGTCGACGCTGGCCACCGCGTGCTGGATGTGGCGCGAGGCGATCAGGTAAGACTGCTTGACGAAGTCGAACAGGAAATGGTTGTCCCAGTCCTCGTCCTTGAAGCGCGAGTCGCTGCGCAGCGGCTGCGCGACCGGCGGCGACTGCACGCCGAACAGCTTCAGCCAGCTCGACTGCCACAGCTGCATGTAATCGAGCATCATGTTGGTCGAGTTGCTCGCGAGGGCGAAGGGGTTGGCGAGCATGCGGGAGTACAGGTCCATGTAGGCCTTGGCGATGCCCAGCTCGTCGCTCACCGCCGCCGTGACGCTGTTGGTGACGTGGCGCTGCGCGAATTCGCCGAGGATGTGCGCCGAGCGCTCGGCGACCTCGCGGCAGACCTGGTGCATGTCATCCGGGTTCACGCCCGGCTTGGCAATTTCCATTTCCACTCCCCCTGTCAGGCAGCGGCGTAACGGATCACGCCGTCGCTGCCGGTTGCGCGGCGCAGCCGCCCGGCATGATGCAGAAAATGCAAGTGGGCGATCGATTCGCCCATGGCGAAGAAAATCTGGTTCGATTCGAGCCGCCGCCGGAACAGCACTTCGAGCGCGTCGGCGGCGCTCTGCGGCGCCCTCCGGCAGGCCGCCTGCAGCGCATCCAGCCGCGTTGCGTGATGCGCTTCCAGCGCAGCGACCCGCGCCTGCGCGCCGCGAAACGGCACCCCGTGCGACGGCAGTACCAGCACGTCCTCGCCGAGCTCGCGGTAATGGCGGATCGACTCGAGGAACAATCCCAGCGGATTGCCACCGGGATCGATCGGGCGCACGGCGACGTTGGTCGAGATCTTCGGCAGCAGCATGTCGCCGGAGATGACCACCCCGAGCTCGCGGCAATGCAGCGAAGCGTGCTCGGGAGCGTGGCCGTAGCCGATGATCACCTGCCAGTCGCGGCCGCCGATGCGGATGCTCGCGCCGTGCAGCAGCCGCCGGTGCTCGGCCGGAAATTCCGGCACCAGCTTGCGGTACAGGTCGCCCCGCGCGAGCAGCTGCGCCGTGTCCTGGTCGCCGAGGCCGTTGGCGCGGAAAAGCGCCGCCGAGGCTTCGGCAGAAAAACTGGCGACGCCATGCAGCACGGCATGCGCGGTGAGGAATTCGGCGCGCGTCATCCAAAGACCCGCGCCGAAGCGCTTGCCGAGCCAGGCCGCGTTGCCGGCGTGGTCCGGGTGGTAGTGCGTCACGACGATGCGATGCAGCGGGCGTGCGCCGAGAACTCGGTCGAAGACCTGCTCCCAGAGCGCCCGCGTGGCGGCGCTGCCGAGACCCGTATCGACCAGCGTCCATCCGCCTTCATCCTCGAGCAGCCACAGGTTGATGTGGTCGAGCTCGAATGGCAACGGCATGCGCAGCCAGTGCACCCCCGGCGCCACTTCGGTTGCGCTACCCGGCGCCGGCAGGCCGGGGAAGGGGTATTCGATCGGCGGACTGTCGGCCATGGGCTAGAATTGCGAGCAGTCGAGAGTGCCGCGCGGACTGCCCAGCGGCAGGCATTGTAGATTGTTTTTGCGCATTGCAGCATCGTCCAGCGTCGCTAATCCCACCGTGACCACAGAACTGTCCTACGGCGACGAAAAGGAGCGCTCCGAGTACTCGATCAGCGAACTGGCGCGCGAATTCGACGTCACGCCGCGCGCGATCCGGTTCTACGAGGCCGAGGGGCTGCTCGCGCCGCGCCGCGCCGGCCAGCGCCGCATCTACGCGCCGCGCGATCGCACCCGGTTGAAGCTCACGCTGCGCGGCAAGCGGCTCGGGCTGACGCTGTCGGAAATCAAGGAACTGGTGGAGATGTACGAGCCGGGACGCGACGAGCGGCCGCAGCTGGAGCGTTTTCTCGCCGTGCTCGCGCAGCACAAGGAGGCGCTGGCCCAGCAGCGCGCCGATATCGAGGCGCAGCTCGCCGAGATCGCGACGTTCGAAAAGCGCATCCGCCAGCGGCTCGGCGGCCCGAAGCGTAGTTGACGTTTACGTAAACGTAAAGTAGGGTAGCCGGGCGATGAACGTCCCCGCCGAGTGCTTCCAGCCCCAGGACCCCGGGTTCGCCGCGCGCGTCCGGGCGAGTTTCAGCCGCCAGCGCGCGATGCAGCTCATCGGCGCCGCGCTCACCACGGTCGAGGCCGGCTGCTGCGAGATCGAGCTGCCCTGGCGCGAGGACCTGACGCAGCAAAAGGGCTACGTGCACGGCGGCATCATCGGCATGATCGCCGACTCGGCCTGCGGCTACGCCGCCTACTCGCTGATGCCGGCGAGCGCCTCGCTCGTCACCGTGGAATACAAGATCAACATCACGGCGCCGGCACGCCAGGGCCTGCTGGTGGCGCGCGGCGAAGTGGTCAAGCTCGGACGCACGCTCAGCATCACGAACGGCGAGGTCTACCTGCGGCACGAGGGACGCAGCGTGCTCGTGGCCGCCTTGCAACAGACGCTCATGATGCTGCCCGATACCCCCGACACCCCGGAGTGACGCCGATGGAGCTTCCCTTTCTGAGGTTCGACCATGGCGAGACCATCGCCATGCTGCGCGAGACCGTGCGCGAGTTCGCCGAGCGGGAGATCGCGCCGCGCGCCGCCGAGATCGACCGCAGGAACGAATTCCCGGCGGACCTGTGGCCGAAGCTCGGCTCGCTCGGGCTGCTCGGCATCACGGTCGATGAGGCCCATGGCGGCACGCACATGGGCTATCTCGCGCACATCATCGCGATGGAGGAAATATCGCGCGCCTCGGCCTCGATCGGCTTGTCCTACGGCGCGCACTCCAACCTGTGCGTCAACCAGATCCGCAGGAACGGCAGCGAGGCGCAGCGCACGCGGTACCTGCCGAAGCTCGTTTCGGGCGAGCACGTCGGGGCGCTCGCCATGAGCGAGCCGGGCGCAGGCTCCGACGTGGTCGGCATGCGGCTGCGCGCCGAGCGCCGCGGCGAGTGTTACCGGCTCAACGGCAACAAGATGTGGATCACCAACGGGCCGGATGCCGACGTGCTGGTGGTGTACGCCAAGACCGACGCCAACGCGGGCCCGCGCGGCATCACCGCGTTCCTGGTCGAAAAGGGCATGCGGGGCTTTTCCACCGCGCAGAAGCTCGACAAGCTCGGCATGCGCGGCTCGAATACCTGCGAGCTCGTGTTCCGCGATTGCGAGGTGCCCGCGGAAAACCTGCTCGGCGCCGAAGGGCGCGGCGCCAACGTCCTGATGAGCGGCCTCGATTACGAGCGCGCGGTGCTCGCCGCAGGGCCCCTGGGCATCATGGCGGCGTGCCTCGACCTCGTCGTGCCCTACGTGCACCAACGCAAGCAGTTCGGCCAGCCGATCGGCGAGTTCCAGCTCATGCAGGGCAAGCTCGCCGACATGTACGTCGCCTTCTCCGCGGCGCGTGCCTACGTGTACGCGGTGGGCCAGGCGCTCGACCGCGGCGAGACCACACGCAAGGACGCCGCCGGCGCGATCCTGTACGCCGCGGAGAAAGCCACCTGGATGGCGGGCGAGGCGATCCAGGCGCTCGGCGGCATGGGCTACATCAACGAGACGCCGAGCGGGCGGCTGTGGCGCGACGCCAAGCTCTACGAGATCGGCGCCGGCACCTCCGAGATCCGGCGCTGGCTGATCGGCCGCGAGCTGTTTGCGGAGACCGCGTGACGTGAGCGGCCTGATCGAAACCTACCGCGGCACGGTCTACCCCTGGCAGTGCGATCACATGGGCCACATGAACGTCATGTGGTACGTCGGCAAGTTCGACGAGGCGACCTGGAATCTGTTTGCGCTCGTCGGCATCACGCCGAGCCTGCTGCGCACGCAGAATCGCGGCATGGCGGCGGTGCAGCAGAACATCGGCTACCGGCGCGAGCTCAACGCGGGCGACGTGGTGATGGTGCGCTCGGCGGTGCTCGAAGTGCGCGACAAGGTATTGCGCTTCGTGCACGAAATGCGCAACGCCGAATCCGGCGACATCGCGGCGGTGTGCGAGCTCACCGGCGTTCACATCGACACGGTCGCGCGCAAGTCGTGCCCGTTTCCGCCCGCGGTCCTCGCCCGCGGACGGGAAATGATCAGCGCCTACGACCTCGGATCCGGAAGATGAGCTTTGCCGTGACGGGCTATGCCTACCTCACGACCTTCGCGGGTCTCGATGCGGCGCGCAGGCTTTACGAAGAAATCGGCTTCACGTTGACGTCGGAGCACGCCGACACGACGTGGGGAGTGCCGCTAAACGAGCAACGCTTTGACTGGAAGGAGTAAACCATGCAATCCGACCCGATCGTCATCGTTTCCGCCGCGCGCACCCCCATGGGCGGCTTTCAGGGCGAGCTGAAAGGCTTCGCCGCGCCGGCGCTCGGCGCTGCCGCGATCCGCGCCGCGGTCGAGCGCGCCAAGCTCAAAGGCGAGGACATCCAGGAAGTCATCATGGGGTGCGTGCTGCCGGCGGGCCAGGGACAGGCACCGGCACGCCAGGCCTCGCTCGGCGCGGGGCTACCGCTCGCGGCCGGCTGCACCACCGTCAACAAGATGTGCGGCTCGGGCATGAAGTCGGCGATGTTCGCGCACGACCTGCTCCAGGCGGGCAGCGCCGAAGTGATCGTCGCCGGCGGCATGGAATCGATGACGAACGCCCCCTACCTCATGCCCAAGGCGCGCGCCGGCTATCGCATGGGGCACCAGCAGGTGCTCGACCACATGTTCTGCGACGGGCTCGAGGATGCCTACGAAAAGGGCCGCCTCATGGGTACCTTTGCCGAGGACTGCGCGCAACACTACGCTTTTTCGCGCGAGTCCCAGGACCGTTTCGCGATCGCCTCGCTCGAGCGCGCCCGGCAGGCCAACAAGCAGGGCTGGTTCGCCTGGGAGATCGCGCCGCTCGCGATCAAGGCCGGCAAGGAGGAAAAGTTCATCGAAATGGACGAGCAGCCGTTCAAGGCGAATCTCGAAAAGATCCCGACCCTCAAGCCCGCCTTCCGCAAGGACGGCACCGTGACCGCGGCCAATTCGAGCAGCATTTCGGACGGCGCCGCGGCGCTCGTCCTGATGCGCCGTTCGAGCGCCGACAAGCGCGGCCTCGCGCCGCTCGCGACGTTCGTCGCGCACACCACGCACGCGCAGCAGCCGGGCTGGTTCACCACCGCGCCGGTCGGCGCGATCGCGAAACTGTTCGCGAAGACCGGCTGGAGCGCCGCGGACGTCGACCTGTACGAGATCAACGAGGCCTTCGCGGTGGTCACCCTGGCGGCGATGAAGGAGCACGGCCTCCCGCACGACAAGGTCAACATCCACGGCGGCGCCTGCGCGCTCGGCCATCCGATCGGCGCCTCCGGCGCGCGCATCCTGGTGACGCTCATCGGCGCGCTGAGGAAAACCGGCGGCAAGCGCGGCGTGGCCTCGCTTTGCATCGGTGGCGGCGAGGCCACCGCGGTGGCGCTGGAGCTGGAGTGAAGGCCACGCGCGCCGCGCTGCAAAAGATGATCGACCGGGCGCGCTTCGTGCGCTTCTATGGCTTTCGGGTGATCAAGGTCGGCGACGGCAGCTGCACGCTGGAACTGCCGCACCGCAAGAGCCTCGAGCGGCCCGGGCGCATCATCAACGGGCCTTCGCTCATGGCGGCCGCCGACTGCGCCATGTGGCTCGCAATCAAGGGCCGCTTCGGCATCGAATTCGACGCCCTCACCTCGGAGCTGAATACGGCGTTCCTTGCGCCCGCCGTCGCCGAACACGTCTATTGCACGGCGCGCATCCTGAGGGCCGGCCGCCGCCGTATCTACGGTACCGCGGAGTGTCACAACCGCGCCGGCCGGCTTTTCACCCACCATACCGTGACCTACATCCAGCCCGACTGACATGGCCCCTTCCGAGCAGCACGAGATGATCCGCGACACGGTGCGCCGCTTCGCGCGCGAGCATCTGCGGCCGAACGCGGCCGAATGGGACCGCGAGAGCCGCTTCCCGCGCGAGGCGCTGGCCGAGCTCGCGGCGATGGGGCTCGCCGGCGTGGCGATACCGGAAGAATGGGGCGGCGCCGGCATGGACCACACCTCGCTCGCGATCGTGATCGAGGAAATCGCGGCCGGCGAAGGCGCGACCTCGACCATCGTGCAGGTGAACAATCTCGCCGCCGGCATCCTGCTCGGCTACGGCGACGCGGCGCAAAAGGAGCGCTGGTTGAAGCCCCTTGCGCGCGGCGAACTGCTCGGCGCCTTTGCGCTCACGGAGCCGCACACCGGGTCGGACGCGAGCGCGATCACGACGCGCGCCGAGCGCTGCGAGCGCGGCTGGCGCCTGAACGGAGTCAAGCAGTTCATCACCTCGGGCAAGAACGCCGACCTCGCGATCGTGTTCGCGGTCACCGACCGCGCCGCGGGCAAAAAGGGCATCAGCGCTTTCGTCGTGCCGACGCGCACGCCCGGCTACGTCGTCGCGCGCATCGAGGACAAATCCGGCCAGCACGCCTCCGACACGGCGCAGATCGTGTTCGAAGACTGCATCGTGCCGCCGGACCACCTGCTCGGCGAGGCGGGCATCGGCTATCGCATCGCGCTCGCCAACCTCGAGTCGGGGCGCGTCAACGTAGCGGCGCAATCGGTCGGCATGGCGCAATCGGCGCTCGAGGCCGCGCTCGCCTACGCGAGGGAGCGCCGCACATTCGGCAAGCCCCTCATCGAGCACCAGGCGGTCAATTTCCGACTCGCCGACATGGCCACGCAGATCGAGGCCGGGCGCCACCTGTACCTGCACGCCGCGCGGCTGCGCGATGCCGGCGAGCCCTGCCTCAAGGAAGCGTCGATGGCGAAACTTTTCGCCTCTGAGATGGCCGAAAAGGTGTGCTCGGACGCAATCCAGATTCATGGCGGCTACGGCTACGTGCAGGACTTCCCGGTCGAGCGCATCTGGCGCGACGTGCGCGTGACCCAGATCTACGAAGGCGCGAGCGACATCCAGCGCCTTGTGATCGGACGCAGCCTGGCGGGCGCGTAGTGGAGCCTTGCAACGCTTCGAATGCAGTCGTTAGCGCCGCTTTTGACGTTTAAATATCTCTCCTGACTTGGCGTAGAGGCGCTCGCGCCTCTACGCCAAGTCAGGAGACCGGGGAAATTCAAATTCGCGCCGTCGCCTGCATGAAACGACGGGGGTCCGAGGAGATCCGATGGCATTGAAGAAGGGATTCAAGCAACTGATCGCCGAAGCCGGGGCAAGGACGCACGGCATCAGCGCTGATGCCGCGCAGGCGCGCATGGGCGAGCCCGGCACCGTATTCGTCGACATCCGCGACGTGCGCGAACTCGAGCGCGAAGGCATGATTCCGGGCGCCTTCCACGCGCCGCGCGGCATGCTCGAATTCTGGGTCGACCCGGAGAGCCCCTATTACAAGCCGGTGTTCACGCCCGACAAGCACTACATCCTGTATTGCGCGGCCGATTGGCGCGGCGTGCTCGCCGCGGCCACGCTCGAAGAAATGGGTTTCGGCAACGTGCTGCACCTTGAGGGCGGCTTCAGCGAATGGAAGCAAGCCGGGCGCCCGACCGCGCCGCGGCCGCAGCACAAGGAAAAAGGCTGACATGAAACTCCCGCAACGCGTGCGCATCGTCGAAGTCGGGCCGCGTGACGGCCTGCAGAATGAAAAGCGCGAGGTCCCGACCGCGATCAAGCTCGAGCTGATCGAGCGCCTGGCCGATGCGGGTCTGCCGGCGGTCGAGGCCACCGCATTCGTGTCGCCCAAGTGGGTCCCCCAGATGGCCGATCACACGGAGGTGCTGGAGCGCATCCGGCGCAAGCCGGGCGTCGCCTATCCGGTGCTGACGCCGAACCTCAAGGGGTTCGAGGCGGCGCGCGCCGCGGGCGCCACGGAAGTCGCGATCTTCGGCGCCGCGTCTGAAGCGTTCTCGCGCCGGAATATCAACTGCTCGATCGCCGAATCGCTGGAACGCTTCCGGCCCGTCGCCGAAGCGGCGCGCGCGGCGAGGATCAGGGTGCGGGGCTACATTTCCTGCGTCGCAGGCTGCCCCTACGAGGGCGAAGTGAAACCCGGCAGGGTGGCCGAGGTCGCGGCGGCGCTCTACGCCATGGGCTGCTACGAAATCTCGCTCGGCGACACCATCGGCGTCGGCACGCCGGCGAAAACCCAGGCCATGATCGAGGCCTGCGCCGCACAAGTGCCGATCGACAGGCTCGCCGGGCATTACCACGACACCTACGGCCAGGCGCTCGCCAACATCTACGCCTCGCTCGAGCTCGGCGTCGCCACCTTCGACACGTCGGTCGCGGGCCTCGGCGGCTGCCCTTACGCCGCGGGCGCCTCGGGCAACGTCGCCACCGAGGACGTGGTGTACCTGCTCGACGGTCTCGGCATCGAAAGCGGGATCGATTTCGGCCGCCTCGTCGAGGCCGGGCAGTGGATCTCGGCGCTGCTCGAGCGCGAATACGGCTCCAAGGCAGGCAAGGCGTTCGCCGCCAAACGAGCCAAGGCCGCGGCGTGATCGCTTCGCCCTGCAACAAGGTCTGCGCGATCGACGCGCAGAGCGGCCTGTGCCGCGGCTGCCATCGCACGCTGGACGAGATTGCGCGTTGGGCCGGAATGAGCGATCTGGAGCGCGGCGAGGTGACGCGGAAACTTCCAGGCCGCCGCACCGGGTCCGGCACCGCCGCGACGCCGCAATCGCAGGGCGTTGCCGCAAGCCCGGCGTATGATTTGTGCCTCGGCCAGGGAACGAGATTTCCCATGAAGCAATCCGTAATTCACGCCAGTCCGGCGCCTGATGACCCGCTTGCGGCGGCATTGAAGCCGGCGACTCCGGAAATCATGCGTACGGTCGGGACACGGCGTCCGCCAGCCATCAGCGGGATACCGACGACCGAAGCCCTGCTGCGCGCAGCGGCGCATGCAGAGGCCGCGCGCGTGCTGGCCGCCGTCAATACGACCGGGATCGCCAAGGGCATATACCGGTTTTCTACCGCGGCGGAAGCCTCCCGCCACTCCGAGGAAGCGCTGGCACGCGCCATCGTGCAGAACCTGCGGGCGCGCGAACTCCGGTGATCGATCCAGCGGGCTCCGACGCCGCGAGACCGGCGACCGTTGCCGATCTGCAGCGGCTGCTGGCTGCCTTTGCGAAGCACGATGTCGAGTACGTATTGATCGGCGGCTACGCCCTGTTCGCACTCGGCTACGAACGCGGTACGACCGATATCGACGTTCTGGTGAAGCCGACACGTGCCGAAGGCGAAAAGGTGAAGCAGGCCCTGCTGCAATTGCCCGACCGCGCCGCGCGCGACCTCGATCCGGCGTGGTTCGAGGAGGGAAACACGATTCGCATCGCCGACGAAATCGTGGTCGACCTGCTGTTCAGCGCTTGCGGCGAGACGCTCGACTCCCTCAAGGAGCACATTGTCACGATCTACCTCGAGGACACTCCGGTGCGGACGCTCGACATCGAAGGCTTGCTGAAAACCAAGCAGTCGCTGCGCCACAAGGACCAGGAGGACCGGCAGGTTCTCGAGCGAGCGCTGCGGGTGTTGCGCAATGGAGCGTGATCCTCTGAAGGACGTACTTGCGCTGCTGGCGACCGCATTGCTCGCCTTGCCGGCGGCCGCGCAGACCATCCAATCGGAAGAACACGCCTTCCGGCTGGTCGAGCTGGTGCGCGGCCTCGAGCAGCCGTGGTCGCTCGCCTTTCTCCCCGACGGCCGCATGCTGGTCACGGAAAAAGCCGGCCGCCTGCGCATCGTCAAAGACGGCAAGCTCGAGCCGCAAGCGGTCGCCGGCCTGCCCGAGGTCGCGGTGCACGGCCAGGGCGGGCTGCTGGACGTGGCGCTCCACCCGCGCTTCGCCGAAAACGGCCTCCTGTATCTTTCCTACGCCGCGCGCGGTACGGACGGCGTGGGCACCGAGGTGGTGCGCGCTCGCCTCGCCGGCAACCGGCTGGAAAACGTGCAGGTGATATTCCGCCAGAGTCCCAAAGGAAACCGGGGCCAGCACTTCGGTTCGCGCCTCGTGTTCGACCGCGCCGGCTTCCTCTACATCACGCTGGGTGACCGCGGCGAGATGGAGCGCGCGCAAAGGCCCGACGATCACGCAGGCTCGGTGATCCGCCTGCACGACGACGGCCGCGTCCCGAAGGACAATCCCTTTGCCGGCAAGCCGGGCTGGAAGCCGGAGAAGTTCACGCTCGGCCACCGCAACCAGCAGGGCGCGGCGCTGCACCCGCAAAGCGGTGCGCTGTGGACCCACGAGCACGGTCCGCAGGGCGGCGACGAAGTGAACGTGATCCGCGCCGGCGCGAACTACGGCTGGCCGGTGATCACCTACGGCGTGAATTACGGCAGCGGCACGCGCATCGGGGAAGGTTCCGCCAAGCCCGGCATGGCGCAGCCGATCCACACCTGGGTGCCATCGATCGCGCCCTCGGGCATGGCGTTCTACACCGGAGACCGGTTTCCGAAGTGGCGCGGCGACCTGTTCGTGGGCGCGCTCAAGGATCAGATGCTGGTGCGTCTCAAGCTCGACGGCGAGAAAGTGGTGCGCGAGGAGCGGTTGCTGCAGGGCGCGCTCGGGCGCATCCGCGACGTGCGCGCCGGGCCGGACGGCTTTCTTTACCTGCTCACGGATGAGTCGCGCGGCGCGCTCGTGCGGCTCGAGCCAGTCGCCGGCGGGTAGCGCAGCGCGCTTTCCGCATCATTGCTGCGCGGCGCGCCCGGCGTATACGTTGCGGCAGCCCGTCTCGCGGATGAAGAACGCCGCCACCACGCCGAACAACGCGATCGCCGCGAGCACGGCCGCCGCGCTCCGATAGCTTTCGAGCGGCGCGGCGGTACCCATCCGGTCGAGCACCCAACCCACCAGCGGCTGAAAGAGCGCCGTGCCGAGAAAGCCCCCGGTATTCACCAGGCTGGTCGCAGTCCCCGAGAGCGCTGGCGGATTGAGCTCCTTGGCGAGCGCCCACGCAAGACTCGCGCCCGCGATGCCCACGCCCATCAGCGTAAAGGCGGCGAGCGACGCCGCGACCGGAAGCTGCCACCCCATCACCCAGGGCAGCCAGCTCAAAAGGTAAAGGAGCGACAGCGCGCGCAGCAGCGGCAGGCGCCGACCCATGCGATCCGAGAGCGTGCCGACGGCGAACGAACCGAAGGCAAATCCCAGGATCATCACCGTGACGTGCAGCGTCGCGCTGGTGCGCGTATGGCCGAGGGCGTCGGTCATGTACGGCACCGCCCAGAGCCCGGAGAACGTGAGGTAGGAGCCGACGATGCCCAGGTGCATGAAGAATCCGGGCCAGGTATCGCGGTTCGCCGCCACCTGCGCAAGCCCGTCCCACCAGCCCGTGTGCGTGCGTCCGGAATCCGATTTGCCGTCCGGCGCATGCACCGACGGCAGGCCGGCGTCGCGCGGATCGTCGCGCACCCAGAGCCAGATGCACGCCGCGGTGACGAGCGAGGCGCCTCCGGCAACTGCAAACACCGTGCGCCAGGAGACGTACTGCGTGACCCAGGCGAGCGGATACGCGGCCAGCAGCGCGCCGAGGTTTCCGAACAGCATGAGCACCCCGACCCAGGTGCCGAACTCGCGTTCGCTGTACCACGAGGCGATGAGCTTGAGCACCGATACGAACGCCACCGCCACGCCCAGCCCGACCAGCGCGCGGCCCGCGAGCAGCCAGCCGACGCTCGGCGCGTACGCGAAGAGCAGCGACCCTGCGCCGGCCACCAGCGAGCCCGCGGTGAACAGGCGCCGCGGCCCGACCGAATCGGCGAGCACCCCGGATGGCAGCTGCATCGCGGCGTAGGGATAGAAATAGAACGCCGCGATGAAACCGAGCGCGGTCGAACTCGCGTCGAACGCGCTGCGCAGGTCGGCGGCGATCGCGCCGGGGGCGACGCGATGGAAGAACGCGAGGATGAACGCGGCCGTGCCGAGCGCGTAGGCGAGCCGGCGAAGGCGCCGGTAGCGTGCAGACGCGTCCATCAGGCGCAAGCGCCGGCGAGGGGCCTCTGGTGCCGTTTCAGAGGTCGCGAAAATCCCCGTGACGCCCCTTGCCCGAGGCAAAGCGCTTGGCGCCTTCGGCGCCCTCGGCAACGAACGCCGGGATGCCGTTGTACCACTCCCTGCGCATCGCCTCGCGCACCGAGAGGCCCTGCTGCATGTAGACCGAGCGGCGGTCGGCGCGCGCGCAGGCCTGCGGAAAGCGCGCGATCTCGTAGGCCATCGCCTCGGCGAATTCGCGCGAGCGGCCCTCGGGCACGACGTGCTCACAGCAGCCGATGCGCAAGGCCTCCTCCGCGGGCACCTTTCTTCCGGTGAGGATGATCTCGAGCGCGCGCCCGGTGCCGACCAGGCGCGGCAGGCGGACGGTGCCGCCGTCGATCAGCGGCACGCCCCAGCGCCGGCAATAAACGCCGAAATAGGCCGACTCCTCCATGACACGCAGGTCGCACCACAGCGCAAGCTCGAAGCCGCCCGCGACCGCCGGCCCGGCGACCGCGGCGATCACCGGCTTGTCGAGTTCGAGCCGCGTCGGCCCGAGCGGCCCGCGCGGCAGCTGGCCGTTCGCGCGCACGCGCTCATCGAGCGGGTAGGCGATCTCCTGCAGCGGCGCCGGATCGTCGACGAGCGCCGCGCCGTACTTCAGATCCCAGCCGGCGCAGAACGCTCCGCCTTCGCCCCAGAGCACCGCCACGGCGGCGCCGGGATCGCGGTCGAAGGCGACAAAGGCTTCGAGCAGCGCCTCGGCGCTCTCCGGGTCCATCGCGTTGCGGGCCTGCGGCCGGCTGTGAATCACGGTCCAGACCTTGCCCTGTTTCTCGATGCGTACGCTCATCGCGCTTTTCCTCCCTCCGGAATCGGCCTGCCGCTGTCGCGCCAGCGCACCGCCTCGTGGAATCCGTGTTTCTCGGCATGGCGCTTGAACCACATTCCTTCGGGCGAATGGCGCGTGATGCCGTCGAACAGCGTCGCGATCATCTGCGTGCCGGCAAGCCCCATGTTGTCGTAGGCCTGGTTGATCATGAGCTTTTGCATCATGAGCTGGTTCTTCGGCACGCCGGCCATGCGCCTGGCGAGCGCATCCACGGCAGCGTCCAGCTTTTTCGCCGGCACCGCGTCGTGGACGAGGCCCCAGGCCCTGGCGGTCGCGCCGTCGATCGTGTCGCCGGTGAGCAGCATGCGTTTGGCTTTTTCGGCGCCGAGCCGGTACACCCACATCGCCGTCGTCGGACAGCCCCAGACGCGCGCCGGCATGTAGCCGATCCTCGCATCCTCCGCCATCACGACGATATCGGCACACAGGGCGATGTCCGAGCCGCCCGCCACCGCGTAGCCGTGCACCTTGCAGATCACCGGCTTGCAGCTGCGCCAGAGCGAGAAGAAATCCTCGGTCCAGCGCTTCATCAACCGGTAGTCGCGCATCGGGTCCCAGGG
>Ga0209640_10003124_pt1 | contig 14501 bp, 13 predicted proteins | sample RifCSP10_1_FD_184018 | JGI IMG/M metagenome (GOLD analysis project Ga0209640, IMG submission 184018) | Soil microbial communities from Rifle, Colorado - Rifle CSP2_sed 10_1 (SPAdes) (version 2) | ecosystem: Environmental > Terrestrial > Deep subsurface > Rock core/Sediment | place: Rifle...
AGCGGCTTTCGAGGCTCGCGCGCGCGGGGTTGGCGCTTGGCTTCATTGGCATAATTGTCGTCGCGTTGCCCAATCTCCTCGTCGAGGGCGGGGCCACATCTGCGATCGGCTCCGGATACGTCCTTCTCGGTGCATTCGGTGTCGCGGTCGGCAATGTGCTCATGAAGCGGCTGGCTGGAACGGTCGATCCGGTTGCGGCTATGGGCCTTCAGCTTTTCATTGGAGCCGTTCCGCTGCTCGCAGGTGCGCTGCTGCTTGAACAGATTCCGCCGACAGCGTGGGCCGGCCGTCACCTGCTGGATGTCGCCGCGCTCGGGATCTTAGGCACGGCAGCCGTATACGGTCTGTGGTTCTGGGTGCTCGAGCGCGAGCCGCTGAGCCGGGCCAATGCGTTCAACTTTCTGGCGCCGCTTCTAGGACTTTTGATAGGCGTGGCATTCCTTGGCGAGCGGATCAGCTGGGTTCAGACCGCAGGAGTCGTCGTGACGCTGTCCGCCATCGCGCTTGTCAATGCGCAACCTGTGAAGCGGACCCGCGGTTAGAACAAATGCTGCCGGAATCACTCGTATGGTTTGCGTGGGCAAGCGCGTTTCTGCTTCCCTGGCTCGCCTTTTATGCTGCGTTTCCGGCACAGCGGGCCGCAATGCTGTGGGCCAGCGTGTTCACGGCGCCGTTCGGCCTGACCGAGCCTTTATTCGTCCCGTCCTATTGGAGTCCGCCGAGCCTGTTGGACTTGGCCCGGACCACCGGCTTCGACATCGAAAGCGTTATCTTCAGCTTTGGCATCGGCGGCGTCGGCTCGGTTCTGTACAACCTTTTAACCAATACGCGACATCGGCGGATCGGCGCTGCCGAGCGGCGCCTGCCGCTGCACCGGCACCATTATGTCGCGATCGCAGCTCCGTTCGCGGCCTTCGTGCCTCTCTACGCTCTGCCGTGGAACCCGATTTACGCGGCAATTACCGCGATGGTCGTGGGCGGCATTGCCAACGTCCTGTGTCGGCCCGATCTCAAGACGAAGACCTGGATTGGAGCCGCTCTGTTCGTCGCATACTACGCAGTCTTCCTTCTTGGCCTCGAATGGCTGTCGCCGGGCTACTTCGCCCGCGTTTGGAACCTGCCCGGCCTCTCGGGCGTGCTGGTGCACAGCATTCCGCTTGAGGAGTTCCTGTTCGCGGCCGCGTTTGGATTGTATTGGGCGGGCGTATACGAGCACCTGACCTGGTCAGCCCCGGCGCCGCACACTGCGCATGCTCACGCAGGATAGGGATAGTCTCAGATGTTCATCACGTTTTTGGGCGGCGTCGGCACGGTTACCGGTTCCAAGTATCTGCTGACGAACGGCGAAACCCGCGTCCTGATCGACTGCGGCCTGTTCCAGGGTTTCAAGCAGCTTCGGCTGCGCAATTGGCAGCCATTCCCAGTCGATCCGGCGAGCATCAATGCGGTTGTGTTGACGCATGCGCACCTGGATCATTCCGGGTATTTGCCGTTGCTGGTAAAAAACGGTTTCGCCGGGCGCGTGCTGTGTACCGAAGCCACGGCCGAACTGTGCAAGATCCTGCTGCCCGACAGCGGGCACCTTCTCGAGAAGGATGCCGAATTCGCTAACCGGCACGGCTTTTCCAAGCACCATCCTGCGCTGCCGTTATACACGCGCAAGGACGCCGAAGCCTGCCTCGGCCGGCTGTCTCCCGTACCCTTCGGCAATACCCGGTCGCTTGCCGGAGGCTGCAGCCTCGAGTTTCTGGCAGCGGGGCACATTCTCGGCGCTGCCATCGTGCGGATTGTGACGGCCGGCCGAACCGTCGTGTTCTCCGGCGACCTCGGACGACCTGGCAATGCGACGATGGTCGATCCGTCGCCCGTGACCGGGGCGGACTACCTAGTTATCGAATCGACGTACGGAGACCGACTTCACGAACGGCGCGATCCGGAAGATGCGCTCGCCGAAGTGATCAATAGGACGGCGGCGCGCGGCGGCACGGTCGTGATCCCAGCGTTCGCGGTCGGGCGGACGCAAGCGCTGCTGCACCACCTCGCGCGGCTGAAAGCGGCACGCCGCATTCCGCAGATGCCGATTTTCCTCGATAGCCCGATGGCGGTGAACGCGAGCGAGTTGTTTTGCGACTACCGGAAAGACCATAAGCTCTCGCCCGCCGAATGCCGCGCGGCATGCGAGGTCGCACATTATGTACGCGACGTCGAGGAATCGAAGTCGCTCGACGCAGGCGCGATGCCCAAGATTATTATTTCGGCAAGCGGCATGGCGACCGGCGGGCGCGTGCTACACCATCTGAAGGTATTCGCACCCGACCCCCGCAACACGATCCTCTTGACCGGTTTCCAGGCCGGCGGCACGCGCGGCGCCTCCCTCGATGCGGGCGCCAAAGAGGTCAAGATCCACGGAGAGCACGTGCGGGTTCGGGCCGAGGTCGTGAATCTCCACATGCTGTCCGCTCATGCGGACGCCGATGAAATCCTCGCATGGCTGCGGAGCTTCAAGAGCGCGCCCCGCAAGACATTCGTCACGCACGGCGAACCTGCTCCTGCCGACACCCTGCGGCGCAGGATCGAGGAGGAGCTCGGCTGGACATGCGCAGTCCCCGAGCAAGAGGAAAAGGCCGAACTTCAATGAGCGATGCACTCTCACGCGCAGACATTGAGCACGTCGGCCATAAGAATGCGCTGCGCGTTCGGCGAATCGGTATCGACACGCAGCACGAGACGGTCGTGTTCATGCGCAAGGATTGCCACGTGTGCCGGTCGGAAGGGTTCACCGCCCACACGCGCATACGGCTGACCAACGGCGCCCGTTCGATCATCGCGACTCTGTATCAAGTGACCGGCCCACTTCTCGCGCATGGGGAAGCCGGCCTCTCGGAATCGGCTTGGCTCCAGCTTGGCGTCAGTGACGGCGAAACGATCACCGCTAGCCATCCGCGCCCGCTCGACTCTCTCGGCAAGGTGCGCGGCAAAGTGTATGGGAAAAAGTTGGGGGCAGAGGATACGTCGGAGATCGTGGCCGACATCGTCGCCGGCAGCTATTCCGATATCCATTTATCCGCCTTCGTTACCGCGTGCTCGGCGCGACCGCTCGATACGGAAGAAATCATCGGCCTGACGAGGGCGATGGTGGAGGTCGGCGAAAAGCTGACCTGGGGCGCGCATCCGGTCATGGACAAGCATTGCGTCGGCGGGTTGCCGGGCAATCGCACGACGCCGATCGTGGTCGCGATCGTCACGGCGTGCGGGCTGACCATGCCAAAAACCTCGTCGCGCGCGATCACCTCGCCGGCGGGGACGGCGGACACCATGGAAACACTCGCACCCGTCGACCTCGACCTCGCGGCGATGCGGCGTGTCGTCGAGCGCGAAGGCGGTTGCGTGATCTGGGGCGGCGCAGTGCGGCTCAGTCCCGCTGACGATATTTTGATTCGGATAGAACGCGCGCTCGACCTCGATGCGGAAGGACAGCTTGTCGCCTCGGTGCTCTCGAAAAAGATCGCGGCGGGCGCCACTCGCCTCGTCCTCGATCTTCCGGTCGGCCCGACCGCGAAAGTCCGTGGAACGACGGCCGCGAAGTCGCTGTCTAACACGCTCGCAGTGGTGGCGAAGGCGTTCGGGATCGAGGCCCACACCGTCTTCTCCGACGGAACGCAGCCGGTCGGGCGCGGCATCGGACCGGCACTCGAGGCGCATGATGTCCTCGCTGTCCTGCAGAACAAGTTTAGTGCCCCGGCAGATCTTCGGGAGCGAAGCGTGGCGCTTGCTGCTTCACTCCTCGAGATCGGCGGCGCGGCGGCTACTGGCGTCGGCGCCGGTCTTGCGACTGCAGTTCTCGCTGACGGCCGCGCCTGGAGGAAATTCCAAGCCATTTGCGAAGCGCAAGGCGGCATGCGCGAGCCCACGATCGCGCCGTATCGCCGCCCGGTTGTTGCCAACGCCCCAGGCGCAGTGCGCGAGATCGACAACCGGCGAATTGCCAAGGTCGCCAAGCTCGCCGGTGCGCCGGACGCGAAGGCGGCCGGTCTCGAACTCCATGTCCGCCTTGGCGAGCGCGTTGCGTCCGGCCAACCGCTCTACACGCTCCATGCCGAAGCTCCGGGCGAGCTCGATTATGCATTGCAGTACGCAGCGGCGAACCGGGACATCATCCGGATCGGTGAGCGATGACCGATCGCGTGCTCATTCCGATGCCGGGAAACGCCGAACTTGGCGATCGGCTGGCTAAGGCGGTCGGGATAGACACGGGCTCGGTCGAGGTGCGGCGGTTCCCGGACGGCGAAACCTATGTCCGCCTCGACGGTGCGCTCACGGGACTATCGATTGTTCTCGTCTGTTCACTCGATCGGCCGGACGACAAGCTGCTGCCGCTCTTGTTCGCGGCTTCCACAGCGCGCGAGCTTGGCGCGGCCTCGGTCGGTCTTGTCGCCCCTTATCTCGCATACATGCGGCAGGATCGACGCTTCAGGCCGGGCGAAGCAGTGACATCCTCCTATTTCGCGCAGGTTCTTTCGCGCCATTTCGATTGGCTTGTTACTGTGGACCCGCATCTGCACCGGCGCAATTCGCTGAGCGAGATCTACAGCGTGCCGGCGGTGGCGCTTCACGCGGCGCCGCTCCTGTCCGAGTGGATTGCGCGCGAAATCGCCAATCCCGTGCTGATCGGCCCGGACAGCGAGAGCGAGCAGTGGGTCGCCGCAGTAGCACGCGGTGCGGGCGCGCCGTATGTCGTGCTCGAGAAGACCCGCCGCGGCGATCGGGAGGTCGAAATCTCGATTCCGGAGATGGCGCGCTGGATGCGCCATACGCCGGTTCTCGTCGACGACATCGTTTCGACAGGACGCACGATGATCGAAACCATGCACCACCTCAAGGCTGCCGCAACCAAGCCGCCGGTGTGCGTGGTGATCCATGGCGTGTTCGTCGGCAACGCCTATGCGGAATTGCGTGCGGCCGGTGCTCAGCGGATCGTCAGTGCCAACACGATTCCGCACGAGTCGAACGGTATCGACGTAACGTCTCTGCTAGCGCAGGCGATCCGGGATATCGCCAGCGCGGGCTAGGTGACGTTGGACTGCGATGACAACCTACTTGGGAAAAAGAGCGACAACATGATTCGTGCAACCACGGTTTCGCTAACGGCAATCGTCGTGTGTCTGAACGTCTTTGCTGCGCCGCCCACGGTCGCGCAGCCAGCACAAGCACGACGCAGCAGAGCGAAATGAGCCAGCACCATCAGCGCCTCTACACAATAATGAAAGATATGTCCCAGGAAATGGCCAACATGACAGAGCGGATGTCGCGCGGCCCTCTCACGCCCGAACAACGGGCCGACATGGCGCAGAAGATGGACCGCATGTCTGCAATGATGCACCGCATGTCGGGCCTTGCGGCGCGGCCGGCCATGAGCGACCCCGAATCGCAGAAGCAAATGGAAGAGATGCGCAAGCAGATGGACGAAATGAAGCGCGACCGGTCGATGCAGCCGGGAGCTAAGTAGCGGTTAAAGCGCGGCGCTGGCGGGGAGATCCGCCGAGCCCTGAGCGTCCGCAGCAGGTTCATGCCTGGTCCTAATACGAGATGCCGAGACGGAATGAAGGAAAGAATCTTCAACGCGCATGGGCTGACCAAAACCTATGCCTCGGGCGAGGTGGAAGTGCGCGCGTTGCGCGGTGTGGATCTCGAGATCTGGGCCGGGGAGGTCGTTGTCCTGCTGGGTCCTTCGGGAAGCGGCAAATCGACGCTTTTGAACATCATGGGCGGACTCGATCGCGCCTCGGGCGGCCGTCTGTTCTTCAAGGATTTGGAGCTGACCTCCTTGGGAGACCGGGATTTGACGATGTACCGGCGGCGGCATGTCGGCTTCGTGTTTCAGTTTTACAACTTGGTGCCGAGCCTCACCGCCTACGAGAACGTCGCGCTGGTCACCGAAATCTCCGAGCACCCTATGCGTCCCGATGAAGCTCTGTCTCTCGTGGGGCTCGATGCGCGAATGGATCATTTCCCCTCGCAACTCTCGGGCGGGGAACAGCAACGCGTCGCCATCGCGCGCGCAATCGCGAAGCGGCCCGAGGTGTTGCTATGCGACGAGCCGACCGGCGCGCTCGATTCGAAAACCGGGATTCTCGTGATCGAAGCATTGCTGAGGGTCAATTCCCAGCTCGGGACGACGACGCTCATCATCACGCACAACGCCGGCATTCAGGCTGTTGCGGATCGCGTGCTGTTTTTTGCGGACGGCCAAATCTCCAAGATACGCAAAAACGAAACGCGCCGCGCCGCCGCCGAACTCAGCTGGTGAACCGTGCGCGTCCTCGACATCAAGTTGATCCGCGATCTGATTCGGCTCTGGGCTCAGGCGCTCGCGATAGGTTTCGTGATCGCCGGCGGCGTGGCCACGCTCGTGCTCGCGGTGGGTTCCGCCCGATCTCTCGACGAGACGCGCACCGCCTATTACGAACGCTACCGGTTCGCGGATGTCTTTGCGTCGGCGAAACGTGCGCCGAAATCGCTGGTCGACCGCATTGCAGAAATCCCCGGGGTTGCTGCGGTGGACGCGCGCATTGCGAAGCTAGCCCTGCTGGACATCCCGAACTTTCGGGAGCCCGCGACGGGACAATTCATTTCGCTGCCTGAAGGCGGACAGCCGCTTCTCAACCGGCTCTATATCCGGATGGGCCGAATGCCCGAGCCCGGCAACGCCGAAGAGGTCGTCATCAGTGAGAGCTTCGCCAAAGGGCATGGCTTCGGCCCCGGCGCGCGCTTCTCGGCAATATTGAACGGCCGCAAGCGCGACCTGGCAGTTGTCGGGATCGCGCTTTCGCCCGAGTTCATCTACGCCATCGGACCGGGAGATATCATGCCGGATGACCGCCGCTTCGGCGTCATTTGGATGTCTGAAAAGGCGCTCGCCAGCGCTTACGACCTCGAAGGCGCGTTCTCGTCGGTCAATCTCAAGCTGCTGCGCGATGCTTCGGAACGCGAGGTGATCCAGCGCCTCGACGCCTTGCTCGACCGCTATGGCGGACGGGCGGCGCACGGCCGCAAGGATCAGACGTCACACGCCTGGCTCGACCACGAGCTCGACATGCTCGACAACATGAGTCGTACCCTGCCGCCGATTTTTCTCCTGGTCGCGGCATTCCTGGTTAACCTCACGCTCACTCGGCTCGTCGCGCTCGAACGCGAACAGATCGGGCTTCTGAAAGCCCTGGGCTACAGCAACATCGCCATTGCGTCGCACTACATTAAATTCATCTTGGTACTGGTCGCCATAGGCGTCGCGCTCGGTAGCGCTGCGGGTACCTCGCTGGGCATCTACATCACCAGGCTATTCGGGGATTTTTTTCACTTCCCGTTTCTGGTCTTTGTTCAGAGCCCGGGCCTCTACGTGACGGGTGCCGCGCTCAGTCTCTTGGCTGCCATCGTGGGGGCGGTCCGCGCCTTGCGGGATGTCGTGACGCTGGCGCCGGCGGTTGCGATGCAGCCGCCCGCTCCCCAGCGGTTCCGGCGTCTCCTGCCGTCGAGGTTCGCCATCGACCGGATGCTCTCGCAACCGATGATGATGGCGCTGCGCAATGTCGCGCGTCATCCATTCCGTGCGGCATTCACGACGTTGGGCATGGCGCTCGCTACGTCGATACTGATCGTCTCGCTTTTCACGCGCGACACCATCGAGCAGTTGATCGACGTGACCTATTTCATGGCCGACAGACAGGACGCGACCGTGAGCTTCGTCGAGAAGCGTCCGCTGGACGTGGTCAATCAGATGGCGCGGCTTCCGGGCGTCCTCGCGGCGGAGCCTTACCGGGAAATCCCGGTCCGAATACGAAAAGGAGCCATCGAACGCCGGGTGATGATCGCCGGCCGGCCGCGCAATGCCGATCTCAGCCGGATCATCGATGTCGATTTGCGCCCCGTGACGCCGCCGGAAAGCGGCTTGGCGATCTCGGACATGCTGGCCCAGATTCTTGGCGTGCGAGCGGGCGATTTCGTGGAAATCGACCTGCTCGAGGGTCCGCGCAGGACCGTAACTTTGCCGATTGCCGCGCGGGTCGAGGACTATTTCGGTCTCAGGGCTTTTATGGATGCCGAGGCCGTTTCACGCCTGATGCGCGAAGCTCCCGCGGTCAACAGCGTCCATCTGAGCCTTGACGCGAACAGCGTCAACGCTCTGTACCAAACGGTCAAAGCCATGCCGAGCGTCGGCGGCATGGCGTTGCAGCGCATGTCGCTTATGAACTTCCGCGAGTCGGTAGGTTTGCTCATCACTACGATGGGCGGCATCTACACGGGACTCGCCGCAATCATCGCGTTCGGCGTTGTCTACAACAACGCGCGGATCTCGCTCTCGGAGCGGGCGCGGGAACTGGCCAGTCTGCGCGTTCTGGGCTTCACGCGCGGCGAGGTGACGCGGATTCTTTTTGTCGAGCTGGCCGTCCTCGCGCTGATAGCGCAGCCGCCGGGATGGGCAATCGGCTACGGTCTTGCCTGGATGATGAAGACGAATTTGGCAGGCGAGCTGATGCGGGTCCGTCTGGTTTTGGAGAATTTCACCTATGCCCTTGCCAGCACGATCGTGCTTGTCGCTGCGGTGCTTTCCGCGATTGTCGTGCGCCGCCGCGTCAACCGGTTGGACCTCGTGGCTGTCCTCAAGACGCGGGACTGAGTGATGCGCGCGATTTGGCCGAAGCGCGCAACAGGCGCCCTTGTCGCCGCGGCGGCAGTAGCGGGCATCGTCTGGTTTGGCTGGCCGCGGCCGATTCCCGTGGATCTTGCGATAGTGACGAGAGGACCGATGGAGGTCACTGTCGATGACGAAGCCAAGACGCGCGTGCGCCACATCTATACCGTCTCCGCGCCGATCCCCGGCAAGGTGCTGCGGACCTCCCGCCATGTCGGGGATGAGGTTATCGAGAACGAAACCGTGGTCGCGGTGATGCAACCTTCGCCGCCGAGCTTTATCGATGTTCGCTCGCGCGAGGAGCTCCAGGCGGCCGTCGCGGCCGCCGCCGCGGCCGTGGACTTGGCTGAGGCGGAGGTGCGGCGGATCGAGGCGGCGCTCGAATTTTCGCGGCGCGAGCTGCGGCGCGCCGAGCCGCTTGCGCGCACCGATGCGATTTCCGCCAGGGCGCTGGATAAAGCCAGGTTCGATGTCGAAACGAACATAGCCGCCCTAGCAAGCGCGAAGGCACAGCTCGAAGTTCGTCGCAGCGAGCGCGCGAGCGTCGCGGCCCGGCTTATCGAGCCGTTCGGCGCCGCTCCGCAATCGGATGCCGCATGCTGCGTCCAGATTCGTGCCCCCGTCTCGGGCCGCGTCCTCAAGCTCATTCAGGAAAGCGAAACCGTGGTGTGGTGGGCAGGCGCGCCGCTCCTCGACATCGGCGATCCGTCCGATCTCGAGGTCGTTGCCGACCTCCTGTCGACTGATGCCGTGCGCATCAAACCGGGTGCGCCCGTTCGGATCGAGGGCTGGGGAGGACCGCCGATCCGCGGGCGCGTGATCCGTATCGACCCCGCCGGGTTTCTCAAGGTTTCCGCGCTCGGCATCGAGGAGCAGCGTGTCCGCACGACGATCGATTTTGTCGACCCGCCCGAGGCCTGGTCGCGGCTTGGCCATGATTACCGCGTCGTTGTCTTCGTCACCATCTGGTCGGCCGCTGACGCGGTCGTAGTGCCAGTTGGCGCGCTATTTCGTAAGGATGACAATTGGGCCGTCTTTACTGTCGCAGAGGGACGCGTGCAGACTACGCTGGTCCGGATCGGTCACCGAAATAACCGTGTAGCAGAGATCGTTTCAGGCCTGTCCCCCGGTGACCGAGTGATATTGCATCCCAGTGACAGGATCAGAGACAGAACTCGAGTTTCACGGCGAGACTAGTAACTCTTAGAGCCGTTCCGGAAAGTTTCGATTCATGACTGCGGTCTTGCAAGCCGCCGGAGCATGAGGCGGATCATAGCAAGCCGCACGAAGGCGGCGACCTACCGGGCGTGACGCTCGAAGTCGCGCGCGGTTGGACCGCGAAGCGGTCCAACCAGTTGCGGCTGATCCAGGCCAAGGTGCGCTCGACCCTCGGGCTCGACCCGAGGGTCCAGCGCTTGGGCAGCACCTCGAAGCGCGGGATGTCTGGCCGCTTGACGACCTCGATGCGCCACGAACCCGTGCCGGCGATCCGTCCAGCGAGGCGCGGGCCTTGATAGCCGCCGTCGCCGAAGATGCGCACGATGAAGGGAAACAGGCGCCGTGTGCGCCGGTCGAGCACGCACGGCGCGCCGTCGCGGTCCTGGATGTCGGCGGCGTGGACCACGACGTTCAGCATCAAGCCGATCGTGTCGACAAGAATGTGCCGCTTGCGGCCCGTGACCTTCTTGCCCGCATCGTAGCCCTGCGGGTCGATCGATGAAACGCGATGCGTTTCATCCCTTTTTGTGCGCCTCTGGCGCTCTGGCTGTCGATGATCGCCGCGGTCGGGCTGGCCTCGCGTCCTTCGCGCTCGCGGACTTCGACGTAGAGCGCGTGATGGATGCGCTCCAACGTGCCGTCCCAGTCCCACAAATCGAGATAGTCGTAGACCGTGCTCCTCGGCGGCAGGTCCTTGGGCAGCGCCTTCCACTGGCAGCCGGTCGAGAGCACGTAGAAAATCGCGTTCAGCACCTCGCGCACGTTCACCGTCCGCTTGCGCCCGCCGCGCTTGGCCGGCGGGATCAACGGCGCGACCAACGCCCATTCGGCATCGTTCAGATCGCTTGGATAACGCAGGCCGCGCCGCTCCGCGGCACGGCGATGTTCCGGCTTCCACATCGAGCACCCCCTAGACTCAGGTGCTCGATAACGAATCACATCATCCGATTCGACCGAACCGTCGTATCCGACTCATCCGACTCGGCAACTTTCCGGTACGGCTCTAAGTCTAAAGTCGGCGGCGCCCAACCTGAGAGCGGACGACCTGGACACGTTTCTGGGAATGTTGTTGGCGCTGCCGGGACGGTATCCTGCCTAGCCACGAATTCCGGAACGTTGAATAAGCGCGCCCGCGAGGCAATGTCATCGGTAGGCTTTGGTAGGCTTTCATGTGCGGCCGCTACACACCTGCTGAAATGGCGACAGGTCGTCAGGTTGTCCCGGCACACACAGCCTGAGCCACCACGCGGCTGGGCGCTGAAATAGGGCCTGGCGCCCGCGCACAACCGTCTCGGGCCTTACGATCACCAACGCATCCAGGCAGCCGGGCCACACCCGGTACAGCCATATCCGGATCAGGCGATCGATCAGGGTCAGGCGAGGACGAAACAGCCGACGCCGGAGGCCAGCGTGCGCTTCGATCGTCACCTCGTCGGCGCAGGCCCACCGCGGCGGTCGAGTTTGGCGAGCAAGTAATCCAGGTCGTTGGCCGCGGCGGACGAATCGTCTCCTTCGGACCGGGTGAGAAGGCGCTCGATGATATGGCGCTGGAAACGCTCGAGGTCGTCGTCGCGGCCATCCAGCTGGATTTCATGAATCGCCTCGATCGCCCCGATGAACATCGGATGATAGCAGGCCGGCATGCCGGCCTGCGCGAGGAGGGCGGCGAGCCGGTCCGCGCCCTCGTCGTGCACGAGCCGGCGAGCGGCCGCCAAGGGGATCTGCGCAAGCAACGCGATGCCGACCTCGAAAAACGCGGAATCGCCGGTGCAGAGCGCGCGCAACAGGATGCCGGGCGTAAGCCGCTCGCGGCGATAGAGTGTTGCGACCAACTCGCGCACCTCGGCGATGCCGGCATCGGCCGGAATCAGGCCGAGGACGGCCTTCTCGCGCGCGCCCCAAACCAGATCCGAGATCGTTTCGGCCGAGAGCTGATGGTGGTGAAGAATGTGCGCGCGCAGCTCTTCCGAGACCAAGGTGACCAGCTTTTCGGCGACCGAGATCGGCAGCCCGTGGCGGCGCGCCATCGACTCGCTGACCACGTTCGCGTGCCCGAACCGCGACACGGCACTGTCAAGCGACCGATCGGAGATCGCCGCATCGTTATTGGCCATCAACGCCGCGACGGCGTCCGCATCGCCGCAATCGATCAGCGATTCCGAAACGGCTTCCGAAACGCTTGCGCGCTCCGCCACTGCGCGCTGGCGGGCTGGCCCGTGGGTTCGCACGATTTCCAAAAGGTCTTCATCCGTCAGCGCGGGGGAAAAGCGCAGCAGGGGCAGCGCGACCGACTCCACGTCGTTCGCCAGCGTGCGCGCGATATCATGCGGAACATCAGGGTTTTTCTTGAGCGCGTTCGCCAGCGCTTCCCGCACGCGCAGCACGACGTCCTGCGCAAGCGCGCGAAAGATCTCCTCGGCCAGCCGCCGCTCGGTCTCGCCCAGCCGGCCGGATTGGTAATCGGTCGCGACCTTCTGCGCGATGTCGCGCCGAGACTCGTCAGATGGCGCAGTTATTAGGCGACGCACGTCATCGGCTTTAGGAACGCTGCTCACGGATCCATCTCCTGTCGCGACAACCGATTGCCCGGCAAATCTTGTCGAGTCCCGGTTAAGCGCGCGTTAAGTCTCATCGCACTGCCATGCAGCCACGCTGCTTGCTGCCGCCCTGGCCATTCCGCGCGTTACGCAGTACTCGGATTTGCTGCGACGGTTGCCGATCGCGCGCGCCACGGATAATCGCGTCCGGCCTCATCGGCTTAACCTGAGCTTAAAGCTCGTGCTGCAACCTCTCCGGCCTTGCAGGACCCGCGGCACGGACTTGGCCGACCGCGCGCCCGAAGCGATGGAGGAGGCGGCGTGGCGAAAAGATGCCTCATAGTCGATGATTCGCGGGTCATACGCATGGTGGCCCGGAAGATATTCGAGCAGCTCGCGTTCGAGGTGGCGGAGGCCGCAGATGGTACGGCAGCGCTTGAAGCCTGCCGGGATCGCATGCCGGACGCCATCCTCCTGGACTGGAACATGCCGGTGATGACCGGGATCGAGTTCCTGCGCTCGCTGCGGAAGATGGAGGGAGGCGCCGCACCGGTGGTCGTCCTATGCACCACGGAAAACGATGTCGAACATATCCGCGAGGCGATCGAGGCCGGTGCCAACGAATACATCATGAAACCGTTCGACAGCGACATCGTCCAGAGTAAGTTCGCCCAGGTTGGCCTGATCTCGTGAGCGCGCCGGCAACAGTTCCGATAGCCCGCGCGGCCGCGCCGTACCGCGTGATGCTTTGCGACGACTCCGCCGTGGTGCGCGGAATCATCCGCCGTATCCTTGAGGCCGATCCCAATGTGAAGATCGTCGCGACGGCGGCAAACGGCGCGATCGCGGTCGAATTGCTGCGGCACACCCCAGCCGATGTTGTCGTACTCGACATCGAGATGCCGGTGCTGGACGGACTCGCCGCGTTGCCGCGGCTCCTCGCCGTGCAGCCCCGGGTCAAGATCATCATGGCCTCGACGCTCACGGTGCGGAACGCCGCCATCACCATGCGCGCGCTTGCCGCGGGCGCTGCCGATTACATTGCCAAGCCCACGACCGCGACCGAAATCTCCTCGGCCGGGGATTTCAGGCGCGAGCTGCTGGAGAAGGTCAAGGCGCTCGGCGCTGCCGCGCGCACCGGTGCAAGCACCGGCGAAATCTCGCCGCACCCGGCGCACGGCAAAGCGTCAAGCGCTTTATTCGCCCTGTGCAGGCCGTCGTCCGCGCCGCCGCGCGTGCTTGCGATCGGTTCGTCGACCGGCGGCCCGCAAGCGTTGTTCACGCTTCTTTCGGCGCTTAGGCCCGACTTCGCGCTGCCAATTCTGATCACCCAGCACATGCCTAAAACCTTCACCGGAATCCTTGCCGATCACCTCGCCACGGCGTGCGGGCGGCCCGCCCGCGAGGGCCAGGATGACGAAAGGATTCAGCCGGGCCGAATCTACGTCGCGCCGGGCGACTATCACATGGAGCTTGCGCGGCGCGAGGATGGCGTCGCAATCAGGCTTTCGAAGGGGCCGCCGGAGAACTACTGCCGCCCTTCGGTCGATCCGATGTTCCGGGCGGTCGCGGCAGTCTACGGCGAAGCCGCGCTCGGGTGCATTCTGACCGGGATGGGTCAGGACGGCCGCCTCGGCGGCCAAGCGGTGATCGCCGCCGGCGGCACGATCATCGCGCAGGACGAGGCCAGCAGCGTCGTGTGGGGCATGCCGGGGGCGGCGGCAACGGCCGGCATCTGCAGCGCCGTGCTGCCGCTTGCCGACCTGGCGCCGCGTATCCGCAAGCTCGCCGGACTGCGCACGCCATGAAGCCGCACAATTTCGAATATCTCCGCAAGTTCCTGCACGAGACGACCGGGCTCGTGATCGGGCCGGATAAGGCATACCTCGTCGACAGCCGGCTCGTGCCGGTCGCGCGCAGGCGCAACCTCAACACGCTCGACGAGCTGGTCGAGCGGCTGGCATCGAAGACCGACGCCAGCCTCAGGACCGAGGTTACCGACGCGATGATGACCAATGAGTCCTTCTTTTTTCGCGACATCGCGCCGTTCGAGAATT
>Ga0209640_10003125_pt1 | contig 14501 bp, 12 predicted proteins | sample RifCSP10_1_FD_184018 | JGI IMG/M metagenome (GOLD analysis project Ga0209640, IMG submission 184018) | Soil microbial communities from Rifle, Colorado - Rifle CSP2_sed 10_1 (SPAdes) (version 2) | ecosystem: Environmental > Terrestrial > Deep subsurface > Rock core/Sediment | place: Rifle...
GCTGTGGCGTACATGGCGTGAACGGCGATCTATACCCCAAGACCATCGCAACGCGTGTAAATATTGTGTAACGTCGAAACGGTCGAGTTTCGACCGACCTCACCCGTTACCCACATTTAACGGCGTCGTGACAGACGCGACACGCGACCTCGGTACCGTCGGACTGTGTCCGCAGAGCATCGCCTTACAACCCCTGACGATATTGGGGCAATGAGCGCGGTCGGCCACGATTCACGTACGACCCCTCACACGACCAGGCATCAAAAGCGCGTCCTCGTCGTCGAGGACGAAATCGATGTCGCCCGACTAATCAAGCACACGCTCGACCGAAGCGGAGACCTGGACGTCGAGATCGCCGTTACGGGCGAGGCTGCTCTGACGATGGCCGCGGAGCATCCACCGGACCTCGTTGTTCTCGACCTCAACCTGCCGGGGTTTGATGGTTTGGAGGTATGCCGCATCCTTCGCGGCCGCCCGGCTTCGGCGACGGTGAAGATCATCATGCTGACTGCCCGCGCCAGCGAGAGCGATCGCATCAGAGGCTTGGATCTTGGCGCCGACGACTACATCACCAAGCCGTTCAGTCCGCGAGAGCTCGCGGCGCGCGTCCGCGCCGCGCTGCGGCGCGGCCGGGCGGAGGTGCTCACGGAAATCTATCGAGGAAGGCATCTGGTCGCCGACTTCGAGGCGGTCGCTGTTTCCGTCGACGGGAAGCCCGTCCGGCTGACGCGTCGCGAGTTCGAACTCCTCCGTTACCTGGTGCAGAATCGAAACCGCGTAATTTCCCGCGATCGTCTGCTCGAGCGCGTGTGGGGTTACGAAAACTCGGTTGAAACCCGTTCCGTCGACGTGCACATCGGACGACTGCGGGGCAAGCTTGGTCCAGCCGCCTTTCAGATAGAAACGGTCGTTGGCCTCGGCTACCGCTTCATTGAAACGCCGAACGCGGCCGCCACGGAATAAACAGATTCCCTCACGGACCAACATTCCTCGAACATCGCATCGGTGAGAAGGCGCAGCTATGGCGCCGTCACCGGGATTTCATAGAATGACCGCGGATGAGGCAGCGTCGCAATCGTCGCTCGTTTCTGCAATTTCTTGGCGCAGGTCTTACGGGCGCCGTCATTCCCGGTTCGGCCCTGGGGCCGCTCGCCTGCGCTCAACGTCCCAGCAGCCGCGAGATGCCGTTCACGCCTATCCAGCCGACCTCTCGCGATGCCCTTGTGCTTCCCGCCGGATTCGCGCACGACATCGTTGCCTTGTGGGGCGATCGGCTGCCCGGCTCGAACGCACGTTTCGGCTACAACGCCGACTACACGACCTTCATTCCGACGGCGACCGATGGCAGCGAAGGCGTGCTCTTCGTCAATCACGAATACGTGAGCCTGCCGGAGCCCGGCGAAATCGGCGTGTATCTGCAGACGTTCCCGCTCGTGTGGGGCCGTACTCCGCTCGTCGAAGACCAGATGCGCGATGTCGGCGCGTCGGTTCTCCAGATCAGGCGCCGTGCCGACGGACGCTGGGAGATCGTTGCGTCGCCGCTCACACGACGGTACGACGCCACCTCGCCCATGACCGCGTCGGGGCCGGCTTTGCAGAACGTGCATGGCCTCAGCGGGACGATCGCCAATTGTTCGGGCTGTCATACGCCATGGAACACCGTGCTCACCTGCGAAGAGAATTTCCAGTACTACGTACCCGAACCGGTCGACACGTCCGGGCGCGGCGGCGTGGGCGGCCGGTTCGCGAAAGACGGTACGCACTTCGGTTGGGTGGTCGAGATCGATCCACTCGACCCGTTGTGGACGCCCGTGAAACACACGATGCTGGGGCGTTTCCGTCACGAGAACGTGGCGATTCGCGCCGAAGTCGGGCAGCCGGTCGTGGCTTACATGGGCGACGACCGCACGAACGGCCACGTGTACCGGTTCGTCTCGGAGAACGGGTACGTACCCGCGAGCGCGATGAACCGTGGATCCCTGTTCGCGCGCGGCCGCCTCTACGCCGCGGTGTTCCATGCAAACGGGACCGGAGAATGGCGTGAAATTGCAGGCGGCACTCCACTCCGCCCGAACCCGGGCACCCAAATGCCGGAAATACCAACCGGCGCGAAAACCCTCGGGCAGGTGTACACGGATCTCGGCGCCATGGTGACCGATGCGTTCAGGGCGTCGAACCTGATTGGCGCCACGCCGACAGGTCGACCGGAGGACGTCGAGGTGCACCCCCTCGACAACAGCGTGTACATCGCATTTACCGCGCAGGCGACTGCGCCCGGCCATCTCTTTCCAAACATCTACGGTGAAATCTGGCGCATCCAGGACGAGGACGCCGGTACGGGCACGCATTTCACCTGGATGCGATGGAAGGCGGGCGGTCCCGCCGGTGCCGGAGGGGGTGGGAGCGTATTCGCCGCGCCTGACAACCTGGCCTTCGACCCGTCGGGAAATCTCTGGGTTGTCGTCGACATCAGCACATCGGCGCTCAACAGCGACAGCCGATACAGGGCGTTTCAAAACAACGGGATGTTCTTCGTCCCGACATCGGGACCGGATGCCGGCGTGGCGATGCAGTTTGCGTCGGCCCCGTGCGAAGCGGAGTTGGCTGGACCATCCTGGACGCCAGATCGCCAAACTCTGTTCTTGTCCGTTCAGCATCCGGGAGAAGCCAACGGCATGAGGACCGCCGGTATGAAGGCGCCGCGCGGGAGCAACTGGCCGGCGGGACGTGCCAACGATCCACCGCTCCCCGGGGTCGTCTCAATCCGTCGAACTTGACCGTCTCGCACCAAACGCCCTCAACTCCGTGAGCACGTGGCGCCCCGTTTCGTTGGCCCGGGCAGTATCGACGCCGCGCGTATGCGGTCGACCGCGGCTCTCGTACCCGATGCACGTGTACAGCCGGACGAGCGTCTCGTGATCGACGACCCATCGCGCCTCGGCGATTTCCAATGCGTGCTGCAGCTCGTGCCCGAGCAAGGCGATGGCGGCTTCGTCGTGAATGCTGGGATCGAGGTGGATCCGCAGGTACCGCTGGCCTCCCGCCGTCGTCACGAACTGCGTTTCGCCTTCCGGCCCACCATCGAACAGCCAGCGCTCTTCGATGTGAACGATGACGTTCGTACGCTCGAGTGCATCGACGAGAATCGCCGGCGTGGGCGACACTGCGTACCCGCGCTGAAGCAGAGAGACTACCCTGCTGCCCAGGGGCCGAACCCGTGGCGTCACCAGGTCTGCCCGCCCGGGACTCGTCCAGGCGACGATCAGGAATGCGCACGCGCACAGCGTGCGATGCGTTCGAATGTGAAGACCCATGCACCGACGATAGCGGGCCGCTGCGACGTCTCCGCCACCGTCATGAGAAATCGGCGTATCACACGGCTCTTGCGTTACAAGAACATTGCTGCCGGCTGATATGGTCAGTGCATGTACCGATTCTTGACCTTCAGCGTTACGCTGGCATGGATCGTCGTGGCAGTGCTCCATCCACACGCCCAGGAGCGGCTCAGGAAGGCCGCGATCGCGCATCGCGGCGCGTCGGCGTACGCTCCCGAGCACACGTTGGCTGCCTATCGGCTGGCTGTCGCGCAGGCCGCCGACTACGTGGAACAGGATCTCGCGGTGACGCGAGACGGCGAGCTCATTTGCCTGCACGACGATTCCCTCGACCGGACGACGAACGTCGAGGAGATATTTCCGGAGCGAGGGACAATCGATCCGGTGTCAGGTCGCCGGCAGTGGCTCGCGGTTGATTTCACGCTCGCCGAAATTAAGCAGCTCGACGCCGGCACCTGGTTCGATTCCAAGTTTGCCGGCGAGCGCGTACCGACGTGGGAGGAAGCCGTGGCTGTCGTTGGCACGGCAGCCGGCCTGTATCCAGAGCTCAAGGCCCCTGCGCTTTATCAGTCGCGTGGCATCGACATGACGCGGCTGTTTGTCGAATCCATGCAGCGCTTGAACCTCACATCCCGCTCTACCGGAAGCGTCATCGTGCAGTCGTTCGACGATCGTCCTCTACGCGAGCTCGCGAAACAGCTCCCGAGCCTCCCGCGCACGTTTCTCATCGAAGGGCGCGACGGTCAACGTTGGCTGACGCGGCCAGGTCTTGCCGAGATTGCCACGTTTGCGACCGGCATAGGCCCTTCGAAGTTCCTGCTCGACGGCCAGCCCGGGACCATCAATATGGCGCACGATGCGGACCTGACGGTCACTCCGTACACGTTTACGACGCGCGGTCCGGCGACGCGGTTCGCCGACGTCGGCGCCGAGATGCGGTACTACCTCGGCGAGCTCGGCGTCGATGCGCTCTTCACCGACAATCCGGATCGCTTTCCGCGCGATGCAGGCTCGAAATAGCTCCGTGCTGAACGTGTTGTTTCTCTGTACGGGGAATTCGGCACGATCGATCATGGCCGAGGCGCTCGCCAATCATCCTTCGGTCGGCGGTGGCAAGTTCCACGCGTTCAGCGCAGGAAGCCGCCCTCGCGGCGAAGTGGATCCGCTCGCTCTCGAACAGCTTCAGCGGCATCACATCGGCATCGAAGGACTACGGAGCAAGAGCTGGGACGAATTCAGAACAACGGACGCGCCGCACATGCATTTCGTCTTCACGGTGTGCGACCAGGTGGCGGCAGAGGAATGTCCCGTGTGGCCGGGCCAGCCGATGACAGCGCACTGGGGGGTCCCCGACCCGGCTGCCGTTACGGCCTCCGATGAAGAGAGACGCCGCGCGTTTCGTGACGCGTTCTTCGTCCTGCACCGCCGGATCGAGCTGTTTGCATGCCTGCCGATGGACAAGTTGACGCGGCTGGCGCTGCAGGAACAGCTCGACAGGATCGGCAAGGACACTCACACATCGATGATCGATGAGTAGATGGTCCGGGTCGTATAGCATGGCCCGGTGTCGACAATTGCGTCGGGCTGGCTGACCGCGTTATTCCTCTACGACGTCGCGGAGGCGATCGACCTTTCCACGGTGAACGCCTTGATCGGCCCGACGACGGCGTCACGCGTCGGACCACGACCGCCCGCTCCAGCCTACATTCAGTACGCGCATCCACCGGTCACCATCGAGGGGCAGGCGCTCGAGCTGGCACGCGTCGGCGACTGGCACGTTCGCTTCAAGGTCTTCGATTACGGCGTCGCCTCGGTGGCATTCACGCGCACGATTCCGCACACCTGGGATGCGCTCGTCACCGAAGCCCTGCGCTGGGATGTCGACCCCGAACTGCCGCTCGAGGCCGAAGGTTGCTGCCGCCGTCTCATCGATCGTTTACGACCGGCGCTGCTGCGGCCTCGAACGGACCTGCTTTCCGAGGACTACCTCGTGTTCGCGATCACACAATTGACAGACTCGACCACAGCCGATGCGCTGCTGGCATCGCACGGAGACACGATCGCGCAGCTGCTCCGCGGCGAGCGCGACCCCCTGAGCGCACAGGAGCGCGACGACGTGCTGCGTCAGCGCCTCTCGTATCTGGCAACCGATCTCGTCGTGCCGACATGGAACGCAGCGTTCGTCTACGATACTGACGCCGGCGCGAGCAGCGTCCTGGAGATCGTCGAGTTCGCCAATTCGCAGCTTCTCGAATTCCGGTACTACGATGCGCTGCTGGACGGCGAATTGGCTCAGATCTACGACCAGCTGCAACAGCCTGGATCGTTACAAAGCTGGTTCGGCAGGCGATTCACACGCGCGGCGCGCCAGGTCCACTCGTTGTTCATCGATGTCAACGAGCTCACCGACAAGACGGAGAATGCCCTCAAGCTTGCCGGCGACGTGTATGCCGCGCGCCTGTTTTCGCTGGTCGCGTCGCGCCTCGGCCTCGAGCAGTGGAAGGCGAACGTCCGCGAGAAGCTGAAGACGCTCGACGATATCTACCGGTTCACCGTCGAACAGACATCGATGGCGCGCGGTGAGCTGCTCGAGCTCATGATTGTCCTGATTCTGATACTCGAGCTCGTGCTGTTCTTTGCCGGGATCATGCAATAGCTCGGCGACGCAAACGCCGTCGCCAGTCACCGACGACGGCGACGAGGGAGGGCGGGCGCTCCGCAAATGGCCACCGACACCGCGGGAGACGTTATTGGGCGCGGGCAAAGGCCGCGTGGCGTGTGCGAACGAGGAACCGCGCCTCTTCCAGTGAACCCAGGACTGCAGCGCAGAAGCCGGCCTCGACGACCAGAGGCGGGCCGCCTGCGCCACCGTGAGCGTCAGGCCAGGCATTTCGAGAAATTCTGCCTTTACCCGCTGAACGGCACGCGTGAACGCGTCGCCGCAGTCATCAGTCTGTAGCGCAGTGACGTGGCTCATGGGCAGGACTCCGTTGCTGCGGATCAGCTCAACGCTGCTAATAAGCCATCGTACCGACCGGGTGTGACCGTCCGTTCAAGGTTTGGGAACAAAAACGTAAACAGTGGCTGAACAAGGAGAAGGATCGAGGCACACCGATTGCGATCGTCACAAGGATGGCTTCGCTCAACGTCACGGATGTAACGCGGATTGCTACAGACGCGGCGCGGGAACTGTCGCCGCGGCTGCACGTGGTCGGTGTCACCTCGGGGGCGAGAGACGGCCGTTACGCCGAGGTCATCATCGACATCGCCCAGTGCCGCCAAGAGCCTTGTCGTGTGTTTCTCGAGGTGTTCCGTAACACGTCGGAATCCGTCCTGCATCACGAGATCGCCGACAAGCTCCAGCGCCGTGTCAAGACGCGACTGTGATCCAAGATGCCGTGGGTCCAGGTACAGATCGACACGTCAGGCCGCCCACGATCCGTTGCGATAGAGCGTCAGGGCCACGTCGACGTTACGGCGGAGCGCGTCTTTGATCGCCGGGAGGCTTTTCTCGCAGCGCAGGAGTGTCTTCCAGGAGTACAAGTGCTTGGCCTTGTGGAAGTCGCTGTTGGCGACATACGGGTAGTGCTTCAGGCTGGTAACAGAGAACAGATCGTCGCGGTTGGCGGCTTCCCAGACGTCGACGAGCCCGCACAGCTCCTTGCGGTGATCCCAGAGGTAGCACGTGCTGATCTCGACGCGGCGGGTGGTGCGGTGATGCGGATGGCACGCGATGCTGAGCGCGCCCTGTCGATGGATTTCGCGCAGGATCTCGTCCGCCGTCTGATCGGCGCTGATGTACTTCTTGATGTCCAGCGCGATGATGTGGGAGTTCTTCCGGCTGCGAAGGCGGTTCTGCGTGATCTCGGCCCCTGGTATGACCAGCATTCCATATTGATCGCGCGCGCGCGTCGCTTCTTTTCGAATGTCCGCGAGGTAGGCGTCGAAGGCTTCCTGCCGCACACCGTACGCGCGCCGGCCGAATGTCGCAAGCCGCCCCGCACGCGCCAGCAGATCCTTCTTCATCAGGATGTGATCGGTAATGGCGATCACGTCGAACTTCCCTGTGGACCCGTAGAGATCGACGACTTCAGCGGGCGTCAATCGTCCGTCGCTCCACCGCGTGTGGACGTGAAAATCACACAGCAGAAAGGGTTCGTACCCAGGCATCAGATCCTCACATCGAGGTGCGTCGAGTCCCTCGGACGATGATGGAGCAGCTCTGATGTGAAGTTCCGCACATAGAGCCTGAAGACAGCCCCATTGCCCATCGCGACGAACCGGCGAGCCGACGTGTACAGGTAACAGTCGTAATAGAGAGCCACTTTGCCCACGCGCTTGAGTCGTCGTCCGAGGTTCGTGTCCTCGCCATGAAACTCGATGGACGTATCGAAGCCGCCGATCGTCTCTAAAGCGTCGCGGCGGACGGCGAAGTTGCCCCCGTAGAAAATCGTCCCGATACCCAGCACGTACTTCACCAGCCACTGTGTGGCCGGTGCGACCGTGAAGTCATACGCGCGAATCAGGATTCTTCCCCACAGGTTCCAGTCGTAGTACCGGTATGGACCGGACAGCGCCAGAAGGTCTCTGTCTCGCAGAAAGCGCTGTTCGATGCGCTGCAGCCACGTCAGCGGCGCCCGGCAGTCCGCATCCAGGTACACGAGAATGTCGCCGGTGGCCTCGCGGCGTCCCGTCTCACGCGCGATGACCAGCCCTTTGCGCGGCTCGTCCACCACGCGCACGTGCGGAACCTGCCCCGCCACGGCGGGCGTCTCATCGGTGCTCGCATTGTTGACGACCAGGATTTCGTCGGGGAGTCGGGACTGGGCGAGGAGGGAATACAGGCAGGTCGAAATGTATTGAGCTTCGTTATGGGCGCAGACAATGACGCTCAATGTCAGCGCCATCTCTGCGCCTGTGGTGCTGTATCACGCCGTGGTATACCCACGCGCATGCTGTTACGTTACGCCTTCCATGTGACGAGGCGATCTCGAACCTGAAACGCGTGTGTTAAAAGCCGCGCTTGACATCGATTGATCCTTCCGTTTTCAACATCTTTGCGCCCCATTGCTCGAATCTTCACGCCAGACATCTAGGCTCTCCGCGAAGACCTGTTCCTTTCCAGATTGTTCCGCTACTGCACGGAGGACCGATGACGCTCACGACTCGAACACTCGAACGACGACAGTTTCTCCGCGGCGCGGCCATGACGGCTGGTGCGGTTGCCGCACTGCCCGCACTGCGCGGCCTCAGCTTGCTGGGACTGAATGGCCGCGTCTACGCGCAGCCCGGCAGCGGCAGCTATGGTCCGTTGAAGCCGACACCAGATCTGCGCGACGGGGTCAAGCGAATCGCCCTGCCCCGGGGATTCAAATACCGCTCGTTCAGTCACGCTGGCGAGTTGATGTTCGATGGAAACCTGGTGCCCCTCGCTCATGACGGTATGGCAGTCTTCAACATGCCGGACGCGCGGTTCCGCCTTGTGCGCAACCACGAAGACCGCAACGCGCCAAACAACGGGAGCGCCGCCGTTGATGGCAATGCCTACGATATTCGCGGAGGTGGAGGCACGACGACGCTTGTGGTGAATCCGTTTACACGGGAGCTAGAGCGCGACTTCATCAGCCTCAATGGCACCATTGTGAACTGCGCTGGCGGTCTCACGCCGTGGGGCTCGTGGATCACGTGCGAGGAAACCAATGCAGGGGTGCCACAGGGCTGGAGCGCTCAACACGGCTACTGCTTCGAAGTCCCGGCATCCGCTGAGTCTTCCGTGCCGGCGGTCCCGCTCCCAGCCATGGGTCGCTTCGCTCACGAGGCTGTGGCGGTAGACCCGGAAACAGGAATCGTGTATGAGACCGAAGACTCGGGTGACAGTGGTTTCTATCGCTTCACCCCGAACACGCCTGGCGTTCTCGCTGATGGCGGCCTGCTCGAGATGCTGAAGATTAAGAATGTCACCAATTACGATACGCGCACCGATCAAACCGTGGGGGTTCCCCTACCGGTGGAGTGGGTTTCTATCGCCACTCCCGATCCACCTGGACAGGGCTCGAACGACGTCTATAACCAGGGGTTTGCGGGCGGTGCGGCGATTTTCACGAGGCTCGAGGGCTGCTGGTACGGCAACGGCGCGATCTACTTCGACGCGACGAACGGCGGCGACGCCGGAGAAGGACAGATCTGGGAATACCGGCCGCACGGTAACGGCGGCTACCTGACGCTGATCTTTGAGTCGAGCGGCCCCGATGTGCTCAATAGTCCAGACAATCTTGCCTTCTCGCCTCAAGGCGCGATCCTTCTCTGCGAAGACGGCGATGACGATCAATACCTGCGGGGGCTCACGCTCGATGGGTACATTTTCGATTTCGCACTCAACCTGCAGACCGACCACGAGTGGGCGGGCGCGACGTTTGCGCTGGCGCACCCGACCTGGAACGCTCGGGCGATGCGGGGCAACAACCCCCCGCTCGTTGACGAGGAGGATCGAATCACCCTCTTCGTGAACCGGCAGGGCAGCACCAGTGGTTCCAATCCCCCGTCGGCGGGCAACGAGGGTATGACGTTCGCCATCTGGGGTCCGTGGGGGAACGGCGCGCTGTAGGTTGTTCTCCGTCGCATGGGGACGGGAAGGCTGGAAATTCGCGGCCTTCCCTTCCTCCTCTCCTCCTCTCTTCTTGACCTCGCTCCGTCCGTCGATTAGGCTCGTTTCGTCGGCGGGCCCGTACCTCCCCTGCATTCATGATTCATTGGAGCCGCCGGCAGTGCCATCTTTACGCCCTGCTCGGCTACGCGGCCATCGCGGTGGTCTTCACCTGGCCGCTCGCCTTGAACATCGGCACGCATCTGACTGGCTCACCGGCCGGTGACACCGGCGTCTACGTGTGGAACCAGTGGGTCTTTCACCACGAGCTGCTGGAAAACCATCGCTCGCCGTACTTCACCGACAAGATCTTTTCGCTGAGCGGCCGCGCCAATCTGAGCCTCCATAACTACACCGCGTTCCAGGATCTCGTCGCCCTGCCCTTCATCAACTGGCTCGGGGTGGTCACGACGTTCAATCTGGTCTACCTCCTGATGACCGTCCTGACCGGATACGCGACATTCCTGCTCGCCCGGCACGTCACGGGCGCGGCGGTGGAATCGTGGCTCGCAGGGCTCCTCTTTGCGTGGAGCCCGATTCTCGTCACCCGTGGCGGCGGGCATTTCAGCCTCGTGGCGGCGGCGCCGTTGGCGGTGTTCCTTCTGCTGCTCCTTCGGGCCGCCGAGCGGCAGCGCATGCGCGACGCGGTGGCGCTCGGTGCGACGTGCTGGTGGGCCGCCAGCACGGATGCCTATTACGCCGTGTACTGCGTGATCATCGCCGCCGTGTTCATGCTCGGACGCATCACGACCATTCAGCAGCAACCGCAGCCGCGGCTGCGTGTCGTCCCCTGGACGCTCGACGTTCTGCTCTTCTGTGTGGCCGGCCTCGTCCTCTCGATGGCGATCAGCGGGGGGTGGCAGCTCACGATCCTCGGGCGCGTGACGAGCATGCGCAGTCTCTATACGCCAATGCTCGTCCTGACGCTGCTCACCGGCGTACGGATTGCGTGGTCGTACCGGCTGAACCTGATGCCGCTCGACGGCCCCACCGTGCTCCGTGTCATGCGGCTCGGCACGGCTGCGGGCATCGCGGCGACCGCGCTGCTGTCGCCCGTGCTGTATGCCGTTGGCGTCAGGATCGCGGAAGGGCGATGGGACACGGAAAAGGTCTTCTGGCGCAGCAGTCCGCAAGGCATTGATCTGGCAGCATTTGTGCTGCCGAATCCAAACCATCCGCTTGCGCCTGACTCCATTCTCGACTGGCTGATGCAGCGGCCAAACGGCCACTTCGAGAATGTCGCATCGCTCACCTTCACGGCACTCTTGACCGTCCTCGTTGCATGGCGAATGGGCTGGCGGATCCCACGCCTGTGGGGCGGAATTGCCCTGGTCTTCGGCGCATTCGTGCTCGGACCGTTCATTCACATTGGAGGCCTGAACACTCACATGGTAGGCCCTTGGGCGTTTCTGCGCTACGTGCCCATCATCGGCATGGCACGCATGCCCGGCCGCATGAGCATCGTCCTCATGCTGGCTCTCGCTGTGCTCTTCGCGAGCGCACTCACCTGGATGGGCCACAGAAAACCGCGCCAACGGCGTGTACTGCTCGCGGCCATCGGCGCGGCGCTCGCGTTCGAGTTGCTGCCGACGCCTCAAAGCCTGTATGCCGCGTCGGTTCCGAGAGTCTATGCCCATGTAGCGGCGGCTCCGGGGGATGTACGCCTGCTAGAGCTGCCGAGCGGCATCCGTGGCAGCACTAGGGCCGTCGGCGACTTCTCCCCGCGCACGCAGTTCTTCCAGACCATGCACGGCAAGCGGCTGATTGGTGGGTATCTCTCGCGCGTGTCGCGCCGACGCGTCACGGATGTGCGCCGCGATCCGATGGTTGACGCGCTCATCTGGCTCAGCGAGGGGCAGCCGCTCGACGCGTCGCGCCGGCGGTCGCTCGTCGAAACCGGACCGTCGTTCGTCGAACGGGCCAACGTCGGCTTCGTCGTGGTCGACAGGGATCGCACGCCGGACGAGCTCCGCGAATTCGCTATCGAGGCGTTCTCGCTCGAGTTCGTCGACGCCGATGGCGTGTTCGAGCTGTACAGGCCCGCAGCTCACTAAGCCTGTTTTCACTTCGACAGGCCACAGAGTTATTCAATCTTGGTTTAAGCTGGCCTGTCCCCATGATCAGCGACACGCTCGCCATCATCCTCGGTGGCGGCCAGGGAACACGCCTCTTTCCGCTCACCGCAACCCGCTCGAAGCCCGCGGTGCCGATCGGCGGCAAATACCGCCTGATCGACGTGCCGGTCAGCCGCTGCCTGCATGCGGAGATCCGGCGCATTTTCGTGCTCACTCAATTCAATTCCGCGTCGCTCAACCGCCACATCAACAACACATATCGCCTGGATCGGTTCTCCGGCGGGTTCGTCGAAATCCTGGCGGCCGAGCAGACACCGGACAATCCCCACTGGTATCAGGGAACCGCTGATGCGGTCCGCCAGGCCGTCCGCCACATCACCCAGCACGAGGCGGACTACTACCTCATCCTCGCCGGCGACCACCTGTACCGAATGGACTATTCGGAACTGGTCCAGACGCACAAGGACACCGGCGCCGACATCACGATCGCCGCGCAGCCGGTGGATCCGGAAACCGCGACGCAGATGGGCATCTTCACATTCGACGTCGCGGGCCAGATTGTCGCCTTCGAAGAAAAGCCGCATGCGGATCGTTTGCGCGACATCGGCCGCAGCATTCCGCCGAACGCGACGTTCGCCCGGCACAACGACGAGCAGCCGTTCATGGCGTCGATGGGCATTTACGTGTTCACGCGCCGCGTGATTCTCGAACTGCTCAAGCGCGAGCCGGGGCACGACTTCGGCCGCGAGGTCATTCCAGCGACGCTGACCGAGTACCGTGTGAAGCCGTATCTCTATCGCGGGTACTGGGCCGACGTGGGGACGATCGAATCCTTTTACGAAGCCAACGTGATGCTTGGCCGTGCCGCCGCACCCTTCCGGTTCTGGGATCCGACGTATCCGATTTACACACACCTCAGGCATCTTCCGGGTTCACGCCTGACCGATTGCGTCGTGCGCAGCTCCATCGTCGTGGATGGCTGCTACCTCGACCGCTGTCACATCGACGAGACGGTCGTCGGACTACGAAGCCACATCCGGTCGGGTGCTCGAGTGACGCGATCGGTGCTGCTCGGCGCCGACTTCTACGAGGATGCGGAACCGCCGCCCGGTGTCCCCAAGCTCGGCATCTGCCAGGACGTCACACTCGACCGGGTCATCGTCGACAAGAACGCACGCATCGGCGCCGGTGCCCGACTCGTGAACGAGCGCGGCATCGAGCACGCTGACGGAGACGGTTTCTACATTCGCGGCGGGATCATCGTGGTGCCGAAGGGCGGTGTGATCGCGCCGGGGACGGTGGTGTGAAGGGGAAGCCGGGATCCGGGAACCGGTTAGCCTTCTCCCGTCCCTCGCCCGGATCCCCGATCCCCGATCCCGGTTCCCGGCTCAGTTCATCGCGCCGCCGTGGCTGGCGCCGGTCTCGCAAACCGCGCGTCTTCGAGCGGAGTCACTTCCACAGCATCGATCTCGTATTCCAGGATCGATGCTCGCGGGCCGTTCACCGTCCACTCCATCGGCACCCGGATCCCGTTCGTGACGTAGAAGTCGTCGTAGTCGATCCGAAACACGTGACAGCAGTAGTGCGATTTCTGCTGGTACGAGAGGCTGAGTAGATACGCCGTGTCCCTGTCGAAGTACAGCCGCACCTGCGGCAGCCACTGGGAGCTGCCAGAGACGACCCACGCCGTCCGCTCGCCGACTTTCTCCTGTCCCTCGACCTTGAGGTTGGGCAGGAGCTGTTTGAACTGACTCGGGAACATGACGGCGTTTTCGAGCCTCGCCACCTCGACGAGGTCAGGTCGGAGGTCCGCCGCTGGCGCATTCCCAGCTCTCGTCCAGCCCGCCGCACCGTTATAGGTGGTGACGGCGTTCGCTGCGATGTTCCGCTGAATCGTCATGCGTTTGTCGGCGCCCTTCGCCAGAATCTCGATCGGCGTGACCGTCGTCGGGGCGCGCTGGGGATGGACCTCATCCAGATGGGCATAGTTGGTGACGGTTCCCCTCAAGGTGCGGCTCGAGACTTTTGCGATGGCCTCCACGCCGCCAAGAGCCGCCGTATAGCGCTCGAGGAGCTGATCGGCGGTCGGCGCCTGCCCGGCCACCTGGGCCGGACCGGGCCGTCCTTCCTCGCCGTTGTACGGAAGCACCGTCGACGGTTTCGTGCTGCCCTGATGGCACGTGAAACAGGTCACGACTTCCCGCCCCGCGAACTGGGTGCGGTTGATGTCGCTGACCATCTGAATCATTCGCCGAGCAATGGCTTTCTGGGGCTTCGTGTCGAGCTCGCGCTTCGTGTTGTCCGGATCATGGCAATAGACGCAGTGCACGCCGAGCGCGATTTCCATCAGCTGCATGGTTGGCTGCATCAGGTGCGCCGGCATGCCCTTCATGACCTGGATGTTCTTATAGAACTGCTCCGCGGGCTGCGGCCCCGGCTGCTGCGCGG
>Ga0209640_10003126_pt1 | contig 14495 bp, 15 predicted proteins | sample RifCSP10_1_FD_184018 | JGI IMG/M metagenome (GOLD analysis project Ga0209640, IMG submission 184018) | Soil microbial communities from Rifle, Colorado - Rifle CSP2_sed 10_1 (SPAdes) (version 2) | ecosystem: Environmental > Terrestrial > Deep subsurface > Rock core/Sediment | place: Rifle...
TGTCGTGAACACGCCGCAGGGGAGCGGCGCGCGCGCGGACGGCTACCTCATCCGCGAGGCAGCCCTCGTTGCGCGCGTGCCGTGCGTGACGACGATCTCGGGAGCGGCAGCGGCCGTGCACGCGATCGCGAACGCGCGAGCCGAATCGGCCCTCTCGCTCCAGGAGCGGATCGGGATCGAGGCGTGACCCAGGCGCGCGCGGAACGCGCCGCAGGCAGCGGCCTCGTCCTCGCGGGCCGTCCTGCCGCACGCGAGCATCTGCGCGTCGTCGGCGTCGAGCAGATCGGGGCGTACACGCTGCTCCGCCTCGAGCGAGGGGAACTGGAGCCCGGGGTCCCGGGCCAGTTCTTCATGCTGGAGGCGCCCGGGCGAGTGCTCCCGCGCCCGATGAGCCTGTGCCAGGCGCCTCCGGGCGAGCTCGCCTTCCTGATCGACCCCATCGGGCCCGGGACCCGCGCCCTCTGCGCGCTCGAGCCGGGCGCCGCGATCCACGTCCTGGGCCCGCTCGGGAACGGCTTCGATCTCGGCGTCGAGCGCCCGCTCCTGGTCGCCGGCGGCATCGGAGTCGCTCCGATGCCCTACCTCTCGGAAACGCTCGGCGGTCCGCCCGCGCTCCTCGGATTCCGCAGCGACCGCCACGCAGAAGCTGCGAGGCTGCTGCCGAGCGCGGAGGTCGTCGTGGAGCCCCGGCTCGTGACCGAGCTCCTGCCCGAGGATCCGGGAGGCGTCCTCGCGTGCGGGCCGACGCCCATGCTCGAAGCGGTGGCGGCCCTGGCTCCCCAGGCCCAGCTCGCCTGGGAAGCCCCCATGGCCTGCGGCTACGGGGCGTGCTACGGCTGCGTGGTCGAGATCGACGGCCGCTACCGCCGGCTCTGCGTCGACGGGCCCATCCTTTCCGGCTGCGCCGGAAAGGACTAGGAAGAGGCGATGCAGCGAATTCCCATCCTGAACGCGAGCGGGTGTCTCGATGCCCTGACTGCACCTGGCGTCGCGCAGCAGCTCGACACGTTCGTCACGAAGACCGTCACGCCGCTCCCCCGCGAGGGGAACCCACCGCCACGAATTGCGGAGACGGAGGCCGGGATGCTGAACTCCATCGGCCTCCAGAACCCGGGGATCGAGGCGTTCGTCGCCGACCACCTTCCGCGGCTCGAGGAGCTCGGCGTCCCGGTCTGGGTCTCGGTGGGGGGCTTCAGCGCCCAGGACTACGCCGACGTCTGCGCCCGAATCGACGGGTGCGACACAGTCGCAGCCGTCGAGCTGAACCTCTCCTGCCCGAACGTCGAGGAGGCGCCCGAGACAGCGGCGGAGCTCGTCGCGGCCGCTCGCGGGGTCACGGGGAAGCCGCTCTACGCGAAGCTCTCGCCGGCGTCGTGGGACCCCGCCGAGACCGCCCGGGCGGTCGCCGCGGCAGGGGCGGACGGGCTCTCGCTCGTGAACACGATCCGGGGCCTCTCTCTCGACCCCGGCACGCTCCGCCCGACGCTCGCACGGGGGCCGGGAGGCTACTCGGGGCCGGCGCTCGGCCCCATCGCGGCAGCCTGCATCTACGCGTGCGCGACGGCGGTCGAGCTGCCCGTCGTCGGCATGGGGGGCGTGGCGTCCGGCCGGGACGCGTTGACGCTCCTCGCCGCAGGCGCGAGCGCGATCGCACTGGGCACGATCCTGTTCTCGGACCCCCGCGCGCCGGGCCGGATCCGCCGCGAGCTCGCCTCCGAGGCCGCGGCGCTCGGGTACGAATCGCCGGCCGCGATTTTCGGCCAAGCGCGCCAGGTCGCGGGTCGAGCGGAACCGTAGCTCGATCTGGCAACAGAAAAATCCCTGCAAATCGACCAAAAAGTTCTCGCTTGACCCCCGGGGAAGTCTTGGTAGACTCGTCCGGCTCATGGTCACGTCGAAGACGCACGCCCAGGCGCCCGCTCGCTCGCTCGACCAGAGGATGGAGGCGCTCCAGAGGGCGAACGACGTGCGTGTACGCCGTGCGCAGCTCAAACGTGACCTGAAGGCGGGACGCGTGAGCATCGAGTCGATCCTGCTCTCGCCCCCGGAGTACGTGGAGACCGCGAAGGTGTTCGACATGCTCATGGCGGTGCCCAAGTTCGGCCGCGTGAAGGCCGCGCGGCTTCTGAACCAGTGCCGCATCAGCCAGGCAAAGACCGTCGGTGGGCTCTCCGAGCGGCAGCGCGCCGAGCTCGTCGACCTCTTCAACCATCGTTCGTAGGCACGTGACGGCGCCCGGGCGGCCCGTCTTCGTCGTCACCGGGCCTTCCGGCGCAGGGAAGGGGACGCTGATCAAGGGGCTGCTGGAGCTCGTCCCCAACCTCGAGGTGGCCGTCTCGGCCACGACCCGTGCACAGCGCCCGGGCGAGGTGAACGGCCGCGAGTACTGGTTCCTCGACGACGAGGAGTTCACGCGCAGGGTCGAGGCCGGAGAGTTCCTCGAGTACGTCCCGTACGTCTCCGGGCGCCGCTACGGGACGCTCCGCTCGGAGCTCGACCGGATCGCGGCCGACGGCAAGGTCTGTGTCCTCGAGCTCGAGCTCGAGGGAGCGCTCATGGTGCAGGAGACGCTCCCGGGGAGCGTGGCCGTCTTCATCGCGGCCGACGTCCCCGAGCTCGAGCGCCGCCTGCGCAGCCGGGCGACGGAGTCGACGGGCGAGATCGGGGAGCGGATCGCGCTCGCCCGCCGGCAGCTGGAGCAGGCGCACCTCTTCCGGTACATGGTGCGAAACGACGACCTGGAGCGGGCAACCGCTGCGCTCGCGGCCATCGTGGAGTGCGAGCTGGCACTCGCAGGTACCATGACGCGGCCATGATCCACCCCCGACTCGACACGCTCCTCGACAAGGTCGACCAGTCGCGCTATGCGCTCGTCATCGTCGCGGCCAAGCGGGCGCGCCAGATCAACAACTACCACCACCAGCTCGGCGAGGGCATGGGCTTCGAGGAAGCCCCACCGCCGCTGATCGAGTCCCGCTCGAAGAACTACCTCACGATGGCGATGGAGGAGATCGCGAGCGGGAAGATCACGTACCACGCTCCACCGGCCTGACCGGGAGCCGGCCGTGGCACGCATCCTGCTCGGCGTCACCGGGGGGATCGCGGCGTACAAGACGTGCACGCTCGTGCGCTTGCTCGTGCGCGCAGGGCACGACGTCTACCCCATCGTCACGAAGGCGGCGGAGGACTTCGTCACGGCCCGGACGTTCTTCGCCCTGGCCCGGCGCTCGCCGGAAGACGGGCCCTATCCGCACCTCGAGCGCGCAGACCTCCTCGTCGTCGCCCCCCTGACCGCGAACACGCTCGCACGCCTCGCCCACGGGCTCGCCGACGACCTGCTGACCGAGGCCGCGCTCGCGCACCCCGGGCCGGTCCTCGTCGCCCCCGCCATGAACTCGCGCATGTGGGAGCACCCGGCGACACAGGCGAACGTCGCCACGCTCCGGGCCCGCGGCGTCGAGATCGTCGGCCCTGCTGCGGGCGAGCTCGCCGAGGGCGAGACGGGTGTAGGGCGGATGGCCGAGCCGGAGGACATCGCTGCACGCATCCAGGAGCTGCTCTCGGGCGCCGACGGATCGACTGGGCCGTTGCGCGGCCGCCGCGTCCTCGTCTCCGCGGGCGGGACCCGCGAGCCGCTCGACGCCGTCCGGTTCGTCGGGAACCGCTCGTCGGGGCGGATGGGGGTCGCGCTCGCCGAAGAGGCCCGCCGTCGCGGCGCGGACGTGACCCTCCTGGCCGCGAACCTGGCCGTCCCTCCGCCCGCAGGCGTGGCCGTGGTGGAGACGCCGACGGCCCAGGATCTCGAGCGGGAGGCGCTCGCCCGCCGCGATGCGGACGTGATCGTCATGGCGGCCGCGGTCGCGGACTACCGCCCGGCGGCCCCCCGGCAGGACAAGCATCCGAAGGACGGCGCCACGTGGTCGATCGAGCTCGAGCCGACGGCCGACGTGCTCGCCGCGCTCGGCGAGACCCGGCGGGAGGGGCAGGTGCTCGTGGGCTTCGCGGCGGACGGGGCCGAAGGAGGTCTCGAGCGCGCCCGCGAGAAGCGGGCCCGCAAGCACGCCGACCTCTTCGTCTTCAACGACGTCTCGAGGGGCGACATCGGCTTCGATACCGACGAGAACGAAGTCGTCGTCCTCTCCGACACAGGGGAGCGGCGCGTGCGGAAGGCGCCGAAGCGCGAGGTGGCCGCGGCTGTCCTGGACGAGATCGAGCGGCTACTCTCGTCGGAATGAGGGACGGCGCTCCGGCCCGGGAATCGGCGTCGCAGGGCTCGGCCGCGGACGTGGTCGCCCGCGTCGTCAGGAACCTCGAGCTCGCCGTCCGGGCCCGGCGCGAGACGCTCGAGCTGTGCGTGCTGGGCCTCCTCGGCCAGGGCCACCTGATCATCGAGGACTTCCCGGGAGTGGGGAAGACCGTCCTCGCGAAGTCCCTCGCCCGGTCGCTCCACCTCTCGTTCTCGCGGCTGCAGTTCACGCCGGACCTGCTTCCGACGGACGTGACGGGCGTGAACGTGTTCAACCAGAAGACGAACGAGTTCGAGTTCAAGCCCGGGCCCGTGTTCGCGAACGTCCTCCTCGTCGACGAGATCAACCGCGCCTCGCCGAAGACCCAGTCGGCCCTCCTGGAGGCGATGCAGGAGGCCCAGGTCACGATCGACGGCGCGACCTACGAGCTCGAGCTGCCGTTCCTCGTCGTCGCGACGCAGAACCCGATCGAGTACGAGGGCACGTACCCGCTCCCCGAGGCGCAGCTCGATCGCTTCACCGCCCGTCTCGCCCTCGGCTACCCGCCGCTCGCCGAGGAAGCGCGCATGCTCGCCGAGCAGACGACCGAGCCGCCGCTCGACCGACTCGCCGCCGTGGCCGACCGGGCCGACGTGCTGGCCGCGATCGAGGCCGCACGGCAGGTGTACGTCGAGGACGACGTGGGCCGCTACGTGGTCGCGATCCTCCGCCAGACGCGCTCCAACCCCCGGCTCGCGCTCGGAGCGAGCCCGCGGGCCGGGATCGCGCTTTTGCGGATGGCGAAGGCGCGCGCGGTCGCTGCCGGGCGCGACTACGTGCTTCCCGAGGACGTGCAGGCCCTCGCCGCCTCGGTCCTCTCGCACCGTGTGATCATCGCCCCGGAGGCACGCGCGGCGGGGACGACGGGCGAAGACGCGGTCGCGGAGGCGCTGGAGCACACCCCGGTGCCGGTTTGAGTCGCCTACGCGGAGCAATCCTCGTCGGCGCCGGCGTGACCATCGCGGCGGTCGCCTTCGGGTCCCGACCGCTCGGCGTCGCGGGGATCGGGCTCCTGCTGGCCGCGGCCGCCGCCCGTGCGTGGGCCGGCCTCGCGCAGGGCCCGGCGAGAGTCACGCACGAGTCCCGGCCCGCGCCGGTGTCGGAAGGCGAGAGGGTCCGTCTCGTCGTCACCGCCGACCGCGCGTCGCGGATCCCGGTGGGCTCGGCCACCGTCCGCGGATCGCTCGGCCGGCTGGGCGAGTACGTGTGCCGGCTCCAGGGCCGGGGCCGCGGGATGACCGGCTCGGTGGACCTCGGGCGCGTGCCGAGAGGGCTCTTCACCTTCTCCGACGTCCGGCTCGTACTGGGCGACCATCTCGGGCTCGAGTCCGTGAGCATCCCCCAGGAGGCGCGGACGACGCTCGTCGTGCATCCGCGCATCGTCGAGCTGCGCGCGCTCTTCAACGACCCCGGACGGGTCGGCGGGGACGGCCGTCGCCTCCTCCTGCGACGGCCGGCGGGCTTCGACTTCCACTCGGTGCGCGAGTACGAGCAGGGCGAGTCGCTTCGCCGCGTGCACTGGCCGACGACCGCGAGGCGCGGGCAGCTCATGGTCAAGGAGCTCGAGGACTCGCCGCAGGACTCGGTGGTCGTCCTGCTGGACTGCAGCCCTGCCGGGGCCGTGGGAACACCTCCTCGCTCCAGCTTCGACGACGCCGTCCGCGCTGCCGGATCCGTGCTCCGGGCGTACGCGGCGCGTGGACGTCGTGCGGCGCTCGTCGCGACTGGCGCCGACCGGGCGACCGTGTCGGTTCGCACCCTCGAAGGAGACTTCCGCGCCGCCCTCGACGTCCTCGCGGCGGCCGAGCCGACGGCCACCGACGGGCTGGCGCGAGCGCTGCGCACGCAGCGCTCGCAGCTCGCGCACGCGGGGGAGCTCGTCGTCGTCACCGCCCTGCCCGACGCCTCGGCGGTCGAGGCCCTCGTCGCCGCATGCGCTCGGCGGCTGGTCTCGGTCGTCTGGATCGACGCGCCGAGCTACGCAGGCATCCCGACTCGCGCGGCGCCCGGCGTGCTCCGGCTCGCCGCTGCGGGGGTACCCGTTGCCGCCGTGCGGAGCGGGGACGACCTCGCACGAGCACTCGATCCGCCGCTCGAGAAGGTGGCTGCGCGTGCGTAGGACGCTCGCCGCGTCCGCCGTGCCCGCACTCGTGATCGCGGGCGCGTGGCTCGCGCTCGAGGCGCCTCGGCGGACCGGCGAGGCGATATTGGTGGCCGCTCTGGCCCTGGCTCCTGCCCTCTTTCCGCGGCTGTGGCAGCGGGTGCTGGCACTCGCTCCCGCAGCTGCCGTGGTGGTCTGGATCGGGCTCGACGCGAAGGTCTGGGATCTCCGCCTGCTCGGCGGCGAGTCGTCCTTCACGTACGCGCGCGACCGCGCCCTCGACGTCGGGAGCATCGGGATCGGCGACTTCTACGGCGTCGTGCTCCCGTTCGATCCGGGGGGACACGTGGAGATGCACGCACTCTTGCTCCTCGCAGTGTTCGGGTTCGTCGCAGCCGTGGCGCTCTTCGTCGCGTCGCGGAGGCCTGTGCCCGCCGCGGCCCTGACCGTCGCGGGCGTGGGCTGGCCGGCCACGCTCGTCGACGAGGGCGCGGTCGCGGTGGGTGCGCTCGCCCTGGCGGCCGCGCTGTCGATCTTCCTCGCCCTGCGCGTCCGCTCTGCCGGAACGCTCGCGGTCGGGGCCGTCGTGTCGGCCCTCGTGGTCGCGGGCGCCGCCTGGGCGTCCAGCGCGACGACGTTCGCACAGCAGGCGGCGCTGGACTGGAAGCAGTGGGACTTCCGCGGCCTCCCGGCGAAGGCCCTCGGCGTCCGCTTCGTGTGGGACGCGAACTACGACGGGATCAGCTTCCCGCCGACCGAGACCGTCGTGCTCGAGATCGAGGGCCCCGAGCGCGCGCAGTACTGGCGCGCCTCCACGCTCGACCTCTTCACGGCCGACCGCTGGTTCGAGCAGCTCGATCCCACGCTGATCGGGGACGGGGACCGCGAGATCCCCCTCGACGCGCTGGCGCCGAGCGCTGCGCGCGACAAGAGCCGTTGGCTCGACCAACGCGTGCTGGTGAAGGCCCTGGTCGACGACCACGTCGTCGCCGCCGGAACCCCGGTCGCCCTCTCGGCCCGATCGCTGGGGACGGTCTTCTACCTCTCGGGCGGCGTCGTCCGGGCACGCCGCTCCCTGAGCCCCGGAACGCGGTATCGCGTGTGGAGCTACACGCCCGACCCCTCGCCTTCGCAGCTGCGAGACGCTCCCGCCCGCTATCCACGCGCGGCGACGCGCTACCTGGAGGTGTGGGGGGCTCCGTTCCCCTCCTTCGGCACCGCCGGACGAGAGGAGGTCGTCTCGCAGCTCCTGAGCGACCTCGCCTTCGGCCCGTACCAGGACTACTCGCCCCTCTACCGGATCGCCCGCCGCGTCGCGGGCGACGCGCGCAGCCCGTACGAGGCCGTCCTCGCGCTCGAGTCCTGGTTCCGCCGGGGCGGAGGCTTCCGTTACGCGGAGCAGCCTCCGCGCTCGTTCGGAGTCGCGCCGCTCGTACAGTTCGTCACCGAGACCAAGGCCGGGTACTGCCAGCACTACGCGGGCGCCATGGCGCTCATGCTCCGGCTCCTCGGTGTCCCCTCGCGCGTCGCGGTCGGCTTCACGAGCGGGACACGGGCGGGAGACACGTGGAGGGTGACCGACCACGACGCGCACGCGTGGGTCGAGGTCTGGTTCCCCGGCTACGGCTGGGTCCCGTTCGACCCGACTCCGGGACGGGGCACGTTCTCCGGGATCTACTCGTTCGCCTCCGAGAACGCGCAGGCCGTCGAGGCCCTCGGTCGCGGCAACCTCGACGCCGCCGCCATCCAGGACTCGCCGTTCGGCCGGGAGCCCTCCGCAGGTCGCACGACGATCGTCACGAGCTCATCACGCCGTCCATCGCTGCTGACCGTGGTTCTCGTCCTCTGCCTCGTCGCGGGAGCGACGATCGGCACCTCGAAGTGGCTCGTCCGCCGTGCCCGCTACCTGACCTCCGACCCGCGCCGCGTGGCGAGCGCCGCACGCAGGGAGCTCGAAGGCTTCCTGCGCGACCAGCGCGTGCCGGTGCCGACGAGCGCGACGCTCGACGACCTCGGCCGAGCCTTCGTGCAGGAGATCGGGCTCGACGCACGAGGATTCGTCGCCGCCGCGGCCGGCGGCCGCTTCGGGCCGCCGGATCTGTCCAGAGCGAGCGCCCGGGACGTGCGGCGCGAGCTCCGTACGCTCGTCCGCGCGGCGCGCAGAGAGCTCTCGGCCTGGGCGCGCCTGCGCGGCTTCGTCTCTCTGCGCTCGCTCCGCGGGGAGTGGCAGTGAGCGAGACGTACGACCTCTTCCAGGAGGGCCGGCGGCACCTCCGCGAGGGACGGGCCGAGGAGGCCACGCGGCCGCTCGAGGAGGCACGCCGCCGCGAGCCGCATTCGCGGTCGATCCGGGAGGCGCTCGGCATCGCGTACTTCCGGACGCGCCGCTGGAACGAGGCGGAGGCCGAGTTCCGCACGCTCTCCGAGCTCTCTCCCGACGACGAGTTCGCGCACTACGCGCTCGGACGGACGCTCTCGAACCAGGGGAGGGGAAAGGAGGCGATCCCGCACCTCAAGCTCGCGCACTCCCTGCGTAGGCGCCCCTCCCCCGACCTGCCCCTCGAGCCCGACACCGGGGCCTAGGGGCCGAGCCGCGTGCGGGCCGTCGTCCAGCGCGTTCGGGACGCGTCGGTGCGCGTCGGCTCGGAGGAGGTGGCTGTCACCGGGCCGGGCCTCGTCGTGCTCCTGGGAGTCGCCCAGGGCGACGGCGAGCTCGAGCCCGAGCGGCTCGCGGGCAAGATCGCCCGCCTCCGGATCTTCGAGAACGAGGAGGGCCGCTTCGACCGCTCGCTCCTCGACGTCGGCGGCGAGGCGCTCGTCGTCAGCCAGTTCACGCTGATCGCGGACACGGCCAAGGGCAACCGCCCGAGCTTCACCGCGGCGGCGTCGCCCGAGGTCGCCGAGCCACTGTACGAGCGGTTCTGCGAGGCGCTCGAGCGCGAGGGCGTGCGCGTCGCGCGAGGAGTCTTCGGCGCCCGCATGCAGGTGGCGCTCGTGAACGACGGCCCGGTCACGATCGTCCTCGACGCGTAGGTACGCCGGAGGCCCGTGCCGCTCTCGGCTCTGCTGCTCGTGCTCGCCGCGGCGATGCTGCACGCGGCGTGGAACGTGCTCCTCGGCGGCGCCCGCGACGTCCGGGCGGCGACCGCGGTCACGCTCGGCCTGTCGGTGCTCCTTTTCGCGCCCGTCGCGGCCGCGACCTGGAGCGTGGAGGCTGCCGCGGTTCCGTGGATCGTGGCCTCGGCTGGGCTCGAGCTCCTCTACTTCGTGCTCCTGACGGCCGCGTACGGCCGCTCGGACGTCAGCCTCGTGTACCCGGTCGCCCGCGGCGTCGCACCCGTCCTCGTCCTCGTCGCGAGCATCGCCGCCGGAGTCACGCTCGGGGCCTGGCAGGCGCTCGGCGTCCTGCTCGTCGGAGCCGGCGTGGCGCTCGTCCGCGGACTACGAGGCCCGGTCGACTCGACGGGCGTGATGCTCGCGCTCGCGATCGCGGCCTCGATCGCCGGCTACACGCTCGTCGACAAGCAGGGAATCGCGCACGCGTCCCCGATCGCCTACCTCGAGCTCGTGCTCGCTCCTGTCGCCGCCGCGGTGCTCCTCTGGCACGGCTCACCGCGGGGCCTCGCGAGCCTGCGCGCCGCGCTCGGCATCCGCACGCTCACCGCGGCCGTGTGCTCCTTCGCCGCCTACGCGCTCGTCCTGGGAGCGCTCTCGCTCGCGCCCGCGGCCGCAGTCGCCGCTGTGCGCGAGACGAGCATCCTCTTCGCGGTGGCCCTCGCCGCGGTCGCCCTCCGGGAGCCGGTCGGCCCGGCGCGAGCCTCGGGCGCCGCGTTCGTCGTGGTCGGCGTCGTGCTCGTCGCGCTCGACTGACCGGGTGCCTTTCGGCTCGGCGGATTCCCGTTCTGCGCAGGAACGCTGCTATCCTGAGTCGCACCACATTTCACCTGCTTGGAGAAATGGGCGCGTCGCGCCCATTCTTTTTGAGAGGGATCGATGAGCACCACTTTCGCACGAGAACGAACGCTCCAGGACGAGATCGCGCCGACGGTCGAGCGGCGCCTGCCCGGAGTGGAGGTGCTCGCGGTCGAGCTCCTCTCGCCGAGCCGCTTCTGCGTCTACCTCGACCACCCGCAGGGGGTCGACCACGCGCTCTGCGAGCGTGTGACGCGCCTGCTCGACGGCTACCGTGGCGACTATACGATCGACGTCTCCTCGCCCGGCCCGAAGCGACCGCTCCGGAAGCCTGCCCATTTCGCTGCAGCCGCAGGACGCCGCGTATCCGTCCGAACCGAGACCGAGCTCGCCGGGAGAGAGCGCTTCACGGGGATCGTCATCGCCGCGGAGCCGGAAGCTCTAGCGCTCGGCGTAAAAGACGGCGAGCGCATCCACATCCCGTACGACGAGATCGTCCGGGCGAACCTGATCGACGAGGGGTTGACGACATGAGCCAGGAGATCATCGAAGGCATCCACGTGATCGAGAAGGAGAAGGGGATCGAGGAAGGCATCCTCATCGCCGCCCTGGAGGACGCCCTGCTCGCCGCGTACAAGAAGACCCCCGGCGCGAGCCGCCACGCCGAGGTGAAGCTCGACGCGGACGGCGAGTTCCGCGTGTACGCGATCGAGATCCCCGCGGACGTCGAGGAGCGCCTGATCGAGGAGGCGCGCGAGGCGCGCATCACCGAGCTCGAGCGCATCGAGGAGGAGACCGGCGAGCGCCAGCACACATTTGTCGCCGACGAGGACCTCGATCTCGACTGGTCGCAGGTTCCCCCCGACCAGATCGTCCGCAGCGACGTCACCCCGCACGATTTCGGCCGCATCGCCGCGCAGACCGCCAAGCAGGTGATCCAGCAGCGGATCCGCGAGGCGGAGCGGGCGATCATGTACGAGGAGTACGTGGACCGTCAGGGCGAGGTCGTGACGGGCATCGTCCAGCAGGCGGGCGACCGCAACAACGTTCTCGTCGACCTCGGCCGCGTCGAGGCGCTCCTCCCGCGGTCCGAGCAGGTGGACGGTGAGCGCTACGAGCAGGGAAGCCGGATCAAGGCGGTCATCGCGGAGGTTCGCTCGGGGACGAAGGGGCCGCAGGTGATTCTCTCGCGGCGCGATCCCGAGCTGATCCGCGCGCTCTTCGAGCTCGAGGTGCCCGAGATCGCCGACGGTCTCGTGGAGGTACGGGGCGTCGCCCGCGAGCCCGGGTACCGCTCGAAGATCGCGGTCGAGTCGCACATGCAGGGAGTCGACCCCGTCGGCGCCTGCGTCGGGCCACGTGGCTCGCGCGTGCGCATGGTCGTCTCCGAGCTGCGCGGCGAGAAGATCGACATCATCCCCTGGAACACCGAGCCTGCGCGCTTCGTCGCCAAGGCGCTCTCGCCGGCCCGGGTGCGGGAGGTCTACATCGACGACGAGACCCGCGAGGCGACCGTCGTCGTCCCGGACGACCAGCTCGCGCTGGCGATCGGCAAGGAGGGCCTGAACGCGCGCCTCGCCACGCGGCTCACCGGCTGGAAGATCGACATCGAGTCCGAGTCGGAGTTCGCCAAGGCCGAGGCGGCGGCGGCGTACGCGGGCGCCGACGACGGCGAGGAGTACTCGGGGCGGTGCGCCGCGATCCTCTCGAGCGGCAAGCGCTGCCCGAATGCCGCGCTGCCCGGCTCGCGCTACTGCGGTGTTCCAGCACACCAGGCGCTTGCCTCCGCCGCTGAAGCGACCGAGGCTGGGGAGGCCGAGGACTCCGCCACAACCGGGCCGGAGGCCGCGGCGGAGCCGGATCCAGTTCCGGTCGAGGAGGCATGAAGGCGATCGTCACTAGAATCGAGGGCTGATGGCCGACGGACGCAACAGGCCGAACCGACCGATTCGCCCGCGGGGAGGGCCCGGCGGGCGCAAGCGCCGAGTCGTCATCGAGGGCGGCGGCGCGCGCAGCCAGGGCCGCCAGCCGCGTGAGCGCGGCGCCGCGGCCGGCGCGCCACGCCAGCAGCAGCCGGTCGCCCCGCCGCCCACTGGCCCGGTGACCGTCGAGTCGGGCGTTACCGTCAAGGACCTCTCCCAGGCCCTCGGCGTCCCGATGCCCGAGCTCATCAAGATCCTCATGGGGCTCGGCGAGATGCGCACGGCCACGCAGTCGCTCTCGGACGAGGAGGTCGACGTCATCGGCACCGAGCTCGGGCGCGAGATCACGATCAAGCACGCGGCCGAGGAGGAGCTGGCTCCGACCGAGTTCGAGGACGCGGAGGAGGACCTCGTCCCGCGACCGCCCGTGGTCACGATCATGGGCCACGTCGACCACGGCAAGACGACGCTCCTGGACGCGATCCGGCAGGCATCCGTCGTCGAGACCGAGGCGGGCGGGATCACGCAGCACATCGGTGCCTACCAGGCCGACGTGGACGGGAGGAAGATCACGTTCCTCGACACGCCCGGTCACGAGGCGTTCACGGCCATGCGCGCGCGAGGGGCGAAGGTCACCGACATCGCCGTGCTCGTGGTCGCCGCCGACGACGGCGTCATGCCGCAGACGAAGGAGTCGATCTCGCACGCCCGCGCCGCCGAGGTGCCGATCGTCGTCGCGGTGAACAAGATCGACGTCCCGGACGCGAACATCGACCGTGTGAAGAGCGAGCTCGCCGCCGAGGGGCTGCAGCCCGAGGACTGGGGCGGCACCACGCAGTTCTCGGAGGTCTCCGCGAAGCAGAAGACGAACCTCGCCGACCTCCTCGAGAAGATCCTGCTGGTCGCGGACGCCGAGCTCGACCTCCGGGCGAACGCGGGCGCCGAGGCCTCGGGCGTTGTCATCGAGTCGCGCCTGGACGTCGGCCGCGGCCCGGCGGCGACCGTCCTCGTCCACCGGGGCACCCTCATGGTCGGCGACGCGGTCGTCGCCGGAGACGCCTCGGGCAAGGTGCGCGCGCTGTACGACTACCGGGGCGAGCGGACGACCGAGGCGAAGCCGGGCGAGCCCGTCGAGGTGCTCGGGTTCGACCACCCGCCCGTCGCCGGCGAGTTCGTGCGAGTCGTGGAGCACGAGCGCCAGGCCAAGCACCTCGCGAACGTCCGCGCCGAGCGGCTCCGGAGGGAGCAGCTCGCGCAGCGGCCGCGGCGGCGCGTCTCGCTCGAGACGCTGCACGCGGACCTCCAGGCCGGGGCGGTGCAGGACCTCAACATCGTCCTCAAGGGAGACGTACAGGGCTCGGTCGAGGCGCTCCTCGGCGAGCTGCAGAAGATCCAGCACCCCGAGGTGCGCGTGAACGTGATCCACACGGGCGTGGGCGGGATCACCGAGAACGACGTGAACCTCGCGTCGGCCTCCGACGCGCTCGTCGTCGGCTTCAACGTGCGCCCGAGCGCGGACGCGCGCGCGCTCGCCGAGCGCGAGGGCGTCGACATCCGCACCTACCGCGTCATCTACCAGCTCACGGAGGACATCCAGCAGGCCCTCGTGGGGATGCTCTCGCCGGTGCAGACCGAGGAGACGCTCGGCGAGGCCGAAGTGCGGGCGCTCTTCCGGGTGTCCCGGCTCGGCACGATCGCGGGCTGCATGGTCACGAGCGGCGTCGTCCGGCGCGGCGCACGGGTGCGTATCGTCCGCGAGGGCACGGTCATCCACGAGACTCAGGTCGCACAGCTGAAGCGCTTCAAGGACGACGTCCGCGAGGTCGCCGAGGGCTTCGAGTGCGGCATCCTCCTCGACGGCTTCAACGACGTGAAGGAGGGCGACGTCCTCGAGGCCTTCGAGACCCGCGAGGTCGAGCGCACCGATCTCGAGGGCGTGACGGCCGCGGCCGCAGCGTCCCCCGCCGACGAGTCCTAGCCGGAGCCCGACGTCTCGGTGGTCCGCGGCAGTCTCGCCCAGGCCGATCGCACGCTCCCGTCGCGGCCGGAGCTGATCGTCGAGGTCGCCGAGTCGAGCTTGACCTTCGATCGGCGCGAGAAGGCGAGTCTCTACGCGCGGGCGCGGGTGGAGGACTACTGGATCGTCAACCTCGTCTCGCGGGTCCTCGAGGTCTACCTGGAGCCGGTGGCCGACGCTCGGGCCGCCTACGGCTGGCGTTACACCAGCGCGCGCACGCTCACGGACGTCGACGTCGTCTTCCCGCTGTCGGCGCC
>Ga0209640_10003127_pt1 | contig 14493 bp, 15 predicted proteins | sample RifCSP10_1_FD_184018 | JGI IMG/M metagenome (GOLD analysis project Ga0209640, IMG submission 184018) | Soil microbial communities from Rifle, Colorado - Rifle CSP2_sed 10_1 (SPAdes) (version 2) | ecosystem: Environmental > Terrestrial > Deep subsurface > Rock core/Sediment | place: Rifle...
TTCGCAAGGCGCGCCTCGATGCGGCGGCGGCGGCCGTGATCCTGCAGGACTACCTCGACAGCCGCAGCGCGGCGCACGGTGTCGAGGACACCGACGAGTAATCGTTCACCCACATGCGACGTTCCTTGCTCGTTCTCATGGTCGGCGTGCTGGCGGCGGCGACCTGCGCCGCGCTGGCAGCGGCTCACGTGCTCGGTCGGATGCAGCGACCGTACAAAGGCTTTGCCGAATCGGAGCGGTTCGTCGAAATTCCGCCGGGTTCGAGCGCGAGTGCGATCCGCCGCCGATTGGTGGACGAGGGCGTCGTGTCGGATGAGTTTGCATTCCGGGCGGCGGTCGTGTGGGCTGGGCGCTCGCGCAGGCTCCAGGCGGGTGAGTACCGCTTCACGCGGCCGATGAGCGCCGTCGAGGTGGTCGAGGCGATCGCACGTGGTGCCGTGTACGCCCACCCCGTCACATTTCCCGAAGGCCTGACCATCAGGGAGATGGGGGCGATCTATCAGGCGCGCGGATTCGGCAAGGCGAACGAGTTCGTCGCCGCCGCGCAGCAGGTGTCGCTCATCGCTGATCTGGACGCCGAGGCGGACGACCTCGAGGGCTATCTGTTCCCGGAAACCTACGCGTTGTCGCGCGGAACCGCTGCATCGACGCTGATTACGATGATGGTCGATCGATTTCGTTCGACCTACGCGGAGCTCCTCTCCGGGGCCGAGGGGTCGTCGGCTCTGACCGTGCGTCAGGTGGTGACATTGGCGTCGCTTGTTGAGAAGGAAACTGCGAAGGCCGCCGAGCGCACGATTGTCGCGGCGGTGTACCAGAACCGCCTGAGACGCAAGATGGCTCTGCAGGCGGATCCGACCGTGGTGTACGCGCTCGTCAAGGCCGGTACCTATGACGGTAATATCCGGCGTCGGGACCTGGCGTTCGATTCCCCGTACAACACGTACAAGTATCCCGGTCTGCCGCCGGGCCCCATCGCTTCACCCGGGCGCGCGTCGCTCACAGCCGCGCTCGCCCCGGCCGACGTGTCGTATCTCTATTTCGTGAGCCGCAACGATGGGTCGCACGTGTTCGCCGACACGCTGCGCCAGCACAACGCCAACGTCTACGAGCACCAGGTGTTGTACTTCCGCAGGCAGCGGCTGGAGCAGCGCCGGCAGTAGGCGTCGAGGTCAGATCCCGGTGGACGGGGTGTGGTCAGTGCCGGTCGGGGGCTCGCCCCATTTGAGCTTCTCTCGCAGCAGCTCAAAGTAGCCTCGCGTCGGCGCCTTGACCAGCTTCAGCAGCCGCTCGGGCTTCCGGATGCGTACCACGTCGCCCGGCCGAAGGGGATAGCCGGACTGCCCGTCGTAGGTGACGTAGATGTCGTGGAGGTCCGCTTCGATGTGTGGCCGCACTTCGATGACCTCGTGTCCGGGGATCACAATCGGCCGGTTCGTGAGCGTGTGGGGCGCAATCGGCGTGAGCACGATCGCGTCGACTTTGGGATGGACGATCGGTCCGCCGGCCGCGAGGTTGTAGGCGGTCGAGCCCGTGGCGGTCGCGACGATCAAGCCGTCGGCTTTGACCTTCGTAACGAGGCCGGCGCCAATCGAGACCGACAGCTCGATGATGCGCGAGAGGGCCGCCTTCGTGAAGACGACGTCGTTGAGCACGATGCGGGAGTCGAAGTGCTCCCGTGCACGATACGCGTCGGCGACGAGCATCGAGCGCTCGTCAAACGACGCCGTGCCGTCCAGCACCGTCCCCAGTACGGTGTACAACTCGTCGATCCGCGTCTCGGTGAGGAACCCGAGGCTCCCGAAATTCACACCGAGGATCGGGATGTCGCGTCCGGCTTGGGCCGTCCGCGTGGCCATCGCAAGCAGTGTCCCGTCTCCGCCCATCACCACCACGAGGTCGACATCGTGCGGGAGTTCATCACGGGTCCGCGTCTCCCCGCGCGCGCCAGCGAGCGCGGCGGTATCGGTGTCGAAGACGGGCACGATGTCGCGCGCAGTCAGCCAGGATGCGAGTCGATCCAGGTGACTGGCGGCGGCGCGAAGGTCACGCTTGGCTACGATCCCGACGCGGGCGATGCGGGCGTTCATGACGCGCGGAAGTGGACGAGAAACTCGACGTTGCCTTTCTGACCGGTGATGGGCGAAGGGGTCGAGGCCACTTGCCTCAATCCTACCTCAGCCCCCGCGGCGGTGACTCGCTCGAGGACGCGAGCGTGCACCGCGGGGTCAGAGACGATGCCCCTGCCGACCTCGGTCCGGCCCGCCTCGAACTGCGGCTTCACGAGCGCCACCACATCCGCCCCTGGACGGAGCAAGGGGGGCACGACGGGGAGGATCAACCGGAGCGAAATGAACGACACGTCGATCGTCACGAGATCGACCGGGCCCGGCAGATCGGCGAGCGCCAGGTGGCGGGCGTTGAAGTGCTCGATGACCACGACGCGAGGGTCGTTCCGCAGCGTCCAGTCGAACTGTCCGTGGCCGACGTCGAGCGCCACGACCCGAGCTGCGCCGCGCTGCAGCATCACGTCGGTGAACCCGCCCGTCGAGGCGCCGATGTCGAGGCACTGTCGCCCGCTCACGTCGATGTGGAACGCGTCCAGCGCGTGCGCCAGCTTGAGTCCGCCGCGTCCGGCATAGGGATGATCGGGCGCGATGAGCGCGACCTGTGCGTCGGGAGCGACACGTGTGCCGGCTTTGGTTGCCGGCCGGCCGTCGACGCTGACCTTTCCGGCCAGAATCAGCGCGCGCGCCCGCTCGCGCGACGCGACCAACCCGCGCTCCACGACCAGTTCATCGAGGCGCATACGGCTCTATGTCGTTCGCTCGACGATCCACCGTCCGATTCCGAGGAGCCGATCATCGGCAATGTCCGCAGACCGGAGGGCGGCTTCGGCGTGCTCGAGGCATCGTGCCGCCATGCGCTTCGACTCAGCAAGTCCGTAGAGGCCCGGGTAGGTTGTCTTTCCGGCCGCTGCATCCTTGCCCGTAGTCTTGCCAAGATCCGCGGCACTGCCCTCGACGTCGAGAATGTCGTCCACGATTTGGAACGCGAGCCCGAGTTCGGCCGCGGCCCGGTCCACGGCCTCGATGTGGGCTTCGGCGCCCCCGCCCATGATCGCGCCAGCCACGGCCGACGCGCGGATGAGTGCGCCCGTCTTCTTCCCGTGCATCGCCTGCAGTCCGGCCGCGTCGAGGGGCGGCGCCGCGGGGCCCGAGGTGTCGTCTGTCGGCGAACCCAGGTCGAGCGCTTGTCCGCCGACCATGCCGACCGGTCCAGCCGCCGCGGCGATGGTCTCGATCACACGCAGCTTGCGCCCGATGACGTCAGGCGCCACGCTGGCCGGTTCGCGCGCCAGCAGGTGGAAGGCCTCGGTCAGCAGGCCGTCACCAGCGAGAATGGCCAGACCGTCCCCTGCCACGACGTGGAGCGTGGGTCGACCCCGCCGCATCGTGTCGTTATCCATCGCGGGCAGATCGTCGTGGACGAGCGAGTAGGTATGTATCAACTCGATCGCGCAGGCGGCGGGCAAAGCCATGTCACGGTCGCCGCCCACGGCGTCCGCGCTGGCGAGGCAGAGGATGGGTCTCAGACGCTTGCCGCCGGCCATGAGGCTGTACCGCATGGCCTCGGCGACAACCGGCGGGCAGTCGGGCGGGGTGGGCAGGACCCGAGCGAGTGCAGCCTCCACCTGCGCGCGGCAGTCCTCGAGATACCGAGCGAGTGTGCCCGCGCTCACTCCTTGGCCCGCGTCGAGCCGCCGCCCTCCGCGTCGAAGGACGCGGGAGCAGGCGTCAGCTCGCCGCGCTCGTTGAGGATCTCGATGCGACGCTCTGCTTCCTCCAGCTTCGCGTGACAGAAGCGCGACAGATGCACGCCACGCTCGTAGAGTTGCAGTGAGGCCTCGAGAGCGAGATCGCCTTCCTCGAGCTTTTTCACGATTGCGTCGAGCTCGCTGATGGCGGTCTCGAAGTCTTTGATAGTTGGGTCCATGCCTGCCGCCTATTGGTTGGTGTCAGTGACCTCGCACGTCAGCTCGCCGAGCTGAAGCGTCACCTGGACGTGGTCTCCGCGCTGGACGCTCGAGGCGCTCCGAATGATGCGGGTGCGATCGGCGTTCCAGCACACGGCGTACCCGCGGCCCAACACGCCAAGCGGACTGAGGCTGTCCAGCCTGGCCGCGGCGTGGCCAAGGTGCCCGTCGAACCCATGCTGTCGCTGGCGCATGGCCGATCGGAGCCGCCCGTCACCGGCCGCGAGCCGTGCCCTGACTCCAGCCAGCCGTCGACGGAGGTCAAACGTTTCGAGCGTGAGTCGCAGCTTGTGGTGCGTTCGTTCCCGCGCGGCCACACGCGCTTGCATTGTCCGGCGCAGATCGAATGTGAGTTCATCGGCGTGGCGTCCGCGCAGGACGAGACGGCCATGCGCGCCGGCCAGGCCCGAGCGGGATTCGAGCAGACGCAGTCGCGACTCGGCCTGGTGACGACGCGTCGCCAGGGCCGCCGAGGCGCGTCGCGCCAGGCGGTCGATGCGGCCCGTGAAGTCGTCCTTGCGGGCGACGACGAGCTCGGCCGCGGCGGAGGGCGTGGGCGCACGCAGATCGGCCACGAAATCGGCGATCGTCACGTCGGTCTCGTGACCCACAGCGGAGATCACGGGAACAGCGGAGCCCGCAATGGCACGCGCGACGACTTCTTCGTTGAAGGCCCACAGGTCTTCGATGGACCCGCCTCCGCGGCCCACGATAATCACGTCGATGCTCTCAACGCTGGCGAGGGCTGCGAGACCTCGCGCGATGTCAGCGGCGGCGCCTTCTCCCTGCACTCGCGCCGGTCGAATCACGAGATGGACGTTGTGGAAGCGGCGGAGCAGGACCTTGATGATGTCGCGCACCGCGGCCCCGTCGAGCGAGGTGACGACGCCGATCTTGCGCGGGAGCGTTGGGAGAGGGCGCTTGCGGCGTGGGTCGAAGAGCCCCTCGGCGGCAAGACGCTGCTTCAGTTGATCGAAGGCGAGCTGAAGTGCTCCGAGGCCTTCTGGTTCGAAATGCTCGCAGACGATCTGGTACTCGCCCTTCGGGTCGTACACCGAGACACGGCCCCGGGCGACGACCCGGAGCCCGTCTTGCGGTTTGAATCGCAGTAGGCGAAGGGACGATCGGAACATGACGCCCTTGATCTGTGCGCTCGAGTCCTTGAGCGTGAAATACAGGTGCCCTGTGTTCCAGACTCGGCAATTGGAGAGCTCGCCCTCGACCCAAATCTCCGAGAAGCGTTCTTCGAGCAGCGTCCGCACCTGACCGGTGAGCTCGGAAACGGTGAGGATTCGCCGCGCCCTGGAGGGCGTCGCCTGCTCCACGTCTGACGCGGCCGGGACCGGCTCCTCAAAGGGGAGGTCGAACAAGTCCATCAGCTCGTGACTCCGAGTCCAGCGCCAAGCGTGAGCGTGGCCAGGTCCTGTTCCGAGTAACTCAGGCGCGTGATGGAGGTGGCGCGGCCGGTCTTGTCGTCGGCCGAGATGACGACACCGTTGAGCCGCGGGTTACCGGTCGCGGGCTCGAACTTCGAGGGCATGCCGTTCAGGAAGCGCGCGAGCGCGGGCTCCTTCTCCATGCCGATGATGGAGTCGTGGGGACCGGTCATCCCCGCGTCGGTCAGGTACGCCGTACCGTTCGGCAGGATGCGCTCGTCCGCGGTTTGTACGTGCGTGTGGGTCCCGACGACGGCCGTGACTTTGCCGTCGAGGTGCCACCCCATGGCCAGCTTTTCGCTTGTAGCCTCAGCGTGGAAGTCCACGATGATGACACGCGTTTTGTGGCGCAGCGCGTCGATTTGTCGGAGGACGACCGCGAACGGGTCATCGAGGCTCGACATGAAGACACGACCCATCACATTGATGACGCCAACCTGACGACCGTCGCCGGTTTGCGCCACATACGAGCCATGCCCCGGAACGCCAGCCGGGTAGTTGGCTGGTCGCAGCAGGCGGGGCTCCCTCGCGATGTACTCGATGGCCTCGCGCTTGTCCCAGATGTGATTGCCCGACGTGAGGACATCGACACCCCACCCGAGCAGTGCGTCGCCAAGATCCCTGGTGATGCCGAAGCCGGCTGCCGCGTTCTCGGCGTTGGCGATGACGAGGTCGACCTCGTGGCGGACAACCAGGCCCGGCAGCCCCTTGCGCAAGAGCTCGCGCCCGGGCCGCCCGACGATGTCGCCAATGAAGAGGATGTTCATGCCGGACGCCGCGAGCGAGGCTCCACCGGAATGGGCTGCGGCCGTCCGCGGCGATCGGGCCGCTTGGGCAACACGATTCTGAGTTCCCCCGCGCCGAGCGTGGCGTGTGCCTGCGCCACTTCGAAGGCTCCGCTCAGGCGCACGGCTCGGGCAAATCGCCCGAACTCGCGCTCGATGAGGTGAAACGTCGGCGCCGGCGCTACCGGCGCCGGCGCCTTCTCCCCGGCGACGACGAGGATGTTGTTCCGAAACAACACGCGAAGTGACTTGGAGGGAACGCCAGCCACGTCCATGACGATTTCCACGGCGTCCGTCGTTTCGACGACGTCGAGGGCCGGATGGCACTCACCGGAGTAGGCGTGCTGCTCGGGCCCAAGGGAAGCGGACAGATCCGCGAACAGCTCACGCAGATCGTCTGTCAGGGCACCGGACTCGCCAGAGAGAAATGAAAACTCGGCCACGGCGGCTCTCATGATCGCACGGGACTCGGGATCCGGGAGCCGGGACTCGGGATCCGGGATTCGGGACTCGGAAGCCGGGAGCCGGGACTCGGGATCCGGGACTCGGAAGCCGGGAGCCGGGACTCGGGGCTCGGGAGGGGGCTGGCGCTAGGCGAACACCTGGTGGGGCTATATATGAGTGTAATAACATGAGATATCATGATTGACAAACACTAAGATTATGCTATCCTTCCAATCACGGAGCCAAAAGCATGAGCAAAGTCATTGGAATCGACTTGGGCACGACCAACTCGGTTGTCGCCGTCCTTGAAGGTGGGGAGCCGATCGTTATCGTCAATCAGGAGGGTGCCCGGACGACGCCTTCGATCGTGGCGTTTGGCAAGGACGGGGAGCGTCTCGTTGGTCAGATCGCCAAGCGGCAGTCGGTCACCAACCCGGAGAGCACCATCTTCTCCATCAAGCGGTTCATGGGCCGGCAGCACTCGGAAGTGCCGCAGGAGACCGCCCGCGTTCCCTACCAGGTCATCAAGGCTGGAAATGGTGACGCGTGGGTCGAGGTGCGCGGCAAGAAGTACTCGCCGCCCGAGATCTCCGCGATGGTGCTCCAGAAACTGAAGAGTGCCGCAGAGGATCATCTTGGCGAGAAGATCACCGATGCGGTCATCACCGTGCCGGCGTACTTCAACGATGCCCAGCGCCAGGCCACCAAGGATGCGGGCAAGATCGCTGGGCTGAACGTCCTGCGCATTGTCAACGAACCGACGGCGGCCGCCCTGGCCTACGGCCTGGACAAGAAGAAGGACGAGACGATTGCCGTGTACGACTTCGGCGGCGGTACGTTCGACGTGTCGATTCTCGAAGTCGGCGAGGGCGTGGTCGAAGTCAAGTCCACCGGCGGCGACACGCACCTCGGTGGCGACGACCTCGACGAGCGCATTGTCGACTGGATGGCGGGGGAGTTCCGCAAGAGCGACGCGGTCGATCTGCTCAAGGACCGGATGGCGCTTCAGCGCCTGAAGGAGGCTGCCGAACGCGCCAAGATCGAGCTGTCGACGGTGATGGAAACCGACATCAATCTGCCGTTCATCACCGCGGACCAGACCGGACCGAAGCACCTGCAGTTGAAGCTCACGCGGGCGAAGTACGAACAGCTGGTCGAGGATCTGCTCCAGCGGTCGATGGGGCCGGTCAAGCAGGCGCTGGCCGATGCGGGCCTGAAAGCGTCCGAGGTCGACGAAGTCGTGCTGGTCGGCGGCGCCACGCGCACCCCGAAGATCCAGCAACTGGTCAAGGAGTTCTTCGGCAAGGAGCCGCACAGGGGCGTGAACCCGGACGAGGTGGTCGCCGTGGGCGCCGCGATTCAGGGTGGCGTTCTGAAGGGCGAGGTCAAGGATGTGCTGTTGCTCGACGTGACACCGCTGTCACTCGGTATCGAAACGCTCGGCGGCGTGATGACGAGGCTCATCACGAGGAACACGACCATTCCGACGCGCAAGAGCGAGGTGTTCTCGACGGCGGCGGATAACCAGACCAGCGTGGAGGTGCACGTGCTGCAGGGGGAGCGGCAGCTGGCCCGCGACAATCGCACGCTTGGACGCTTCCACCTCGCCGGGCTCCCGGCCGCTCCGCGCGGCGTGCCACAAATCGAGGTGGCCTTCGACATCGACGCGAACGGCATCGTCAACGTGGCGGCCAAGGACGTGGCCACGGGCACGGAGCAGAAGATCACCATCAGCGGCGCGTCAGGACTCAGCAAGGGCGAGGTCGAGCGGATGGTGACGGACGCCGAAACCCACGCGGCCGAAGACAAGGCACGCCGGGATCTCGTCGACGCACGCAATCAGGCGGACTCGGTGGCGTACTCGGCGGAGAAGACGATCAACGACAATCGCGACCGGTTGCCGTCGATCGAGGTGGGCCGTGTTGAGAGCGCGGTGAGCGCGCTCCGTGAGGCCGCCAAGGGGGACAACCTCGAGGCCATTCGCGCGGCGAGCGCAGAGCTGCAGAAGGTGTCGCACGCGATCGCCGACACGCTCTACTCCCAACAGAGTCAAGGCCGTGGGCCGAGTGCCCAGGGGCCGGCTGGCGTCGGGCACGACGAGGTCGTCGACGGCGAGGTCGTCGACGCCTGAAGCGGAAGCCCAGAGGCAGAATGACAACAACCATGGAAGGAGGCACGACAATGACCGTTACTCGACTTGACCCGTTTCGTGAGTTCGGCGTGCTGCAGGACCGGCTGAATCGTCTGTTCGGAAACGGCTCTGTTCGCGATGAAGACATCGCCTCTCGGGGCGACTGGGTGCCGCCGGTCGATATCTACGAGACCGGCGCGGGCGACCTTGTCATCAAGGCCGAGCTGCCTGACGTGAACCGCGAAGATGTCGAGGTCACCGTTGAGCACAATACGCTGACGCTGCGAGGCACCAAGAAGCTGCCCGCGGAGGTCAAGGAGGAGGCGTTCCGCCACATCGAGCGTCGGTATGGCTCTTTCACCCGTTCCTTCGCCCTGCCGAACACGGTGGATTCGTCCAAAGTGGGCGCCGAGTTCAGGAATGGCGTGCTGACGGTCCGGCTGCCGTTCCGTGAGGAGGCGAAGCCGCGGACGATTCACGTGGAAGTCGCAGCCTGAGGGGGCATGTGCTAGGCTGAGACCTTATGGTTGTTGACACAGAGGATCTTCCGGGCCCGGAAGCGGTGCCCGAGGGTGAGGTGATCTCCTACCCGCAGGCGCCGCCCATTGAGAGTCGTTTTCTCTTCGTCGATGTGGCGGCAATGCGGGCGAAACAGGTACGTCGGGGAGCCCGCGTTCGGCTGCGCGATGATGACGAGGCATTCGAGGCCCACCGGCCGTCGCCGCTGAAGCCCGAGCGCGTCGCGATGGAAGAGGTGCGCCGCGGGCTTGTGCTCTACGAGGTGCCTGCGGCGAAAGCGGTCGAGCCGGTCTGAGTTCGGGGCACGGAACCTTCCGCCGTTGCCTCCCGTAGGTTGGGGGTAGGATGTTGACGTTCCTGTTCCTCAGCGTCTTTGGCCTACTGGCGTTTCTCGCTGCCGGTGCCTTCTTCTGGCTGGTCACTCTGCCGTTCCGCCTGTTCTTCGGTCTGATCTTTGGCGCCCTGGGACTGGCCTTCGGCCTTGCGTTCGGCCTCTTCAGGGTTGTGTTCGGCCTCCTTGCGGGGATCGTCGGTCTGCTGTTGGCGCCGGTCGCTCTCCTCGTGCTCGGTGTCGTGCTCGGCGGTGCGCTCCTGGTTGGGGTCATCGCCTTGCTTGCCCCGCTCCTACCGCTGGCCTTGCTCGGGCTGCTGGCCTGGGGCATCTACAAGTTCGCCGCACGCCGCCCAAGCCCCACATTCTGATAATCTCGGCGATATGCCGGGAGCCCGTTTTGCGCTCGCCCTGCTCGTCGCTGCGGCGCTCCTGGCGCCGGTCGGGGCGCAGCAACCACCACCATATCGAATCCTGATCACCAACGACGACGGGGTGCGCGCACCTGGCTTGGCGGCGGTGGCGCAGGTGCTCCAGGCGATCGGCCAGGTCATCATCGTGGCGCCGGCAGGCGAGCAGAGCGGCTCGGGGCACTCGATCGTGAGGCGTGAACCGATCTTTCGTGAGGACCTCACGCTGCCGAACGGGCTGAAGGCCATCGGATTGACGGCGACGCCGGCCAGCAGCGTCAACGTGGCCATCCGAAACATCCTCGCGCCGAAGCCTGACCTGGTGGTGGCCGGCATCAACCGCGGATACAACCTGGGCTTCGCGGCGTACCTGTCGGGGACCGTTGGGGCCGCGCGTGAAGGGGCGATGCACGGAGTGCCGTCGATCGCCACGTCACTTGCTGAGACTGGGGCGCCGGGGGACCTCGTCTTCGCGGCCGAGGAGGTCCTCGGCGTCGCGCGACGCGTCAAGCAGTACGGTCTGCCGCAGAACACGTTCCTGAACGTGAACATCCCAGCGATGCCGGCAGGGGGGTACCGCGGGTATCTCGTCACGACGCAAGCGCCCCAGCACGGCGGCGAGGAGCGCTTCGCCGAGATGACCCATCCCTCAGGGCGCACCATCTACTGGAACGTGTACACCGAAGGCGCGACCGCCGCGCCTGGCACCGACATCCGGGCCGTGGCCGACGGCTACGTGTCGGTCACTCCGATGCGGATCGGAGAAGCCGACAGCTCGCAGTTCGAGGCCCTGCGCGCGATCTTCAAGTAAGCGACGGCATTCAACATCAGAGGACTCGAGGGGAGGCTGGTCGATGCGCGTGGCTATCTGGTTCCTGGTAGTGGTGGCCTGCGGGGCTCAGACGGTGGCGGCGCAACCTCGGCCACAGACTCGGCCGAACGTCGTGCTCATCATCACAGACGATGTGGGGTATGGCGATATCGGCAGCTACGGGGCCCCCGACATCAAAACCCCGAACATCGACAGCCTTGCGAGGGATGGCACGCGCCTCACGGATTTCTATGCCGCCCCGGCCTGCACACCGACACGGGCGGCGCTCATCACGGGCCGTTATCAGCAGCGCGCGCGTCTCGAGGTGCCGCTGCCCTCGCCAGGGCCAAACGGTGATCTGGGCTTGCGTCCCTCGGGACGGTCGCTGCCGCAGTTGCTGAAGAACAACGGCTACCGCACGGCCCTCGTCGGGAAGTGGCACCTGGGGTTCACGCAGCCGCTCAGTCCCATCGCCCACGGGTTCGACTACTTCTTTGGATTTAAGAGCGGCTACATCGACTACTACCAGCACACAGGAGGCGACGGCAAGCACGACCTGTTCGAAAACGACGAGCCGACCCACGTGACCGGCTACATGACGGACCTCATCACGCAGCGGTCGGTTCGCTTCATCGAGGACAACGCCGCCCAGCCCTTCTTTCTCGAAGTGGCCTACAACGCCGCTCACTGGCCGTTCCAGGTGCCAGATCGTCCATCGGTGGCCGATCGGAACGCGCGATTCGTTCAGCCACAGGAGGACCCCACGGCCAGCCGTGAAGATTACGTCGCGATCGTGGAGCGCGCCGATCAGGGTGTCGGCCAGATTCTGGCGGCTCTCGATCGGCGGGGATTGGCCGCGAACACACTCGTGATCTTCACCAACGACAATGGCGGCGAGTGGCTGTCGCGCAACGCGCCGCTCTTCCATCGCAAACAGTCGGTCTGGGAGGGCGGTATTCGTGTGCCCGCGCTCCTCCGGTGGCCGGGACGTATTCCTGCTGGTAAGGCCTCCTCACAGGTCGGCATTGTCATGGATCTCACTGTCACGATTCTGGCTGCGACCGGCACACCCGTTCCCGCCGATGCGCGGCTCGAAGGCATCGATTTGCTGCCGCTGTTGCGGGAGGGCCAATCGCGTCTCGAGCGGACGGTCTTCTTCAGGTACACGCTGCCGGCGCGCCGGCAGCGCGCCGTACGGCAGGGCGACTGGAAGCTGATGCTGGATGGGAACAACCCAATGCTGTTCAACCTGGCCAACGACGTAGGAGAGCGCGACGACCTGGCGAATCGGCGTACGGATATTGTCCGGCGACTCTTCCCGTTGATCGTGCAGTGGGAGCAGGACGTTGATGCGGAAGCGAAGGCATTGGCGCAGTAGGCCGTAGGCAGTAGGCAGGGCGTAGAGCGCGGGCTTCAGCCCGCGCGGGCGGTAGGCGGTCGGAGGAGGCATTGTGAAAGCGGTTCGTGTACACGCCCTCGGTGGGCCCGAGGTGCTCACCCATGAAGACATTGAGGTTCCCTCGCCCGGCGCCGGCGAGGCGCTCGTGAAGATCGTGGCCTCCGGGCTGAACTACCTGGACGTTCAGTACCGCATTGGCCGGGTGAAGGCGCCGTTGCCGTTCACGATCGGGACAGAGGCGGCCGGTGTCATCAGCAGCGTCGGCAGTGGCGTGACAGACCTCAAGGTCGGGGACCGTGTGGCGTACTCGATGGTCGTGGGCTCATGCGCAGAATACGCTGTCGTCCCTGCGGCGAAGCTCGTACCGGTGCCAGCGGCCCTGGATCTTCGTACGGCTGCGGCGGCGATGCTGCAGGGCCTCACCGCCCATTACCTGACGCACAGCACATTTCCGCTGAAGGCGGGAGACGTATGCGTCGTGCACGCGGCCGCCGGTGGCATCGGGCTCGTGCTGACGCAGGTGGCGCGGAAGCTCGGCGCGCGCGTCATTGCGACGGTCGGCTCCGAGGCGAAGGCTGAATGGGCGCGTCGGGCGGGCGCCCACGACGCGATCAACTACACGACGCAGGACTTCGAGGCCGAGGTCCGTCGGCTGACCGACGGGCGTGGCGTCGACGTCGTCTACGATTCGGTCGGCCGGGACACCTTCGACAAGAGCCTGAATTGCCTGCGTCCGCGGGGATACCTGGTGCTGTTCGGGTTTTCGAGCGGTCTCGTGCCTCCTTTCGATCCGGCGGTGCTCGGTCTCAAGGGATCGCTGTTTCTGACTCGCCCGGGCTTGAACAACTACATCGCAACACGGGAAGAGCTATTGATGCGATCGGGCGCGCTCTTTGGATGGATTGCTGACGGGTCGGTCACGATTCCAATCAATCACACGTTCCCGCTGGCCGAGGTGGCCAAGGCGCACCGGGAGCTCGAGGCGCGACGCACGACGGGGAAGGTGATCTTCGAGGTGGCGTAACCACGAAAGCCACGAGGGCTGGCCACGAGGGCCGCGAAGTTCCTACTGGGCGGGGGCGACGTTCAGCGTCAGGCGAAGAGCCGACGGGTCCGGGCCTACTGCGCGCGTCGGCGCTGCGCTCATGGGCAGCAACGCCGCTTCGTCGTCGAACGTGACCCTGGCGTCGAGCCTCGTACCGCGATCGAGCGCAATCGGTTGGCGGAGCCAGAAGCGCCGCGGCCATCCGGCGCGAGGGTGAAACGCAATCAGTTCCTGTTTTTCGCCATCTGGGCCCGTCGCCGTGATGACGACTCCGGCGTTGGCAATCGTCTCGGCCGGGTAGATCGCAAGCACGCGCACGCTCTCCGCCAGGGTGTGGCCGAAGGAGAGGGGGCCGACACCGGCCGCGCCCGGAGTCGTCGCGTTTGGCGACAGCGTCACCGCCCGAACGACAGACGATGGCTCCGGGGCGAAATACATCCCGATCGTGCTGCGGTCGGTCATTTCCTTGCGCTCGTACTGCCACGTCTTCTTGTAGTGCACGCGAACGAGCAACTCGGCCCCTGCGGGGAGCTCGAACGCTGTGTTCTCGGCGAGCGGCACGGGCTCGTCCCCGGGCAGCCACAGCGCGAGGACGGCCTCCGTGCCTGCACCGACGGCCGGAGCGGGCGGCGCGGATCGCACGCGCACCGTGGCGGCCCGAACGATCGATGGCGTGCCGGGACGCAGGTCCACGGCCCGGACGAAGCGGCGTTCGGTGGTTCCCGTCGGGATGACGATCTCGACGGTGTCTTCCTGCGCGCTTGCCGGAAGGGTGAACTCCGCTGGGAAAGGAAGGGACAGATCGGGCGGGCCGATGGGCCAGCTTTGGTCGTGGGTCCGAGGCGTCGGGCTCTTGTCCGGATCGCCGAGGGGCGTTCCTCCAGTGGCCCACGTGAGCAGGACGTTCATCTCGCGGGCCGTCATCGGCTGGACGTTCTGGAATCGCCCCGGTGCGGCATCGACTGTCCACGGCGGCATGTGTCTGGCGAGCAGTTCCACGCGGATCGACTCACCCCACGGGACGGTGTCCTCGTGCGTCATGAGCGACATCGGCGCGACGCCGCCCGTGACGTGGCAGCGCCCGCAGCGGTCTCTCAGCACGGGGAAGACGTCTTCGTTGTACGTGTAGGGAGAGGTGATCGGCTT
>Ga0209640_10003129_pt1 | contig 14491 bp, 20 predicted proteins | sample RifCSP10_1_FD_184018 | JGI IMG/M metagenome (GOLD analysis project Ga0209640, IMG submission 184018) | Soil microbial communities from Rifle, Colorado - Rifle CSP2_sed 10_1 (SPAdes) (version 2) | ecosystem: Environmental > Terrestrial > Deep subsurface > Rock core/Sediment | place: Rifle...
CAGACAAACCACAAACAAAGAGGAAGGACTTTTTCAGCATCCTGCTTAGGGTTGTGCGGTTGACCGGCCAATCAACGGTTCTCTATGATGCCAACAAGAAAATGGCACGAGACCAGGCGTACGAGGCGAAGGGTTGTTATGGTCGAACGATTTGATGTGGCACTGAATACCCCCGCCGGACGGTTGACCACGGCCATCGACGTGCCGACAGGACTCATCCCCATCACGGCGATTGTCCCGGTCACGCGCCGCCTGGGGGAAGAAGCTGCACAGTTGGAAGTTCAGCAGGCCATCGCAGCAGGCCAGAGCATTTCCTGCCAGATGGGCTGCGCTGCCTGTTGCCGCATGCTGGTTCCGCTCTCCGCGCCGGAAGCGTTCGCGCTGCGAGAGTATGTGGCGCAGCTACCGACGGAGCGGCGAACCCTTTTACTGAACCGCCTCAGCGACACGAAGGATCGCGTGACGCGAGCGGGTCTGTGGGATCGGCTCAACGACGTGGCAGAGGCCTCCAGGTCGGTGTCGGATGAAGAACTCGACCCGATCAACCGGTCCTACTATGCGTTGAGAATCCCTTGTCCCTATTTGGAGAACGAAATGTGTTCGATTTACGAGGCACGACCGGCCGCCTGCCGAGAACTCCTGGTCACCTCGCCGGCGGAACTGTGTCAGGATCTGCTGCAGAATCCGGTCACGCCCCTGCCGGTCTCGATGCGAATTGGTTCCATCCTGGGACTGATCTGGGGAACATTGACCAGCTCTCCCCCTCGACTCATTCCGCTCCCGATGGCCTTGGAGTGGGCCGAGCGACACGAGAAAGATTCCCGGCGGACCTGGCCTGGCTCGTCTCTCTTAGACCAGGTCCTCGACAACATGTGGCGGTTTCTGAGCCAGGAGTTTACGAACAGGCGCGGGGCAAGCGGCGAGGGACAAGAGGTGCCGAGCAAAGAGACGGATCGTCGTTCTCGCCTCTAGCCCCTCGCCTCTCGCCTGACATCGATTCAACACACACAGAACAAGAGGGAAAAGAAATGCAAAAACCTGTAATCGCCTGCTTGGACCTCGAAGGAGTATTGGTGCCGGAAATCTGGATCAACGTTGCGCTCAAGACTGGCATAGACGAATTGAAGATCACCACCCGCGAGATGCCGGATTACGATGCCTTGATGAAACGGCGCCTGGCCATTCTGGATCAGCACAAGCTCACCATTCACGATATCCAGGGTGTCATCGACAAGATGGGCCCGCTGGAAGGCGCCGTCGATTTTGTCGCTTGGATTCGCGAGCGATGCCAAGTGATCATCTTGTCTGACACGTTTTATCAGTTCGCTCAACCGCTGATGCGCCAGCTGGGATTCCCGACGCTCTTTTGCAACCAGCTGGAGATCGATCAAGCCGGACGCATCGTCAATTACCACATGCGGATGCAGAATCAGAAGAAACACTCGGTGGCCGCGCTGAAGTCCCTCAACTTTCACGTCCTGGCCGCCGGCGATGCCTACAATGACACCGCCATGTTGGGAGAAGCCCACGCGGGGTTCTTTTTCTGTCCTCCCGATCACCTTCCCAAGGAGTTCCCGCAGTTTCCGGTGACGAAAACCTACGGGGAGCTGCAAACGCGCTTCGCTCAGACGGGGAATCTGAAATAGCTGCCAGCCACCAGCATTCAGCTATCAGCTAGAGAGGTAACCAAACACAGATGAGGGACTTCAGGCGGCTCAAAGTTTGGGAAAAGGCTCACGAGTTAAGTTTGGCAATCTACAAAGCTACGGCGACTTTTCCCCAACAGGAACTGTTTGGTCTCACCAGTCAGCTAAGACGCGCCGCAGTGTCAATACCAGCAAACATTGCAGAGGGTTGTGGAAGGAGTGGCGAACCAGAGCTGGCTCGTTTTTTTAAGAATTGTGCTCGGATTGGCAAGTGAACTCGAATACCATATTATCCTTTCAACCGACCTGTGTTACCTCAATAAATCTGTCAGCCAACAACTCTTCAAGCAAGTAACCGAAGTGAAACGCATGCTGACCTTTCTTATTCAGAAGCTGAAAGCTGATCGCTGATGACTATCGATCTCCATTCACCACTTCCAGCACGCGCCGGCCATAACGCTCTGCCTTCAGAGCGCCGATGCCTGGAATCTCCAACAAGGCAGCAGGCGTCACAGGTTTGTGGCCGGCAATGGCCTTCAACGTTTTGTCGTGAAAAATCACAAAGGCCGCGACGCCCTCTTCCTCCGCAAGCTCCGTGCGCAGTTGCCGGAGCCGTTCAAAAAGCTGCGGGTCCGCCGGCGCTGCTCGCGGGGCAACCACGGACGCGGCCCCTTCGCGGGATGGCTGCTTCACCGGTGAAGCAGGCTGAGACTCTTCTGCCTGTTTCAACCGCACTGCACTGATCCCTTGCAGGACCTCCTGTCCTCTGCGCGTCACATCGAGAGTGGGATACTCCGTGCCTTCGACCTGAAGATGCCCCGAGTCGATGAGACTCTTTACCAGACCAGTCACAGACGACTTCGAACGCACGCGACAAGCTCCGTATGTTGGACAGTCTTCCGCGCCATAGGCCAGCATCGCTTTCGAGCGACTCCCACGAAGAATCTCGACGATTCGGCTCACGCCGAACCGACCCATGCACCAGGACACGGTCTCCAAGATGGCCTTCGCGGAAGCGGCGTCATCATGGGGGATCTCCCTGCTCGGCTGTTGCACCGGAGCGACACAGCGATCGCAGAGGCCACAGGGACCCAAGGCCCGCTCGTCTTCATCGCTGAAATACTCAAGAATCGCGAGCTGCCGGCAGGTCGATACCGACACGTATCCCAGCATTTCTTGGAGCAACGTCCTCATCCGCTCGGCGCGATCTCCGCCTTCGGGATCTTTTGACGCCTGCTGAATGAAGTATTCCTGCGTAGCCAGATCCCGCTCATGGAATAGCAACACACAGGAGGCGGGCCTTCCGTCGCGACCGGCCCGCCCGACCTCCTGATAATAGGCCTCCAGACTTCCCGGAATGTCGAAATGGACGACCAGCCGGACATCCGACTTATCGATGCCCATGCCGAAGGCATTCGTCGCAACCAGAATCCTCACAGTCCCCCGGCGAAAGTCGTCATGCACGAGTCGCCGTTCTTCATCAGAGAGACCGGCATGGTAGTAGCTGACCGACTGGCGAGACTGTCCCAACCATTCCGCGACCTCCTCCACCGCACGGCGCGTGGCGCAATAGACCAGGATCGTGCCTCTCTCCGTATCGCGAACCAGACGCTCCAGCGTCGACAGTTTCTCCTGGCGGGACTGGCAGGAACGGACAGACAAGGCGAGATTGGCCCGCCGAAAACCTGCGACCAATCGGAGTGGATCGCGGAGCGACAACCGTTTGCACATATCCGTTTGAACGCGCGTGGTGGCCGTGGCAGTCAGCGCCAGACAGGGAGGGTTGGTGAGTTCCTGGCGCAGGCGACCAATCTTGAGATAATCAGGCCTGAAATCGTGACCCCACTGGGAAATACAGTGCGCTTCGTCGACCACCAGCAAGGAGGTCCAGAGGGAGCGTAAGAGCTGGAGAAAGCCCTCATGCTGCATCCGTTCCGGCGCCAGATAGAGCAACTGCAGCCGCTTCTGATTGAGATCCTGGATCACGCGGTGCTTTTCAAGACCGGTGAGACCGGAGTGGAACGCAGCCGCTTTGATGTTTCGCTGTTTTAAGCTTGCCACTTGATCTTGCATGAGTGCGATGAGGGGAGAAATCACCAGGGTCAATCCTGGCAAAAGGGTCGCAGGTAATTGATAGCAGAGAGACTTGCCCTGCCCGGTCGGCATGACCGTCATCGCGTCGCGCCCAGCCAACACGGCGCGAATGACCTCCTCCTGGCCAGGCCGAAACTTCGCAAAGCCGAACTGTTCGCTGAGCTGTCGAGTCAGATCATCCACGGTGAGGTTAATCAGAAAGAAGGATAGTGGTGAAACGAGAAAGTCAACAGAGTATAGACGACTGACTTCCTGCGGGCAAGCCGGATGAGCCGATATGTAGCTATCAGCTTTCAGCAATCAGTGAGAAAAGTCGGGTCAGGTTCTTTCCTGACGGTTATTCTGGCCCGAAGTTGATGACGAAAAGTGCAGGACGAGGGAGGCTTAGGAGAGAGTAGGACTCTTGGTCCAATCCAGCGTCCGGAGAGGAAGAGCAATCTTCATCGCTTCAAAGTCGTGATCACAATGGATCAAAGTCACCTGGTGTTCCAATGCAACGGTTGCGATGAAACAATCCGCTGCCGAAGGAGAAATTCCGTGTTGACGAAGCTGCGCGGCATGCTGCCACGCGTTGTCCCACCAGGCTGCTTGAAAAGGCAATCGCACCACGGGGAGAAACCACCGCAAGAACGCTTCCGGTCGTTCGGTTTTCGTCAGACCTGTCATGAGTTCAAGCAGAATCCATTCCGTGACGGCGGTTTCGCCGTTCACGATCAAGGGTTTCAGTTGGGATTGAATGGCGGGATGACCGGACGGGCGGAGCGCGTGAATCCAGACGGAGGTGTCAACGAGATACACGAGGCGTACGCTTATGCCGCTGCCGGCGGAGCCGGTCGGGGGTAAGATCCAGGGGAATAGTGCCTAAGGCATCCGCGAGTTGCTGTAACTGGCCTCGTTGAATGACCGTGCGAAGACTGGCTTCCACCGTCCCTTTGATGGTGTCCGTTCCAAGCGTTTTCTGCGCTTGCCGCAACAGATTCTGGTCGAGTTCGATGGTCGTCTTCATAATCCCTTCTTCCCTCTTCATGGAGCTTCAATACCATACCCTACCGGACATCTATATGGGCGTCAAGTAAGATAAGGCCCATATCTCAATCCCCTTCTGTGGCAGTTCCCATTGGTCTACCAGGGGAAGCAAGAAGTGGATCGCGCTTCACGCCTAACGTTTCACGTGTTACGTCTTCTTAGAAGTTCATCCAGAGCTGGGCATAGGCCCAGTCTTGATCGACGCTGGTGCCCAGGTTCTCCGCGATATACGCCCCGGCAAACATATGGCCATAGACCGCCTGAAAGGACAACTTGCCGTCCATAAACAGGTGCGTCCATGCAAAGTCTATTTCGTCGCCGATGTGCCTCTTATTGTTGTCCGTCTTTGAAAAGACATAGACGCCCTGTGTGGCACGATACCAATTGTCTTTCGTATTGGCGAGATTCAAGCGGGTAGCCCACACTTCAATGTGGTCATCCTTACTCGGGCGAAATTGAAAGTTGACCGAGAACGCCATCATGTTCTTCCAGCCTTGGACATCCATATAGCCCATGTGCATGTGGTTGGTCGGGTACAGATTCTCAAACGTATTGGCAGTTTTACAATCTGTGTTGCCGCCGATCGTACAGTTCGCTCGGCCATCGCCAGAGGCATAGTCGAAGTTGAAGGCCAGCCGCGGCTTCCAGGCCGACTCATAATGCGTGTAGCCGATCCAGTTTCTGGTCGCCCAAGCGCTGATGTGGAGGTTCTTCGAGTTGCCGTACCCGTTCTGCGTTGCGTTCGTACCCCCCGCATCGCCCATTTGGCCGAACTGGTAGAGCGTTTCGTTGATCGCGTCGAAGTTGCCCTTGCGCATCTCGATCCGGCCTCCGACGTTATGACGGGTCTGGTTCGAGTGCCTCGGCGTGCCGAGACCCAGGCCTCGGTTGTCTATCGAATTGTACCGGTTGGAGTAGAGGAAGTAGTAGGGCTCGATGATGAATCCCGGTACCGACTTGATCTGGTTGTAGAAAATGAGAACGTCGGAGTCTTGGTTCGCATTGCCGTTATTGAGGGTGCTTGGGCCGATGTTCGGGCCGAGCGCGCCGACGGGCACGGCTTGACCGAGATCGGATTCAGAAGTGCGAAACCAACCAGCGTAGGTATCCCAGGCCTTGGTGCTGTATTGCAACATCACACCGTCATGGGAAATTCCTGTATTGGACCAGTCGAAGGCGCCGAACAGAGATTGGTTGCCGAACACCACATATTGCCGACCGGCCTTCACGCTCAGGCCTTGAAACCCGGCGAAGTTCCGAACCAACATGTAGGCAGCACGGACCCCTAATGTGCCGCAGTTGCCCCCGCCAGTTGTGCCTCCGCCAATTGCTGTCGCACACCCGTTATGGTTCCTCGCATCGTCTTGGATGCCCTCTCTGCCATTGGCCCCGTTTCCGCCCCAGGTCCTCGAGTCCTGCAGCTCCATGTAGAAATTCAGGTCCGGCGAGAGATCATAGCCAATACCCAACCGTGTCAACTGTTGGGCATAGAAGTCGTTTTGTTTGCCTGGAGTACCATTCGGGGTGGTGCCGGGGTTAGGGCCGTTACAGGCTCCATTAGCTTGACCCGCTGCGTTGACACCGGCCATGGCGCTGCCGAAACAGACATTGTTCCGCATGATCGGCCGCACACGGAGATCGGCTCGTATCCAGAACTTATTGAGATCGAAATTCTTACCGATCTTCGGATCGTAGAGTTCATACTCTTCCTTCTGCGGAATCGCGCGAGCAACGACCGGGAGGTGGGTAATCCTCTCCTCGCCCTCCGGCAATTCGAACGCGGCTTGTGCCGGAGCCGTTACGAATAACATTCCCGCTACCATCACGGCCGCACTACAATAGGTGAGCAGACCGACCCATCCTGTCGGTCTAAGGATTTTCATACGGTTTCCCAATGAATTGGATAACGGCCTTTCGCTTCTTCTCGTCTCTGCCTGGAGTCCAGCCGCAGGCCGATGCCAAACCCAGGAAGGCACGGATCATACCGACCGGGACCAGCAGTTTCAGCGCCCGAATAATCGGGTGAGCCAGCATCCGAAGGCGAGAGAACCGGTGATTTCGGGAGATATGAAGAAGAAGGGGATGATTGGCCCTTATCAGAATACAGGCCGGGAAAGGCAGTCGAATGGAGAGCCGTAGAAGGTGCTGGTGCATGATTTTATCGATCCGGTCGTGCCCAAGGCCATTCCCTATGGGGTCTACGATGCAGGGGGGAAAGAATCCTTGACGGGGAAGCTTACATTACAGTTCAGCCTCAAATGTTCAGTGAAGCAAGAATGTTACTTTTTATTGAAGAAAAACTTATCTTTATCTTCCAAGTTCTCTACATACGTTTGCATGTCTAACTTGAATTCTTCTTCATCGGCGTAGGCTCGTTCTGCATGTTCACTGATATCTAATCCTGCATCTTCTACTTCGGGAGACACTCTCACTCCAATTGTTAAATCTAGAAATTTCATAATCACCCAGGTGCCACAAAAGCCAAGACCTGCAGCGACTCCAACTGCAATGGCTTGAATACCTAATTGAGCCGGATTACCATAAAATAAACCGTCTACTCCGTTCGGATTCACTAATTTACTGGCAAAAAGTCCAATTGAAAGAGAACCAATAATTCCTGCCACCCCATGGACTGAACTGACATCTAACGCATCGTCTATCTTTAGTTTTTCCTTGAAGAGTATCACTCCTGAATATGACGCAAAACCTATGGCGATACCAATAACAAAAGAATGTTCAACGCTCACATATCCTGACGCTGGGGTAATTCCTGCCAGGCCTGCAATCGCACCGTTAACAGCAGCCACAACAGAAGGCTTGCCTGTTCTCAGCCAAGACATGCCCACCCATATTAATGCGGAAACTGAAGAGGCCATGTGTGTGACGATGACCGTGTTTCCAGCTAGTGAGCCAGAGGCTAGTGCACTGCCGGCATTAAATCCAAACCAACCTAACCAAAGAAGTGCTGAACCGGTAACTGCCAACGGTATACTATGTGGAACTTCAATTGCTGGACCAAAGAATCTTCTGCGACCAAGTACCATTGCTGCCGCAAGTGCGCCCATTCCAACACTCGTGTGAATAACTATGCCGCCGGCAAAGTCGACTGCACCAAGTCTTCCTAACCAACCGCCTCCCCATATCCAATGCACTAACGGGTAATAGATAAATAGGGACCAAGCAGCTATGAATAGGAGAAATGCGTTAAATTTCATTCGTTCTGCAATCGTACCCGACAGGAGTAAGGGTGTAATTGCAGCAAACATTAATTGGAATTTTACAAATAATACTCCGGGAATTGTTGGTGCATAAGGAAGTGCCTCGTGCCATGGAACTCCTCTTAGGAATACCCAGTCCAGGTTACCAATAAAACCGGATATATCAGGACCAAATGCCAGACTAAAACCGAAGATGAACCACATGACACTCAGCAAGGCTAATCCAGTAAATATTTGCATGAAAACAGATACAGCGTTTTTCTTTCTCAATAAACCAGATTCGAATAGACCAAGAGCAGGGATCATTAACAGCACTAAACTTCCTGCTACAAGCATCCATGCTGTATCACCTGTATCTATTATTTTATCTATTGGCATGGCACTCCTGAATCTCTATAATAATGAACGATGGGATTAGATAACCATTGATTACCACATGATTATCAAAATTTGAAACCATTATTTCTGAAGAACATTTCAGGATTATCACATGCTAAAAATTGAAGCATTACTTGTAAACAACTGTGTCATGGCAATCAGTGAAGCATTAAGAGAAATAGAGGTCGGTGGTATGACGGTTGGTAAGGTGCGAGGAAGGGGTAAGCATCCACCAGCGAAACTTCATGCTGCAAAAGGAAGTGAACTATTCCAACCTCAATTCAGTGACAGATATATCATCACAATCATCATTCCAAAGAGTAAAGAGGATGCGGTGATTAACATCCTTAAAACAAAAGGGACTGGTGGAAAGGTCTTTGTGTCGCCACTATCACGTGCTATAGACATTACAACTGGTCATGAAGGGGAAGAAACAATCTAACTAAAATTCTTGAGGATTATCTCTATACACAATTGTTGTCTGTTTTAGCTGCTTCTCAACTCTACCAGGCCTCATCCTTCCCGAAGCATGCCTTTCCTGACAAGGTTGCTTCGATATCTGACAGACGGCCCAGCGACCCGGGTTTGCTCGTCTCGCCTTTCCTGCTTTTCTCGGCCCCTTCACGCCTGATTGGCTGATCCCTTTGAATCAGCCGGTTTCTCTTCAGGCGTAGTCGCAGCATTGATCTGCTCTTCTGCGTCTTTGATCGAGGCCTGAAAGTCCTGCTCGACCATCTTCACTTCCTGCTGGATCATGTTAAGTTCCGGCTCCACCGACTTCCGCAAATCTTCCGCCGTATCCTTGAACCCCTTGACCGCTTTCCCGACCTGGCGAACGACTTCAGGCAGTTGCTTGGGACCGAACAGCAAGAACGCAATCACCAATATAATGAGAATTTCGCCGGCGCCCAATCCGAACATGGTTCGTCATGCGTAAAACATCACGCGTCATGCGAAAAGCAAAAAAGGAAACGCCTGACGCCTCACGCTTCACGTCTCCTTACCCTTGCTTGATCTGGTTTCCTGATTGAACCGGTGCCGTGGCCGGCGGGGCGGCTTGCGCGACCTGCGACGGCGGGGCTTCAGGCGCCTCGGACGGAGGAGGTGTCACGTCGATGGCATCAGCCTCGTTGACACTCTTCTTAAATCCTTTAATGGCCTTCCCAAGCCCCTCACCCAACTGCGGAATCTTGCCGGCGCCGAAAATGATCAAGACAATGACCAGAATCAGCACCAATTCCATCCATCCGAACGATCCAAACATCACTCACTCACTTTCTCTTTTTGTCCCACCCAAGCCCGCTCGCCCGGCGGCATTGAACCAGTCGAACGGTGGAGGCCTTCCTCATGCGAGGGGAAGGGTATAGAAGAATTAGAACTGAGTCAAGCAGAGAAATTCAGCAAATCCGGGCGTTTACCTCTAGCAGAGTGCAGAAACGCTGTGGGCACGCCGGAGTTTCACTGTTCTGCACGTCTGGGACAAGCCCGGTCTGTCCGGTCTCTCTGGTTCATTTGGTTGATCCGGTTAATCTGGTGCAACCAAATACACAAGACAAACCAAATAAACTAATTAAACGAGACAGACCAAACAGACCACATGAACAAGACAGGCTGGCAGACTTTTCAGCATCCTGCTGGAAGAATCAGCGAGGTCGGACAAAGGCGTGAAAGTAATCCACAGGGCTCGGGGGTGCGGTCAAGGCAATCATGAACGACTGAGGATCATAGCCGATGGCCTCGAGGTCCTTCGAGGCCAAGCTTAGCTCTCCCTCTGTGAGATAGGCGACGGTGTCCGGAATGCCTGTCGGCGTAAGCGAGCGCACAAGAGCCTGGAGCGTCTCACGCTCCTCCTGCGGCATCTCCAACGGAATGGGGAATTCCAGATGGCGCGCATAGGGGCTCCGATAGGTCTCGTTCAATGCGCGGAGGGTCTTGAGCATCAAACGGTCCTGTTCCCACGGCGCCATTCTCGTACCGGCGGAAGGATGGGTGGCGATGAGATCCATGAGGGTCAAGACGTTGGTCCCCAAGCTGCGCCCCACAAACTCACGCTGGCTTTCTATTGTCATCGTGCCGGCCTCCAACTGCTTGGCGACCGCTTCGGCTAACGCAAAGTTGACCATGAAACTCTGTTGCCCGCCAAATTGGCCATAGCAGGGCTTCTCCGGATCGTTCAGCACGTTCATATCGGCTGTACCTGCGTCGAAACTGCTGAACCCGATCGCCTCGGGAGCCAACAGGCGCTTGGCTTCCTTGATCGTGTCATAAGCCCCTAGATTGACGGGAACCAGCACTTGCTCATCGATACGTTTGAGGAAGTCCGTGATCGTCTTCCGGTAGGGGACCTCTTTCCATTCGACCGTCCGATATTCACGTTCCCACACCAGGTCGTCGAGGAAGGGAGGGAAGCCCTTGAGCGCCTCCATATCCATGGCGTCGAACGCCCGGACAAAGGCCACCCAGTCAGGAATTTTCGCATGAGCGGCTTCGCTCAAGTTCGGTCGCAGGAACTCTTCTTCAATGTCGTTCGCCTTGCGCGACATCAATTTCGTCGGAAGATCGTTCCACAGTTCGTTACAGATGATGCAATCCACGCTGCCATCCGCAACACCGTCGAGCCGATCCACAGTCCCCCGATGCGTCTCGACCCGGTTGCGGTGGGACGCGAGCTCCGGATGAGCCATAGCTGCATCGAGCACTGCTTGTTCCCGATCGACCAGCACATATCGAACGCGGGGATAAATCACTCGATCTTTATCGAGGACCTTGAGATGGCTCAAGAAACAGGCGGCGAGATTGCCGTTGCCGGGGCCCCATTCGTGGATAACCAGGCTAGGGGCTAGCGGCGAGAGGCTAGGGGTCGGAAAATCTTCGCTTTTACCTCTAGCCTCGCACCCCTCGCGTCGCACGACGCGAGCGTAGTAGTCAGCCGCGAGGGCATGGGCGAGCCGATAATCGGCTGAGGCAAACGTTTGGTAGAAACTGCGGAGCTGATCGCCCCGGAAGCGGTAGAAGAGCGTATTGATGCGGACTTGCCACTGATCGACCGGCTTATAGTCGCCGATGAGCTGAGGTAAGGCGTCTGCGTCCTGCAACATAAATAAATCCAGGCTTGGGGCAAGGGGTTAGTTAATGGCTCGAGGCTTGGCTCCGGGCCCTGATGAGACTTCCGATCTTCTTAGCCAGCTGTTCATACTCCGCTTCAAGGATGTCGTACTCCGGCTTCCTTAGATGGCCGACTTCGCAAGCAATTTGGATTTGTGTCCGCACTTCAGCGACGGAACCCTTCGCCATGTAAAAGAAGCGCACCGAGTCTCGATCCGAGCTGCGCTCATCTCCCTCCGCCAGATTACTCGCGACACTGACCGCACTCCGCTGAAACTGATCGCAAAGACCGAAGTCTTTCTTGAGGTTTTGGCTTTCCGATACACAATACACTCTCACCGCCAAATCTTTTGCCAACTGCCACACGAGCAGATCCTTAAATCCCTTCTTGCCCATGGTCTCGTATCCCTCGCCTGGCGGGTTTCGTTAAAGGAGGCGAATTCTAACAGAACCAGAAATTTAGTCGCAACCATCCCTTCCGTACCGCTCGCCCCTTGCCTCTGGCCTCTCGCCTTGAGTTCGTTACCTTGACAGCCCCCGCCGGCCGGTGTACCAAGAAGCTATGGCGAGAGGCGCGAGACGAGCGGGGCGAGGGGCGATCACAGCAGTCTTTTTCATCGCTCTGTTGGCGCTGCCGGCACTCCAGGCAGCGGAGCTGCCGATCTCCAAGAATTCCTCCATCCCTGATTTTCAGAACCGCCCCCAAGACGTCACCCCCTACGACTTCGACGCCCCGCCGCAAGGCCTGTTCCATACCATCACGACGGCGGAAGGATTCGACGAGGAACTGGGCTTTCACCGTACGCACGAGATCGTGCCGGTGAAACCGACCGACCGGTTCCGCCCAGATACCCAGGCAGTCTTCATTGTGTTCCATCTTCACCAGCATTATCAGGGGTTCCAGGTGTTCGGACGCTGCTACCCGGAAGCGGTAGCCGGCCTCGATCCCACCGTGGTGATCGGACAAGATGCGATGCACATCGCGCTCGAAGACGACAGCGGCTATCTCACCCTCTCCCCTTTACAGGGCACATGGAAACCAGGCCGATACAAAGTGGAAATTCACGTGGGAGAACAAGTTAACGAGATGAGTCTGATGGGCACGATGCGGTTCACGATTCTGACGGAAAAGCACTAGCGAGACGGGCGAGAAAGGCGCGACGTGCCTGCCAGCTGAGGATACGAGGTCCGAAGTTTGAGGGTTTCGGAACTTCGAACCCCGAACTTCGAACTTCAGATCACGCCCTACTCGCATATCCCGCTACTCTCGCCCGTCGCGTAGACCGTGCCGCATGGTTTGACGCTCCCTTCGGCATTCGATAGAATGCCCGCGTGATTGTGTGGCTCCCTTTTTGCATTAGGAATATCTACCCCGCATGACCGTGCCACCTCATCTATGGGCCTCCGTCATCATCCCCATTAAAGATGAACGAGAGAACCTGGTGCCTCTCCTGACGAGCCTGCTGAAGGTGATGGACTCGTACGAGACTTCACTGTCGCGCCCCTATGAGATTGTCTTCGTAGACGATGGCAGCAGCGACGGCAGTAGTGAGGAACTGGATCGTCTGGCGATGCAGCACTCCCACGTGCGGGTGTTCCACCTCGATCGAAATTACGGAAAGACCTGCGCGCTCGACGCGGGCTTCAAACAATCTTCCGGCGACATCATCATCCAAATTGACGGTGATCTTCAACAGGACAGCGAAGACATTTTGAAACTCCTCCCTTATACTGCCACCCACGATCTCGTGTGCGGATGGAGACAACAGCGGCAGGATGGCCTGGTTAAAAAAATGTCGTCCCGAATCGCCAACCGTGTGCGGAACTTCTTTACCCACGACGGTGTCCACGATACGGGATGCCCGCTCAAGATCTTCAGACGGCCCGTACTGGAGCGACTGCGCCTCTTCGAAGGCATGCACCGATTCTTTCCCGCGCTCGCGCTCATGCACGGGTTCACCGTCACGGAGGTGTCGGTCCGGCATTACCCGCGCATTCACGGCGTCTCCAAGTACGGCATGGGTAACCGATTATTCAAATCCCTCTATGATTTGATTGCCGTGCGGTGGATGCAAACCAGAGTGTTGCGGTATACATTCCGCGACAAGTGATGAGCGGGCAGGCGGGACGAGCGAAAAGAGCAAGGGATGCGCGACAAGCAAGACTCCATGGACCGTGAGAATCGGCTACTTCACACGCATCTCGCCCCTCGAGCATGACGGTTCCATCATGAGCATCGAAACCATCTGGCTCGCCATTGGATTTCTCGGCCAAGGGTTGTTTTTCGGCCGCTGGGTGGTCCAATGGATTGCCTCTGAAAAAAAGGCGGAGAGTCAGGTCCCGATCTCGTTTTGGTACATGAGCCTAATCGGCGGACTCATCACGCTCGCCTATGCGATCTATCGGGAAGATCCGGTCTTCATCGCAGGACAGAGCATCGGGGCTCTCGTCTATATTCGCAACCTGATGCTGATCTCTCGCGCGAGCCAAACGAAGCAGCCGGCCGGTCCCTCCTCTCCACAATCATAACTCTTTGAGATCCAACATTCTTCAACGCATGCGGTCATCACACGATCCAAACGCCATGACAACGACCGACCGTTCACACCATGCACTGCTCCTCCTGGCCCTCCTCGTCCTGTCGGGACTGATGTTCTTCCTGGGGCTCGGAGACATGGGCTTGACCGACCGTGACGAGGGACGGAACGCCGAAGCCGGGCGAGAAATGTTCGAGTCGGGGGATCGCCTGACGCCGACGTTCAACGGTGAGCTGCGTGTCGCGAAACCGGTCTTTCTCTATTGGTTGATGGAACAGTCGTATCGCCTGTTCGGTGTCAATGAGTTCGCCGCGCGATTCCCCTCAGCCCTCTTCGGCGTGGGCTTGATCCTCATCCATTACCTGTTTCTTGTGCACCAGCGCGATCGCACCGTCGCACTCTTCGGCGGCTTGATGCTCTTGCTCAACCTGGAAATCCTTGGACTCGGACGCATGGCGTTGACCGACAGTGTCTTGATTTTTTTCAC
>Ga0209640_10003130_pt1 | contig 14491 bp, 12 predicted proteins | sample RifCSP10_1_FD_184018 | JGI IMG/M metagenome (GOLD analysis project Ga0209640, IMG submission 184018) | Soil microbial communities from Rifle, Colorado - Rifle CSP2_sed 10_1 (SPAdes) (version 2) | ecosystem: Environmental > Terrestrial > Deep subsurface > Rock core/Sediment | place: Rifle...
GCGGCTCATCATGGATACGGTTCGTTGGTACGCGGAGTGGAACGGAACCCTGACGCCGGATTACAACGCGAACGCGGTTCGCGAGGCGACGATCGAGTACAACGAGGTCAAAGCGCGCGCGAAGAAAGTCAGTGAGGTCATTCCATTAGATCGCATGGACGGGTTGGCGGAAGAGGCATGAAATTGTCAGGGGGAAGGGGCTAGGGGGAAGGGGGAAGGGCTGTCCAAGGAATCAGGATTAAGGATTCAGGCAGCAGGTAGGAGGTAGGCACGTAGGCCGATACGAGGCGGAAGCACGTGTGGCTTTTTTGCCGACTGCCGGCCGTGGCGACCGTGCAAATACTGCGTACTTAGAGTCGTCTTCTTAAGAAACCCAAGCCAATTCGTCGGCACGTCGCGTGCGTCGTGTTACGGCATGCCGAAGATCACGTCCTTCCGAGAACTGATCGTGTGGCAGAAGTCGATGAATCTCGCCGAGCGGTGTTACCGCGTTTCAAAACGGTTTCCCCGCGATGATCAGCCTGTGCTCGGCTACGAGATTCGCAAGTCGTGCGTCTCCGTGCCCTCCAACATCGCCGAAGGTTTCGGACGTCACCATACGGCCGAATACATTCACCACCTGCGATTTTCGAACGGATCGAACAACGAACTTCAGACCCAGGTGGAAATAGCGAAACGCGTGGAGATCGTTTCTGAGGAAGACGCGGCCGCAATCATCGCGGACGCCGAGGAAGTCGGACGGATGCTGCACGGGTTGGTGAGTTCGCTTGGACGGTGAGATCGATTTAAGGGGGAAGGGGATAGGGGGAAGGGGGCAGGGCTGTCTCAGGGATTAGGAATGAGGCAGGCGAGGCGGAAGTTCAGATTGCAAACGGAGCGGCTGACGCCTGAGGAATGTTTTCGTTCAAGACTCCGCAAACTCGCCGCATGGACTTCGATCCCGAAGCGGCGGACTCGGATCCCGCGACCCTGCCGGTTGAGGCACGTAACGCCGTTCTGCCGCCGATCCCGGAGCGCTGAAAATCGAAGAGGGGCGTGTTAAGCCACCGGCGTTGCGTGGGCCGCTGCGAGAACCCTCGCACCCCACGGGTTCTCCACGATCACCCTCCAGCCACCGTCTGCGCTCCTTCTGAGAATTGACGTCCCCTCACCACCTCGCGAGATGGACGTCCCATCCGGATTCACAAACGACACATTCCAGCGCGTCGTCGCAAGGGCGAGATCGCCACATTCGATCATGTGAATGCGCTCCTGGGTGGCGATCGGCTTCAGCGGCATCAATTCCTCAAACCGCAATCGGAGTTCCCGCATCCCGATGACGGGTTTGGCCGGCTCGAACTGGATCACGGCGTCATTCTCGTAGTAGCTGAGGAACGTATCGAGATCGCCTCGATTGAAGGCTTCATCAGCAAGACGAATGGTCTCTGCGGGAGTTGTTCCAACCATGTTCGCCCCTCCGGTGCCGCAAGGATCGCGATTCTGGTTGCTGTGGTCAACGGGGAACCGATCGTCGTCTCGGGCAGTGATATCGCCTTCCGCGTCGAGGGACGGTTAGGACCAAACCCTGCGGGTTAGATTGTGATCCGACCTGAACGGCCAATGGGTGGTGCCGGTGCAGCGAACACTCACGCAGCCTGTGCGATAGGTATCGTTATCGGGCCCTACTCGTGGAACAGAGAGGGCGTGGAACCTGCTGTGGCGGGTTCGCCTGTGGCCTTCTGCCTGTTTCCTTAGACAGCCCTTCCCCCTTCCCCCTGGCCCCCTTCCCCCTGGCGGCTTGGCTTGCCAACCGAAGCTCGAGGAAATATTTCTGGAGGCCCACCTTCGCGCTTTGCGCTACGGTGGGCAACCTTCGCCTGGATCGAGAGCGAAGGTTGGCGGAGAAGGGAGGGAGTCGAACCCTCCGAGGACCGTGCAGCCCCCAGACTGGTTTTGAAGACCAGCGGCGCCACCGGGCACCTTCCTTCTCCTCGAGAGAGAATCCATCGTACCATCGACGCCATGGCTCACGATCGACTGCGCGAGCTGCCGGCCGTGAGCCGTCTGCTCGCACACCCGAGAACCGAGCGCCTGCTCGTCCGGTTCAATCGCGAGTACGTCGTTCGCGCATGCCGGGACATACTCGACCAATTGCGGAGTGCGGCGGCGCACGGAGACGAGCTCGATCCGGCGGCGCTCGATGCCGATGCCATACTTGGCGCCGTGGAGTCCAGGCTCGGCGCGGCCGGCACCGACGGCCTCCAGCGGGTCGTGAATGCCACCGGCACGGTGCTGCACACGAACCTGGGGCGCGCGCTGCTGCCGCAGGCGGCGATGGACGCGCTCCTTCGCGTGGGCGCGCATCCGATCAATCTCGAATACGACGTGGCTCAGGGCGACCGCGGGCGCCGCGAGCAGCTCATCGAAGCGCTCCTCACCGACCTGACCGGCGCCGAGGCCGCCACCGTGGTGAACAACAACGCCGCCGCGGTGCTTCTCGCCCTCAACACGATCGCGATGGGGAAAGAGGTGATCGTGTCGCGCGGCGAATTGATCGAGATCGGGGGGGCGTTCCGGATTCCCGAAATCATGGCGCGGAGCGGCGCCGTCCTCAGGGAGGTCGGCACGACGAATCGGACCCATGCGGCCGATTACGAAGACGCGATCACCGAGCGGACGGCCCTCCTCCTGAAAGTGCATACGAGCAACTACAGGATCGTCGGCTTTGTCGCAGACGTGGGCCTGTCCGATCTCGTCTCCATCGGACGCAGGCACGGGGTTCCCGTCATGGAGGACCTCGGGAGCGGTGCGCTCGTGGACCTGAGCCGGTACGGCCTGCCGAAAGAGCCGGTGGTGGGGGAGCGCATCGCGCTCGGCGCGGATCTGGTGACCTTCAGCGGCGACAAGGTCCTGGGTGGGCCGCAGGCAGGGCTCGTGGCGGGCAAGGCGGCATGGGTCACGCAGCTCGCCAAAAATCCCCTGCATCGGGCGCTGCGGTGCGGCAAGCTCACGATCGCGGCGCTCGAGGCCACGCTGCGCCTCTATCGCGAGTCGGCATCCATTGCCGACGACATCCCGGCGCTCCGGGCGTTCACGAGGCCGATCGCGGAGATCGAGGAGACCGCGAAGCGGGCCGTGCCCGCCATCGGCTCGGCGCTCGGCCCCGGCTTCCGCCTTTCAGTGGATGAAGGCACGTCGCAGATTGGCAGCGGCGCCCTTCCGATGGATGAGATCCCCACGAGGGTCATCGTGATCGAGCACGACGAGCTCGAGGCACACCACATCGCCGCGAGATTCCGCGAGGCGCAGCCGCCGATTATCGGCCGCGTCAAGGACGGCCGGTTCCTCCTCGACGCACGAACGATCTTCGATCCGCTGGAGCTCGTGCCCAACTGGCATGGCTAAGGTCATCGGCCGCAAGAAGTCCAAGCTCCTGGGACTGACGCAACAGGTCGCCGCAGCTGGTTGAGCGGCGAAGCTCGGCCCGGCCGACCTGTTGCAGGTGCTGCACAGCCTCCCGCCGTTCGAACATCCTGACCTGATTGTCGGCACGGAGACGTCCGACGACGCGGGAGTATTCCGCCTGCGGCCCGACCTGGCCATCGTCAATACCGTCGACTTCTTTACGCCGATCGTCGATGACCCGTACACCTTCGGACAGATCGCCGCAGCCAACGCGTTGAGCGACATCTACGCGATGGGCGCCGAGCCAACGACCGCCCTCAACATCGTCGCCTTCCCGAAGGGCAAGCTGGATCTCAGCGTGCTTGGCGATATCATTCGCGGCGGGGCCGAACGGGCCCGGGCCGCAGGCGCCGTCGTCCTCGGCGGACACAGCATCATCGACAACGAGCTCAAATACGGGATGGCCGTCACCGGCGTCGTGCACCCGGACCGGGTCATCCGGAACGTGGGGATCCAGGCAGGAGATGCCCTGATTCTGACAAAGCGCCTCGGAACGGGGATCGTGTCGACGGCCCTCAAACGTCGAAAGGCATCTGCGGCGAGTGTCCGCGCGGCGGTGGCCTCGATGATCGAGCTGAACAAGGCGGCGTCGGCGGCGATGCGCCGCTTTCCGGTTCACGCCTGCTCCGACGTGACCGGGTACGGCCTGCTGGGCCATGCGTTCGAAATGGCGGACGGCAGCCATGTCACCGTGCTGCTCGAAGCGCGAAAGATGCCGCTGCTGCCGGGCGCACGGCGGCTCGCCGAGCAGGGCTACCTCACCGGAGGGTGCCGGCGAAATCGCGATTATCTGAAGGACAAGGTTGTGATTGACCCCGGCGTCAGCAGCGCGCTCGCCGAAATCGCGCTGGATCCGCAGACGTCCGGCGGCCTGCTCATCGCGCTGCCGCAGGCCGATGCGCAGGCATTGCTCGACGACCTCCATGCGAACGGCGTCGAGGCGGCAACGATCGTCGGCCACGCCGTGCCCTTTCATGACGTCAGCGTGAGGCTTGTCTGACGTGGTCCACGTACGGCCACAAAGAGGCACAGAGACACGGAGGTGCCACGCCGGTGACCGCGCTGCGCGCGGCATGGATAGAACAACGCCCTGCCCACAAGCCGTTACGTTCTCCAGATGGCTTGTGGGCAGGGCGTTGTTCTATCCATGGGTCGGCCGAAGGCCAACGTCACCGGCGTGATGACTCCGTCTTCCGGCAATCGCGTGCAGTCACCCTCCGTTGCTCCGTGCCTCTTTGTTGTACGTTCTCCGTTTCCTCCGTCGCCTCTGGGGCTCCCGGGATGAAACACGTCGTCATCGGCACGGCCGGTCACATCGATCACGGCAAGAGCTCGCTGGTGCTCGCGTTGACCGGCACCGATCCGGATCGTCTTCAGGAAGAGAAGGCGCGCGGGATCACGATCGATCTCGGGTTCGCCCATACCGTCGAAGACGGCATCGCGCTGTCGTTCGTCGATGTCCCCGGCCACGAGCGCTTCGTCCGGAACATGCTGGCCGGGGTCGGCGGCATGGATCTCGTCATGCTCCACGTGGCGGCAGACGAATCCGTGATGCCGCAGACCCGTGAACACTTCGACATCTGCCGGCTGCTGCAGGTGCCATCGGGCCTGGTGGTGATGACCAAGTCGGATCTGGTCGATGCGTCGACGCTCGAGGTGGTGCGGCTGGAGGTGCGGGATCTCGTCGCCGGCTCGTTTCTGGAAGCGGCTCCAATCGTGGCGGTCTCGGCGCGCACGGGTGCCGGACTGCCGGATCTGCGCCGCACGCTGGCGGGGCTGGCGCGATCGGCTCGTACGCGCTCGCCCGAGGGTCCGCCGCGGCTGCCGATCGACCGTGTCTTTTCCATGAAGGGTTTCGGCACCGTCGTGACCGGAACCCTCATCGGCGGCCGGATCAGAATCGACGACGAGCTCGTCGTCCAGCCGTCCGGCCGCACCGCGAAGGTTCGCGGCCTGCAGGTGCATGGAGAACGGCGCGCCGAGGCGATCGCGGGGCAGCGGGTGGCCGCAAATCTCGCCGGCGTCGACGTGGCGGAGTTGGCCCGTGGTGAGACGCTCACGCAGCCCGAGGCCGTCTCGGTCACCGGTGTTGCGGATATCCGGATCGGTCTTCTGCCGTCAGCCAAGCCGCTGCGCCACGGCGCGCGAGTCCGCTTCCACCAGGGCACCCGGGAGCTGCTCGGCCGCGTCTCTCTGCCGGAGCTGTCCGAAGTCGGCCCGGGCGCCTCGGCGTTCGCGCGCATTCATCTCGAGGCGCCGGCCGTGCTCGTTCGCGGAGATCGGTTCATCCTTCGCGCGTGTTCGCCGCTCACGACGATCGGCGGGGGCACGGTGCTCGATCCGCTGCCGCCACGCAGGGGTGTTCGCACGCGTGCAGGGATCGCCCGGTTCGCGAGACTCGCTGAAGGGGAACCTCACGCAGCGGTCGCCCTGACAATGATTGAGGAAGCCGGATTGAGCGGATTGCCCGTCGTGCAGCTCGTGCGGCGCGCGGGCGTGCCGTGGAGTCACGGTGACCAGGTCCTCGCCGAACTTGATGGGCGCGCCGTACAGATTGGAACCGTGCTCGTCTCGGCGTCACGGCTGGCTGCGGCTGAGGACGCGATGCTCACCGCAGTTGCGCAATACCATGCGGATCATCCGATCGCCGGGGGGATCCCGCGCGAAGAGCTCCGCGCGCGCATATTCGGGAAGGCCCCGGCCGCCGTGTTCGAGCACGCGCTGCACGCGCTGGTCGAACGGAAGGGTGTCGTGGCGCGCGAGCGGATCGCGCTGCCCGGGCGCGGCATGGCGCTCAGCCCCGAGGAGTCGCGGACGCGCGACGCGATCCTGGAGATTCTGAATGGAGCAGGCCTCACACCTCCGGATCCCGCCTTGCTCGCCACCCGGATCGCCGCGGCGCGCGAGGTGGTCGATCGGATTGCGAACCTGCTGGTGCGTCAGAATGAGATCGTCAAGGTCGGCGATCTCCTGTTCCATGCGGCGGCGCTCACCCGGCTCAAGACGGAAGTCCGGTCGCTGAAACAGGCGGGCGCCGTGACGCTCGATGTCGCGGCGTTCAAGGAGCGGTACGCGCTGACCCGCAAGTACGCGATCCCGCTGCTGGAATTCCTCGACCGCGAGCGCATCACCCGGCGTGTGGGCGATATCCGGCACATTCTGTAGTGCCGGCCCCGCGCGCATACATGAAGTGCGATCGCCCTACTTTCTGTATAATCCGCTTCACCGCGACGTCCTTGAAGGGAGACATTCGATGGCTCTCAATCCCAAGGGAAATCTGCTCGTCATATCTATATCTGCGCTTCTGGCAGCGGCGATGCTGATCTGGGAGAGCAGCGTCATCTCGGCGCGAAGCCGCAACATCGGTCCCGACCGGATTACGTCGTTCGAGGCGCTGCCCGACCCCGACGCCGAGTTCTGCGCGACGCCGGGCATCGAGTCCGAGAGTCTTTCGGCGGCCATCGTCGCGGTCGAAAAGCGGCTGCCGACGACCGACGGTCCTGTATGCGCTATGCCGACCGTGGCCTCGTCCGCCGTAGCTTCAGCGAAGGCGGAGGCAGCCGTTCAGGCCGCGCCTCCTCAGGAAGGCGCTCCAGGCGCGGGCACCGCGTATCAGGCCCGGACCCGCGAGGGCCAGATCAATAAGAAGCCGGCGCGTTACATCAAGGACTTCGCGCCGGCGTTCAGCTCTATCGCGGTGAACGCCGAAAACGACATGGTCGTGGTGACCGACGAGAACCTGTTCCGCATCGTCGAGTACTCGCGCCGTGACAACACGCCTCCCAACGTCGCGATTACCGAGCCCCGCCGCGTCATCGGCGGACCCGACACCAAGACCGAGATGATGTGCGGGGCGTATATCGACCCGAAGACGCTCGACGTCTACGTCACCAACAACGACACGCAGAACTGGATGCCGGTGTTCTCGCGCGAAGCGCGCGGCAACGCCACGCCCGACCGGATGTTGATGACGCCGCATCGGACCTGGGGCATCGCCGGCGACGAGCAGCGGCAGGAGCTGTATTTCACGGTCCAAGATCCGCCGCTCATCATCGTGTACCGGAAACAGGCGGCGAACAACGAAGCGCCGCGGCGGTTCATCGAAGGGGACGCGACAGAACTGGCCGATCCACATGGCATCGCGCTCGACCTGACGCGGGATCTGATCGTCGTCAGCAATCATGGCCACAAGCGGTTCTATGGCGGCCCGGCCGTCTCAACCCTGCGCGAGGCGTGGGAAACGTGGATCAGTCCGACCGACGACTTGAACAGCCCCCCGCGGCGGCGGCTGCCGGGCCTCGGCCAGTTCGATTTGCCGTCGATCACGATCTACCAGCGGGACGCAAGCGGCAACGCGCGGCCGCTTCGCATCATCAAGGGACCACGAACCCAGCTCAACTGGCCCAGCCATGTGGGCATTCATGAGCAGCGCGGCGAAATCTTCGTGGCCAACGACGCCGACGATTCCGTGCTCGTCTTCAAGATCACGGATAACGGCGACGTCGCGCCGACCCGCGTGATCAAGGGAGAGCGCGCCCGCATCAAGAACCCGACGGGGCTGACGGTCGACCAGCGCAACAACGAGGTGTGGGTGTCGAACATGGGGAACTATACGATCTCCGTGTTCCCCGTCACCGCGGGCGGCAACGTCGCCCCGCTGCGCACGATTCGCGGCGGCCCGCAGGATCGCGTGGCCCTGATGATCGGCAATCCCGGTGCGGTCGGCTACGACAAGAAGCGCCAGGAGATTCTCGTCCCGAATTGAGTGGCCCATCCGCAGATTGCGGCATTTGCCAGGATGGCAAATGGATCACAGACACCGACGAGAAGAATTTACGGGCAGGCGTCGAAGCTGAGCCGGACGATGCACGACATCCGGTACAACGAGGTCAACGACGAAATCATCGTCCCGAATCCGTTTGCGAACGCGATCCTCGTGTTCCGCGGCGGCGCGAACGGGCAGGAAGGGCCGATTCGCATCATCCAGGGAGCGAAAACCGAGCTGGATGGACCGGACCGGCTCGACATCGACACCGTGCACCGCGAGATCTTCGTGCCGGACGGTGGTCAGGTGCTGGTCTACCCGCTTGATGGAAACGGCGATATCGCGCCGATCCGCATCATCCGTGGACCCGATACGCAGATCGCCGGCCAGTCGTTGGCCGTCGACCCGATTAACAACCTGCTGGCGGTCACGGGCCGCGACAGGTCGCTGCTGATCTTCGATCGGACGGCGAACGGCAACACCAAGCCGCTGCGCGTGATCAGGGGCGAAAACACCCAGATCGATCGCATCAACCAGATGGCCATCTATCCGCAGGGCCGGTTGCTCGTGGCGGCGATGCCGGGCCGTCAAGGTGACGTCGAGCCGCCGCGCGTGTTCCTCGGCATGTGGAGCCTCGACGATGACGGAGACGTGGCGCCGAAATGGACGATCAACGGCGATCAGACCACGCTCCGCAAGCCGTTCGCCGTGGCGCTGAACCCCGATCACAAGGAAATCTATGTCACGGACATGCGTCTCAACGGCGTGATGACCTTCTCCGTGCCGGAGGTGTTTGAACCTGTGGCACGGTAATCCTTCCGGCGGGATCCGGCAGGCCGGCGTCATCCTCATCGCGCTGGCGTGCGCCGCATGGTTCGGCGCGCCCGTGCGTGGCCAGCAGCCGGCGGGCGCGCCCCTCGACGTCGCTCGGGGCAAGCCGGCGAACCAGGTCGAATCGGATCCAATCACGTGCTGGTGGAAGACCGATAAGAACGCCGTCCGTGTCGGCGAGCCGTTGACGCTGGCTCTGACCTGCGGCGTCATCGAAACGGACGCGATCCGCGTGGCGGTCGATCCTGCCCGCCTCGATCCGGCGGCGCTGGACATGACGCCGTTCGAGGTGCTGGGCGGCACCCGTCACGGGGACATTCCCGCCCCGCCCTGGCGCTACTTCCAGTACTCGTACACGCTGCGGCTGCTCGGCGCCGAATTCTTCGGCCGGGACGTCGATATTCCCGCGTTGCCGCTGACATACCGCGTGGAGTCGACCGCCCGAGATGCCGGAGAAGGGCGCGATCAGCTGTATCTGCTCCCGGCGCTGCCGCTGCGCGTGGTGTCGCTCGTGCCGGTGACCGCCGCTGATATCCGTGACGCGCCGCCAGACACGTTCGCGGATATCGAATCACGGAGCTGGCGCGCCACTCGAGCGTTTGCCGTCGCCGGACTCTTGTTTGCGTTTGCCGCAGTACTCGTCGGCGTCGCCGCCGCCAGGGCGATCCGCCGCTCGCGCGAACGCCAGCCGGCGGCCGCCGCGCTGCTGCCGGTTGGCGCGGTATTCCACGCATGCGAGCGCGAAGCGCAGCGCGTCAAGTCCGAAGCCGCCGCGGGGTGGACGCCGGATCTGGTTGGGCGGGCCCTGACGGCCTTCCGAATTGCCAGCGCCAGGGCGCTTGGCCGCCCGGTCGCACAGGCGCTCGTCGAGAGGCGCGAGCGGCCGAGCGCGGGCCAGCTGGCCGTGGAGAAGGGGCGGTGGCGCCCGCAGCGCGTACTGATGTCGGCCTCGACGACGGCAGACGTGATTGCAGGGCGGCTCGCGGCCGAGGTCCAGGAGATGGACCCGCATCTTCGCGACGCGCTCGAAGATATCGCCGTGCCCCTCCGCGTCTTCGGGGCCGCGCACTACAGCCGCAGCGGCGCGCTCGACAGATCGGAAGCCGACGCAGCGGCGCTCGATAGCGCGCTGGATCGAGGCATCCGCGGCCTCGATCATCTGCTTTCTTCGACGCGGTGGCCGGCGCGGGCCGCCGAAGCCGTGGCCCGCACGGTCGCGGCGTTCAGGGAGGCGAGATGGGCGCGCTGAGCGAGCTGGCCGCCCTCATCCGCAGCACCCTGAACGAGTGGCTGCAGCTGCGATGGGGCGATTTGCGCGCTGCCGAGCTGGCTGCGGCGTTCCTGCTGGGTGCGGCGCTGCTCGCCATTCCCCTCATCCTTCTGCTCGCGCGCGGCCGCAGTTCGCGGCACGCGCCGAGGCAGATCGCATTGCCGGCGGTGCTGCCTGTGATGCAGCGGTCCAGCTTCTCTGCACTACGTCACGCCGCCTTCGTGCTGTTCGTCGCCGGCATCCCGTTCTTCGCGCTGGCGTTTGCCGATCCGCGTGTCAGCGCCGTCCGCCAGGAAACATCGCAGTCGGGCCGGCGCATCGCGATTCTCATCGACGCGTCCGGCAGCATGGTCCTGCCGTTCGAGGCGCCGCGCCTGCGCCCGGTCATGGATCGGACGTTCTACACGGCGGTGGCCGCGGCGGAACGGTTCGTCCGGTTGCGGATGGCGGCGAATCACAACGACGTCGTCGGCGTCATCGAGTTCGGCAACGAGGCCTTCGTGGTGACGCCGTTCACCACCGACCACGAGAACATCATTCTCAGCCTGAAACTGATTGGCGATCCGCGGGCATGGAACCGCTTCAACGTGTTCGGGACCACGATTATCCAGGGTCTCGACCAGGGGTTGCAGTTGTTCAGGACGTTCGATGTGCTGGACGCATCGGGCAACATGATGGTGATCATCACCGACGGGAACGACGGCGAGACCACCTTCAGAGGACGCACGCTCGGGGACATGATGGCGGAGGCACACGACCGCGAGGTTCCGGTCTACATGGTGCGGCTCGGATTCGGCAAGCGGCTCGGCGACGTGCCGTGGGACAGCCTCTGGAAGGCGGCGGTCGAGGGATCGGGCGGCCGGTTCTACCCCGCGTTTGACGAGGACTCGATGTTGCGCGCCCTCGATGATATCGATCGTCTCTCGACCGGCCGGATCGCCGTGCGGCAGTATTCGGCGGTGTCGCCCGCGTTCCCGGGATTTGCCCTGGCCGCCGTCGCCCTGTGGCTCACCGCCGGCGCGTTGAAGCTGACGTTTCCGTATTTCAGGACGTTCCCGTAAATGGGGTCGGAGGTCATTTGTAGAGGACAGTTCCTATGAGCATGAATTCGAACGCGAGGGAACTGTCCTCTACAAATGACCTCCGACCCCATTTATTCGCGGCCATCGTGCTGGCGCTGGCCGGCGCCCTCTGTCTGGCCGCCGGCATCGTCGATCGCGCAATCGTTCGCACGCAGGAGAACGGCTTCGCCCTGACGGACGCCGGGTCTGCGGAAGCATTCGATACCGCGGAGAGATATCTGCAGTACGCGAGCTTGATTCCGTCGGTCCGACGCCGTGTGAACGACGTGCAGGCGCGCAGGGCCGCGATGCACTACTGGCGGCGGGAGTACGACCGGATCGTGCCGCCCGATGCGGATCCGCTCGCCGGCATCCCCCCCGAAAACGTCGATCTGCAGCTCATCGCCGCCAACGCCGCGTACCGGAGAAGCCAGTCCGGGGCGAAGGATCGCACCAACGCGCTCCGCGCACTCGACGCGGCGATTAACGCGTACGTGGCGGTGCTGAGAAATGGCGACAACGAAGCGGCGGCCTATAACTACGAATACCTGGCGCGGCTGCGCGAAGATATCGACAAAGGGCGCCGCACGGCGGACCTGACGGAGAAAGCCGAAGATGGTCCGGCCGGCGAGCAGGGCGGCGCGCCGCCGGAGGACTCGAACAAGCGCGATTTGAAGATCCTGATTCCCCTCGACCCATCCGAGATGGACAAAGGCATCGATCCCGGCAAAGGCGCGCCCATCCAGCGCAAGGGGTAGCGTGGATCCCGGGTTCGACGTCGGTACGCTCAGCTTCGCGGAGCCCGCCTACCTGTGGCTGCTCGCGGCGCCCGGTGTGCTAATCGTGCTGTGGGCGGCGCAGATGCTGCGGCGCCGCGCCGACGCGAGGCGCTACGCCCGTGAGCGCGTGATTCCAGTACGTGAGCGCTACACGTCGCTCGGCGACCTGCCGTTCTGGCTGTGCCTGCTCGTCGCGGCGAGCTTCGGCATCGTGGCGCTGGCGCGGCCCCAGGCGCGCGTCTGGGTGGCGGGCACGCCCGGCGCCGATTTCGTCATCCTTCAGGACGGCTCGTCGTCGATGTATGTCAGGGACGCCGCGCCGGATCGCTGGCGCCGGTCCATGCAGTTTCTCCGGACGTTTGCGGAGACAGTCAACTGGCAGCAGGACCGGATTGGCCTGGCGCTGTTTGCCTACTTCGCGGCGCCGCAGCTCCGGCTCACGAACGATCCCAACGCGCTCTTCTTTTTCCTCGACCGGCTATCGGAGCAGTCGCCGTTTCGTCTCGAAGACGATCCCACCTGGAACACCAACATCGAACAGGCGGTGGATTGGGGGCTGCGCCTGATCGAGACCCATGAGGAGCTCTTCGGGAAAACCACGAACCCGAAGGCGTTCCTCGTCATCTCCGACGGCCAGGCGTGGAGCGGGCGTGTGGCGAACGCGCTCGCAGCCGCACGAAACACCGGGGTGGCGGTGCATGTCGTCGGCGTCGGGACGACGGCCGGGGGGGTCATTCCCGAGACCGCCGGCCGCGCCAGCCGGATTCAGTCCGTGCTCGATCGCAACTCGCTGCGCGACATCGCGCGCGCCGGCGGAGGGGAGTACTTCGAGCTGGGCAGCGAGCCGGATCGTGATATCGCCGCACGCATCATCAGCAGCGTTCGAAGGAAGGCGCCTGCGGTTCCGCGCGAGGAACGGAGTGAGGAGCTCTACTGGCGGTTTCTGCTGGCGGCGGCCGTGGTCCTGTGCCCGGGCGGGCTTGTGCTCCGGCAGCGGACCGAGCTGTTCTGGCAGGCGGCAGCAGCACTTGCGGCGATCCTGATTCTGTCCACGCTTTCGGTATGATCCGGCGCACGTCCACGTTTGGGGCCACTTCCTCGAAGGGGAGGCACGCCGATGGCTCTCAATTCCAAGAACAGCTGGTTCGTCATCGCGGGGATCCTGGCGGGTGCCACGCTGATCTCGACAGGCGGAGCCCTCTCAGCCCGAACCCGCAGCATTGGTCCCGACCGGATTGTGTCCTTCGAATCACTGCCGGACGGGGACACATGCATCATGCCGGGTGCGGAGTCCGCCAATCTCGGGGCGGCGATTGTGTCGATGGAATCGGTCACGCGCGACGCCGGCAGCCCGTCGATGATGTCGTGCACCCGGATGTTGTCCGCGTTCCAAATGAGCCGCGCGCCTCAGAGACAGCGATTCGTACGGACCGTTGGGCGCGCCGGCTCCATTTGGGTGTGAGCCGGTTCGATCAACTTGCGCAGCTCGCGAACACCCGTGCCCAGCTGGCCACGCCTCCCACATGGTTCAGCGCGCCGACGTAGAGAGTACACGGGCCCTTGCCGAGGTCTGCAGTAGTTGCCAGGTTCTCCAGCAACTTCCAACCCCGCTGGAGACCGCGTGTGTGCACGGGATACGCGCCGGGGCCGTACTTGGGGTCGTCGGCATTCTCGCCCACGTCGACGGCGAGGTTGTCGGCACCGAGCCCATTGATCCTGATATTGCGCGACGCTTCGATCTCGATCAGGCGTGCGATGGCCGCTCGCGAGAAGCCGGGGAAGTTGAAGCCATTCACGTAGGGGCCTTCAAGTCCGGGGCCAGACATCCCCCAGAACCTGGACCAGCCCGTGTGCGCGATCACGAAGGATCGATTGGCGAGCCGATCCGCAATGGCGTCGATGTCGGCGGCGGTGACAACATTCGGCGACGCGTCGCCGAAATTCGTGACCGTCGGTGGACCTGGCGAGCCGTTGTTCTTCTTCAGCTCCGCCTCCACGCGCGCGCTGATGTCAATAAACACGACCGGGCCCGTCAAATCCTCGACGGTCAGCTCGGAGGGGCCCCGTCGATCCGGGGCTGATACTTCGGGTTTCGTCGGAACGAAGTGGCCGGCGGAATCCACGCTCGTACCGAGATTCTCCGGGAGGAGGATGGAATTCAGCTTGAACACCCCGTCACCCGTCGGGAAGTCGGGCAGTTGCACAAGGACCGCCTGATCCTGGAATCCTGGAACGACGCGGCTCGCGCCGACGGGCTGCTTCACATCTGCGGCGAATCGCTGTTCGGGCGCCGCGTTCGCGCTGGGCAGGAAGGTTGTCACCCTGTGGCTGAGATCGAAAA